>Ga0134125_10006512_pt1 | contig 13218 bp, 12 predicted proteins | sample KB31751_FD_96464 | JGI IMG/M metagenome (GOLD analysis project Ga0134125, IMG submission 96464) | Terrestrial soil microbial communities with excess Nitrogen fertilizer from Kellogg Biological Station, Michigan, USA - KB3-175-1 | ecosystem: Environmental > Terrestrial > Soil > Unclassified ... | reverse complement strand
GACCAGGGCCCCGGCGCCGATCCGTCTAGGTGCGGGATTATCGGTCAGATTGTCACATTCCCGCTCTTGGCCGCCTTGACCAGATGCTCGGCGGCGCGGAACGCCAGCGCCGAGATGGTCATGGTGGGGTGGTTGCGCCCGCCGGTGACCATGTTGGAGCCATCGACAATGAACAGGTTGGGCACGTCATGGGCCCGGTGATACTTGTTCACCACCGACGACCTGGGATCGTTGCCCATGCGGCAGGTGCCGCGGGCGTGCGCGCCGCCCGTGGCATCGCGCGGCGCATCGGCCCATACCGTGTGCGCCCCGGCCGCCTTCAGCACCTCCACCGACTTTTCGATGAAGAACTCCACGCCCTTCATGTCGTTGGGGTGGCTCTGGGTGGTGATGCGCATGGCGGGCAGGCCCCAGGCGTCCTTCACATCGGGATCCAGGTCGACCATGTTGGTTTCCAGCGGCATCTGGGAAATGAAGTTGGCGATGTAGAGCTTGCGGTTGGCTTGCTCCATCAGCGCCTTCTTGTAGCCCGCGCCCCAGCTGGGCGCGTCATGCACGCCCGAAAGGCCATAGGCGATCGGGCTGGTGTAGCCGCGCGCGGTCATGCGCCCGCCGCCGTACCAGCCGCGGCCCTTCCCGTCGTTGGGAACGTAATCGAGGATCGCAGCGCCGGTGACGCAGCCCTTGTATTCGTTGAGCGGATCGCTGAAGAGCCCGGAGGCGCCGCCGCCATTGCCGGTCATCAGGTATTTTCCCACCACGCCGCTGGAATTGGCGAGCCCGTGCGGGAAGCGGGCCGATTTCGACAGAAGCAGCAGGCGCGGCGTCTCGGTGCCGTTGGCCGACAGCACCACCACCTTGGCCTTCTGGAAGACTTCCTGGTTGTTGTTCTTCTTGTCGAAATAGACGACGCCCGTCGCCTTGCCGGCGGCGTCGGTGGAGATCTCGCGCACATAGGAGTGGGCGCGGATCTCGCAATTGCCGGTGGCCACCGCATAGGGCAGCAGCGCCACGGCCGAGGAGGACCGCGCCTTCACCTGGCAGCCATAGCCCGAGCACATGCCGCAATTGATGCAGGCGGCGCGGCCGTTCCACGGTTTCGTGATGATGGCCGCCACGTTCGGCACCACCGTCAGGTTCAGCTTTTTCGCCGCCACCTCGAACAGCGCGCCGCTGGATTTCAGCGGCAGAGGCTCCATCGGATAGCCCTGGGCAATGGCCGCCAGCAACGGCGTCTTAATGTTGGGGCCGGAGTTGCCGATTTCCCACTCCGCCTGGGTATAGAAAGGTTCGATCTCGTCATAGGTGATCGGCCAGTCGGCGACGCCGGTGCCTGCCATGGTGCCGAACAGGCTGGCTTCCTGGAACTCCCAGGGCAGGTGCCGCCAGCTCGAGGCGCCATAGGTCACGGTGCCGCCGCCCACCACGCAGCCATAGGAGTGATGGCCGGTCACCGCCTTTTCGCTGGCGGTGCGGCGGAAGGTGTTGGGCTGCCTCTTCGGATCGGTCATCAGCATGTCTTCCTCGGACGGGAAGCGGTTGATGAGTTCGTCCTTGTTGTAGTCCTGCTCGTGGCCATAGGCGCCCCAGGGCCCCTGCTCCAGCACAACCACCGAGAAGCCGTTGCTGGCAAGCTGCTTGGCCATCACCGCGCCGCCGGCGCCCGAGCCGATGACGACGAAATCGACGGTTTCGGAAGGCTGGTATTTTTTCATGGCCGTCTCCTCACGCCTTGGCTTGTCAGGCTTTGTCATAGGCGCCGAACGGGGCGCGGAAATTCAGGCTGTCGTCGAACTGGATCTGTTGCCAGCCGATCTTGCGGAAGTTGCCGCCATGCTGGGGCGAGGCGAACATGCCCATCACGGTATCGTCGCGCACCGCCTTGAAGAAGGCCGACTTCTCGATGGCGGTCAGCACCCTGATCTGTTCGTCGCCGGAAAGCGACGCAAAGGATTTGCCGCCGCAGGCCTGGGAAAGTTCGCCGAAGCCCCTGGCATAGACCGGTTGCTTGTCCGCCGCGAAAGTCACCAGCGCCAGGTCGATGAAATAGATCACCTGGGCCTCGCGCGCGCCGGGCGTGTCGGTGGTGGGATATATCTGCGCCGCCATGGCGTCGATCTCGCGCGCCTGCTCGGGCGTGAAATAGGTGAAAGCGCCCATCTTCTGCGCCGCTTCGGCGGCGGCGACCTCGGCCGGCCAGGTGGCGGCGAGCCAGGCCGCCGCGCCGGCGCTGAAGGATTTCAGAAGAAAGTTGCGCCTGCTGTCATTGACCGTTTCCGGGACCGCTTCTGCTGGCATGGCTGCCTCTCCTGTCGAAGGGTTCAGTGTCGAGGATACCGCGTAATGCCGTGCGGCGCGACATTGACCGCGCCGTACATGTTGCCGTCGGGGGCGACCACCACCCCCTCGCCCGCCGCGTCGTCGGGCACGAATGCGTCCGGCATTGCCTTGGAAATGGAGCCGATCCAGATTCCCTTTTTCCAGCCGCCGGGGTGGGTGGCGGGGGTGGAATCGGCGTCGATAGCATAGAGGCGGTCGCCGGCGATGTAGAAGCCACTGGGACGGCCGAACTGCTTCCATTCGGCCAGGAACCGGCCATTCTGGTCGAAGATCTGGATGCGGGCATTGGCGCGGTCGGCCACGAACAGCCGGCCCCTGGCGTCAAGGGCCAGCGCGTGGGGATTGTTGAATTCGCCGGGCGCGCTGCCCGCCTTGCCCCACTGTTTGAGAAACTTGCCGGCGGGGGAGAACTTCATCACCCGCATGTCCAGGTTGGCGGGAACCGTGCCGGCGATGGGCGCATGGCCGTCGGTAACGAAGATATCGCCGTTCGGCGCGGTGATCACGTCGCTGGGCGACTGGAAATGGGTCTCGTCGTCGCCGCGCTGGCCGGCCGTGCCCAGCCGCAGCAGGACCTTGCCGTCGGGAGACAGCTTGATCACCTGAAGCCCCTTGGTCCCATCCTTGCTGACACCGCCGTCCGTCACCCAGATATCGCCATGGGCATCGACGTGAAGGCCGTGTGGAAAGACGAACAGGCCGGCGCCGATCGCCCTGATGGGCTTTGCGGTTTTCACATCCAGCTCGACGATGGGCGCGCGGTCGGAGCCGTCGCAATTGTTGGCGCCGCAACGGTCGATGGCCCATATCTCGCCATGGGGCCCGCGCTCGATCCCGGCGGAGGAGCCCCATGTCCAGTCGCCGCTGGTCTTGGCCCACTGATGCTGCGGCGGACCATAGGGCTCTTTCAGGCCCTCGGCCCTCGCCGAACCGAAGGCGCAAAGAACAAGCGCCAGCGTCAGACCGGTTGCTGCCCGGTTCGAAGTCACGTTGAAAGCCTCCCCCGGCCGCCCGGTGAAGCCGGGTTGCGCGCACGGACGCTAACCCCGGGGTCAGAGCGCGTCAAAGGCTTAAACGATTCACAAAAGAGTCATCCGCGTTGCGGCGCAACATGGACAACGCGGGTAGACATGGCGGCACAAAAGCGGGCTATGGTCCGCCCCGCGAAATCCCTGGCGTGAAAGAACTGTCGTCATGAAAATCCTGGTTACCGGCGCGGCCGGCATGATCGGCCGCAAGCTGGTGGAACGTCTGGCCCGCGACAAAACCCTGGGCGGCAAGGCCATCGACAGCATGGCGCTGGTGGATGTGGTGGAGAGCCCGGTGCCGCAGGGCGCGCCGCCGTCCACGCCCATCGTCTGCGACTTCGCCGAAAAGGGCGTGGCCGAAACGCTGATCGCCGAGCGGCCCGACGTTATCTTCCACCTGGCGGCCATCGTCTCCGGCGATGCGGAGGCCAATTTCGAAAAGGGCTATCGCATCAATTTCAACGGCAGCTGGGCGCTGCTGGAGGCGGCACGTGTCCAGGGCCAGACGCAGCCCTACAAGCCGCGCTTCGTATTCGCCTCGAGCCTGGCGGTGTTCGGCCCGCCCTTTCCCGATTCCATTCCTGACGATTTCGCGCCGACGCCGTCAACCAGCTACGGCACCCAGAAGGCGATGATCGAGCTGATGCTGGCCGATTACAGCCGCAAGGGTTTCGTCGACGGCGTGGGCGTGCGCCTGCCCACCATCTGCATCCGCCCGGGCAAGCCCAACAAGGCCGCGTCGAGCTTCTTTTCCGGCATCCTGCGCGAGCCGTTGAACGGGATGGAGGCGGACCTGCCAGTGGGCGAGGATGTGCGCCACTGGTTTGCCAGCCCCAGAGCCGCCGTGGGCTTCTTCATCACCGCCGCGACCATCGACACCGCGCCGCTGGGCGTGCGGCGGTCGATGACCATGCCGGGCGTTTCCGCCACGGTGGGCGAGGAGATCCAGGCGCTGCGCCGGGCGGCGGGCGACGAGGCAGTGGCCCGCATAAGGCGGGTGGAAGATCCGTTCGTGGCCCGGATCGTCAAGGGCTGGGCGGGACGCTATGACGCAAAGATGGCTCTCGCGCTGGGCTTCACCGCCGAAAAGAATTTCGACGACATCATCAAGGTCTACCGGGAAGACGAAATCGCATGACGGTTTCGCGGCGGCGCGTTCTTCCGGCATTGGCCGGCGCCGGGCTCGCCGGTGCGGGATTGGCGGGCAGCGACGCGGCGCACGCCGCCGGCCCGGCCCCCGGAGGGCTGGCGCTGGTCGTGCTGGATGTCGGCGGCACACTGATCGCCGATCGCGGCGAGGTGCCCCGCTCGATGCTGGGGGCGCTGTCCCGCCACGGCGTGCCGGTGACGGCGCAGGAACTGTCGTCCTGGCGGGGAGCATCCAAGCGCGCGATGATCCAGCACTTCGTCCGGCGCGCGGGCAAAAGCGCAAGCCTGGTCGATGCCGTTCACGCCGATTTCAATGCCGCCGCGATGCGCGCCTATGAAAAGGTCGCGCCCATTGCGGGAGCCGAAGCGGCGATGCGCGCCATGCAGGCGATGGGACTGAAACTTGCCACCACCACCGGCTTCGACCGGCCCCTGTATGACGCCATCGTGCGCCGGCTGAACTGGGCGCACTATTTTGCCGCCAGCGTCACAAGCGATGAGGTGCGGGAAGGGCGGCCCGCGCCCTATCTGCTGTTCCGCGCCATGGAGCGCGCCGGCATCGGCGACGTGCGCCAGGTGTCGGCGGTAGGGGACACGCCGCTGGACTTGCAGGCCGCGCACAATGCCGCAATCCTGGCATGGGGTGTCTTTTCCGGCGCCGCGACGGAAGAACGCCTGAGGAAAGAACCAAGCGCAGGCGTCCTGCCGAGCGTGGCCGCGCTGCCTGCCGTATTAAGGAAGGGCGCCTACAGGTCCATTTGCCGCTGAACGGGAAACCAACCATGAAAAAGCTGATTTTCGCCCTGGCTGCCCTATTGCCCGCGAGCACTTTTGCCGCCGCGCCGGCGCCGACGGATTGGCCGGCCTATGGCAAGGATGCGGGAGGGGCGCGCTTTTCGCCGCTGACGCAGATCACGCCCGCCAATGTCGGCCAGCTCCAGGTCGCCTGGACCTATCACATGAATCCCAATCCGGCGGCCGCGACGGGACGCGTTCCCTTCTCCACCACAACGCCGGTCATGGCCGACGGGCTGATGTATCTGGGCACCCCCTATGGCCGGGTGGTGGCGCTGGATGCCACCAGCGGCAAACAGGTCTGGGTCTATGAGATGCCCCAGGGCGACCAGCCGCCCTATCGCGGCCTCGCCTACTGGCCGGGCGACGGCGCCCACGGGCCGCGCATCATCTTCGGGTCGGAGCGCGGCAAGCTGATCGCGCTGGATGCGAAGACCGGCAAGCCGGCTGAGGGCTTCGGCACCAACGGGATCGTCGAGACGCGCACGCCCGACATCCTCAACGGCATTCCCACCGCCTATTACGGCTATTCCTCGCCGCCCAATATCTACAAGAACATCGCCATCATCGGCAGCCGGGTGCAGGAAGCCCCCTCGAAAGGCGCCTCGGGCGATGTGCGCGCCTGGGACGTGGTCACCGGCAAGATGGTGTGGCGCTTCCACACCATTCCGCAGCCGGGCGAGAAATTCCACGACACCTGGGAGGATGACGGCTGGAAGCAGCGCTCGGGCGTGAACATCTGGAACCAGCTCACCATCGATACCCAGCGCGGCATCGCCTATCTGCCCATCGGCGCGCCGACCTTCGACCGCTATGGCGGCGACCACAAGGGCGCCAATCTGTTCAGCGATTCCCTGGTGGCGGTGGACGCCAGCACAGGCAAGTATCTGTGGCACTACCAGATCGTGCACCACGACATCTGGGATTACGACGTCGATGCCCCGCCGATCCTGATCACCGTCCATCGCGACGGCAGGGACATTCCCGCCATCGCGGTGATGAACAAGGACGCGTTCCTCTACATCCTGAACCGCGTCACCGGCGAGCCGCTCTACCAGGTGAACGAGACGCCGGTGCCGCCCTCGCCCGTGCCCAGCGAGAAGGCATGGCCCACCCAACCCATTCCGTCAAAGCCGGCGCAGCTTGCCCGCGGCAGCTTCAGCATGGACGAACTGGCCGACATCACGCCCGAGCACACCGCCGCCTGCAAGGCGCTGATCGCGCGCACCCACGCGGTCGGCTCCAAGCTGTTCGAGCCCATCCCGCAGGACCATCCCATCATCCGCTTCCCCGGCGGCGAGGGCGGGCCGGAATGGGCGGGCGGCGCCTTCGATCCCAGGCTGGGCTATTTCATCGTCAACACCAACAACCTCGGCTACATCGAACAGCTGACGGAGCGGAACGGCGAGTGGAACAAGACCACCGACGTCTTCGTCGACAGCCCCAAGACCAACAATCCCTGCCAGCGGCCGCCCTGGGGCCAGCTGACCGCCGTGAATGTCAACACCGGCGATATCGCCTGGCAGGTGCCGCTGGGCATCACCGACAGTTTTCCCGAGGGAAAGAAGAACACGGGCCGGCCCAGCAATGGCGGGCCGATCGTCACCGCCAGCGGACTGACCTTCATCGGGGGAACCACCGACCAGCGCTTCCGCGCCTTCGACAGCAGGACCGGCAAGGAATTGTGGACCTACAAGCTGGACTACAGCGCCCACGCCACGCCCATCACCTATCAGGGCAAGGACGGGCGGCAATATGTGGCGGTGGTGGCGACCGGCGGCTCCTATCTGAGAAGCCCGATGGGCGGCGACAGCCTGGTGGTGTTCGCGCTGCCGAAATAGACGACGCCGGACGGATTATCGGAAGATGGGGGCTAGGCGCCGAAGGCGGCGCCGGCCACCCAGATGATGCCCCAGACGATGGCGAACAGGATGGCGAAGAAGATCGCCACGTTCACGACCGACACCCAGAACGGAAATGCCCCGCCGCCATTGGCCAGCTTGGTTTCTTCCTTGCCCTGAACGTCCGCGCTCATATCACTCTCCCCAAGCGCGATCCGGAACACCGCGCAGCGGTTCTCCGTAAGATCGCGCGGCGATCCAACTGGCCGGTCTTTTAGACTGAGGCCCGATTTTGTCAATATTGCGGGGTTTACACCGCGATCGGCGCCTTGATCGAGGGATGGGCCTGGTAGTTCTCCAGGGTGAAATCCTCATACCGGAAGGCGAATATGTCGTCCACGGCCGGATTCAGCCGCATGGTGGGCAGCGGGAAAGGCGTGCGGGAAAGCTGCTCGTCCGCCTGCTCCAGGTGGTTCAGGTACAGGTGCGCGTCGCCGAAGGAATGAACGAAATCGCCGGGCCTGAGCCCCGTCACCTGCGCCACCATCATGGTCAGCAGCGCGTAGCTGGCGATGTTGAACGGCACCCCCAGAAAGACATCGGCGCTGCGCTGATAGAGCTGGCAGGAAAGCCGCCCCTGGGCGACATAGAACTGGAACAGGCAGTGGCAGGGCGGCAGCGCCATCTTGGGAATGTCGGCCGGATTCCACGCCGTCACGATCAGCCGGCGCGAATCCGGATTGGCCTTGATATCGCGGATCAGGCCCGCGATCTGGTCGATGGTGCCGTCGCGCTCGCGCGGCCAGGACCGCCACTGATAGCCATAGACGGGACCCAGCTCGCCGGCCTTGTCGGCCCATTCGTCCCAGATGGTGACGCCATGCTCCTGCAGCCAGCGCACATTCGTCTCGCCGCGCAGGAACCAGAGCAGCTCGTAGATGATCGACTTCAGGTGCAGTTTCTTGGTGGTGACCAGGGGGAAGCCGGCCGACAGGTCGAAGCGCATCTGGTGGCCGAAGATCGAGCGGGTGCCGGTGCCGGTGCGGTCACGCTTTTCCACGCCCGTATCGCGGACCAGCCGCAGGAGATCGAGATATTGCTGCATGCCTGCGATCCTAACGGATTCGAATTCGCGCTTCGACTCTTTGAACATCCCTAGAATGGGAGGGGCTTCAGGTCCGGCTCCCGCCATTGCCGCCGGGCTTCGACGCTCATCAGCCGCTCGCGCGACCAGTATTCCAGCAGCCAGTTGGGGTTGCCCAGTTCGGTCCTCAGCAGGGCGGCAAGGATCTGAAACAGCGGAACACCCGGATTGCCGTCGAGAAAGGGCCGCGCCGCGCGCAGCGATGCCTGGGTGATGGTTTCGTGATAGCCGGCAACATCGCTGTTCACCCCGCCCTTGGCCTGGTTGAAGGCGCGGATCAGGCCCGGCATGTCACGCGACAGGTCGATCGCGGGCCGGTGGCGCATCAGCCACAGGGTAGCGGCAAAATGGGCGGCATGGGTCCAGTCTTCCCGGGGCAGGGTGCGGTCCAGGAAGCCCTCGCCGACGCGGGCGATATCGGCTTCGCAGCTGTAGGGGCTGTTCATGCTTGCCGAAAGGCCCTTACCAAACCGAACAGGCTGATCGCCGCCCAGAAGACCTCGATCACCGCCGCCGGCAGGTTCCACGCGTCGGTCAGCGACAACAGGATCGCCAGCGCCCCCGCCAGGTTGACGGCCGGGAACCGCCAGTCCGACGAACCGAGCCGCCCAAGCTGGTTAAGCAGATAGGCGCCGACCACCAGAAGGCTGCCGGCCAGGCCAAGGGCAAGGAACAATTCGCTTTTCATGACACACTTCAAAACTTAACCGCCGGCGCCTATATTACAGGGGTCCGGCTCGACCGGACTATGGCGATAAACGGCTGTGTAATAAGCGGACCGGACCCGGGGGCGGTACCCGGCGCCTCCACCACAAGCCCATCCTGGCAAAACGGGGTGGGTTTCTGTGGGGGCGAAACAGGATCGACGGACGTGTAAAGGCAGACCTTTTGCCCGGTATTGTATCCGCCGTCATCGGGCTGATCGTACAAGTGCCAACGATAACGAAATGGTGCTCGCTGCCTAATTGATTAGGTAAGCGCGGTTTCGGTGGGTGTACCGGGCAACAGAGACACCCACCACTTTCTTTCCACGAATGCGGCCTCTATCCCATCGCCCATTTGCCCCTGCGGTCCCGCCAGGCGACCAGCGCCGCCAGGATGCACACCGCACCGCCGATGCTGACGGCCCAGTGGCTGCCCAGATGTTCGGCCACGCCGCCCAGGATCAGCGAGCCCCATGGCATCATCCCCATCATGCCCATGGCATAGAGCGCCACCACACGTCCGCGCATATCTTCGCGCGACAAAAGCTGCACGATGCTGTTGGTCGATCCGCCCAGCAGCATGAGGCAGAAGGCGGCAGGAACCAGCAGCGCCAGCGAAGCCGCAAACCAGCGCGACCAGGAAAACAGCAGCAGCATCAGGCCGAAACCCAGCGCCGCCATCACCGGCGTCAGGAACAGGTGGCGGTCGGGCACGCGCGCCAGGGTATAGGCGCCCAGCAGCGCTCCGGCGCCGACCGCGCTGTAGAGAAAACCCAGCCCCTCGCTGCCCTGGTGCAGCACGTCGCGGGCGAAGGCTGGCAACAGGGACATATAAGCGGCGCCAAAACAGGAGCAAACGGCGATCAGCAGCAGCGAGGCGCGGATCTCGCGCATGGTCCAGGCATAGCCCAGTCCCTCGCGGATCGCGGCAAAGGGCTGGGCGTGGACGCGCACCGGCAGCGGAGGAAACTGCATCAGCGCCAGGCCGGTCAACACCGCCGCATAAGAAAGGGCGTCGATGCCAAAGCACCAGCCCACTCCGACCAGCGCGATCAAGAGACCGCCGACCGCCGGGCCCGTGACGCGGGCCAGGTTGAACATCATGGAATTGAGCGAGATGGCATGGCGCAAGTCCGCCTTGCCCACCATTTCCACCGTCATGGACTGGCGGATCGGCACGTCGAAGGCGTTGACCACCCCCTGGAACAGGGCCAGCGCCACGATGTGCCATACCTGGATCAGGCCGGTCAGGGTCAGGACCGCCAGCGCCGCGGACTGCAGCATCGCCAGCGCCTGGGTGATCAGCAGCATGCGCCGCCGCTCGAACCGGTCCGAGATCATGCCGCCGAACAGGGAGAAGAAGAACACCGGCACCTGGCCCGCGAAGGTGACCACGCCCAGCATCAGCGGCGATGAGGTGAGCTGATAGACCAGCCAGCCCTGGGCGACATTGGTAATCCAGGTCCCCATCAGCGACACCAGCTGGCCCGTGAAAAACAGCCGGTAATTGCGGTGGCGGAAAACGGTCAGGAAGGCGAACGCGCCGTGCGGGGCCTCGGCCTCGGGCACGAAGGGCGGCGGGGCGTCGGCGGGCGTTGGCTCAGGCGGCGGCGCGACCCGGCCGGGGCTGTCGATGGGTCCTGGGGGTATGGTCATCTGGGCGGCATGATCATCCGGAGTACCGCATACGCCCGGTTGCGCGCGCGCTCAACGGCCTATTGCGTAATGCGGATGGCCACATGGCCCTTGCGCCCCACTATGGCGACTTCCGTTTGCTCGCCCCGGCGCGTGAGGCGCAGGTCGACGCTGGCCTCGCCCAGCGCCAGGCCGTTGATCGTGACTTCCTCCATGAAGGCGGGCAACCGGGGATCATGAAAGAGGATCTCTTTGCGGCCATATTCCACCTTCAGGCCCAGCGCGGCCTTGAGCAGCGCGAAGGGCACCACGCTGGCCCATGCCTGGGGCGCGCAGGCCACGGGGTAAAGCGTGGGCGCGGCGCCGCGCCGGCGGGCAAAGCCGCAGAACAGTTCGGGTATGCGCATCATCTCCATGTGGTTGGCGGCATCAAACAGACCCTCAAAGAGGGCCGACACGGCGCGCTTGCAGCCATACTGCGCCAGGCCCAGCGCGATCAGGGCGTTGTCGTGCGGCCACACCGAGCCGTTGTGGTAGGACATGGGATTGAAGCGCGGCGCCTCCGACGACAGGGTGCGCACGCCCCAGCCGGTGAACATGTCGCGCGACATCAGGCAGTCGGCCACCCGCTCGGCCCTTTCCGGACTGGCGATGCCGCAGAACAGAACCTGGCCGGCGTTGGAGCTTCGCACCTTGCAGGGGCGCTTGTCGCCGTCCAGCGCCATGGCATACGTGCCCAGATCCTCGCACCAGAATTGCTCCTCGAACTTGCGGCGCAGCGCTTCTGCGGCGGCCGTCAGCGCCATGGCGCGGCTTTCCAGGCCCAGCAGCCGCGCCAGCATGGCGCCGCCGCGCTTGGCGGCGAAGACATAAGCCTGCACCTCGCACAGGGCGATGGGACCGGTGGCCAGCTCGCCATTGGCGTGCATCACCGAATCCATGGAATCCTTCCAGCCCTGGTTGGTCAGGCCATTTTCACTTTCCCGGTAATATTCGACGAAGCCGTCGCCGTCGCGGTCGCCGTAATTGTCGATCCAGGCAAGCGCCGCATCGATATTGCGCCAGAGCGCGCGGATCGTTGCCTCGTCGCCGGTGCGCTCGTAGTAGCGCGCAGCCAGCAGCACGAAAAGCGGCGTGGAATCGATGCTGCCGTAATAGCGGCCGAACGGCACCTCGCCCAGCACCGCCATCTCGCAGGCGCGCGTCTCGTGCAGGATCTTGCCCGGTTCGGCATCTGTCCGCGGATCGAGGGCCCTGGCCTGGCTGGCCGCCAGGTAGCGCAGCACGCCGTGCGCCAGCTCCGGGTCAAGCCACAGCATTTGCAGCGCCGTGATGATGCCGTCGCGGCCGAAAGGGGTGGAGAACCAGGGCGTGCCGGCATACGGGTACGGCCCTTGCGGCGTGTCGGTGATCAGCATGGCAAGGTCGGCGCCGGCGCGACTGAGCATCCGGTTGGCGAACTGGTTGCTTGAGGTGACGCTGCCGCCCAGGTCGGCGGCGCGGCCCGAGGCCCGGCGCGCGGCGCGGTAACTTTGCGCGAAACCCTGAGATCGGGCCAGGACGGCACCCGCGCAAAGGATGCAGACGTCGATGGTCATCTTCTCGCCCGGCGCCAGGGTCAGGACATAGACGGCCTGGTTGCGGGTGAGCTGGCGCGGCGGCGGATCGAAGCAGAGCTCCGTGCGGCGCTCGACATTATCGAGGCCGACATAGCGGAACATGGTGCGGTCCTTGCCGAGTACCGCCGCCGACATCTTTCCGCGGCGGGCGCGCTTGATCCCGCGAATTTCGAAAAGGTCCGCGAAGTCGGCGGCGAAATTCAGGCTGACCCAGAGGCTTTGCGCCCTGGTGTCGAAATTGCGCAGCATGATGCGCTCGCGGCATGCGCCCTGCCACAGGAAGCGCGAGCGGCGCAGGTAGACAATCTCGCGCGGCAGCACAATGGCGCCATCCTGGTAGATGTCCGGGTTGGTCACGTCCACGGTGAGGACGATATTGTCTCCTCCCACGCCCGAGGACAGCAGCAGCGGCCGGTGCCCGAAAAGCAGAAGCTGCATTTGCGACAGGTACCGCATGTCGCGGTGAAACAGCCCGCCCGGCGTCAGGCCCGGATTGACGACGTCGCCGAATGCATCGAACAGGGCGAAGGTATCGCCCTGCTTGAGAGTGCGCGGCCAACGCTCCTGTATCGATTCCGTCGCCTGAATATAGAAACTGGAAATATCGTCGGGCGGACCGGGGAGGTCGCGTGCCTCCATCGTTTCCTCGCAGATGCCTCTTCAGGCCGCAACCACTTCGCGGCCCGCCTGGGACAAATTCAATTGTTCATAGATGTGGACGTATTCGCGCGCCATCGCAAAGGCGCTGAAGCGTTCCTCGAAGCGCGCACGGATGGAGGGACGGAACAGACGGCCGCACTGGCGCGCGGCGGCGGCGGCCTGTTCGACGTTCTCCACCACGAAGCCGGTAAGGCCCTGCTCCACGACTTCAGGCACCGCGCCCTGGGCGAAGGCGACCACCGGCGTGGCGCAGGCCATCGCCTCGATCATTACCAGGCCGAAGGGCTCGGGCCAGGAGATGGG
>Ga0134125_10006511_pt1 | contig 13225 bp, 12 predicted proteins | sample KB31751_FD_96464 | JGI IMG/M metagenome (GOLD analysis project Ga0134125, IMG submission 96464) | Terrestrial soil microbial communities with excess Nitrogen fertilizer from Kellogg Biological Station, Michigan, USA - KB3-175-1 | ecosystem: Environmental > Terrestrial > Soil > Unclassified ... | reverse complement strand
GCAGTTTGGGGAGCAGTGGCGTGGCAATATATTTGGCCAGCGCTAAAAGAGCGCCCAAGCCCCGAGAACCTGAAGCCCATCCTACTGCTGCATGCGTTCAGGTTTCTCGGATTGGCATTTGTGGTGCCTGGTGTTGTGTCTCCACAGTTACCTGCCGCATTTGCTCAACCCGTAGCTTACGGCGATTTCATAAGCGCCGTTCTGGCACTCCTCGCGCTGACTACTCTGGGAACGAACGCCGGGACAGTGGCGGCCTTGGTTTTCAATAGCTTCGGAACTGCGGACCTGCTCTTTGGCGTTTATCAGGGCAGCCGCATTTCGCTCCCGGATACGCCAGGCTTGCTAGGCGCTGGTTACTTTATCCTGGCTGCCTACGTGCCCCTTCTTTTGATAACGCATGGCTTGGCGTTTCGACTACTACTGCGAACGAAGGCTGTCGGCCGGTTCCGCAGCAAATTGAGTACGACTTGCTGAGGAATCAAAAGCTGCTCAAGAGAAAGTGTCGTGCGCTTGCGAGAACTTTTTCTTGGGCCGCGCGATCCGGCAACATGCGCGCAATCTCAACGGCTCCGACCATCGTCGAAAAGATCACAAAGAAGGCGCGTTCCTTATCCGCAGTTCGCCGGCCGGGCATGAACGGCAACATTCGGCTCTTATAGGTCACTAACTCCGCGACGATCTGCGGCTTCATCCTCTTATCTGCCCGCGCCAGTTCCGGTGAAAGTGCCGCCAACGGGCAGCCGCGCTCGGGATGTTCACAGAGTTCCAGGCTTAAGTAGGTTTTTACAATGACCTTCCACGCCTCTCCAGGGGGTGACTGTTCAGCGGCCTGGACCAGAACATTCTCAATTTCCCGGAAGCCCTCGCGAAGGGACTCTATGAGTAGCTCGTCCTTGCTCCCGAAGTGCTTGTAAAAGCCTCCGTGCGTCAGGCCGGCGTCCTTCATGACGGCCGAAACCGCGGCGCCATTCAGGCCTTCAGCCCGGACGCGCCGCGCCGCGTCTTTGACAATTTTCTGACGGATTTCCGTTTTGTGCTCGGGCCGGTAACGCATTCTTCATCATAGGATGGGCCATATCATCCAACGATGCAACCGGTTGCGGCTTATCTGAAAAAGCCGAATCTATAGGATGATCTACATCATCCCACAGGCGAAAGGATGGTTCCCCAATGTCTCACCCGATTCTGATCACAGGCGCGGCCGGCGGTCCACAGGGATCAACCGGACGCCTCGTCGCCAATAATTTGCTCAAGCAGGCTATCTCCGTTCGTGCCCTCGTCCACAAATTGGATGCCCGGTCCGATGACCTCCGTGCACAAGGCGCGGAAATCCTCGAAGGCGACCTCCTCAATCCTGCTTCGGTCCTGGCTGCTATGAAGGGCGTGAAACGCGCTTTCTTCACATACCCGGTAGCCGATGGGTTGCTTGAAGCAGCCACCATCTTCGCCGCAGCGGCTCGTGACCGAGGCCTGGAATTGGTGGTGAACAATTCGCAGTTTCAGGCTACGCCCGACGATCCCACATTTCGCGATCTCCAACACGCTCCCTCCTTCAGAAACTTGCAGCATCGGCTGGCCGATCGTATTTTCGATTGGGCCCAGATTGGGGCTGTTCATCTTCAGGCGCCCCCTTATTACGAAAATGTACGCGCGCTCGTCAGCCGGAGCGTGTCCGAGCAGAATACCGCCTTCCTGCCGTGGGGCGACGAAGCGACGGTCATTCCACTCGCCGGCGCGGAAGATGTTTCGCGCGTAGCGGCAGCCCTCTTGGCTGATCCCGGCGTGCCGCCCCAAAATGTATACCCCATCGTGAGTGAAACTCCGACGGTCCGGGAAATTGTCGAAACCCTTGGCAAAGCTATAGGGCGGCCGGTCCGCTATGTACCGGTTACGGACGAGCAGTGGACTGAGGCAGTGAAGGAGCGAATCAATCCTCACGCGCTCGATCATCTAACCCATCTTTGGCGCTCCTTCCGGAAAAATAAGGTGCGCTACCGGACGACCGATACGGTTCGTGTGATAACTGGCCGGAACCCGCAAACCCTGGAAGAGTTCTTCCGCGCGAATGCCGAATTTTTCAGCTCCGCAGCATCCGTAGCGCAACCACAGTCCGGGGTCGCGTTAAGCGCGCCAAGTGTGCCGGTACCTAAAACTACTGAAGTGCTGGTCATTGAGACTGCCAAGCAGGGCGTATCCCCTCAACAAATCATGGCAATGGCGCCGGCAGAGATTCGGGCTACTGTGAAGCTCTACTTTGAAGGCAAAATCCGCCAGTGGTATTCGCGCGGCGATGGCAAAGGCGTCGTCTTCCTGGTTGACGCGAAGACCGTGGAGGAGGCGCGAGCCGTTATGGAAACACTGCCGCTCGCCAAGGAACAGTTGCTCGATCACGATTACATTCCCGTCGGGCCGTTGATGCCGCTTCGGGCATTGATGGGAGAAGGACCGCAGAAACCAATAGAAAGGAGCGAATCATGATCAAGCCGAGAATCATCGTGACCGGCGCGACCGGAAAGACGGGCAGCGTCGTCGTTACCGAACTACTGAAAGCGGGCTATCACGTCCGCGCCATCGTCCACCGGGAAGATGGCCGAAGTGCGCGCCTGAAGGCGCAGGGGGCCGAGGTCGTGGTCGCCGATATGAGCGATGTCGAGCGTATCGCCGACGCTCTAAAGGACGTCCAGCGCGCTTATTATTGTCCGCCTTTGGATCCTTATATGATTCAGGGCGCAGTTGCCTTCGCGGTTGCCGCCAAGGAGGCGCGCCTCGAACACATCGTCGGCCTGACCCAATGGCTGGCGAGTCCTTCGCATCCCTCATTCATGACTCGGCAGCATTGGCTGATCGATCGATTGTTCTCGATGACACCCGGAGTCGCGCACACCGTCGTCAACCCGGGCTTCTTCGCGGATGCCTACCTGGTGACGATAGGCATGGCGGCACATCTGGGCATGTTTCCGTGGATATTCGGCAATAGCCGCAACGCGCCGCCTTCGAATGAAGATATCGCGCGCGTTGCGGTTGCGATCCTCATGGATCCCGCGCGGCACGCAGGCAAGCGCTACCGCCCCACTGGACCAGAGCTCCTCCGCGCTGAGGACATGGCCAAGGCAATCGGACGGGCCATAGGACGATCGGTCGCGGTTATGCCAACGCCGACCTGGATGTTCATGAAAGGCGCCCGAATGCTCGGTATGCCAATCGAGGTGATGAGCCAGGTTCGCTACTACGTCGATGATCACAAGCGCGGCGCTTTCGAATTGGGCGCACCGACTACCGACGTGCTCGATGTGACAGGTCGCCCCGCCGAAGACTTCGAAACGATCGCTCGCCGCTATGCCGCGCACCCTCGCAACAGCCGAACCGTTGGCAACTGGCTCCGCGAGTTCACGCAGTTCATGATTTCCCCGCTCGGCCCCGGCTTCAATTTCGACCGCTACGAGCGCGAACTGCGCCGTCCATTCCCGCGCAATCCACAGTTTGCGCCCGAGTCCGAAGTCTGGCGGCGCGAGCACGCTATTGGCGACGTCGCCGAGCCCGGCATGCCGCGCCGTTATAATGCCCGGTCCGACAGCGAAAGCCGCCAGCCGGCAACGATCGGTCGCGGAGAACGGTGATGACCGCCACGAGCATACGTGGAAATCGGAAAGGAGAAATTCATCATGCCACAACTCTGGTTTTTCATCAGCATCGCATTCAGCTTCGTAGCTTGGGGGATGGTGACCGCTCGATATATCTGGCCGGAACTCCGCCTCCGGAAACGAGCCGACGCGTTGCGGCCTCTGCTCATCCTGCACAGCTTCCGCTTCATCGGCTTAGCATTTCTGGTCCCAGGGGTCGTGTCGCCGGACCTGCCGTCTACATTCGCGCACTCCGCAGGCTATGGGGACATCATTGCGGCGATACTAGCCATGATTGCGCTGATATCGTTCCCTGGTGGGGCTGGCGTCGTCATCGCATGGATTTTCAGCCTTTGGGGTTCAGCCGATATCGTCAACGCTTTCTATCAGGCCAATCGGGCCGGGCTCTTGCCGGGGCAGTTGGGAGCTACCTACTTCCTCCCGACCTTGGTAGTGCCGTTGCTGCTAATCACCCACGGACTCGGTTTCCGGATTCTCCTACAGCAAAATATACCGGCAGTAAAGGAAAGCCGGCACACGGCATAATGCCATCGGGAGGCGTGCCATTCGCGGCAATGCTCTTCGACCGCGGGTGGACATGAAAGGAATCTGAATGCCCGATAATGTGGAACTGCTCAGATGAGTCTATGCCCTCTTCAATGGCCGCGAGATCGAGAGCGTTCTCGCGGCCATACCTCCCGATGTCTTTAAGGCCAATGGAATGGAAGAGCCTACAATGAGACCGAGATCGTCGCCATGCGCACGCTTGTACCGTCAGGATCGCCGTTCGAGTCGCGGATTGGTTTTTCGAGAGCCGTGAGAGTAGGACAAATCGTGGCTGTGTCCGGCACCGCCCCGATCGCGCCAGACGGGACCATTGCTTGTCCTGGAGATGTCTATGGCCAAACCCGGCGCTGTCTGGACATTATTGCGGAGGCGGTTGCAAATTCCGGGCTCTCCCTCGATACCATCGTTCGGACGCGCATTATGTTGACCGATATTTCGCAATGGGAAGCCGCAGCCCGCGCCCACGGCGAGTTTTTCGCCGCAGTTAGACCCGCCAGCACCTTTATTGAAGTGAACGGCTTCATTAATCCCGAATGGCTGGTTGAGGTTGAGGCCGATTGTGTTGCGGAAAGCTGATATTTGGAAGGTCTGTCGATTACTGCGGCCCAATACTGATCGTTTCCCAATGACCGTTTCGGGCGCCGTTGTGAGTCCCTGATTCGTGGCCCAGTTTGGGCATTCATTGCTGTCCGGGCAAATGGCGGGGGGATGGCGTGAGTTGCTCCTTATTTCGTTAGGAATTTAGAACTTCACACCCTCATTAGGTATGAAGGGAATCAACGAGGTTCGGCACGGGTAATTACGTGCTGCTTTATCCTACAGGATTTTCAGACGAGGCCGATTTCACCGGACAGGGACGACACTACACAATTGGGGTATATGCGGCCCATCCACGAATTGCGGGTTGTGATTGTAGAAGACTCCCACGTGTTTGCACGGCGAGTGCGAGAGGCGCTGGGAGAGATTCCACATTTGAGTATCGTGGGCGCCGCAGAAACTCCATTAGAAGCAATCGCGACCATTGGCGCACAAAAGCCGAGTCTGGTGCTGCTGGATATCAATCTTACGGGCGGCAGCGGCATAGACGTCCTCAGAGCCATTAAGAACGGCGGATTTCCGGGCGTGGTGTTCATGATGACCAGTGAGCCCTCCGAGTCGGTAAGGACTGCGTGTTTGCAGCTAAAAGCTGCCGAGTTGTTCGACAAGGCTGAGCCGGAAGAATTGCTGGCAGCAGTGGCCGAACTGGCTTCAAAACCCGCGCTGTAACGAGGCTGAACGGACCGGCTCCCCGCTGGCTGACCGCGTCGCGCCGTGCCGCCATCCGGGCGTTCAGCCCAACAGGCCGCAACAACGGTGTGGCCAGTTCGAATTGCACCCCCCATAAACAAGTCAGGGATGGTGACGATCAATAATGGCCGCACAAGAGGCGCCCGGCGGGTGCTTCCGAGCCGTATTGTGCCCCGCCATTTACCGAAAGCTCCGGAAGAACATATAGCCCGAGGGGCTGTGATGATTGAGCCATACTTCGTTGCGAGTGCTTTGGGGCCCGTAATTCTCGCTAATAGAGAGTTCCTTTCTGGCCGACTCGCACCGTTTTTTCCTCGAGCGGTGGAAATCAACTCATTGTTGTAAATGGACTTCCCGAATGTTTTTGTCGGGAGATTAAGAGCACCTTGTAGGAATTTCCTCACACGCTCTTTCGTCGCTCTGTGCGCGCTCTTGTAGGAGCAGGCAAAAAATCGTGAATCGCGCACCCAAATCTCCAACCTTGCAATGCAAAGCTCTACTCGTCAGAGATAAATCTCACGTTTGAAGCCGGCGAGTAAAGCCAAGGCGGGCAGGTAATTATTTCCGTTTAATATCGGTAAATCCTACACGATAATCGGGAAAAAGCCGACTGTTTCCCGAATTACTTTCAAGCAATATAGAACTCAGAGCGGCAGTGATGACGACCACCAAGAACCAACCTAAAAGCTTCTTCGAGTTGTCCACGGCTGTTTCCAAACCACGCGCTTAAAGGCTTCCGATTAATTTCGGGCCGGCGCTGAAAAACAAACAACGGAGAGTTCTTCCATGTCGACGCTATTCGTGTACTCAAAGTCGCTGCTGCGACGGATATCAGGTGTTCTGCTGGTTTCCGGCTGCAAACGCAAAATCACTAAAACCGCCTTAGGATGTTTCGCACTGATGTTTTCTGCTGCGGCGTTGCCCGCGGCTTGTTTCAGCGACGCCTCCGATCCGGGCTGCGTGCATTTCGCGATGCGAACCGATTCGAACTTCAATGTCTTCACCAACAACCCTACGTCCTATGGAACGTGGTTGAACAGTCATTTCTGGCGGATGCAGACGAGCGCCGGCTATTTCGATAGCAAACTGCGCTGGTTTCCAAACGCATGGGCCTATGTCGACAGCTACGCCATCTACAAAGGCTCGAGCATCCTTACCGAGCATCCCGAATGGCTGCTGCGCGATCAGCAAGGAAATACGATGTTCATCCCATGGGGCTGCTCGAATGGCTCTTGCCCGCAGTATGCTGCGGATATTAGCAATCAGGACTACCGCAACTGGTGGATCCAGCGGGCCAAAAGCATCATAGCGACCGGTTATAAAGGGCTCTGGATCGACGACGTCAATTTGGTGATGCAGGTTAGCGATGGAAACGGCCACGTGGAGCCGCCGATCGACCACGCTACCGGTCTCCCGATGACCACGCAGGCATGGGAGAAGTACTTTGCGGATTTCATGACGCAGGTGCGGAAGGCGCTTCCCGATGCCGAGATTCTTCACAACTCAATTTGGTACGCCGGCTCCGGCGCTCGCGGGACTGATCCCTATGTACAGGAGGAGATCAAAGCGGCCGACTGGATTAACCGTGAGCGAGGAATCTCCGACGCGGGGTTGACCGGGGACGAAGGGCGATGGTCTGTCCAGGAGTTCTTCCGGTTCGTGGATATCGTCCACTCACTCGGCTCCAACATCAATATCGAAGAATTCAGTATGAATGGGGAATACGGCGTCGCGGGATACTTTCTGGTTTCGAACGGAACGGATGCATTCGGCGCCGGCATTGGCCCGAATAACTGGCCGGCGGTTTTGGACGTTTCGCTGGGCAATCCGGAAGCTGCTCGCTACGGCTGGAACGGCTTAATACGGCGCGATTTCGAAAACGGAATGGTGCTGCTGAATCCTCCGGGCAAGCCCACCGTGACCGTGAACGTGGACGGCTCTTATGTGGATGCGAACGGGAAACCCGTTTCTCGGGTGACTTTGACGGCCAAGCAAGGAATCGTATTGGTGGGAAAGGCGGCGGAAGCAAAAGCTGCCGTGGCGGTTCCGGTGAGAATCAACGTATGCGGAGTAGCGGTCCAGATATTCGGCACAGACCAGTACTTCGACGGCGGCCACTGCGATCAGTTGAGGGAGTCCGTTGATCTGAAAAAGGCTGTCGGCGCGGCGCCGATGGCGGTCTACCAAAGCAAACGCACCACGAATCCAGGGAACTCCGGCTTCTCTTATGTGATCAACAATCTGATGGAAGGATACGGCTATCACGTCAGACTTCACTTTGCCGACGACCAGTCGAGAAACGCTGGAAATCGAGTGTTCAACGTGATCGTGAACGGCAAGCTGGCGCTGAAGAACTTCGACATCTATGCGGCGACCGGCGGCAGGCTACGCGCCATCGTCAAGGATGTGTACGGCGTCAAACCCGACGGCAACGGCAACATCGTCATTCAGTATCAAAACGTAAAAGGCAATGCACTAGCGAGCGGCATTTCGATACTGCCGTAAAGCGCGCCAGACATATACGATCTCTCCTTGTTTGCTTTGCAAACTTCGGCGGTGGGCCATCCGGCTCACCGCCTTTTTTTGTTCGCCGGACCGCGAACCCATAGATTGATGCCCGCCGGAGTACGGAGATCGATCACTCAATCGATACGCCGTGAGGGTGTTGCTGGAGGCAGCCGCCGCGGAGAAAAGCCGATTCCGATCGTCATTCTGCATATCTTTACTGGATTTCTGCTACCCGCGTAAGCGCGAATGCTTCTTAGCGGTACCGGCCATTATTCGATGCACGCCCTTCACAAGCTTTTTACAAGCTGCGTTGACACATATCGCCGGTCTCCTGCCTCGAATTGGTAGAACACGGGGAACACCTGCTTGCCGCCTCACCTTGAGCACTTGGAGCAGGCCTTCACGCCGGTTCGTATCAGATGTGAGTTCACTATGAAACCGATTTTAATTCTCACTCTCTTATTAGCAGCAACCCCAGCGCTGTTTGCTCAAAATAAAGGCTCTTTCAGCGGAGAAATTATGGACAAGCAGTGCGCGCAGATGGGTTCGCACGAGAACATGATGAAATCCGAAAAGGCCAAAGATGCGAAAGAATGTACACTCGCCTGCGTCAAGGATGGCGGCTCATTCGCGCTTCTAGATCCCCAGACGAAGAAGGTGTATTCGATCGAAAATGGCGACAAAGTCCGCCAGTACGCCGGTGAACGCGTTCAGATAACTGGCAACTATGATCAGCAGGCCGACACTCTCAATGTTAAGACCATCACGCCCGCGCATTGACACGAGACGCTATTACCATAAATTGCACTGAACTCGCGACCCGGCGACGGGCAAGTTGCGGCATGCGCCTGCCAGGTTCGTTGGCGGTCGCGCGGAGCAGGTTCCCGCCTTTCCTGGGGCGTATAGCATTTGGGCAATGACGTGAGTTCGTGCGACAGGCCGGATTCGTTCAATTTCTGCCTTCACTGCGGCGGTATCCAGCGCATTCAGAACCACGTATTCCAGCGCCGCTTTCAGGAAGCGATTTCATTCCCGCAACCTCGCGGTTAGCAGCCCCCCTCCAGTCTGCTCCAGAGATAACGAGCGTTTGCTTTCTCTGAGTCGGTTCGCCACCGAAGCTGGAGTGATCGAGATACTGTCAAACCAAACTCCCGATAGCGGCTTCTTCAACAAGGCTAAGGTCGGTCTCTACGCAACCCGCGCTCACGATCGGATGGCCTCATCGTGATCAGAACTTCGCCGACTCGCCAATCATCCCATCCTGAGAAAATACTCGCATGGCTGCCGAGCGACATAGTGTTCCCGATCCGTGTCTCACCTCTCATGACATTCAGGGATTTGTCCGGGACGGCTTCGTGCGGCTGGATGCAGCTTTCTCCCGTAGCACGGCGGAAGAAGCTCGCGAGATCCTATGGCGTGACACTGGATGTGACCAGCTCGACCGCGCGACCTGGACCCATCCGGTCATCCGGCTGGGCAGCTACTTCGATGCGCCATTTCGCGCGGCGGCAAACGCGCCGCGACTCGTTGCCGCGATTGACCAACTCGTCGGGGTTGGCCGCTGGCGGCCACTCCCAGGACTTGGCACATTCCCGATACGATTTCCCAGCGAGAGCGATCCCGGGGATACCGGCTGGCATGTGGATGCCAGCTACCCGCCGCTCGATGGGTCGGATGAATCCTTCCTTTCGTGGCGCGTGAATGTGCAGTCAAAAGGTCGCGCCCTGCTGTTGCTGTTTCTCTTCTCCGACGTTGGCGAGTTCGATGCCCCGACACGGATACGTTTGGGATCCCATCTGGATGTAGCTCGCATTCTTGCTTCCGCAGGAAAACGCGGCATGTCATTCATGGAACTGGCAAACTGTCTTGAAGAGACCGCGTGCAGACCGGAACTACCTGCAACGGGTGATGCGGGGACCGTATACCTCTGCCACCCGTTTCTAGTACATGCGGCTCAACCGAATCGCGGAAAGGAGCCGCGGTTTATGGCGCAACCGCCCCTCGAAGCGCTCCAGCCGTTCCAATTAGAGCGCCGCGGCGGTGCGTATTCCCCGAATGAAATCGCGATCCGTTTGGCGCTTGGTTTCGAGAAAATGGAAGCAGTAGCTTTATGATTCCGGGTGAATCGTCGGCCATCCGAACCTTGGGACTGCGACGAATCCGGGTTCCGCCAATTCCCGGATGGCGCGTGATCGCGGTGATATCCGGAAAGTCGGCGGATCACCCGAGCTGAGTGATCTAATGTGCCCGCGCGTTGTGGCCGGCAGAGGCGGTCGGCTTCAGTGACGTATGGGTTAGGCGTGAGTTCTCGCGCTGTTTGCCGACGCCGAACTGATTTCCTGCCCGAACGACCTTTCCATCTTCGATTACCAGGTCGAGCACTTTTTCGCTCTGCACCTCATGCCCGTTCTCATCACGTAATGATGCGATTACTTTCTTCGTCGCCACGTCAATGATTTCGCCTGTTGAACTGTAGGCGACCTTTCCGTCCATACTGAAACTCACCCAACCGACACAGTCCCTGGCCTTGATCGTGGTCAGTTGCTTCGGCGGCATGACGGTCGAGTCGAAAACGTGGATCGCATCGTTTGCGCAGTCTGCCAGCCAAAGTTCTCGTTCATCTGGGGTAAGGGCAATTCCGTGACTGGGACAGCCATGGCGTTTTACCGGACCTTTTTTGTAGCCTTGAACTTCTACGTGGTAGAGCTTTTTCCCTGTTTGAAGATCTCCAACTTCGAAGCCCAGCAGGCCATTCACGTTTACGAAAACCAAACTGCCACGCCCGTTCACGGTAAACGGACGGATTACGTTCTCGAATGGTCCTACGGTTTTAACGACTCTATTGGTGTTCGAATCGGCTATAGAAAGAAGAGGCGATTTCAGGCCGGCCAAATAGACATAGTGGCCATCAACAGACCAGACCGTATTGTGGGAACCGGAGTTCGTCTCGATCGTGGTAATCACATCGCCCGTGGCTGCATTCACTACGTGCCACGCCGGCCCCTCTAGTTCCGGGATATAGAGAACGGTCCCATCTGGTGAAATGGCCATCCGATCGCATCCGCCGGGATAGCTCTTGCTCCATAGCGTCTTGCCAGTGACGGCGTCAATTGCGATCATGCTGTCGAGCGATGTCACGTAGACAATACCGGTCTTGGCGCTGGCGACAATCCCTTTGACGTTCTCGGCCTTTTTCCCTTCCGGTACCGGCCACGTAGGAATGCGGCGCACAAATTTATAGCCATCGTCCGCATCAAAAACGAGGATGCCGACACCGCCATATTCTAAATAGTTGCGGATCCCCGGGCTCGCGACATATAGCAGATGACGCGGACCGGCAGCCGAAATTAGCCCGGCTGAAATGGATAAGGCGAGGCACGAAAGTAAGAATCGAGAGATGATGTTCATTGGTTTTAAAGCATCACAGCCAGTTCCGCTCAACGGGACGGTTTCCGTCAACGCAGATTATCGCATTTGAGGATAAGCCTCGGAAGCCGGGAAGTTGAGTTGAGCAATTGCCCGACGGGAGCGAGAAGGAGCGCCGGCGCTGCCTACCACGGCGGAACGGAAAGATTGCACAATCGTCGTTGCCGCATAATGAAGCGCCTGGCCGGTTTTCGATATCGCAAAATTGCTCGAAACTGAAGGCCTGTTGTTTGCGTTCGACCGGTAGGTGGCTGGAAATCAGGAGATCTGGTTCAATCCGACGAAAAATCTTACGTCACGATGCCGAGCCATTCCGGCGATATGCCCGAAGGTACTCTGCGGCCGGTTCTTAAACAAGCGGGCATGGATCCCGATGAGTTCCTTTCTCGCTAGTGTCAACTCTGAGAATTCGCGATACTCGCACGGTACACTAAGTACTTAAGTCAATATGGCTGATAAGAAGAAAGAGAGCAAACCCGCAGTGAGCAAAGCAGCGCACGGGCAGTCCCCGAATATCGAGCAGAAGGCCAATATCTACGAGGCGGAGTACCTCGGCAGCGGCACATTCCATTTCGTGAAGCCGAAACGCAAGAGCGCCAAGCGGCGGCAATCGCGATTAAAAGGAACCACGCCCGGCGCGCGCAAATAGCTCCGTACGCGCTTCACGCGTGCGCCATCACATCGCGAATATAAAGCAAGTTCCGCCGCATATCCGCTTCGAGCGTATTCTTCCCGGCATCGGTTTCCAGGTTCGCGTAGCCGGAATATCCGATGTCGCGGATCGCGTGGATAATCGGCGCGAACTGAATCTTTCCATCGCCCAGAAAGTGCGGATTGTCTTTGAAATGGAACTGGCAGATCCGGTCTTTACCGAGCCAGCGGATTTCCTTCACCACATCGAAACCGTTGTTGGTTGAATTGCCAACGTCGTAGTACACCAGAACGTTCTTCGATCGGGCGCGGTCCATAATCCGTACATTATCCTCGGCGGAAATCGTGTCCTCCAGACCGAGGATCACGCCCGCTTTCTCGGCCTCGGGCGCGAGGTCGCGCAACACATCGCCGGTGTGGTCCATTTCCTCCCGGTTTTTCAGCGCCCATTTGCCGAAGAACGGCAGCAGCAGCACCTTGGTGTGCAGATCCTTGGTGAGCCGGATGGAATCGAGCACCCACTTCTGGCCGGCCTTCGTGCTCTTCAGCCCATCGGTATGGAGCCTGTCGACGCAAGCGCCGTCAATCGGGATGTTGTTGTCCTTCGACAACTTTAGATAGCGGGCGATGGTTTCCGGATTGTCGGCGGGCATTTTGCCATCGATCAGCTTTTGGCCGAACGAGACCTGCACTCCTTCGAAGCCCAACCGCGCGGCCAAGGGCACAGATTCCGGATCGGCGCCTCGATCCAAATTCCAATCGGTCACGCCGATCCGGATTTTGTCCTTCTTCGCAAAAGCAATTCTTGCCGTGGCTCCCGCCACGAGAGTCGATTTCAGCAAACCACGCCGGGTCATGTCAGTCATATTGATCCCTCCAGGTTATCCAGCCCGTGTTCCGCTCGCCTGTATTGCTGCGGCCGCGAGTTGTGCAATGTCCAGCAATTCCGGCGGATTGTTTGAAGTGGCCGCCAGCGCGTCTCGGAACATGCTGTTGCAGAACGGGCAGGCTGCTCCCACCACGTCTGCTCCTGTTGCGGCTAACTCCTTCGCGCGTGCATGGTTGACGCGCTCACCCGTTTCCTCGCCAAGAAATACTAACCCGCCGCCGGCGCCGCAACAAAATGAGCGTTCCCGCGCTCGTGGCGGATCCACCACTGACGCAGT
>Ga0134125_10006510_pt1 | contig 13225 bp, 11 predicted proteins | sample KB31751_FD_96464 | JGI IMG/M metagenome (GOLD analysis project Ga0134125, IMG submission 96464) | Terrestrial soil microbial communities with excess Nitrogen fertilizer from Kellogg Biological Station, Michigan, USA - KB3-175-1 | ecosystem: Environmental > Terrestrial > Soil > Unclassified ... | reverse complement strand
GCGCGGTCGAGCGAGCCATCGGGGGCGAGCACGGCCGTCCCCCAACGCGACACGATCGCGCGCAACGCGGGCGTGCCCGGCTCCACCGCGCGACGCGCGAGCATGTCGGCGTCGATGATCGTGGCGCCTTTGGCGGCGAACAATTTCGCGACCGACGATTTGCCGCTCGCAATGTTCCCGGTGAGCCCGACGAGCATCATCGACGTATGTGTACCCTTCGCGTGCGTTTGGAGCCAAGTATCCGGTCGCCGGCCGGCAGCGGGAGACATGACTGAGTCGGCACCGGACACCGGATTCCATTGCCGGGGAATCCGCTGAAGTCGACAGCCACGGCGACCACCTGGGTGCTCGTGAACGGTTTCGGCTTTGCGCAGGCGAACCGCGTGACTGAAAAATCAACCGGAGCCGCGCCGCCGCAGATGAACGACAATCCCTGAGCACCGCCGGGAAAGGTGTCGAGGAACGCAAGCTCCAGGCTGTCGGTTGCGGGCGACACGTTCACGATGATCGAGTCCGCCGTGGTATCGATGCTCAAGCTATCGACCGGGATGCTGCCGATGGGTGCGAACGCCGGGACCGTGTCGATGGCGCTGGAGTTGAACTTCGAATCGGACATGAAAACTTCGAGCTCGTTCACCCCGATGAACGGCGTTTGCAGCGCATAGAAAACACCGCCGATATCCTTGAGCGGCGGGAAGAACGTGTACGGCGTTTCGATGTCGAAGTTCGTGCCGTCGACGATACCGATGGCGTCGAGCTGGGTGAGGTCGCCATCGGGATCGTTGCCGGTCATCGTGAAGCGGATGAGACCGGGTTCGACCACGCGCGCCGTGTCGAGCGTGGTGATGACCGGCGGATTGTTGCCTGCCACCAGAATCACCGGATCCGTCTGGACGACTTGTCCGGGTCGAACGGTCATGCTTCCGGTAAACTGCTGGTCCTGGATCACACCGTTGTTCAACAGCGAAATCGTGGCCTCGATCAGGCAGAACGGGCCCTGCTCATCTGGTGTGAAGCGCCCGATGCATGAAGTGAGATCGAACTGAACGGTGAGATCCTGGGTTCCCGCTTTGACCGCGAAGGTCCCGTTGAAGAGCGAATCTACGACTCCCTCGGTGTCGGGTACGAACGACGCGATCGCGACCTGGATCTGCTCGCCCGGCGTGCCGTTCTGAAAATGGACTTTGAGCGACACGCTGCCGGAGTGCGGCCCAACGGGAGCGTCTTTCATGCACGCCGAACCGAGAAGGGCGGCGGTGATGAGAAGTGCGGTTCGAGCGATGCGATTCATGTCGATCGTTGTGTTGGGCATGGGCCGTGTCGGCGGCCAAGGTAGGATAGGCTGCAGCGCGCGTCAACCAGGCGCGGCAGCAGCAAACCGATGCGTGACAGTTAGAACGGGGGTTAGAGCAGCGGCACCTGATCTTCGTCGCGCCGCGGTACCTGATGACAATGACGACAACGCGCCTCATACGATTCGCGGCCGCCTACCATGATGGTGGGCGAATCGTAGCGCGCCGGTTTGCCGCCAAGGAGACGTTGATTGCGGCTCGCCGGTCCGCCGCAGATCACGCAGATGGCGTGGAGCTTGTCGACCATTTCGGCGACGGCCATGAGCTGTGGCATCGCGCCGAACGGCTCGCCGCGGAAATCGGTGTCGGTGCCGGCGATGATCACGCGAATTCCTCGGCCGGCGAGCGACGTGACCAGCTCGACGACGCCCGCATCGAGAAACTGCGCTTCGTCAATCGCGACGACATCGGCGAGCGGATTGACCTGTTGCGCGATCTGCATCGATGAATCGACGGGCGCCGCTTCGACGGTGCGTCCGTCGTGGCTGGCGATCGAGAACACGCCCTGATAGCGGTCGTCCAAGTGCGACTTGAAGACCTGCACTTTCTTTCTCGCGATGATCGCGCGGCGCACGCGGCGAATGAGCTCTTCGCTCTTGCCGCTGAACATCACGCCGGCGATGACCTCGATCCAACCGGCGCGCACCGGTGCAGCGAACGCGCTCTGATCGCTCACGCGTCGCGCGGGCGGGACGGTCCGCGATCTCGAGCGGGCGGACGGCGGCCGGCGGGCCGCGCAGGTCCAGCGCTACGGCCGCGGGGGCCGGCGTCACGCGAGCGGCTGCGATCGAACGAGCCGCGTTCACGCGAGTCGCGCTCGCGCGGCCCGCGGTCGCTGGGCGCGCGATCTCGTGGTGCGCGATCCCTCGAGCCGACGCGGTCGCGCGGCGGTCCGCTTCGCTCACGCGGCGGTCCGCTCCGATCGCGCGGCGGTCCGCTGCGCTCGCGAGGGGGGCCGCCCCGGTCACGATCCAACCGCGCGTTGACCCGTCGTCCGCGGATGTTGACGCCCGTCAGCTTCTCCACAGCCTGTGCGGCGTCGGCGGCATCGAGCTCGACTATGGAATGGTTTTCCCGGATCTCGACGCGTCCGATGCGCGAGCCCGCGATGCCGGCCTCGTTGGCGATGGCGCCGACGAGATCGCGCGCCGACACGCCATCGCGTTCGCCGACGTTGACGAACATGCGCGCGGGTGCGCCCGGCCGCGACGCGCGCGCGTCCGTGGGCTCGGCGGCGGCCTGCGCGGCCGGCGCCGCGGCGCCGGTCGCTGCGTTAGGCACGGGCCGCGCGCGTGCGGCGCCAAGGAGTGCCAGCGCGGCCGCGGCGACGGATGCGGCATCGAAGTCGTCGAGCAACGGCTCGATGGCGAGCAGCTCGCGAACCGGAAGCCCTCGCTCGAGCACGGCGCGCAGCTCGTCGCGCGCGCGCTGCTCGCTCGACCGCGCGGCGGACATCGCCGTGTCTAACGAGAACGGGACGAGCCCGCCGCTCCCGGCGAGCGACACGAGCGCGGGCAGTTGACGCGGCTGCACGATCGCGACGATCTGATTCGGCGCCGCAGCGGCGAGCTGCTCCAACTCGGCGCGGGAGGATGGAAGATCGTAGAGCACCATGAGCGACGCGGGCGTGGCGCCATCGCGCACCACCCGCACGATGTCATCCGTCGCGTAGCCTAACGTGCGCAGCGCATCCGATGCCTCGCGCGATGAGTCGTCCGAGCGCACGTACACGGCGGCGCTCGGCGGATCGAGCGCGTCGAGGAGATTGCGCAGCGCGATGGAGCGAATGCCGCTGCCGGTGACGACGTAGCGCAGCGCGAGCGATGCGACCGGTGCGTCCGGAACGGCTCCCACGCGGCGCGGTCGACGTGCGTACCGCTCGATCAAGCTTTCGACCTCGGGCGTCCCGCGCGCGGCGACGACGGTGCGTGCGGCGTCCTTCGGCACCTCGTTCATGAGCGCCTCGAGCGACGACAGCGCGCCGGCGTCGATCAGGAGATCGGCCCACGCGATGACGAGCTCTCGCACATTTTCGAGCTTGATCGCGGCGCGACGCACCAGATCCAGCAGCTGATCCGCCGGACCCACCAGCACCGATGCGGACCGCGCGCCCAGCAGCCGCGCGGAGCGGCGTGCGCTGGTTGCAGCGATGACGCGAGAGGAAGCCGTGTCTCCAGCTGGCAACGCGGCGACGAAGCGCGCGATGGCCACCGCGCTTTCGGCGTCCGGCGTGACCACGACGACGCGCGGACCTGGGGCGTCGCTCGCTTCCGCTGCGTCCGGTTGCTCGAGCACCGGGCCCATGAACTCCGCGATGGCCGCCGAGTCGTGCGGGAGCACGTACATGACGTTCTGATTGCGCGACACATTCGGTTTGTCGCGCGCCGGCTCACTATTCCCGTGCTCCAAGAGTACGCTCCTCGGTTTTCAATGGCGTCACGACAGCGACGCGACTAAAGTATAGCAGACGAGCCATCGGCCCTCCAACTCAAGGTGTCGCAGTGACCGAGATGACCGTTCGCCATGCGTTCGTGCCGTCGCCGAACATCGCCCAACTCAAAGAGTCCGCAACCATCGCGGTGTCGGCGCGCGCCAAGGCGCTCAAAGCCGCCGGACGCCGCGTGATCGATCTGGGCGCCGGCGAGCCCGATTTCGACACACCTGAGTTCATTCGCCGTGCGGCACAACGCGCGATCGATGCCGGCGCCACGCGATATACGGCCACCGAAGGCATCCTGCCGTTGCGCGAAGCGATCGCGTCGCTCGCGAACGCGGACTACCGCGGTGACGATCGTGTGACGCCCGGTGATATCGTCGTCTCCACGGGTTCCAAGCAATCGTTGTTCAACGCGTGCTTCGTGTTGTTCGGGCCCGGCGATGAGGTGCTGATTCCGACGCCAGGCTGGACGAGCTACTACGAAATGGTGGCGCTCGCCCGTGCGGAACCGGTGCCGGTGATGGGCGACCCGGCGAACGGGCTCAAGGTGAGTGCGGCGGCGTTAGCCGCGGCGGCGACGCCGGCGACCAAAGGCGTGATGCTCAACTCGCCGTGCAACCCGACGGGGGCCGTGTACGATCGCGCGGAGCTGGAGGCGATCCTCGCGTTGGCGGAGGAGCGCGGTTGGTGGGTGATCAGCGACGAGATTTATCGCCGCATTTCATACGCTGGTGTCGCGACGTCGATCCTCGAGGTGGCAACGTCGCGCGATCGGGTCATTCTGATTGATGGGGTCGCGAAAGCATACGCGATGACGGGCTGGCGCATCGGGTGGGCGGTCGCGCCGCGCGCCGTGGCGCAGGCGATGGGCGCGCTGCAATCGCACACTACGTCTAACGCAGCGTCGGTGTCGCAGCACGCGGCATTGGCGGCGCTTTCGGATCGCTCAGCCGCCGATGCGTTCATTGCGCACATGGTGGGTGAGTTCGAGCGGCGTCGCGATGCGGCGTTGGCGATGTTGGCGGGCGAGCCGGGCATCGGCGTGATTCCGCCCGAGGGAGCTTTTTATCTGTTCCTCGATGTGAGCGCGACACGAGGCGACGCGCGCGCGGGCGCGGGGGGCGCGTTCGCCCAACACTTGCTCGAGCGACACGATGTCGCCGTTGTGCCGGGCGCCGCATTCTACACGCCGGATTGGGTGCGACTCTCGTATGCCGCACCGCTGGATCAAGTCGTAACGGGTGTGCAACGCACGGTCGCCGCATTCCGCGAAATGAAGTCGTGACGCAGTCACGTGCCGTCGTCCTCTGGTGACCGCGCGACGAGGCGATATCTTAGCCCCGGAGACGCGCTCGCGCCGATGGTGAGTGCGGGTCGTCGCTACCGCCTGTGCAGGAGGCCAGAGTGAACGTCACCGTACAGATCGAGCCCGCCACCGACATTCCTCCGGCCGTCGAGTACAGGTGGGACACCGATACGGCGATTCTCACCGCGAGTCTCGCCGACATGTCGTTCGCCAATGGCGCGTCGGGATCGGTGGAGCTCGCGGGATCGGATGGGTCGTGGGTGATTCTGGATGTACGCGGCGGCCGCATTCATGGCGTCGAAGTCGCCGTGTGGCCCGATGTGAAAAAGTTGTCGTCGCTGCGCGTGCCGGCGGACACCGCACGCGGCCGGTTGGTGGTGCCGTCCGCCGAATCAAAGGGTGCCGTCGCCATGATGCAGATGGACACGACGCTCGTAGCCGAATCCGATCAGTCGGAGCAGACCATTCACTTTCGTTTGGGCGCCGGCCGTCACGCACGCACGGTATGCATCGCGCGCGACATTCTGGTTGACTTGGACGACAGCGACACGATTCGCGGCATCTGGCTCCTCAACGTGCCACCGTTTCCCGGCGACGAATGATCACCACGATCGTGCTCATCAAGTGCGATCCCAAAGAGATTCCGCACTGTGCCACCCGCCTCGCCGGCATCGATGGTGTGTCGGAGGTCTATTCGGTTTCCGGCGAATGGGATCTGGTCGCGATCGTTCGCGTGTCGGAGTACGAGCGTATCGCGCAGGTCGTGACGGAAGAATTCGCGAAAGTCCCCGGCATCGACCGCACCCAAACGCTCACGGCGTTCCGAGCGTACTCGAAGCGCGACGTGGAAGGTGCCTTTGGCGAGGACTGAAGGCGGGGAAGCGCGCGCTCGCGCGCGCTGAGGGAAGCGCTGGCGCTTGGGGAAACGGGAATCGGCGGCTCCGCCTAACGCTACGCTCCGTCCCGCCGCTTCCCCGTTCCCCGAGCGTCAGCGATTCCCCAAGCGCGCGCCAGCGCGCGCTTCCCCGCCCTCAGTCCAGACACCACTTCGTGCGCGTCCGATACGTCTCCTGCCACTTGCCGTCCTGCCACGACAGCGCGCTCAGGAACGTATCGCCGCCGAACTGCCAGCCCTCGAGGAAAATCTCGTCTACGCCGTCGCCGTTCACATCGAGGTGATCGAAGAAGCGGCGGAACGTCGAGGCGGCGAGCGGGCCCTGCACCCGATGCGAGTACGTGGGGTGATAGTCCGACGCGGCGGAATCGCGATCGGCGATCACGATCAGGTGTGTCGTCGTTTCCTGTGTCGACGCGGGATTCTCGGCGGCCGGGTCGATGAAACCGGCGACGATCGTCGGCCACGGACCGGTGCCGCTCGGAAAAGCCACGGCGTGGAAATCGAGCGAATCGAGCGCCGACTGCGGGATGCCGACGCTCTTCGCCACTTGGGCGCCCATCGCGCGCGCAATGCGCTCGACGTCGGCACTCGGGAGCGACTTGACGTTCCGCTGGTGACCCAGCGCGGCCGTCGACGCGAGGTACTCGACCGTGAACGTCGGACCCGTGTGCACTCCTTCGACACGCACCGCGGCCATCGGCGTGAGCAGCTGACAACCCGGCAACGAATAGAGCGCGTCGTCGCCTTCCCACATTCCGCGGCGGACATGCACGGTTCCGGCCGCGTTACCGTCCTCGAACAACGCGTACGATTTCGAGGCGCGCAAATAGTCGGCGTCCAACTCACGCCAGCCCGTGGTGTCGAGCGAGATCTGCTGCAGCTGACCGTGCTCGATCGCCGCGATCGGGAGCATGCGCGGGTCGTTGGGATCGCCGAAGACCTCGAACAACAGGTCCGGGTGCGAGCGCAGATCGAGGCGGGGGCCGGACGAGGCCGAGTGCGACGCCGCACCCGGACGTCCGGAAGCGTGCGCCTTGTCACAGGCGGCAGCGACCACCAAAACGGTCGCGATCCAGGCCAATCGGGTCGTCACACGAACCACGGTGATTGTCACTCGGGGGAGCCGCGGGTTGGCCTCGCGGGACTCGGTTGTGCAGACTAACTGCGGGACTTGGTTCGCCGCGGCGCGAGTCTCACCAGCGCCGGCCATCAGCAGAAGGACGCGGAGCGGCATCCCAGTGCAACGGGACGCGATTTTGAGCCGCGCCGGAGCGTCAAAGGGAGCAACGGCGCCGGCATGGTGTAGGAATCCGCAGTCATCAACCGGTCTTTACATGTCCTTTGCGGGTCGCGGGTGGCCGCGTGTGCAATCAGTTGGGCAGGCGGGGGCGGGGGCCCGCGTGTGGGTCGTCGTTTTCGGCTTGGCGCTTTTGCCGGTACCCGGCGTGGCGTCGGCGCAGACGTCGAACATCGTGCTGCGTATCAAGCCGAAAGTGGGCGACACGCTGTACACGCGCTTCGAGCAGGACGTGTCGATGAAAGGCACCGTGCACGTGCACGGCAGCGATACCACGATGACGATGCACACATCGCTGCTGCTCCTGTCGCGGGTGCTGGTGCAGGGAAGCGACGAGACCGGCACCACAATCACCACGATCACGGACTCCGTGTCGCTCGTGTCCGATGGCCGGCCGTCCGAGCCCGAAGACGTCCGGCGGGCTATGGAAGGCCAGCGCGTGCAGTTGCACATCGCGCCCGACGGATCGGCGGCGGTCCTCGCGCTTCCGCCACAACTCTCGGCCGACATCCGCGCAGTGGTGTCCGGCATGCCGGCCACGCTTCCCGACCGGCCCGTGAGCGTCGCGCAGACTTGGCAACGCGTGACGATCCTTCCGTTGGTCGGACAGTCGAAGGGCGTGGCCGCCACGTTGCGGGCCACGTATCGGCTGGACTCGTTGTCGAGCGACGGATCGCTGGCGTTCGTGTCGATGCACGGGACGATCACGCGCGACCCCGGGGCGCGCCCGCTGGCGAACGGTCTGCGCGTGACGTCGTCGGGCAAGGTCACCGGAATGCTGTGCGTGGATCGGAAGCGCGGATGGTGGATCGATGCCCGGGCGACGATCGCGCTCGTGTCGACGCTCGTGCCGATAGCCGGCGCGTCGGCGACGCCCGTCAGGATGCAGACCGACATCACGCAGCACATGCACACGGCGAGCGTGCGCTGAGCGTCATTCGGCTGGTCGCGTCTCGGTTGCAGCGGTAGCTTTGAGTGTGCGCCTCGTTCATCTCGCCGACTTACACCTCGGCTTCCGGCAGTATCATCGCCTCACGCCCGACGGGATCAACCAGCGCGAGGCCGACGTCGCGCTCGTGTTCCGCCGGGCGATCGACAAGGTGATCGCGCTGCGACCGGACGTGGTGTTGATCGCGGGCGACGTGTTCCATACGGTGCGTCCGATGAATGCCGCGATCATCGAGGCATTCATCCAACTGCAGCGGATCAAGCTCGAGCTGCCGCAGAGCGCTGTCGTGATGGTGGCCGGCAACCACGACCGGCCGCGCGCCACCGAGACCGGTTGCATTCTCGAGCTGTTCGCGCGCATCGGGGTGGACGTGGCTGCCAACGGATCGCGGACGATTCCCTTGGGCGCGCACGACCTGTCGGTGCTCGCGGTGCCGGATCTGCCGGCGAACGCACCGCTGCCGCCGTTCGAGCCCGACCGCGATGCGCGCTACAACGTGCTGCTCATGCACGCCGACGTAGAAGGCATGCTCCCGCCTAACCTGGTCTATCCCGACCGGCCGTCGAAGCCGATCCCGATCGCCGAGATCAGGCCCGAGCGCTGGAACTACGTTGCGTTAGGCCATTACCACGTGCACAAGCGGATGGCGCCCAACATGTACTACTGCGGCTCGCTCGAGTATCTGCCGCCGAACATGTGGAGCGAGATGCACGAGGAGCGGGCCACCGGCGTGCCGGGGAAGGGGTTCATCGAGTACGATCTCGACGCCGGCACGCACCGGTTCCATCCCATTACGGGCGCGCGGCGGCTGGCCGAGCTCGCGCCGGTGATGGCGCGCGGGCTGGTCGCCGCCGATGTCGACGCCGCGATTCGCGAGCGCGTCGACTCGTGCGAGGGCGGGATCGACGACCGCGTGGTGCGCCTGGTGGTGCGCGACGTGCCGCGGCACGTGGTGCGCGAGCTGGACCATCGCGCCCTGCGCGAGTACAAGCGCCGCGCGCTGCACTTCCATCTCGACGCGCGCAAGCCCGACACCGTGCACCCGGCGCTCGTCACGCCCGGCGGGCGCCGCGCCACGCTGCGCGAGATGGTGGAGACGTACCTGACGCGCCGCCCGCTCGATGCCGACCTCGATCGCGCGGCGCTGGTGTCGTTAGGCCTGGACTACCTCGACGCCGCCGACGTGGCATCGGAGCAGGTGTGGAGCGCGGCCGCGGCCGGTCCCGCTCCCGACGGACCGCGGTAGTGCGCCTCAATCGCATCACCCTCGCCAACTTCCGCCAACACGCGGACACCCGGATCGATTTCGACGCCGGGCTGACGGGCATCATCGGGCCTAACGGATCGGGCAAGACGACGATCCTCGAGGCGCTGGCGTGGGCGATCTACGGCACGCCGGCCGCGCGCGGCACGCGCGAGTCGATCCGGTTCACGCGCGCCGCGCCGCGGGCCACCGTGCGCGTGGAGCTCGACTTCGAGCTCGCCGGCCACCGCTACCGCGTGGTTCGCGGCCTAACGAACGCCGAACTGTATCTGGACGGCGCGGCGACGCCGATCGCCAACTCGATCAGCGGCGTCACCGACATCCTCACGCGCAAAATCGGCATGACGCGCGAGGAATTCTTCAACACGTATTTCACCGGACAGAAGGACCTGAGCGTGATGGCGGCCATGAAGCCGGTCGAGCGCGCGCAGTTCCTGTCGCACGTGCTGGGGTACGAGCGGTTGCGCGACGCGCAGAAAATCGCGCGCACCCATCTCGCCGAGCTGCGCTCGCAGATCCTCGGCATCCAGCAGGGGATGCCGGACGCCGAGGTCGTTGGGCGCCAGGTGGACGAGGCGCGCCGCCGCCTGGCGTCCAGCACCACCGCGGCACGCGCGGCGCGCGAGTCGCGCGAGCGTGCGCAATCGGTCATGGACCGGGTGCGCCCGCGCTGGGAGCTGGTGCAGCGCGAGCGGGAGGCGTTCCAGGCGCTGGTGGCCGAGCTGCGCGGCGCCGAAGGCGAGGAGGCGGGGCTCGCGCGCGATGCCGAGCGTCTGGCCCGTGAGTTAGGCGGGATCGCCGCCGCGAAGGCCGAGCGCGACGCGCTCGCGATCGAGCTCATCCCGTATACCGCGCTGCACGCCGAGTTCCAGCACCTCGAGGTGCTGGCGCGCGAAGATGGGCGCCGGCAGTCGCTCGTCGCCTCGCGCGCGCTGCTCGAGGACGAGTTAGGCAAACTGCACGAGCGGCGCGCGAAAATCGAAACCGCGCCGCGTCTCGAGGAGGAAGCCACCGCCGCGCTGCAGGAGAAGCGCGTGGCGCTCGAGACGCTGGATGGCGGCGTCGAAGCGCGCCGCACCGAGTGGGTGCGCGACCGGCAGGAAGCCGAGACCAAGCGCCAGGCGCTGCGCGATCAGTACGCGGAGCTCAAGCAGCAGCGCGACCGGTTGGCCGCGGCGGGCGAAGACGGCGCGTGTCCGACCTGCGCCCGTCCGCTCAAGGGCACGCTCCGCACGGTGCTCGAGCTGCTCGACGGACAACTGGAGACGGTGTTGGTCGACGGCAACTACTACAAGGGCCGGATGGAGCAGCTGCTCGAGATGCCGCCCGACTTGCGCGAGATGGACGAGGCGCGGCGCGTGCTCACCGACGACGTGAAGGTCCTCGAGCGGCGGTTGTTCAAGGTGCAGCACGCGGTGCAGGAGCTGGCTCAGTTAGGCGGAGAGATCGCCGCCAAGGGCGATCGCGTCGCGTCGCTGGCGAGCGAGCTCGACACGATCCCGGCCGGCTACGACGGCGCGCGCCACGATCTGGTACGGCGCGAGCTCGATCGCCTCCTGCCGTTGGATGCCAAGGCGACCCGGTTGGCCACCCAGATCGAGCGCGAGGCCGCGCTCCTGCGCGAGCGCGCCCAACTGCGCGATGCCGAAGCATCCCTCCGCGCGCGCGTGAGCGATTTGCGCACGCGGCAGGCGGCGCTTTCGGTGTCCGAGCAGCAATTCGCCGCCATGCGCGAGGAGTACGGCAAAGCGGCCGACGAACTGCGGGCGGCGGAGCTGGCGTCGGCCACGGCCGAGACCGAGCTCGCGTCGGCCGAGCTGGCCGACGCGCAGGCGCGACACGCGGCGGCCGAGCTCGAAGAGCGCCAGCGTCTGTTAGGCCAGCTCACCGGACGCCGCCGGCTCCATGAAGAGCTCGACCGCGCGTACAACGACCTGCGCAACGATCTCAATTTCCAGTTGCGCCCCGAGTTGTCCGAGCTCGCGAGCGCGTTCCTGAGCGATCTCACGGCCAGCCGCTACACCGAGCTCGAGCTGGACGACCAGTACAACATCATCGTCCTCGAGGATGCCATTCCCAAGCCGGTCATCTCGGGCGGCGAAGAAGACCTCGCCAACCTGGTGCTGCGCCTCGCGATCTCGCAGATGATCGCCGAGCGCTCCGGCCAGCCGTTCTCGCTGCTCGTACTCGACGAGATCTTCGGGTCGCTCGACGACGCGCACCGCACCAGCGTGCTGGAGCTGCTGCGCGGCCTGCACGACCGCTTCGAGCAGGTGATTCTCATCACGCACGTCGAGTCGGTGCGCGACATGCTGGACCAGGTGGTCACGGTGCGCTACGATCCGGCCACCGGCGCGTCCGTCGTTAGGCGCGAAGACCGGCAGGCGCTCGACGCCCACGACCTCAGGGCGCCCGAGCTCGCGGCCGCGGGAGCGGCGGGCTGATGGCCGTGGCACGGTCGTGGCGCACGGGACACCATCCCGATGGCCCGCTCCGGGCGCGCGTGGAGGACATCCCCGCGCTCAATCAGGTCTTCAGCGACAGCTTCACCGAGCGCTATCGCCGCGACGGCATGGTCGGCGTGCGGGTGCCGTACCTCAATCCGCTCATCTGGCGCTACGCCATCGAGGATGCCGGCGCCGGTGCGTTCTTGTGGCGCGACGACCACGGCGAGATCGTGGCGTTCAACGTCGTGCACTGCTCGGGCAGCGAAGGGTGGATGGGCCCGTTGGCCGTTAGGCCGGAGAGCCAGGCCGGGGGCGTGGGCAAGGAGATCGTGCGGTCGGGCATCGCGTGGCTGGAACGCGCGCAAGCGTCGACGATCGGCCTCGAGACCATGCCGCGCACCATGGACAACATCGGCTTCTACTCGTCGCTCGGCTTCGTCCCGGGCCGGCTGACGATCACGATCACGCTCGACGGCGCGCACGCCGAGCACGCGCCCAATCTGTTAGGCAGGCTGAGCACGCGCGACCAGCACGACGTCCTGGACGAGTGCCACGCGCTCGTGGATGGCCTGCTGCCGGGCTACGATTTCACGCGCGAGCTGGTGCTCACCGAGGAGCTGGGCCTGGGCGACACGGTGTTGTTCCGCAGCGGCGACCGCCTGACCGGCTTCGCGGTGTGCCACATCGCTCCGTTAGTCGAGGGGCGCTCGCGCGAAGAGACGCGCGTGCTCAAGCTGGTGCTGGCGGCGGGCGCGGATCTGGGCGGCGCGGTGATCGCGCTGGCCGACTATGCGCGCCGGAGCGGCACCCGCCGCGTGGCCTTCCGCTCCCAGACCGACTACCTGCACGCCTACCGCACGCTGATTTCGTTAGGCGGACGGGTCCGCTGGACCGACCTGCGCATGACCCTCGCCGAGCATCCGGAGCCGGTGGCGACGGAGGGCGTGGTGTGGAGCAACTGGGAAATCTGATCCCGGTTCGACGGCGCGCACCGCGACTTTACCACATCGCCTTCCACGCCTCGCGTGCCGTGATCTCCCGTAGATACGTCAGCTCCTCGGCCGCGAACGGCACCGGCACCAAACCGAACGTCGTCCACACGCTCGTGTCGGACACCGTGTTGTCTAGGGCCAGCAGGTCGAGCAGACTCGTCGTCACCGGCGGGCGCGGCAGCACCCGCTGCGCGGCGGCGATCACCGGGTACAGGAGCACCACCGGCACCGGAATCAATACGCGCTGCGCGTGCATCGCGACCAGCACGCGCTCGATCATCTG
>Ga0134125_10006509_pt1 | contig 13227 bp, 22 predicted proteins | sample KB31751_FD_96464 | JGI IMG/M metagenome (GOLD analysis project Ga0134125, IMG submission 96464) | Terrestrial soil microbial communities with excess Nitrogen fertilizer from Kellogg Biological Station, Michigan, USA - KB3-175-1 | ecosystem: Environmental > Terrestrial > Soil > Unclassified ... | reverse complement strand
GTCCTTACTTCTAATGGTACATCGGCACCGTCATTCCAATCGATATCTACCATTATCCCAAGCACATATGTCACCGCATCTACAATGACCACAAATGATTTTGTCTTTGCAACTGGTACCAATACCGTAGGTACACCCAATCCTATCAGTTGGAATGGTCAGGGGATGGTCATGAACAATTCCGGTCAGAGATCGGTATACTTTACAGCTGCTACCACCCCGTACACTGCTGGCTTCCAAGCCGCGACTTCTGGAGGTACTGTCCAGATGGGTATTGATGGTATTGGTATGATTCAACAAGACACCAATAATGTTGTTTATTGGGCCAATACTGGTGCAACACGTCATTCGTTCTATACTGGAAACTTTGGTGGACCCTATACTCTGGTTGGACGGCTCGACACTTCTGTTGCTACGTTTCCGGATGTTACCATTACGACAACCAAAACGGCCAACACCTTTTGGGCTTCACCATCTGGATCTGCAGGTGTACCAAGTTTCAGAACGCTTGTTTCAGCTGATATTCCTACACTTGCTTTCACAAAGATTACTGGGACGGTACCTGTAAACCAAGGAGGAACCAATCTCACAAGTGTCACTAATGGTGGTGTTTTAGTTTCTGATGGTGCTGGTGGTGTCACCGTTATTACTGGTTCAAATCCACAAGTACTCACTTCCAACGGCGCATCTGCGCCCTCATTCCAATCCATTTCCGCTATTATCCCTAGTACCTATGTATCCGCGTCGTCAATGACTAATGACAATGTTGTATTTGCCACTGGCGCAAACACCATTGGAACCCCCTATTCTTTTTCAAGATTTAACTCGCATTTGCTTGTTTGGAACATCTCGACAGACTATTCCGGGTTCAATGTCAACTCTGGATTGTCTGGCGGTTCTGCCACATTCTTTGCAGGTAATTCTGTTACGGGTGCATCGGCCTGGTTTGGACTTGATGGTACTGGATTTGTGAATACCCATGCAGGTCAAGTAGTCTTCCGTGCGGCTTCACCGGCCAATCAATTTTATTGGTATAATGATTCCACCCTATTTGGCTCACTGACATCGAATGGTTTCTCTACAGACAATACCAATTTCTTCAAGTACACTACAGGAAGTGGAACCCTTACTTATGGAACTATAGCAACCGGTGGTTCAACACCTCCCACAAGTGTGACGTATTCGGATCAATCTTGTAATTATGTAGTGAACGGAAAAATAGTTGTTGTGATAATAAGCTTTAAGGCAACTTATGCTGCCGCAGGTGCAGCTGGATACCTTGTACTCGCGGGACTTCCCAACATCGCCACTGCTTTTACAGGATCGTCAGTATCTCTTGGTGTAATCAACGACACCAGTGTTGGTACGACTTTTAGTAACGCCTCAGGTCCTTATACAATGGTTCAATTAGGAGGGGCTAACCCTGCGAGCAAATGGGCTTTTTACGATAATGGGGGGAGTTTAATCCATTATGATTTGTCAGGATCTGGATCTACTACTTTACACTTTTGTTTTAGCTACATGTCGGTATAAATGTATGTTCCTGAGGATATGACTACAGTTGCATGACTTATGGATCATCGGCATAAATTTATTCATCCACCTTTTCAAGCGGGGATTCAGCTACTTTGGTTTTGAATTCAGCAGTCAATTGTCGCATATCCATTTTAAATTCATACATCAAAGTCGCTTCCTTCTTTTTAGCTTTTTCAATCAATTCACGAATCTGTTCAGCATCCTTGGCAAGTTTTTCACGCCGTTCGCCAAGCTTTACATGATAATCTTCGGTGAGTTTCCAAAAAGCGTTGTAGTCATTGGTAGCTTCCATGAGGTAACAAAACATATATTTTCGTTCGAGTATAAAACTAATCACAAGGCCTTTTTCTTTTACCCAATGCCATCAAAGCTCTATGCAAACAAGCTTGGCGATAACAAGCCTCAAGAAGTAGCTCAAATACAAGAACCCCCAAAAGGAAAGAAACCACGCACTGAAAAACAACTTGCTGCTCTTGAAAAAGCAAAAGCTGCACGCGCTGCAAAGAAGGCGGCTGCAGAAGATGAAAAACAAAAAGCTACCGAGACAGAAGCAGCCGCTACTGCCGAAGCTGAACGCTTGGCTCAGGAAAAGGCGGCTAAGAAAGCGGCTCAAGTGGAAAAGAGAAGAGCACAACGTGCTGAAAAGAAGGCTCAAGAAGGAACGTTACCGATTGCAGGAACTGGAGTACAAGAGACAAGTCCTCCTGTTACAGCTTCAGAAACGTCTGAGCCAACCCTACCTAAACCCAAGCGCCAGAGAAAGGTCAAAGAAACTCCTGCCACGACTCATGAAGATCCCCCAAAATGGTTCATGACTTTTGTAGAAGGTGTAAAGCGGGAACAAGTCGCGCAGACTGGTGAAAAGGTCAAGAAAGCAGACATCAAGGCCCAAGCCGAGGAACAGGCCAAAGTCACTTGGAATGACGGATACACCCGAGACAGAATTCACCATGAGCAAAACAAGCATTTGGACAAGATGTACACTATGATGTTTAATAATCGAAAAATGTGAGGGAATATATCTAATGCCAAAAGAAGTAAAAAAGGTGCTCAAGATCAAACCCATTCCAGTACCGTGGGGTTACCATCACCCAGAACCCAAATTTGAAGAGCTTCCCAAGCATGAATTCACAATCGGTATCATTGCCCCCAAGGGATCCGGCAAGACTACCCTGATTGCCAATTTGCTGAAAGCCTATCAAGGTTATTTCCACAACATTGTCATTTTCTCACCCACTGTCTTGAACGATGAAAAGTGGGACTGGGTAAAAAAACAGCCTCTGCTTGGAGAAAACAAAAAGCTAAAGGAATTCATTCGAAAAGAACAAATCAAGGAAAGCAAAAACGAAATCGTACAATCTCCAGCAGGGTATATACCTGAAATAGAAAAGGAAGACGATTTTGAGCCCTATATACCTGAAGACTGCTTCATGGCAGAATATAGTGAATCGGATCTGTTGGATATTTTGAAAGAACAACAAAAAGTAGTGGAATGGCTCAAATCCAAAGACAAGTCAAAGCATTTGGCTAACCGTATCCTGTTTGTGTTTGATGACATGGTAGGATCCAACCTGTTTAGCAATGACCGACAAAATGCTTTCAAGATGCTCAACACCAACCACCGCCACAAATCAGCCTCCCTGATCATTGTTTCACAAGCCTATAGAGAGATCCCGAAAACGCCGAGGACCAATTTCTCTTGCTTGGTCTTGTTTGAAATCTTATCAGAAGGAGAGCTGGAAGCGATCATGACAGAATTCCCCATGGGTATGAAAAAGAACGAATGGCTCATGTGTTATAATTACTGTGTAGAAGGGGAATTCAACTTTTTGTTTTACAACATGCAAATCAAGGAAAAGAGGTTGAGGGTATTCAAGAATTTTGATGAACATGTATATGTAGAACGAGAATAACATTCATTTTCTTTTCTTGATAGGCTTTGCCTCTTCCAAGTTGAAGCTCTGGACTTGATAAGCCAAACCATGCGCTTCTTCAGTAAACCAAAACATGGGCTTCACCACCACAGAGACGTTTTGTCCAGTTTCCAAGTCTCCAGGGGAAAAGTCTGGGATATTGGACTTGTAAGCATTCTTACCCGACTTGGTCTCCTTGAGCTTGAGACGAATCAAGTACTCTTGGTTGAAGAGTTCCTTCAAGTCTGTATTGATAGGGACATCGCCTGGCAGATCAGCAATGATTTGGTCCTTGAAGTCGCCTTCGTCCAACAAGGTCTCCAATGACGACAGGTTCAGAATGTCAGAGGGATCAGGTCGGATCATGACCTGGTAGGGTGTACCATACTCGAGGCTAGGTTCAAACACCGAATCCACAGAAGCTTCAATCTTGAACACCAAGGGCTTGTTCATGTACCGAACATTGGCCGTGTGGATTTTTTGGGGGACGTCTTCGTCGTCTTGGGTCTTGCGCTTGAAGGGTCGGTTGTGACGGAGAGAGAGTTCGTTGAATTTGATCAAGGATGGTTTGAACATGTAGCGGGTGATCGTGCCGCTTTTTAACATGTTGTGTGCGTCCTCAGGTAACGATGCGCCACATTCGGACATTTGTAACCACGCCCTCGGGTACACACATTGACATTTCACTGACATGCGCGAGCGACAACCAATTCGACAAATCAAAAAAAGGTGCCCTGGCCATTCTGACTGCAAATGTTCCAGAACTTTTGATCATCTATCCTGGCTTCAGTTTGATGATTCCGACAGGCGTCATTCTACATTGCTCACCTCAAACTTCAGACTTGGAGTTCTATCTCTTCCCTCCAGAAGAAGGAATACCTGGGATCCACGTCATTGCTCTACCCGTACTTTTTGATACTGAAATCTCTGTGCGCATATTAAACCAGTCGGGACGCGAATTTTACATTTTCCCTGGAGCGATTCTTTGTCAATTGATCTGCTTGAACAATGTATCCACATCCCCTCTTACCTTGTGATATTGCTTATTATATCCCTATCCGATACGATGGTACGATCTGTGGTTATTCGGTAGCTATCTACTCTCAGCTTGATGACGATCGTGCCATTGTTGCTTATGAAATAGAAACACCTTATTTTGTGAAACCCATCTCTTTTGTGATCACCAACCACCAGAGTCCTCACCAGCTATTTACTGCACTCTATCACTCTTGCTACTTCAAGGACCTAACAGATCTCTTGTTTATCCGAAAGTTGTGGGAGTATTTTTTCCCTAATCACCAGTTTCACGTCATGACCAATCTCCAAGTAGATTATACAGACGAAAACGATTACGCTGTCAATTGCTTGGCGCGCGTCCACTTTTTGAATTGCTTTGCTGTGGAAGATGACTTGGAATTCTTGTTTGAACGACCCCTTCGATAAAACTCTTTCCCATGAATCATCCAACCTTGATTTGCTATGTGAACACCGGCAAGGACATTTTCAACCGCCGAGTAGAGGAAGATGCCATCTACATTTCTCGCTTAGATGGGGCGCAGCTAAATCCCCTCATCAATTCAGTGAGTAAGCCAGTATACGACATGCGCAACTTGGCTTCGGGCTTGGTGGGTCTACGCACAGACAATGCGGACATCAATGTCGTACAAGCAAAGTCATGGGATGGGTCAGGTGATATTTTTCTCGTTTGCTACTGGAACAGTCATCTTGAAGACGATGATTTGGAATTTTTGCGAGGATATATTCAAACCGTGGTCAATGGGGGATGGGACTATGATTGTACTCGGTATCGTCATTTGTTTGATGGGGGGTATACACATGTTACCCCTCGAACTCTCTCACTAGCGATTGATTAACTTTATTAAAAGTTGTTACTCAACCATATCTTGAGTGTCCGGTCTTGATCTATCAAGATCAAGTTGAACTCGTCCAAACCAAAAGTGTAAAAGCCGGAAGCCATGACGGTTACCAGTTCTCGAGAGTGAAAATGGTACTTCTTTGCGAGTTCCGAGATCATGAGAGCTACCTGTCTTTGTGAGATGGCTGTGACATATTCGGACGATACACAGATCTGCAAGTGTCGCTCGACAGAGTAAAACTCTTGACTATGAACGATCAATACACCAAACCGCCAGAGATTTCCACAAGGACATCCGCACGCTATGCAAGGCATTGGCAAGTCCGACGTGGCTTTGCAGGTTTTTCAAAATATATGTTCCCTCTCGTGTACTTTCCTTCATGTCTCGTACCATAGGAAATTACTTGGTTTTGACTGATTTTCAACAAGAAGGAGCGTTGGGACAAGTGGCTTTCGTCCAAGCTCGATCCCTGGTACCTGGGTCTCTTGACGATATCCCAGACCTTGATCTAGATGGTCTAGTGGTTGCGTTGAGAACTGTTGGCTTAGAACTGTTGGCAGGGCTCACTCATGACCAGTTGATGCACGTGAGAGCCCGTCTCGATGTTTACGATACCGAGCATGGTCAAGGTGAATTGCATTCCAATACCTTTTACCCCTTTGACCCTCAAGGTTCCTTGACTCCTGACACCATTGCCATTTTGTTGGAGAAACTCCATGAGTCCAATAGAGACCTGAACATGAACCAGCTCGAGTTCACTCTGATCTTTGATCCTCGAACCTACAACTTTGCTGGTGCGGGTAATCGTGAAGCTTCAAAATGGTATGCCGACACCTACAAAGAACACCGAGACCGATTCGGTACGCTCTCTTGCATGGCTTATGCTCTTGCTCGTCAAATGATTCAAACCTCTCGTATGGTTTCCACCATTGAAGAAGCCGAGGAACTCGCCCGTGAGATCATGTTCACATGCAACTGGTCACAGTACACCAATACTGATGCCTTGAATGTCTTTGTCCGTCATTACACCGAGTACAGAGTCGCCGTCTTTCGTCGGGGTATCCATTTCGCTATGGAAGCCATTGCAGGTTCTGACTGGGTTCCTCCTATTCGAACCCGAATGGTTCACAAGGACCGCAAGACATTGTACTTGGAGTATCATCCGGAAACCGATGATCTCCCTGCCCATTTTAGCGCTTGCCGTACTCCTACATTCACTGCAAAAGGGGTCTTGTTTTGTCACCGATGTCTCACTGGACATTTCCGCAACACGCTCTGCAGATGTCCACGTACTCCAGAAGAGGTGAATGCTTTCAATAGCAAGGTCAAATCCTACCGCATCAAATCCAAGAAACCATGTACGGGGTGTAAGCAGTATGGATGTACTTCCCAAACTTGTCAGACAAGTTGTAGGTACTGTCGATTTCCTGGGAAGCGTACTGAAACCGATGACCATCGTTGTATCTTGTCTGCACCTAGACCCTTTCATGAATTTTGGACTCCACAAAAGACTCACGATGATCATGGAAAGCTTCTTCCGCGCTTGTGGGCTTATGACATTGAAACGTCCATGGAACGTCATCCTACACGCATGACTGTCGATATCGACTTTGATCACATCAATGTGGATTGGCTCATCAACAGTAAAGGCAAGATCAATATCACCAAAGTCAACCGCAATGAACATGTCTTTTGCTTGCTGGTGGTGAAATCCGTGTTTGAAGATACACCTACTCGATCTTTTTGGGGCCTGGATGAATTCATTGATTTTGCTACTTCTGAAAACCAAGGACACAATGTCTTTTTCGCCCACAATGCTGCTGGCTATGATAATCGCGTCTTGATGAATTATTTTAGAAAGAAGGGTTTGTTGTTGAAGAACATTGTCAGACAAGGCAGCAAGATTACTGAATTCTCTCTCCAGAACGCCGTCTTTAGAGATTCTCTCAAACACTTGCCAGGGCGCCTGGCGTCTCTAACCAAAGAATTTCTTCCAGGCCGGGATCTGGAAAAAGGTATCTTTCCGCATTTATTCAACACGCGTGATAATTTCCACTACATTGGCGCGATCCCGGGAATAGAATTCTTTGATTTGGCTCACATGAGAACGAAAGAAGAGATCGAACAGTTCAAAGAGTGGCATGGAAGTTGGAAAGGCAAGATTTGGAATTTCCGAAGTGTACTCGAAGAGTATTGCAAACTTGACGTCATCATTCTCGCAGAGATTATGAAAGTTGTCCATCAAGAGTTTCTTCCTCTTGGCGGCTCGCCGTGGTGTCGTACGACTATGCCCTCGTTCATCCATGATCTACATTTAAAAACAATTTACGACTCGATGGATGGCATCCCCGAAAATCCCGAGGAGAGAAGAGAAGTATTGCAGCGACTGGCTCATGAATCCTTTTGGCCTGTATTAACACACGGAGAATATTGGTTTGTAAGAAGATGTCTACGTGGAGGTCGTACAGAGTGTAGACGCACTCTATTTGAAGTACAACCTGAAAGTGGTGACAAGATAGAATTTGCAGATGTGACCAGCATGTATCCATTTGTACAAATAGCCAACGATTATCCCGTGGGTACGCCTATCGTACACGTCTATGACAAGGATTATTATCCATGCAAAGCTTGTGAAGCTCCACCTCTCAAGAACAACCCAAATTGCCATGACATGAAGTGTATGTGCCCATTTGTTAGAAAAGAGAAAAACAAGGACAAGCGTATGGATATCCGTATTGAACATGAACAACCTACTCGCGAACAAATCTTGAGCGATGAATTCTTTGGATTCGTATGTGCTACCGTGATATTACCCCCCACGGACTTTGTACCTTCCTTGATTCACTATTCCTATGCAGACGGAAAATGCATTGCAGCCAATGGTATTCTGAGGGAAGAATATTTTTGCTCAGAGGAACTCAAACTCGCTGTTGAGCTCGGTGCACGCGTTCTCAAGATCCATCGTTTTGATCGCTACAGAAGAAAAAAAGGATTATGGAATCCATTGATCAAGCAGCTCTACATGATGAAACTTAAAAACTCTGGACCAAAACCTGATCATTGGCGAGAGTATGCGGCCAAGTATCACCATCTTGGTATGGAAGAAATGGTGCTTGAATCTCTACAAACAGAAGAATGGGGAGATAATCCTGCACGTAAGCTTGTGGCCAAGATTGCCTTGAATTGTGGCTGGGGAAAGCACGCTCAACGTCCTCTCATGGAGCAGACCATTGTCTTCCCATCAAGCGATGTGGAGACTCTCAAATCTATCCTTGACAATGATGACAAAAAGATTGCTAGAGCTCGACATTTGGATATCCAACCGGGATCTCATGTCTACACTGCCTATGTTCAACCAAGTGGTCATGCTTCTGGCAAACAGTTTCACCACTTGTTTTTACCTGCTGCTTGTATGGTCCCCAGTTATGGGCGTATCATGTTTCTCAAAAAAGTACAGGGGCTCAACGACCCTGAACGCCAACTGCTGATGCATGACACCGACTCCATCATGTACGTCAAAAGTCTTGGTGATCGATCCTTGATTGAAGGAGACATCTTTGGTCAGTGGGCCGAGGAAAAGGTATCGAAAATTGGAATCACAGGTTTTATTGGTATGGGCCCCAAATCCTACGCCTTAAAACTTGTGAATGGTAGTGAAAAGATCAAACAGAAAGGTGTGAGTTATGCATACTCTCACAGGAACCTGATCAACTATCAAGTGTTGAAAGAAGCTGTCTTGAACCCACACAAAGTGATAGAGGTGCCACAACAATCCTTTGTAGGTCAAGATGAAATCACAACACATAGATTTTTGAAAAAGGTTCAATTTAACTGCCGCGAGTTGAAGGGAGAACTGCGAAGAAAAAATGGCGTTCAAGGGCATGTGCTCTACCCACGCATCAATCGATAAAAACTATATGCTCTTTAGTCTATGGAACTCGAGTTTCAAAGAAATGCCCGCAAGTTGACTCAACTTACTATTGCTTGCAAATACAGACAAAACATTATAGATCAAGAACGTCATAGTGAACGAGTGATTGATTTCCAGGTCATCAACCAGGATGACCTGGATATCATTGACGCCTTGTGGCCGATTGTCCGAATGCAAGCGGCTAAATTGGGTCAGTCTTTTCCTCAACCTCGAGGACCCGATCTGTCAAATTTACTAAAGTGGCACAAGGAGGTAGAAATTCTTTTGGATCATCTTTTCCAATAAATGGAATCTACTTTGGAATTGGCTAATTCCATACGACTCGCCAATTTAGTACACACACGTATCCTTACCCGACTCAATCCTAATAGCTCCCGCGCCCATAAACTCAGAGCTCTATTGAGGTGCGATGCTGAGATTATGAATTTTTTACTCGTCGTTCAAGAACACAAAGGTGGTGAACAGGGAATGAATACTACAGACAAAGTAGTTTTTGCTGCACTGTTCAAGGCTCGTAGGATGCTTGAAAGCGAGATTTGGGATTAAAAAACTTTGCATGTTGTCCGCCGATCCTCCCTTTGTATTGTACACGATGAATCATTTGGAATCATCCATCATCCGAGTACTCCGAATCGTCGACTTGATTACTGTCGATGAGGACCGACGTAACTTTGGATATTCTCTGTTACAAGTTCTTAGACGCCTACGTACCTATATCGAAAACTATAAATTGTTGACGTCGCAGTAAATTCTTTGCATGTCTCTATCCTTTGAATTCATTCTGGATGAAATTAAATTCTCACAACAATATAGAATCAAGCTTCGAGCAATTGAACAGACTTTATTATGCATCGAACAAGACTTTTTGCTCGTACCTACTCCTGACACAACCGATCATCGCATTGTCATTAATGAAAAGTTTGAAGAGATCTTTCGATTACTTTATCAGTGGCAGAACCACATCAATGTCCAGGTGACACAAATGGTTCCTGAGAGGTCTCGTGAATAAAATCTTTCCATGATTCTACCGCAGCTTCCTAGAGAACTCTGGATAATGATTTTAGAGGCAAAAACGGAATTGGAACAACCTTTGATGAAACATAGAGAATATCGCTTCAGACATATGATTAGCGGTCTTTGCAAGGTCAAGACTCGATTCTCATACTTTTCTTGGCAACCAAAGGAAACATTTTCAAAGAAAGACAAACGCCTCTTTATTATCGATGGGAAACCTGCCTATGTTGCAATTGATCAGACCTTTGGCTCGGTACACATTACCTGCACCTATTAAAATTCTTTCCATGTCTCTTAGACACCGGATGTTCATGGACCTGGTTTTTGGTGAACAAGTTCGCATCTCTTATATGCGTGATAGCAATAGATGGTTAGTAGAAAAACATCCAGAAGACGATTTTGATATTGAACAAGAGTACCTGCCTCCAGATTGTTACATGGATCTCAAGCCTTGGGGGTCTGATGCTTACATTGTTAAAATCGTGGAAGAGAAATAAATCTTTTCCATGAATGTTCCACCTACAATGCCTATAGGAGGTAGCTCCATTGAAGGCACCGATTTTATCTCGCTCGGCCTAGGTAAAAAATATGTTGACCTTGTACCCCCACTTCCAGCTTATGAACCGCGCAAGAGAAAACGATCGGAATAAATTCTTTCCATGGATCAAGAAGATCTCAAAGTCATACAGGGTGATTTGATCTCGATCATTGTCATTGTCAATGGTGAACGCCGTTATCGCACCATGTTCAATGCTGAAGAAGATATGATCATTGAATTACGTGCTGCGAAAAAACAACAGGATTAACCTTTATGTTGTTCGATAAACGCTCTTGCCAGAGCTTGTTTCTTTCCACCCGATTTCAATTTACCCTTCTCGACCTCGTGAAGGGTCTTTTCGAATTTTCCATTCGGTTGTTTTTTCCCATCAGTAAATTTTCTAAAGGGTTTTCGGCTGTGGCGTTTGTGCCCCATATCATATGCTTCGGACATTTTTTTCTTTCCATGGGTTACGCGATCTATTGTGAAAAGTCTCACGCCAATGATGCTGTCATGAACGACTGTAAGGGATGCCAAAAAGATTATTTACTATTCCACAAAGTAGTTACTGAAACTCGGCAACGGTTCCCATTCTGTACGTCTGATGAGCTTGCCAACTTGGTATCTGGTAAAATGGATTACCTTTCTTGGAAACTTAAAAAACAAATTGTTATGCATGATACAGACTCTCTAGTTGAATAAAATCTTTCCCATGCCTTCACCCTCTGATACTTGGCCCCTCGAACGGAATTTTGAAATGCTAAAAGAATTTCTTAAAAATCATTGTTATGGTCTAGTCAAAGTCACATTCGATCCTATAGGTCGTAGAATGGATCTAGACTGCACAGTATGCAATGGTTGTGCAAGACCTTGCTACGAAACCTTTAAACAATAAAAAATCTTTCCTATGGACGCTTCAACTGATCGCTTCTTTTTCATGCCTCCTCAAGAAACAAAAGAACTAGAACAAGAACTTGCTAACTTGCTTGAAATCAAGAAACAAGAACTCCAATACAACTACCGCAATATTGTTACTGAGAGAATCAATTGGTTGCTGCAACAATTGGGTCAGCTCGGTGCCGCGGCGCAGTACAAGCTTTGGGAATCTGAAACCAAATAAAACTTTGCCATGCAACAAGTTCCTTCTGAAAAGTCTACTCAAACGTACTCTATTCATTCCAAAACAATACAAACAGAACCTCTTGGCCAACAAATCACTTTTCATCGTATTGAAAAAGTCCCTAAAGACACTGTAGGTTACTATGACATTTTCCCCATGACCCCTAAACGTCTGTTTGAAATGTTGCAGAACAAATAAAACTTTCCATGTTGGTTCACGTTTTTGAAAGAATACAAATTCTGTTGGATGAAATGGAAATACTCATAAGCCTCTACCAAGACGGTGATGTCGGTGATTTAGAGAATGTCGATGAACGTATTCAGTGTATTCGACAATTAATTCAGAATGCGTCTAAACGGTACTGTTATCAGTAAATCTGTCCCGAAAATCGGGTGGCTACGCCTGATTGTTCAATCACGTTTTGTAATCTCTTTGCCATGGCCCGTGAAGAGGTTGCATTCTATAAGCGTTTGAACTTGATTTTGCTCAAGCAATTGCGCAACTTTGAAAGGCAGTATTATTACGAACTCTTTACTTTTGAGCCTAACCAGTACTTGACCGTTCACCATTTGGAAGGCTCTCTTTTACGCGAAGGAGATTCATACTATGAATGCTACCATTATAGCCACGCTGGAAAGCTTCGATACATCACCACGGTCCGTGCACAGTGCACAGGTCGCGCATTGGTATGGACATCTCTTTCCTACTAAAATGATTTACAACAATGAACTCTATAAATCATGGTCTGATAAAGAACTCGAGAAAGAGCTGAGTCGTTTGATTATTATTCATGATCACCTTTGGGATATCAGTACTGAAACTAGTGCTGATTATTACCTGAAGCTACTAGAATCTCGGATCGGATTTATCTTTGACCTCATTGAGTTTCGGGTAACGACACGTAATGATTTAAAGAAGACGCAATAAAATTTCTTTCCATGCGTGTGTACAAGTACTCACCACAAACTGGTAAATATCAAGTCTTGATTGATGGAATCGTTTTTGATACAGGTGTTGCGGTCAAGGTCAAAACCCCGAACGAGTACAAGGAAATGATTCGAGAACTCGACATGCGAATTGATTCTCTTTTAGGTCTTCCGCTCAAATCAAAAGAATTTATCATCGCCGCTGGACAATGTCCGCATTGTTCAAAAGAATAAATTCTTCGTGAGACTCTTATTCCCGCGTCTAAGCGGCTTTCCGCCTTCGGATCATTAATTTCTCCGCCTTTTCTCGGCTTTCCATGTCCGAACCTCCGAGACCCTTCGGAGCTTATCTCCGAGATCTCCGGCCTGGGT
>Ga0134125_10006508_pt1 | contig 13228 bp, 8 predicted proteins | sample KB31751_FD_96464 | JGI IMG/M metagenome (GOLD analysis project Ga0134125, IMG submission 96464) | Terrestrial soil microbial communities with excess Nitrogen fertilizer from Kellogg Biological Station, Michigan, USA - KB3-175-1 | ecosystem: Environmental > Terrestrial > Soil > Unclassified ... | reverse complement strand
CGGGGGCCGGGCTGCGATTGCCGGCAGGGGAGGCCCGCTCGGCTCACGGCATCCGCGGGGCGCCGCCATTGGGGCGGCCGGGTTCGGCCGGCTATTTGCCTATGCAGAAAGTCGAAAAGATGACTCCGAGAATGTCCTCCACCGTAGTCTGGCCGGTAATAGCGTCGAGCTGGTGAAGGCCGCCGTAGAGATCCACCAGCAGCACCTCGTGGGGCAGCCGGGCCTGGACGCCGGCCTGGGCCTGCGCCACATGGCGCGCGGCGGCGAGCAGATGCTCGGCATGGCGGGCGTTGGTGATGCATTCGCCGGACTCGGCCGCCTCCGGTACGATGCGCGCGCGCACCGCGGCGCGCAGCTCGCCCACCCCCTCGCCGGTCAACGCCGAGACCGCAAGCTCTCGTTCTAGTTCCGGCGCCGGGGAAAATCCCGCCGCGTCGCGCTTGTTCACCACCCGCACGGTCTGGGGCAGATCGCGCAGGTGCGCGAGCAGCTCCCGGTCTTCGGGTGTGGGCGCCGCGGTGCCGTCAAACACCGCCAGCACCAGGTCGGCGTCGGCCAGCGCCTCCCAGGACTTGGCGATCCCCAAGCGTTCGGCTTCACCTTCCGGGGCGCGGATCCCGGCGGTGTCGAGCAGGCGCACCGGGACGCCGTCCCAGTCGAGGCTTTCGGCGATCAGGTCGCGTGTGGTGCCGGGCTGGGCGGTTACGATCGCGCGCTCGCGCTCCAACAAGCGGTTGAAGAGGCTGGATTTCCCCACATTGGGACGGCCCACGATGGCGAGGAGCAGCCCCTGACGCAGCACGCGGCCGCGTGCGAAGCTGGCCGCCAGGCGCGCGAGCCCGGCGTGGAGCGGCGCCATCTCCGCCTCGAGCCGCGTCCAGTCCATCACGGCGACATCATCGTCGGCGAAGTCGATGCCGGCCTCGAGCCGCGCCACCAGCTCGATGAACTGGCGTTGCAGCGGGCGCAGTGCCGCCGCCACCGAGCCGCCCATCTGGCGGGCCGCGGTGCGCGCCTGAAACAGGGTATGAGCGTCAATCAGATCGCGCACCGCTTCCGCCTGGGTAAGGTCGAGGCGGCCGTTGAGAAAGGCGCGGCGGGTGAACTCGCCCGGTTCGGCCAGCCGTGCGCCCCGGGCTTGGGCCGCCCGCAGCATCGCCGCGAGCAGCACGGGGGAGCCGTGGGCGCTGATCTCGACCACGTCCTCGCGCGTCATCGAGCGCGGGGCGGGGAAGTAGGTCACCAGCACCTCGTCCAGGACCGCGCCCGACTCGTCGCGGAAGCGGGCAAAGTGCGCATGCCGGGGGGCGAGCGCGGCCAGGCCGGCGAGCTCGCGGGCGATGCGCGCGGCCTCGGGTCCGGACAGGCGCACGATGCCCAGCCCGCCGCGTCCGGCGGGGGTGGCCACGGCCACAATGGTGGCGCTGGAGGATGGGGTAGGGAAGGACACGCCAGGAAGCGCCGGACGCAGTTGATTATAATCGGCGCAGTGGCTCCCACCATCCTGCTCGCCGACGAAAGCCCGCACGCCCGCCGCATGGGCTGCATTTACCTCGAAGACCTGGGCTGCCGCGTCGTGGCCGTGGCCGACGGCGGCGCCGCGCTGGAGGCGCTGGAGCGCGACCTGCCCGACCTGGTGCTGGCCGCCGCCACCCTGCCCGGCATCTCCGGCCTGGAGCTGGGACGCCTCGCCAAGGAGCGCGCCGGGGCGCGCAAACTGCCGGTGCTGATCCTGGTGGGCGGACTCGCCCGGGCCGAACTGAGCGACTGGCCCGGCGCCGATGGCGTGTTGCGCAAGCCGCTCTCCTCCGCCGGCCTCGAAGCCTGGCTGCCGACCGCGCAGGATGCCGACGCTTCCGCCGCCGAGGAGGCCGTGCCGCCACCCGCCGTGCTCAGCCCCGCGGCCATGCTGATCGAATCCGTGCGCCACGCCGCCGATCCGGCCCGACGGGCATAAACCGCGCCGGTGGGGGCTCTCGGCGATAATAGCCAGACATGTTTCCCGAACTCGAGAAGGTCTATACACCCCAGCACATTGAGCCGCGCTGGGCAAGGACATGGGTGGAGCAGCGCTATTTCCAGGCGGCGGAACCCCGCCCCGGGAAGGAAAACTGGTCCCTGGTCATCCCGCCCCCCAACGTCACCGGTTCGCTCCACATGGGGCACATGCTGGAGCACACCCTGATCGACATCACCGTGCGCTGGCAGCGCATGCGGGGCAAGAACGTGCTCTGGCTCCCCGGCACCGACCACGCCGGCATCGCCACCCAGATGGTGGTGGAGCGCTCCCTCGCCGCCGAGGGCAAGTCCCGCCAGGAGATGGGGCGCGAGGCCTTCACCGAAGCCGTCTGGGCCTGGAAGCGGCAGAGCGGCGACCGGATCAGGGAGCAGATGATCCGCCTCGGCGCCTCCTGCGACTGGTCGCGCGAGCGCTTTACCCTCGATGCCGGCCTCAGCCGCGCGGTGCGCGAGGTCTTCGTCACCCTGTACGAACAGGGCCTCATCTACCGCGGCCGCTACATCGTCAACTGGTGCCCCCGCTGCCAGACCGCGGTCAGCGACCTGGAAGTGACGCACGAGGCCGCGACCGGCAAACTGTACCAGGTACGCTATGCCGTGGTGGGCGAGCCCGGAACCTACCTCACTGTAGCCACCACCCGTCCCGAAACCATCCTGGCCGACGTGGCGGTGGCGGTGAACCCGCGCGACGAGCGCTACCGGCATCTCCTCGGGCGCCACGTCGAGGTGCCGCTCACCGGGCGCGCCGTGCCGGTGATCGCCGATGAGATCGCCCAGCCCGAGTTCGGCACCGGCGCGGTCAAGATCACCCCCGGCCACGACGCCAACGACTTCGCCGCCGGCGAACGCCACCATCTGCCCCAACTGGTGATTCTGGACGACACCGGGCGCATGAACGAGCACGCCGGCGCCTACGCCGGGCTCGACCGCTTCGCCGCCCGCGAGCGCGTGGCCGAGGATCTGCAGCAGGCCGGCCTGCTTGCCGGCATCCAGGACCACGCCCTGTCGCTCGGCCGCTGCCAGCGCTGCCGCACCGTGATCGAGCCGCGCATCTCGACCCAGTGGTTCGTCAAGATCGCGCCCCTCGCCCAGGACGCGGTCAAGGTGGTGGAGCAGGGCAAAATCCGTTTCACGCCCGAGAACAACGCCAAGATCTACTTCGACTGGATGGCCAATATCCACGATTGGTGCATCTCGCGCCAGCTCTGGTGGGGCCATCGCATCCCGGCCTGGTACTGCGACCGGTGCGGCACGATGATCGTCGCGCGCGAGGACCCGGCTGGTTGTCCGGGCTGCGCGGGACCGCTGCGCCAGGACACCGACGTGCTTGACACCTGGTTCAGCTCCGGCCTTTGGCCCTTCTCCACGCTGGGGTGGCCGGAGCCGACCGCCGACCTCGCGGCCTTCTACCCCACGTCGTTGTTGATCACCGGCTTCGACATCCTGTTCTTCTGGGTGGCGCGGATGATCATGCTGGGCGTGCACTTCATGGGTGACGTGCCCTTCCGCGAGGTCTACATCCACGCCCTTGTTCGCGACGCCGACAAGCAGAAGATGTCCAAGACCAAGGGCAACGTGATTGATCCCCTGGCCGTGACCGAGAAGTACGGTACCGACGCGGTGCGCTTTACGCTGGCCGCCATGGCCGCGCCCGGCACCGACATCGCCTTGGCCGAAGAGCGGATGCAGGGCTATGCCGCCTTCGCCAACAAGATCTGGAACGCCGCCCGGTTCATCTTCATGAACCTCAGCCAGTTCCCCCATCTCGCCGCGGTGGGCAGCGAAGTCACGCTCCGCGCCCAGGGCGACCACCCGGTGGACGCGTGGATCTTCTCCCGTCTGAACGCGGTGGCTGGGCGCCTGGAGCGAAGCTTGGCCGAGTACCGCTACCATGACGCCGCCGACACGCTCTATCACTTCTTTTGGGACGAGTTCTGCGACTGGTACCTGGAGCTCTCCAAGATCCGCTTGCAGCAGAGCGAGGGCGCGGAGGTGGCCGCCGCCAACCTGGTCGCGGCTTTCGAGGGCGCGCTGCGGCTGCTGCATCCGGTCATGCCCTTCGTCACCGAGGAACTGTGGCAGGCGCTGCATCGCGGCGCGCCGCCGTACACAACGATCGCCTTTGCGCCGTTCCCGCGCTCGGATGGCAGCGCGATCCAGCCTGAGGTGGAAGCCGGCCTGGAAGCCCTCCAAGTGGTGGTCAGCCAGATCCGCAGTTTGCGCTCCTTTTGGCAGCTCGCACCGAAAGCTCCCTTGCGCATCGCGGTGGCTTGGCGCGGCCAGGAGCGGCAACTCCCCGCCATCCAGGCGGCGGCCCAGGCATTGGCCAATGCTGAACTGGTTCCGGTGGAGCGCATCGCCGCGCAGGGCCTCGGCTTCGTCACGACACCCGGATTCGACTTGCAGCCTGAACTGCGCGGCTTGGTCAATCTGGACGCCGAACGCCAGCGCCTGGAGAAGGAGCGCGCCACCCACGCCACCCGCCTGGCCACCGCACAGGCCAAGCTCGCCAGTGAGGGCTTCCGCCAGCGCGCCAACCCCGGCGTGCTCGCCGAAACCGAGCGCATCGCCGCCGAGCTCGCGCGCCAACTCGAACACGCCGATGCCAGCCTGCGCGCCCTCGCGGAGATGGCCAAGAATTAACGCATGGCGGCGGGCCGCTTGGCGGGGCTCGCGGTTCCGGGCCGCCGGTCCAACTCCCGTGTCTGCTGGTAGGTGTAGCGGATGCGGTGGATCACGGTAATGTTGCTGAGCACCGCGATCACCCACAGGCACGCCGCCATGCGGTTGAACAAGGCTCCGATGATCACCAGCACGATGCGCTCGGGCCGCTCCATGAAGCCCACTTTGCAGCTGGGGATGGTGTTCTCCGCCCGGGCGCGCGCATAGCTGACCATCACCGATCCGGTCATCACGATCGCCACCAGCACGACGTAGAACTCGCGGTTGATGCGGGCGTAGTAGACCAACAGGCCGAAATAGAGGGCGAGGTCGGAGTAGCGGTCCAGCACCGAATCGAAAAAGCCGCCGAAGTGGCTGACGGTATTGGTGTAGCGCGCCACCCGGCCGTCCACCATGTCGAAGATGCCGGCGCCGATGATCACCAGCCCGGCGCTGAAGAAGTGCCCATAGCCGAACAGCGCCGCCGCGATGATGTTGATCACCAACCCGATAAAGGTCAGAACGTTGGGGTTGATGCGGGTGAGGGCGAGCGTGCGAACGATCCAGTCCAGGATGACCTTGCAACCGGCCCCGATGGCGCGGGTGTAGGTCACAGGGAGGGGTCTCCCTCCGCGTCGCGGTCGTAAATGGTTTTGAGCTGTTTCACTTCGAAGAGCTTGGCGCCGCTGGGGGTCTGGATGCGCACCTCATCGCCGGGCCGTTTACCGAGCAGGCCGCGACCGATGGGGGAGGAAGTGGAAATGCGACCTTTGGCCACATCCGCTTCCTCGCTGGTGACAAGGCGGTACTCCACATCCTCGCCTTTGTCCAAATCATGCAAGAGCACGATCGATCCGTAGGCGGCGCGGTCGTGCGGGATGTTGGCCAAATTAACCAGGCTGAGTTCGGCCAAGCGCTTGCGGAGCTGACCCAAACGAGCGTTGACGAACTCCTGCCGCTGTTTCGCCATGTGATATTCGGCGTTTTCGCTCAGATCGCCCAACGCCACGGCGCGTTTGAGCTCGGCGGGCAGTTCAATGGTGAGTTCGTGCTCGAACTGCTGGATTTCCTTCTCAAGTTTCTCTTTGATATTAACGGCCATTCGGGCTCCGGCTTGAAGTGTCCCCCGTCATTTTGGCATACTACTTGGGAGAGGCGGCTGTTCGCATGAGCGCGAGCCTATCTTTCCGGGTTGGCGACAAGGTGGTTTACCCCAACCACGGGGTGGGCGTGATCGAGCACATCGCCAGCCGCGCGGTGGGCGATACCTGCCAGGACTACTATCTCCTGAAAATCGAGTCCAGCAACCTGCGCGTGATGATCCCGTTCACCAACGTGGCCAGCGTGGGCATGCGGGCGCTGACGCAAGCGCGGGAGCTGGCGCTCATCCTGACCTATTTGCAGGAGCCGCCGGCGGCGCTGGGCCCGGCCGACTGGAAGTGGCGCTTCAAGGAGAACTCCGACAAGATGCGGGCGGGCTCGCTGGCGCAGATTGCCGAGGTGCTGAAGAACCTTGTGCAGCTGCACCAGACCAAGCCGCTCTCCTTCCGCGAGAAGAAAATGCTCGACCGCGCCGTCATGCTGCTCACCGGCGAGATGGCCAGTGCCAAGAATATGCCGGTCGAGGATGCCTTGGCGCTGCTGCAGGAAACGCTGGCCCACGCCACGTTGGTCCTCCCGCCCCTCGACCCCGACACCGAACACGCCTGAGGTGTATCCAGCAGCGCGTGGTGCAATGAACTTTGGCCTCCGGCCCGTCTCTTGCATGGATTCGCGGCGTTGTAACCGGGCTGCCAGTCTAGTGCACGGACTGGGCCAGCTTGGTCCGCACCGCGCTGAGATTCTTCTCGATCTGTAGGGTTCGCTCGCTATCCGCCGAGGGCGCGGCTTTGATGTCGGCGAGCGCCTGCGTCCAGCTCGACTCCGCCTGCTGTAATTTCCCGTCGCGATCGTAAGCTTGTGCCAAGTGATCGAGAATGGCGGGGTCGTGCCGCTGCAAGCTGGCGGCCCGCTCGAGGCTGGCCACCGCCTCCGGCAGCCGGTTCATCTTGAAATAGACCCAGCCAAGGCTGTCCAAATAGGCGCCGTTGTTGGAGTCGTGAGCAATCGCCTGCTTCACATAGTCCAGGGCCTCGGGTAGCCGTACTCCCTGCTGCGCCAGGAGGTAACCGTACGCGTTGAGGGTGGCGGGATCGCCGGGAGCCAGATCGAGCGCGTGCCGGTAGCTTTGTTCGGCGGCGGCGTACTGCTTCTGCCTGGCCTGGATGCCGCCCTGCTGCGCCACGGCCCGCGCGTGATCGGCCGGCGTCGCGGCCAACTGGTCGGCCCGCGCGGTGTCGCGCAGCGCTTCGGTGAGTTGGCCGGCGGACTGGTGGATCTGCCCCATGGCGAGATACAGGTCCCAGTCGCCGGAGCTGCCCTTGAGCAGCGGCTCCAGGTAGGCTACCGCCGCGGAGGACTGTCCCGAGGCGGCGAGCAGGTTGGCGTAGGTGAGTTCCAACGGCCGTGAAGCGGGTTGCGCCGCGAGCGCGCTCTTGGCCGCCGCCAGCGCCTTGGTGAAGTCGCGCTGCTCGCTATACACCTGGATTTCGAGGGAGTTGGCGCGCGCGGTATAAGCGGGCCCCAGGGAGCGCAGTTGTCCCACCGACGCCATGGCGCCGTCATAGTCCCCGGTGCGGGTTTGGATCCGCGCCAGTTGCTCGAGGAAGATGCTCTGGGTACGCGGGCTGTTCTTGCGCGCCGCCAAGGTACGCAGGCCGTCGAGGGCGGCCGCGTCGTTGCCCTGGCTCTCGTGCAGCATGGCGGTGGCGTAGGCGACCTCGATGTCATCGCTGGGCAGCAGCCCGGATGCGTCCTTGAGGCTCGCCGCGGCCGCGTCCAACTGGCCCAGCTGCATTTGAATCTGTGCGGTGCGGAGCGCGGCATTGCCGTCCTCCGGGGTCTCGCGTCGCAGGCGCTGGTACTCGGCCAGCGCCTCGGGCAGATTGCCGCCATCCAGCAAGGCCTGGGCTAGCGCGCCCTGAAAGTCGGGATCGTCGGGCCGCGCCTGCACCGCATTGCGAAACGCGTCGGCCGCCTCCTTATATTGGTGCTTGTTCAGATAGGCATCGCCGAGCGTGGCGTAGACCGCGCCGCTGCGCGCCGCCGGCGGAAGGGCGCCAATCTCCTGCCGCGCCTGGTCCAGGCGGTCCTGGCTGGCCAGCGACTGGATCAAGCTGGCCATGGCGTCCATGCTGGAGGGATCCTTGCTCAGTGCGGCGCGGAACTCGCGCTCCGCCTCCGCCGGCTGACCCTCCGCTCCGTACAGCTTGCCCAGGATGACCTGGTTGCCGACGGTGCCCGGATCGAGCTGGATCAGCGTCTTGTACTCCGCGATCGCGGCCTCGATGGTGTCGCCCGAGATCGGCTGCCGCGCCTGGCTGAGCTGACGCAGATAGATCTCCCCCAGCGTTTGGTGCGCCGCCAAGCTGTCGGGGTGCTTCTCAATCACCGATTTCACCAGCGTGATGGCGTCGTTGTCGCGCCCGATGCGGGAGAGCAGATCCGCCATTTGCGCCGCAATGTAGGCGGATTGCGGGTTCGCGGCCATCGCCGCGGTGTAGTGTTGCAGCGCTTGCTGTACGTAGCTGCCGCCATTGTGGGTTTCGGCCTGCAGCTCGGCAAACTTGCCCAACTCAAATTCGGCATAGCCCTGGGCGGCGGGTGTGAGCGGAGGTTCGGTGGTGGCGGAGGTCTGCGGGCCGGCCGGGGTCTGCGCCGCCGTTGCCGGAGCGGAGCAGGGTAGACCCAGAGTGGCGGCGAGCAGCAGCGAAACGGTCCAGACCGACTGGGACATCTTGACCAAAGCTTATCACTTCGGCAGATAAAGCCAGCACTGGCCACGCTGATCTGACGGATTCGCCATCCCACGACGCCCAGCGCCGGAGCCGCGCAAGGGGCCGCGCCAACAATGACGGTGACTGCTATGCTGGCTTGGAGTCATCTCTTGACCGACCTGCGCTACCGCCCGCTTCCCAGTTCCCACGCCACCCCGCCGCCGCGTTTTGCCGCCGCGGCAGCGCTGGAGCAGCGCCTGCGCCAGAACCTGGCAGCCCCGGAAGGCGGTCCGGACCGCGGCCTCGTCCGGTTTGACTCTGGGGCGCGGGCGCTCTACGCCACCGACTCGTCCAATTACCGCCAAATTCCCATCGGGGTGGTACTGCCCCGCCACGCCGCCGACGTCGAGGCCGTGGTCGCCGCTTGCCGCGAGTTCGGGGCTCCGGTGCTGGCCCGCGGCGCCGGCACGAGCCTTGCCGGCCAGACCTGTAACGTGGCCGTGGTGCTGGATTTCACCCGCTATATGGGCAGACTGCTCGCGCTCGACCCCGGGCGCCGGCGCGCGCGGGTGCAGCCCGGCATTGTGCTCGACCGGGTGCGCGAGGCGGCGGAACCCTATCACCTGACCTTCGCTCCCGACCCGGCCACGCATAGCCGCTGCACTCTGGGCGGCATGATCGGCAACAACTCCTGTGGCGTGCACTCGCTGATGGGCGGCAAGACCGCGGAAAACGTCGAGTCGCTCGACTTGGTGCTCTACGATGGGACCACGCTCCGGGTGGGCGCGACCACGCCTGCCGAGATGGAGGCGATCATCGCTGGCGGCGGCCGCCGGGGCGCGATCTACGCCGGCCTGCGCGGGCTGGTGGAGCGCTACGGCGCGGCCATCCGGTCGGGCTTTCCCCAGATCCCGCGCTGCGTTTCGGGCTACAACCTGCAGGCGTTGCTGCCCGAAAACGGCTGCCAAATCGCGCGGGCCCTGGTGGGCAGCGAAGGCACCTGCGCCATCGTGGTCGAGGCCGAGCTCCGCCTCCACCCCAGCCCGCCTTGCCGCACGCTGGTTGCGTTGGGTTTCTCCGACGCTTTTGCGGCCGCCGACGCCGTTCCCGCGGTGCTTGCCTATCACCCTATCGGCCTCGAGGGCATGGACGGACGCCTGATCGAGCTGGTGCAGGGCAAACCCCCGCTCGATGCAGACGTCAAACTTCTGCCCGCGGGCCAAGGCTTCCTGCTGGCCGAACTTGGGGCTTGGGACCCGCGAGAGTGCGAGGATATGGCCCAGCGCCTGGCGGGCGCGGCTGACTCGCTTCCGGGGGCGCCTTCGAGCCGGGTCTACGCGGCCGCCGATGCCCACCGCATCTGGCGTGTGCGTGAGGCGGGCCTCGGCGTCACCGCGTTTCCCAAAGACCGCCCGCCGGGCTGGGAAGGCTGGGAGGATGCGGCCGTCGCTCCCGCCCGTCTTGGTTCCTATCTGCGCGGCCTGCGCCGCCTGCTCGACCAGTATGGCTACGACGCCCCGATGTACGGACATTTCGGCGAGGGCTGCGTCCACCTGCGCATCAACTTCGACTTCGAATCCGAAGCCGGCATCCTCGCCTACCGCCGCTTTCTTGACGATGCCGCCGACTTGGTCGCGGCGCACGGCGGCTCGTTCAGCGGCGAGCACGGCGACGGCCAGGCCCGCGGCGCGCTGCTGCCCCGGATGTTCGGTCCGGAGTTGATGCGCGCCTTCGGCGAGTTCAAGCGCATCTGGGATCCGCAGGGCCGGATGAATCCAGGCAAGCTGGTGGACGCGAATCAACCGCACGCGGACCTGCGCTTCGGCGCCGACTACCGCCCCGTGCTCGAGGCGACGCAGTTCAGCTTCGCCGCCGACCGCGGCTCGTTTTCCCGCGCCGTCTCGCGCTGCGTCGGGGTGGGCGCCTGCCGCAAGGAGGATGCCGGGGCGATGTGCCCCAGCTACATGGCCACCCGCGAGGAGCGCTACTCCACCCGCGGGCGGGCCCATCTGCTCTGGGAATTGCTGCAGGGCGAGGCACTGCCCGGCGGCTGGCAAAACGAGGAGGTCAAGGACGCGCTCGACTGGTGCCTCTCCTGCAAAGCCTGCAAGAGCGAGTGTCCGGTGAGCGTGGACATGGCCACATACAAGGCCGAATTCCTGGCCCAGTACTACCAGGGGCGGCCGCGGCCCTTGATGGCGCAAGCGTTTGGGCGAATCGACCAGTGGGCGCGCCGGGCGTCGCGCACGCCCGCACTGGCCAACCGGCTCAGCCAGTCGCGGACGCTCGGCGGCGGCATGCGCCGGCTGCTCGACGTGCATCCCGAGCGCCACATACCCGAGGTTCACCGGGCTTACCGCCGCACGATGCGCACCCTGCCCGCTCCCGCCGGCGCGCCGCGGGTGTTGCTCTGGGCCGATACCTTCAACGATTACTTCCACCCCGCCACGCTCTTTGCCGCGCAGCGGGTGCTGACCCAGGCGGGATTTGCGGTGGAGACGCCGCGGCAGCATCTCTGCTGCGGCCGCCCGCTCTACGACTTCGGCATGCTCGACACCGCGCGAAGCTACCTGCGCCGGGTACTGGCGGCGCTGGAACCCACGCTCGCCGCCCGCATCCCGGTGGTGGTGCTCGAGCCCAGTTGCGCCAGCGTGTTCCGCGACGAGATGACGAACCTGCTTCCGCACGATGCGCGTGCCGCCACGCTGCGCGACCGGACCTTCCTGCTGAGCGAGTTCCTGGTTAAGCACGCCCCGGCGTACCGTCCCCCGATGCGGGCTGGAAAGCTGCTTGTCCATGGCCACTGTCACCACCACGCGGTCATGCGCATGGACGACGAAATGACCCTGCTGCGCGCCACCGGCGCCGAGGTCGAGTTGCTCGACTCCGGCTGCTGCGGCATGGCCGGCCCCTTCGGCTTCGAGCGCGACAAGTTCACGGTCTCCCAGACCCTGGGCGAGCGTGTGCTGCTTCCGCGCGTCCGCGCCTCGTCGGTGGATACGGTGATCGTCACCGACGGCTTCAGTTGCCGCGAACAGATTGCCCAATCCACCCCCCGCCGCGCCCGGCATTTGGCGGAGGTGCTCGATGCCGCCGAGGGCTAGCCTTAGTGGGGTGTCTCAGAATTAGCACGCGCTATAAAAAGGCCCGCATGCGGCTTTTTCCTCAGAAACGGCCGCACCCCCGCGCCCAAAATTCTGGCGCTTGGCTCTGAGACGCCATACTACAAGTCGCACCCATTCATGGCCCCGAGCATCCCGCCCCGGCTCGCGATCATTGCCCGGTACCAGCGCGCCGAATCCTTCCAGATGCGGCGCTGGGTGGGGAAGTCCACATAGAGCAGGCCGAAACGCTGGGTGTAGCCTGCCTGCCACTCGAAGTTGTCGAGCAGCGACCAGTGCAGGTAGCCCAGCACCGGCGTGCCCTCCGCCATCGCCTGCGCCAGGAAGCGCAGGTGCCGCGCGATGAAATCCGTCCGCTGCGGGTCGGGCACGGTACATCCCAGCGTCACCCAGTCGCGCGTGGCGCAGCCGTTTTCGGTGACGAAGATCGGCAGCCGGTATCGCTGGTGCAGCCAGCGCGGCGCCCAGTAGGCCACCTCCGGCGTCACCGGCCAACCGAAGGCGGTGAGCGGCGCGCCCGCCGGAGGCGGCTGTGCCACCGCCGCGCCGCTGGCTCCCCGCTCCACGCGGCGACCGCCATAGAGGTTGGCCGCGCAAAAATCCAGAGGCTGGTGAATGACCGCCATGTCGCCCGCGGCGATCCGAGGCGCATCCGCGCCGAGGGCGTGCAGCGCGGCTGCCGGATAGGCGCCGGCGTAAACCGGCTCCAGCCACCAGGCATTCTCGTCCCACCAGCGGCCGGCGGTGAAGTGTTCAAGCGGCGTGGCGAAGGTGGCGGCGCGGGCGGCCTCGGCATCGGCGGCTGCGACCGGCAGCGCGGGCGAGACGTCGTTGGGAATGCCGGCTCGCAGCGGCTGCTTCGCTCCCGCCCGGAGCGCCTGCACCGCCCGTCCGTGCGCCAGCAGCACCACGTGCGCCGCGGCCAACGCCTGCTTGCGCCCCAGCCGCAGGCCTGGCGCCTGCACCCCGGCCACATAGCCGCCGCCGATGAAGGAGCGCGGCTCGTTAATGGTGAGCCACCATCGCACACGGTCCGACAGCGCGCGGACTGCGACGGCGGCATAATCGGCGAACCAGTGCGCCATGTCCCGGTTCTGCCATCCCCCCCGGCGCTCCAGCGCGCTGGGCGTGTCCCAGTGAAATAAGGTGGCGATGGGTTCGATGCCGGCCTCCAGCAGCGTATCGGCTACCCGGCGGTAAAAATCCAATCCCGTCTGGTTGACGCGTCCGGCGCCGTCGGGCAGGATCCGGGTCCAAGCGATGCTGAAGCGGAAGGCCCGCAGGTGCATCTCCCGCATGGCCGCAATGTCCTGCGGAAACCGATGGTAGAAACCGCAGGCGGTCGCGCCGGTTTGCCCATCCGCGATCGCCCCGGGACGGCGCACAAACTCGTCCCACACCGAGAGGCCCTTGCCGCCCTCCTCCGCCGCGCCCTCGGTCTGGTAGGCGGACGCGGCCGTGCCCCATAAGAACCCGGCGGGAAACTTGGCGGCGGAGGAAGGATCCGCATTGGGCAGCGCCCCTGCCGCTGCGGCGAACGCCGACGCGCCCAGAAATTGTCGCCGAGTCCACGGGTTCATAACGGAACTGTAACCCGCCTCGCCGCCGCCG
>Ga0134125_10006506_pt1 | contig 13229 bp, 13 predicted proteins | sample KB31751_FD_96464 | JGI IMG/M metagenome (GOLD analysis project Ga0134125, IMG submission 96464) | Terrestrial soil microbial communities with excess Nitrogen fertilizer from Kellogg Biological Station, Michigan, USA - KB3-175-1 | ecosystem: Environmental > Terrestrial > Soil > Unclassified ... | reverse complement strand
GCCATGATCAAGGCCGTGATCGCCGAAGACGAAGCCCTGCTGCGGCGCGAGCTCAACCGCGAACTCGACTCCGCGTGGCCGGAACTGGAGATGGTGATCGAATGCGAGGACGGCGCTGCCGCGATCGAGGCGATCGCCGAACACCGTCCCGACGCCGCCTTCCTCGACATCCGCATGCCCGGTCTGAGCGGCCTCGACGTCGCCGCCGCCGCCGCGGAAAGCAGCCCCGAAACCCAGGTCGTGTTCACCACCGCCTACGACCAGTACGCCATCGCCGCCTTCGAGCGCGGCGCGATCGACTACCTGCTGAAACCGATCCAGCCGGAACGCCTCGCCGCCGCGGTGCAGCGTCTCAAGGCCCGCGCGTCACAAAACCATTTCGACGCCGCAGCGCTCGCCGAACTGGTGCGCGAACTCGCCCGCGGGCGCCACGGCCAGGACGCCCCGCCGCTGACCTGGATCACCGCCAGCAGCGGACGCGAAACGCGCCTGGTGATGGTCGACGACGTGCTGTACTTCCGTGCCGACAACAAATACACCGTGGCCGTCACCGCCGACGGCGAAGCCGTGCTGCGCAAACCGCTGCGCGAGCTGATGGCCACGCTCGACCCGCAGGCGTTCCGCCAGATCCACCGCTCCACCATCGTCAACCTCAAGGCCATCGCCTCGATCGTGCGCGACGACAGCGGCCGCGGCAGCCTGCGCCTCAAGGGCCGCGACGAAACGCTGGCCGTGAGCGCGCCATTCATGGCGCTGTTCCGGCCCTTGTGACGTTGCGCACCTCGCAAGGAGAACGCCATGACCAAGCTTGCCGCATTGTTCTGGTTCGCCCTGTCGCTTTTCGGTTGCGCTCCGCACGGCCAAACGGTCATCGTGCAATCCAGCAGCAACGGCCAGCAAACCCTGCGCAGCGAAATGGACATCGTGCACGGCGTTGCCACCTTCCGCTGCGTCGCCAGCTCCAGCGGCGTGTGCCACTACACCACCTACGCCGACAACTGCCGCGCCACCGCCGGATGCACGCACAAGCCGATCCGCGCATTCGGCCTGCCGGTCGGGCAACGGCTCGTCGACACCGACCACCCGCCAGGCTTCGTCCACTGCGTCGGCGTGAGCGCGGACACTGCGCAAGCCGAATGCACGGGCAGCGACTCGCCAAGCGATGCCGCCACGAGATGATGTCGCAAAAATCGGTGTTGCGACCGAAGGCACTGCCTATCGATCTTTACATGTGCAAGCGCGGCAAAAAAACAATAACGAGCATGCCGTTGCCACGGACCCAGGAACGTTCATGCCTTGCCCCATTTGAACAGGTTCTATGGCACTCGACCGAATTCCCTCTCCACCTATTGAATTGAACCTGACCTCATTGCTGCTGACTTGATTTTGCGGACAACACGCTCACTACTTGCAAGAAAGCCAAGGCCATACGGTAAATGCCCGGGCGCTTGCTCTCGCGCGGGCCGGCGACGTTCAAAACTGCAATCGGATGCGCGGCCAGCCACTCGTCCACGCGAGTGACCTCCGCGGCCAAATCGTCCGCGTCAAGCGCCACCACGCACACTGGTTTATTCGCACGTTCGGCGAATTGCCGAGTGGCAAGGCTCCCATCCGCGAGTTCGTCGAGGTTGAGGATCAACGTGGCGTCGCTGTCGGCGACATTGCGACGAGTACGCTGGCGGTAATTCTTCGATTCGGTTTCGCGCAACCGATAGCGCGGATCGAGCACACCGTCTTCAGCACGGCGACCGAGCGGGCACCAGCCACCATGCGGAATGCCGTGCGCGATTGCGAAATCCAGCGCCGCACGATCGGCACCAGTTTGTCCGCCGGAGACGATCGTGAATTCAGGCATCAGGTTGCAGCACTAGCTGGCGACACAGACATGTACCCCGACAATCCACGAAAGACGGTTCGGCGGGAAACCGCAAAGCGTACAGCCCGCCTTACGCCCACGCGATCGGCTGAATTGTGCGCATCGTCCACGATGCTCACCTCGGTTCAGTCCGTCACGTCAAATGCTACCTTCAAGCGATCCACAGTAGTCGGCCAATTCCCTGCAGTTGGTTTCGCGACAGAATTCTGATTGCCAAACAGCCCGCTCTCACGCACCGCATGATCTTCATCAACGGTGCGTATCCAGCGCACCGGCACAAACCATTCCTCAGTCGCACCCTCAGCTTGCAGCTCTTTCAGATATTGACTCACCTCGGAAACGTCATAGTACGGGCGGGTTCCGGAACTCGTGTCCACCTTGAAATCACTGCCGACTACCGGCACGCCCGCCACTTCACAGACGCCGACATACCCAATGCTCGGGCGATTCACCCATACGCGCCCTCCCTTTCCCAAAAGGTTCAGCGTCCGGGTGAACCACTCGCCACCACCCGCGCTTATGAACCCGTATTGACGCGCGTCGCTCCAGGAGCGACTAGGACTCACGCCGAAATTTGCATAAAACTCGCCGTTCCATGGGACCCGATCGCGCCTTTGCAGCGACTCGACCTGCTGCTTGTTGCGAACCTTGATCTGGTACTCCTCGGCCTCTTTCAGAGGGATGATTTTCTGGAAGTCAACCAGCAGCCGATCCACGTGTCTGTAAGCGCTCATTCGGAAGCAGGTTATTTCCAGGCCTTTTTCGTTCAGCCACAGTATTGAACTCGTCAGCTCGCGTGAAAAATCCTCGGAGAACAAAACAATTTTTACGTCCTGGGCGAACTCATCCTCCTGTGGTTCGCTCCACCGCAAGAACTCGAGGATTCGGGCGTGCGCGCCGGCCTGCCCCTCGCCTATGGGACCAAGATAGTGTTCGAAAGCATTCGCGGCTTCTTCGAACGTCATCTTTGAGACCATCGCTGCATATCGGATCGCCTGCAGCTCCATATGGGCGCCAGTGTCTCCGCGTTTCAGCTCGATGACGACCAGATTCGCCTGACGATCCAGCGCGAGTAAGTCAATTCGCCGCCGCGACTCCTCCCAGTCCCCGAATTCTTCGGCGATCACAAGAACGTCTGGGAGGATCTCACGCAGGCTCGATCGCAGCAGTCGTTGCAAGTCACGGCGTTCTTGCACGGTTTCCGCCGCAAGACTAGTGGGCACCAGCTGGGTCATCCTAGCTTGCCCAAACTCGAATATCGTCATCTCGCCTCTCCACCTACGAATCCAATTTAGAGCTTCGCCTCGACCTGCTCCCACTGCTTGTTTCGTACCATCACGAACTTGCAATGCCCGCCGCTCAGCGCCGCCCATAAGTTGCCGATGTCGCGGTCGTCTTGGGCGTCGTTCCAACGATCCGCGCCTTTGTATTCGATGGCGAGAATTGCCCCGTCATTGAGCTTGCACAGGAAGTCCGGATAGAAACGGCCGTCGGCCTTCTGTAGAAAGAAGGAGCAACCTTCCTTGCGCACCAGATTGCGAACCCAGAATTGCATCCGGCCTTGCTGCGCGTACGTATCCAGCTTGCACGCACATTCGAATTCTTCCTTGCTGTCAAAGTCGCCGATTCGTCCGTAGTAATGCTTGCGGAAGCCGAATTCACCGAAGCGTCCGTCGTAATCACGCGGCGCGTAGCCCTGCGGATTGAACACAAACTCGTAGTCGTCGCCGACGACAATGTTCTCTGCCGCAGAATCGCCGAACAAGGTGCTCTGGTATGCCTGCGTCACCGCGGCCTGTCGCAATTCGCGCACGCGCGCTTCCAGCAGGGTACGGATCAAGAACTTCTGTCGATTGGCTCGCGCCAGATCGAAATCCTTGCGATCCAGCAAGGCGCGCAGCCAGTGCGCAACGAACGCGCGCTTGCTCACATGCGTGATAGCAGTTTCCGGCAGGTTGCGTGCCAGCCAAGTGGCCAGTTTCGTTTCGTCCCAATGCTCGGGGCGGTAGCTGAAGCCGAGATCGCGTTGCAAGTCGGCGATGAAGCGCGTCGTGACCTTGCCCGACCCCTCGTCAACATCTATTTCGCCGCCTTCGGCGATACGGTTCCCGTTCAACGCCTCGACTTGCCGCTCGGTCGGATCGGCATCGTAAGGCGACAGCTCCCACGGATAGTCCAGCACTTCCGGATCGTCGAAAAGCTGCAAGTCGCCCTGGATACGCAACGCCATCTGCGGAACGGACATGCGTTCGCCGAGTTCCGAAGGTGTCCGGAATATCTCAACACTCTCGCGGCTTTTCTTCACCGCTTCGGCAATTGCGCGCCTGGAAGGCTCCTGCTGAACGGCTGCCGAAACCGCTTGCGCTTCCTCATCGCTGAGCGGCTTCACGATGGTCAGCGTGTGGGTCTTCTTGTCCCATTCCAGCTTTTCGCGCGCGGGCTTGGGTACGCTGCGCAGGTCAGGTGCTTCCGGCAGTACGACATCAACCGGCGTGACCACGATCCGGCCCGGTCGCGCAGTCACGTCCAAGCGCGCCTGGTCCGGCTTCTGCGCGGTGACGAATTCGCCGACTTCGCGCCGCTCGAATCCCGCACCTTCAACCAGCCGGTCGCGAAGCGCCGCCGCGGCCTCCCCGAAATCGCGCGACACCACGAACGCATAAGACTGGTTCAACACTTCGGAATCCCGCTTCATCGCCTGCGGCTGACGCAGCACGCGCCCAAGCAACTGCTCGACCGCGGTGGACGAACGCAACTCGGCCATGCTCGCGAGAACGTAGGCGCTCGGGCAGTCCCAGCCTTCCGCCAGCGCCTGCTGGGTGATCACGTACTTGGCCGGACACTTCTCGTCGGCGATGCCATGCGGATAAGTGGCTTCGATCTTTTCCAGTCCGCGCGACTCGCCGGTCGCGATCACGACCTCGTCGTCGGTCACGCCGTGATTCGCGATCAACTCGTTCCGCACGTAATCCACGTCGCGCGTCTGCACATCCTTCCGGCGCGCTTCGGCCTGGACCAGCACAATTGGTCGCAAGTACGGCGCACCCTGCCGGCGCTCGGCATCGGCTGCCGCCTGCAACTGGTCGCGGCAGTCGATCGCGTAAGCCAGGCACTTCTGCCAGTCGCCTTCCGTTTCCAGGCGGATCGGCAGCTTGATCATGTGTTCGGCTTTCAATTCCGCAGCCGAAACGCTGTGCAGCACGTTGCTGGGCGTGCGCTCCATGTCGGGCGTCGCGGTCAGCTCCATGATGCCGCTGGGCCGGAACGTGGCGAACGTGGCGAACGAAAGCGGCGTGCGATTGTTGTGAGCCTCATCCACGATCAGGAACGGGCGCCGCAGGCGCAGCACGTTGGCGAGCGATGTCGGGATGGCGCCGTTCTCGTCGCGCAACAATTCGGCGGTCTGCTCGTGCGTGAGATGCTCGAAATGCGACATCAGTGCGCCGTTGGATTCGTACACCTTCAGGCCTTCGGTTTCTTCGCGCCGGAATGCCTGCACGGTCGAAACGATGACAGTGGTGGAGCTCTCCAGCGTCGCACGGGTGACGCTCTTGGCTTCGTCCAGGTCCAACACCGTGACCGGCCCTGCTTCGCGCAAGGCTTGGTGATAGGGATGCTCGCGATCACGGAGCGCACGCAGGGTCTGTTCGCGGATTGTCTTGGACGGCACCAGCCAAAGGATTACGCTGAATTCGCTGCGCAATAGTTGCGCGTTCACCAGCGCGACGCTCTTGGCCGCCAGCCAGGTCTTGCCGCCGCCGGTCGGCACGCGCAGGCAGAAGTACGGCATGCCGACGTCGAAACCCTCGATCGGGTGAAAGGCAACGCCCTTGCCCCACAAATCGTGCGTGGTGTTGTAGAACGCCTTGTCCGCGTTGGCGATCCTGCGCGTCTCGCGGAAATACTTCTCCACGCTGTCGAGCACGGATTGCTGGTAGTGCTTGGCGGTATGCATAGCCATGCTCAGCCCTCCAGCGCGTAAGGTGTTTGCTTGAACACAATGTTCTCGCGCCGCAGGCGGGCGCTGCCGAGCCGACAGGCCGCGGCATAAATCACCCTCGGCCCGTTGAACTTGGGCAGGACATCCAACACCGCAGAAGTCAGCACGTTGCCGCCCACCACGGAGCGATCCTTGAGGATGCCGTTGTAGAGCAGATAGATCGCACGGCCTTCGTGCACGCCGATCAGCGGCGATTTCGCATCGCCGGTGAAGCCCGACCCCGTTTCCACGAACCACACGAACTCGGCGAGTTGCGCAAAGGTCACGTCTGCGCGGATCTGCCCGTCGGCGGTAAACAGGGGCTCGTCGGAGAGCTTGCAGAACTGGAAGCCGCCGCCGAAGCCCTCAACAGCATCGCCTTTGATGTTGCGATAGCCCTGCGCGACTCGTTTCACACGCTCGGCCGTGACGTCGCGTGCGATGGCCGAGTCCATCTCTACAAGGATGAAACGGCGATTCCCGCCGTCTTCAGCATTCTGCTTCAGTACCGCGTGACCGGTGGTGCCGGAGCCAGCGAAAGAGTCCATTACCAAGAAGTCATCACCCTCAATCATCGACACTAGATACTTGATCAGTTCGACGGGCTTCGGGAACGGGAATCGAAAGCCCATGTCCGCCAAGTTTGCGGATTGGGTCTGGGTACTCCCCACACCGCTGATAACCGTAATGACATGGCTGGCCTGCTCACGTTCCTTGATCGACTCGATCGCGCCAGTCTGAGTGATAACGAAACGCGTCTGTTGGCCTTTAGAGTCTGGGACGGGCACAAAACCGGACGCAATGAATTTCTCAAGAATCGCCTTCGACGACCACCCGCTCGAAACCGTCACTTGATTCACGAGTCTGCCCTCGGCGATCGCGGTGTCCTCCTTGTAGTGAGGCCAAGCATTCGTGCGTTTCAAGATGCGTGCGCTTTCCACGCTTGCCGGGAACCCCACGGGCAACACGACCTCGCTGACCGGATTTTTCGGGCCGTTCTTGACGATCGTGTTTTGAATGTAGTTTCGCGTCAGCTTGCTTCGTGAGCCAACCGACGGGTCGACCACCTTGGGATGGGGAAAACGATCAGGATTCGGCGAGTATGCCAGTATGTATTCGTGGCAATTCTTTATCTTGGCCTGGTTGTCGAAATTCCCATCAGTGCGCCAAACGAAGGTCGCCAACCGACGACTGATTCCGAAGATTTCGTCCAGCAAACTCCGCAGATGGTTCTCCTCGTTGTCGTCGATTGAAACGAAGATCGCGCCATCCTCGCGCAGGAATTGTTTCAACAACACCAGCCGCGGATACATCATGCACAGCCAGCGGTCGTGGCGATCCAGCGTCTCGCCTTCCTTGCCGACCACCTCGCCCAGCCACTTGCGGATTTCCGGGCTGTTGACGTTGTCGTTGTAAACCCAGCCCTCGTTGCCGGTGTTGTACGGCGGGTCTATGTAGATGCACTTCACTTGGCCGGCATAGCGCGGCAGCAGCGCCTTGAGCGCGAGCAGGTTGTCGCCCTGCACGATCAGGTTGCCGTCCGACTCCGCATCGCCCGGCGCTTCGACTTCGCCATCCTGCGAGCGGCTACGCTCAGCCCGAACGGATAATTCAGGCACCGGCTCCAGCAGCCGATAGGCCACATCGCGATGGTGTCTGACGACGGCCTGTTTGCCGATCCAGTCGAGTACGGGCATGCGCTTGCTTGTCCCCTGCCTTGCGTTGTCTATTTGCCGTCGCGCACGTCGACCGCACGCGCCACCGTCTCACACGCCGCGACCGAATCGGTCACGATGCGCTCGCCGATGTCCAGCGTCCCCTCGTATTCTGCAACATTGAGCATGTGATGGCATTTGTCCAGCACCCGCCACATTTCGGTCTGAGGCCGGACGCCGGCCCACACCGTGAACCCCACGAATATCAAGCCGCGCGGATCACGAATTCGTTTGCCTTGACCACCGGACGCACCTGCCGATCCTGTCGCCGCATTTCGACCAGCCCGTAGCGCTCCATGGTCTTGAGCGTGCGCGACAGGTTGCTGGGCGCACGGCCGGTGAGATCGGCGAGGCGGGTCAATGAATCCGGCTGCTCCTCGCGGATCACGCGCAGGAGAGCGCGGTTGTCGTCCGACAGCACTTCCGCCAGCGAACGCATGGACGTGAACCAGATTTTGGGTTCCCCCGTGGCAGGACGATGCTCGCCGCGCGCGATGGCGCGTGCGCGGGCACGGATGTCTTCCTGCGAAGCAATGCCGATGACAACCTTTTTCATTTCTGCACCTCCTTCAGCACCCGATCCACTTCGTCGAAGAAATCCTTCAGCAACTGATCGGCGCTGGTGAATTCATAGGCCACGCCCTTGTCACGGTTGTGGCGATGTTTGTGATCGTAGACGAGTCGGCGACCCGCGTAACGCCTACGCTTGGGTGGCTTCACCGCGTGTGCATTGTCGTACCCGAGCAACCGGGTTCCGTAGCGGTCATGCAGCGTCAATGCGTAGCGAATGCCATGCGGAACATGCTCGTCGGGCTCCACTTGTCTTGCTTCGATCTTGATCCAGTAACCGTCACCCTGGTCGTAAATCTCGCCATCCAGCAACAACAGCGTTTCGATGCCAGGGTCTTGTTTCGGCATTATCTTATCACCTGTTGATAGGTATTTCGATGCCTCGTCGGCCATTGGTAGCTTCAGGCTTTTCCGCTGAGACCGTCCTCGCCCCCTATCAGCCAGATTTTGGGCCGGTCCAGCACCCGCGCAATGAACCCCGAATCCTTGGCACGCTTGCGAAATTCCTTTGTCGTCATGACGATCGGATTCACTTCGCGGCCAAGCCGTTCGTGCATCGGGTAGACAGCGTTGACCACTTCGGCAAAGCCCACGTCGCCGACGATCATCACGTCGATGTCGCATCTGGCCGTGTCGCTACGCTTGGCGACGGAGCCGAACACGAATGCAGCAGTGATTTTGCTTGCCAGCGGTTGCAGGGCGACACGCAACGGCTCCGCCAGCCCGACGGTCTTTTGCACGAGGCCGACCAGTTCGTCATGGATCGGTGCGGAGGGGTTGGCCTGGTAGCGTTTCTGGTTGCCGACCGGCTGCATGGTAAGCAGCCCGCTTGCGACCAGCTTGGCCAGCTCGCGCTGAACCGCGCCGGAACCGGCACTGGTGGAGGCAATGAGTTCGCTGACGGTGAAGCTGCGTTGCGGCTGGCCATACAACGCGCCCAGCACGCGCTGCTGGGTGGTGGTGAACAGTGCATCGGCAAGACCGTGCGCCGGTTGCTGGAGCACCGAATATGCCGCGGGCGCCTCGCGGACACTGCGTGGCTTCGACTTTCGTGGGCGCGTGGTCTTTGTACCCATATTGGGTACTTTATTGCCCAATATGGGTATTTGCAACACAGCAAGCGCTTGCCCGTCTCACGCCAAAAGCGTCATGCCGGATCGTTTGGCCGCACCCTTGTCGAACGTGTAGGTGGCCCGGCAGCCGGCATCGGCCGCCGCTACCGCGATCAAGGCATCGGCGAATTCTCCGTCGTTTTGCTTGAACTGTCGGAGGGCTCGCCAGACACTTTCGGCACGTTCGACGACAATGCCGCTGGTGCGCAGCATGGCATCCACAACCTGCTGCACGCGGGCCTTGTCGGCGGCGTAGCAGGACTCCAACACCCACAGGGTTTCGGCCAGCACCACGTGCGAGATGAACCCGGGTTCGTCCGTCGTCAACGATTCGATCAGTTTGGTGGCGAGCGCAGCCTGCTTCGGGTCGTCCTGTGCCAAATAGCGCACCAGCACGTTGGTATCCAGACCAATCACTCCCGACCTGCCTTGGCTGCACGCACACGAATCGCTGCGTTCATTGCTTCGACACTGACTGGCTTGCGTGGCTTCGGGATCAAGCCTTTGAGCGCGGTGACGGGTAGCGTCGCGGCCACCATTTCATAGCGGCCGGGCTCGATTTCGATGAACTCCACGCGATCGCCGGTATCGACGCCCATGCCATTGCGAACCGCGGCCGGGATCGTGATCTGCCCCTTGGATGTAATGGTTGCGGTAGTCATGGCAAGAAGCTCGCAAAACGCCTTACCTGATTGTAAGGCGCTCTCGGATTTCCCGCAACGCCTTGAAGCGATGAGCAAAAATCACGCCATCGGCAGCTTCAACCCCTTCTCCTTCGCGCATTCGATGGCTTCGGGGTAGCCGGCGTCGGCGTGGCGCATCACGCCGGTGCCGGGGTCGTTCCACAGTACGCGGGCGATGCGGGCGTCGGCTTCTTTCGTACCGTCGCAAACGATCACGAGTCCGGCGTGTTGCGAGTAGCCCATGCCGACGCCGCCGCCGTGGTGGAAGCTGACCCACGTCGCGCCGCTGGCGGTGTTGAGCAATGCGTTGAGCAACGGCCAGTCGGAAACGGCATCGCTACCGTCGCGCATGGATTCGGTTTCGCGGTTGGGTGACGCGACTGAGCCGGAATCGAGGTGGTCGCGCCCGATGCATACGGGTGCCTTCAATTCGCCCTTGCGTACCATCTCGTTGAATGCGAGGCCCAGCTTGTCGCGCTGACCCAGGCCGACCCAGCAGATGCGTGAAGGCAGGCCTTGCCAATGGATGCGTTTCTCCGCCATGTCGAGCCAGTTGTGCAGGTGCTCATCGTCCGGGATCAGTTCCTTGACCTTGGCGTCGGTCTTCAGGATGTCCTCTGGATCGCCGGACAGCGCGACCCAGCGGAACGGGCCGACGCCACGGCAGAACAGCGGACGCACGTAAGCCGGCACGAAGCCCGGGAAGTCGAACGCGTTCTTGCAGCCGACATCGAACGCCATCTGGCGGATGTTGTTGCCGTAGTCGAAGGTCGGGATGCCTTGCGCGTGGAACGCCAGCATCGCGTCGACGTGGGTCTTCATCGATTGCTTGGCGGCGTCGCGCGTGCCATCGGGGTCGGACTTGCGGCGCTCGAACCATTGCTCCACTGTCCAACCTTGCGGAAGGTAGCCGTTGACCGGATCGTGCGCGGAAGTCTGGTCGGTGACGGCATCGGGTTTGACGCCGCGCTTTACCAGTTCCGGCAGCACGTCGGCGGCGTTGCCGAGCAGGGCGATGGATTTGGCTTCGCCGGCCTTGGTGTATTTCTCGATGCGCGCCAGCGCGTCGTCGAGGTCGTTGGCCTGCTCATCGACATAACCCGTCTTCAAACGGAAATCGATGCGCGATTGCTGGCACTCGATCGCGAGCATGCACGCGCCGGCCATCACCGCCGCCAGCGGTTGCGCGCCGCCCATGCCGCCGAGACCCGCCGTGAGGATCCACTTCCCTTTCAGGTTGCCGCCGTAACTCTGCCGGCCCATCTCGACGAAGGTCTCGTAGGTGCCCTGCACGATGCCCTGCGAGCCGATGTATATCCAGGAGCCGGCGGTCATCTGCCCGTACATCATCAAGCCCTTTTTATCGAGCTCGTGGAAGTGTTCCCAGTTGGCCCAGTGCGGTACCAGGTTGGAATTGGCGATCAGCACGCGCGGCGCGTCGGCATGGGTCTTGAACACGCCGACCGGCTTGCCCGATTGCACCAGCAGCGTTTCGTCGGGATTCAATTCGCGCAAGGAACGCAGGATCGCATCGAAGCATTCCCAGTTGCGCGCGGCGCGGCCGATGCCGCCGTACACCACCAGCTCGGCCGGATTCTCCGCGACCTCGGGATCGAGGTTGTGCTGGATCATCCGGTACGGCGCCTCGATCAGCCAGTTCTTGCAGGAAAGTTCGGTGCCACGCGGCGGATGGATCACGCGCTGGGTGTCGATGCGGGTGGGGGCGTTCATGGATGTTCCAGCCGGAGTGAAAACCCGATTATGCGGCCGATCGGTGTTCGCCGCACGTTTGCCGGCCCCTGCTCGCGCGGGCGTAGAATCGCCGCGCTGGTTCGACGACAGCGTCTTCATCCACTCCACTCGAAAAGGGGCATGTGATGCACGCAACCGACCGCAATTCCCGCCGCCGTTTCCTGCAACATGCCGGTCTCGGCATCGCCGCGCTTTCCATGGCCGCGCCGCTGCGGCGCGCGTGGGCCGATGCACCGCAGAACGCCATCACGCCGCAGGCCGCACTCGACCGCTTGATGGCTGGCAACGCACGCTACGCCGCGGGCAAGCTCGATGCCAAGGATTTTTCCGCGGGCCGCGCGGCGCGCGCGAAAGCGCAATACCCGATCGCGTCGATCCTGAGCTGCGCCGATTCGCGGGTCGCGCCGGAGTTGATGTTCGACCAGGCGCCCGGCGATCTTTTCGTGGTGCGCATCGCCGGCAATTACCTGAACCTCGATGCACTGTCGAGCCTGGAATACGGCGTTGGCGTGCTCGGCACGCCACTGGTGATGGTGCTGGGCCACAGCAACTGCGGCGCGGTGAAGGCGGCGATCCAGGAAATCCAGGATCCGAAACCGCTGCCCGGCCACATCTGGGACATCACCAACGCGGTGCGCCCCGGCATCGAAAACGTCGTGAAAGGCGGTGGCGACGGATTGCTGGAGCGCGCAATCGATGCCAACGTCGCCTACAACGTCTCGCGCGTCCAAACGGCGCAACCGATCATCGCCGAAGCGGTGAAGAGCGGCCGCGTGCGCGTGGTCGGCGCGGAGTACGAACTCGCCACGGGCAAGGTGCGGTTGCGCAACGGCTGAGCGGGTATCGACCTGCAGCCGTCACTTGCCGCCATGGCCGTGCGTGAGGCTTGGCGTCATGCCGCCTTTCTGCTGCTTCGTCCAGGCGTCGCGCATGTGCGCAACGACGGCGGCTATCTTCGGGTCGCGGCGAAAGCGGCTCGCGATCTGGTTCACCGTATCGACGAAGCCGGGTTGCCGCTGGTTGAATTGCACCGTGGCACGCAGCATCCAGCCATCTTCCTTGTCGGGGTTTTTCGCAATCAACTGATCCGCGACATCGCGCGCCTTGTCCCACTGCCGCCCGTTCTGGACGTACACGCTGCCGAGCCGCGACAGCGCCCACATGTCGGTCGGGTCGAGCTGCGTCGCCTTCAGGAAGTCACGTTGCGCCGACGGGAGGTCGTTCTCGCCCTGCATTTCGGCCCATGCACGCGCCTTGTACGCGAACTCGTTGTCGGCGGACCTGGCGATCATGGCATTCGCCTCGTCGATGGCCCACCTGGCGTTGTCGAAATCGACGAGGCCGTAAATGCGATTGAGGCGCGCTTCGTCAAGGCTCGGGTCAAAGCGCAAGGCCTCGGAGAGATAGATCGTCATGACCGCCGGGTTGCCCACGTCGCGCGCCGTCTCGCCCGCGTTCAGCAATTCGCGCGCGGTGGCGGGGTGGTCGAGTACGGCGGCATAAGCGCCGAGCTGCTTCTGTTCGGAACACTTGCACGCGTCG
>Ga0134125_10006505_pt1 | contig 13229 bp, 9 predicted proteins | sample KB31751_FD_96464 | JGI IMG/M metagenome (GOLD analysis project Ga0134125, IMG submission 96464) | Terrestrial soil microbial communities with excess Nitrogen fertilizer from Kellogg Biological Station, Michigan, USA - KB3-175-1 | ecosystem: Environmental > Terrestrial > Soil > Unclassified ... | reverse complement strand
CGTCGGCCGGCGCCAGCGCGCCGCGCTGGACGACGCCGAAGCGGTGCTGCTCGTCGACGATCGCCAGCGCGAAGCGCATCTCGGCCGCGGCGCCCAGGAGCGCCTGGGTGCCGATCAGCAGCTCGGTCCGCCCGGCGGCCGCGGCGGCGAGGATCTCGGCGCGCGCCGCCGCCGGGGTGGCGCCGGTCAGCGCCGCCAGCCGGAGCCCGGTGCGCGCGGCGACCGGCGCGAGCGCCCGCGCTTGCTGCTCGGCCAGGACCTCGGTGGGAACCATCATCAAGGTCTGGCCGCCGGCCGCGGCCACCAGCGCCGCCGCGCCCAACGCCACCGCCGTCTTCCCGCTGCCGACGTCGCCGACGAGCAGGCGCCGCATCGGCCGCGCGCCCGCCAGATCGGCGGCGACGGCGTCGAGCGCGCGCGCCTGCGAGGTGGTCGGCGCGAACGGGAGCGCCGCGACCAACCGCGCGCGCGCCGCCGCCGCGGTCTCCGGGGAGACGACCAGCGCGCTTCGCCCCGCGGCCGCCCGCCGGAGGAGAAACGCCGCCTGCGCGACGAGCGCCCCTTCGATGGCGATCCGCCGCCGCGCCGGCGCCAGCAGCGCCGGGTGCAGGGCCTCCTCGTCGGCGGGCCCATGCAGGCGCGCGAGCGCCTCGACCAGCGTCGGCAGGCCGAGCCGCGCGCGCGAGGAGCCGGGCAGGAGATCCCCCGGCGCGGCGGGGCCGAGCCGCGCCAGCGCCGCGCCGCGCATCTTCTCGAGCACCCGACCCTTGACCCCCTGGACCACGCCGTAGCGGGGGCGCACGCCGAGCCCGCCGTCGCCGCGCGCCGCCAGCGCGGCGGTGACCACCGCCGGCTGGATCATCTCGCGCGTCCCGTCGGGCGCCGTCCGGATCGCCCCGGCCAGCGCCACCGCCGAGCCCTTGGGAAAGGAGTTGGCCATGGCGCCCGGGACGCGAAACCAGCGGGCGCGGAGGGAGGCGCCGTCGTCCTCCACGAAGACGTCGAGCAGCCGGCGCGGAAAGACGTGCAGGCGCTTGACGCTCCCCCGCACGAGGACCACCGTTCCGTCGGCGACGCCGGCGAGCGCGCCGATCGACGTCGCCCGCCGCAGATCGTCGTAGCCGCGCGGCAAGCGCAGCAAGAGGTCGCGCACCGAGACCACGCCCCGCGCGCGCAGCCGCTCCGCGGTCACCGGCCCCGCGCCGGGAAGCGAGGCGACCGGCGCCTCCAGCAAGTCAGCGTTTGAAGGTGAAGCGGAGCTCGTAGTCGCAGAGGTGGAAGACGTCCCCCTCTTCGATGCGCTTGTTGTCGATACGCATTCCCTTGAAGTCGATCCCGTTGGTCGATCCGAGGTCCTTGATGAAGAACGTTCCATTCCGTCGGATGACCGCCGCATGTTTACGCGAGATGTTGCCGTCCTTGATCGGCAGATCAGAGGACTTGGTCCCCCGGCCAATGATGAACTGGTCCTTGTCGATCCGGTATTTTTGATTGTCGAACACCAGATAAACCGGGATCTGCGGCTGGACCCCGGGCGTCCCGTCGAAGCCCAGCGGCGCCCCGCCGGCGTGCGGATGGGGCGGCGGCGTCGCGCCGTTCTCGAACATGGAGACGCCGCCCGGCTGAGGGACCCGCGCGAACCGGGATCGGGGCGGGGCCGGGAGCGGCGGGGGCGGCGGCGGGGCCACCACCGGGCGCGAGGCCGTCTGGTGCTGCCGCGGGGGCGGCGTCACCGGCTGACTCTCCTCCGCCTCGAGCGCGTTGATCCCCGTCTGGTACCCGGAGAGCTGCGCATAGGCCTCGAGCGCCTCCGAGATCACCTCGTCGACCTCTTTCTCCTGGTCTTCGGCCATGCGCCGGAACGTGACCCACAGCGTGTCGTTACACTGAAATTGGCGAAGGCTCTTGCGTCCGGGAAGCGCCATCAGGTTCTCTTCTTCACGATCTCCGCGGCCTGCGCGGCCTCCTTGCCGACCGTGTCCCCCGCAGGGAAACCTTTCACGGGCGCGGTGTCGGACGCCAGTTTTTCCAGCGCGGCCGCGTCGGGGGCCTTGCCGATCTGCGCCAGGGCCATCACCGCGGTCATCCGCGTCAAGGGGGCCCGGGCGCCCAGCGCCTGCACGAGCACCGGACGCGCGGGCGGGCCGATCTTCTCGATCAGCTTGACCAGAAGATCGTCCACGTCGACCTTCTTGTAGCTCGCGCTGGCGGGGAACGCCTCCAGCGCCGGGACGATCCCCTCTGCCTTGCGGGCGTCCAGCTCGACCTCGAAGGCGCGGTAGCGGACGATCTCTTCCTTGTCGGACGAGATGATCGACAAGAGCCCCTTCTCGGCCTCCAGACCGCCGATGGTCCCGATGACGCCGAACATCTCGTCGCGGACCGCCTTGTCGGCCTTGCCGTCGGCGGCGACCTTGAGCGCGAACGGCAGCACCGTGGGGTCGCGCCGCTCGCCGAGCGCGCGGGTGGCGCGCACGGCCTCTTCTTCCTTGCCTGGGCCGCCGGTGACCTCGGTCTCGAGGTACTTCACCGCCGTCGGTCCGCCCAGGGCGCCGAGCGCCTTGGGGAAGAGATCCGGGTGCTCCTTGTCCTTGGCCTGGGCCTTGATCTTGGGCGCCCGGGCGACGAGCGCCGCGGCGCCGCGATCGCGCGCCCCCTCCTCGCCGACCTTGCCCAGCAGCTCCGCCGCCTGGACGTAGGGCGCGTCGGGCGTGCCGAGGACGCGGACCAGCATGTCGGCCGAGCCGGGGCCGATGGCGGTCAGCATCTTGTCCAGCGAGTGCTCCCCCTGCCGCACCTTGCCCGCCTCGAGCTCGGCCTCCAGCGCGGGAAGCAGCGCCGCGTCGATCCGCTTCTGATCGTCGGGCGGCGCCACCTGCCGCAGCGAGAAGAGGGCGTCGCGGTAGGCGAGCGATTTGTCCGGCGACGGATCCTGGCTGCTCTTCATCGCCACCTCGTACGCCGGCTCGAGGGACTTGGCGATCTCGGCGCGATCGTCGGCGGGCGCCGCGGCGAGCACGGTGTCGACCTCGCCCGAGCGCCCGATGTCGACCAGCGCCACCGCCGCCTCGGCGCGCAGCTTGGGCGGCACCGTGTGGTCGGCCAGCGCCTCGTGCAGCTTGTCCGGCCCCTTCTCGGTCGTCTTCCAGAGCGCGATGTTCTCGGAGGTCACCCGCGAGCAGGCCACCGGGATCACCAGCGCCAGCAGCCAGGTCCACCGACTGAGGCGATGCAGGGGACGCGGCCCAGATCCGAGACCGTGCCGCGACGGCGTACGGGCCATAGAGCGGATGTAACTACGCTCGTTGCGGACCGTCAAGGCATTGCCGACGGCATTGCCGCGCTCGGGACCTTCGGATAACGTCGCGTCTCCTCATGTCTTTCGGTGAGCGCCGGAGCCGCCTCGACGCGCGGGCGCTGGCGGGAGCCGCGGCGCTGGCCCTGATTCTCGCCGCCGGGACCGCCGCCGCGACCCCGATCGATGATCCGTTCGTGGCCGGGATGTCGTTCAGCGGGCCCACTTCCGGCGATCTGGGCGCCATTTACTGGAACCCCGCGGCGCTGGGCCTCATGCGGGGCTTCCAGCTCATGGTGGCGGGGACGGCGCGCTGGTCGAGGGTCTCCGTCTCGCGCGCGCCGATCAACCAGATGACCGGCATGACCCCCGGCACCACCCCCACCGGCTCGGCGACGGCGACCGACTTCCGGCAGCCGTTCACCTGGCCGCCCGGCCCGGGCGCCTACGTGGCGCTCGGGTACGGCAGCGATCGCTTCACCCTCGCCTTCGCCACGTACATGCCGTACCTCGAGCAGATCCACTTCCCCACCTCGCCGACCGGCAACGAGCCGACCCGCTACCAGATGCTGAGCATGGACCTGCGCAACCTGGCGCTGGTGCCCGCGCTGGCGATCCGGTTCGGCAACGACTTCCGGGTCGGGCTCTCGTCGGGTTTTCTCTTCTCGACCGGCAGCCTGAGCTTCGCCGAGGACACCGCGCTCACCGCGCCGGGCGGCCCGACGTCGGTGACCTGCGGCACCGGCCCCTGCAACGCCGAGAACCCGGCCGCCGCCGCTCGCTACAACATCGACTCCGGCCAGGGGCTCGGCAGCGCCTCGTTCTCGCTGACCCTGGGCGGCGGCATCTATTACCGGCACAAGAACCTGGAGCTCGGCCTCTCCTACCAGAGCCACCCCCTCGCGAGCCAGGTCAACAACGTCGAGGTGACCGCCGACCAGACGACGGTGACGTTGCCGCCACGCCAAGGCGGCGGCCTCGCGACTTGCGGCGGCGGGCAATCGGCGCGGTGCGTGTTCGGCGACATCAGCTATCGATTGCCCGATGTGGTCATCGGCGGCGTCACCTGGCACTTCGGTCCCGGCTTGCAGCTCGACGTGATGGCGCGCTGGATCTGGACGCACCTGCACGACAAGATCGACATCCGCCTCATCGGCCCCACGCTGGAGGCCGACGGGCTCCCCGAGCGGATCGTTCTTTACCGCGGGTTTCACGACGTGGTCGACACGCGGGCACGCGTCGCCTACTGGTACCGCGAGCGGCTGCGGGTCGGCGCCGAGCTGCGCGTCGAAAACGGCGCCGTCGACGAGAACGCCCTCAACGCCGGCGCCGTCGACGGCCTTCAGATCGAGCCGGTCGTGCTGGCCGAGCTGCGCCTCGGCCGCAGGTTCTGGCTCGGCGCCGGCTACGGCCTTACCATCATGCCCGGCACGACCGTGACCGATTCCATCTTCCATCCGACGGACGCCACCACCTGCGCCAACAATTACGTGAACGGCGATCTGGCCAACCCGGCCTGTCAGTCGCGCGCCAATGGGACGGCTCGACCGACGGCGAACGGGACATATACCAGCTTCGTGCAAGACTTCGGGCTCACCTTCACCTTCCGGCTTTGAGACCTCCCCCTCGATGATGAACGGCGGACACACGGCGGCGCTCTCGGTGTTGGCGCTGCTCGGCTGCGCGGCCGCGGCCACCCGCCGCGGCGCGCCGACGGTCACCGGCCGCGGCGGCGGGACGACCGGCGCGGCCCCCCCGGCGACGGAGATCGCGCGCGCGGCGCTGGGGACGCTGACCGTCAGCAAGTGGCGCCTGCCGAACGGGCTCGAGGTGGTGCTGCTCCCCGACCCGCGCGCCACCTCGGTCAGCTACATGACCTGGTTCCGCGTCGGCTCGCGCAACGAGGACGAGGCGGCCGGCGAGACGGGCCTCGCGCACCTGTTCGAGCACCTCATGTTCACGCAGACGAAGAACGCCGAGGCCAACGCCTTCGACAGCAAGATGGACGCGGTCGGCGGCAGCACGAACGCGATGACCTACTACGACTTCACCGCCTACGTCGACGACATCCCGCCCGCGGAGCTGACGCTGGCGATCACGCTGGAGGCGGATCGCATGATCAACCTCGATCTCCGCAAGGCCCAGGTGGAGAACGAGCGCGACGTGGTGGCCGAGGAGCGCCTGGCCTCGGTCGAGGACAACGTCGACGGGATGCTCGACGAGCTGATGTACAAGCAGGCCTTCAAGACGCACCCCTACCGCTGGCCGGTCATCGGCTCGATGAAGGACATCAAGTCAATCACCCAGGAGCGGGCGGTCGCCTTCTACCGGAAGTACTACGCGCCCAACAACGCCGTCCTGGTCGTGGCCGGGAAGATCGACGAGGCGGCCGCGCTGGCGGCGATCGCCGAGGGATACGGCGCGCTCCTCCCCTCGAAGCACCTCCCCAAGGACGAGGCCAAGCCGGAGCGCGCGCCCGCCGCCGAGGTGCGGGCCACGGTCACCCGCCCGGTCCCCGCGGACCGCCTGGTGATCGGGTTTCCGGCGCCCGCGCTGGGCGCGCCCGACCGCGCGGCTTACGAGGTCTTGAACGAGCTCCTGGCGGGCGGCCCGTCGTCGCGCCTCAACCGCGTGCTGGTGGTCGACCGCCAGTGGGCCTCGTCGGTCCACGGCGACATCGCGCCCACGCGGGATCCCGGCCTCTACGCGATCTGGATCCAGATGACCCGGGGGCACACCGCCGAGGAGGCGGAGCGGCTGGTGGTCGAGACGGCGGCCGATCTGGCGGCGCACCCGGTGAGCGCGGCCGAGCTCGGCAAGGCGGCGGCCCGGATGGAGGCCGAGTTCTGGCAGCAGCTCGGGTCGAGCCACGGCCGCGCGGAGACGCTGGGCGCGTTCGAGATCGCGGCCGGCGACTTCCGGGCGCTGCTCGCGCGCGGTGCGGAGTACGCGCAGGTGACCCCCGCCGACGTGCAAAAGGCCGCCGCGACCTACCTCGGCACCGGCGCGCGCTCGGTGGTGATCGCCCGCCCATCGGGCAAGGCGCCGCCCGTCGACCACGGAGCGACCGAGCCGTGAGCGGCGTGGGGGCGCTCGTCTCGGCGGCGCTGATGGTCAGCGTGCCGCCGGCCGCCGCGCCGGGGGCCGCGCCCGCCGTCCTCCGGCGGCCCGGGCCCGCGGGCTCGCTGCTCATCGTCGAGGACGATCACAGCGTGCCGCTGGTCCACGTCATCGTCGCCTCGCGCTCCGGGTCGGCGGCCGATCCGCGCCACCGCGAGGGGCTGACCAACCTGGCGGCCGAGTGGGCGCGCCACGGCGCGGGCGGGCGCACGCGCGCCGAGCTGGACGAGGCGCTCGACGCCCTCGGCGGGACGCTGGAGGTCCGCACCGAGCAAGACGTCACCCGCTTCGAAGGGGAGGTGCTGGCCCGCAACCTGGACGCCTACCTGGCGCTCGTGGCCGACATCCTGATCCGCCCGGCTTTCTCGCCCGCGGAGTTCGCACGCACGCGGCAGGAGGTCGAGGCCCAGATCGACGAGTCCCGCAACGACGACCGCCTCCTCTGCGGGCGGTTCTTCATGCGCAACGTCTACGGCGACCACCCCTACGGCCACCCCGTCGACGGGCTGAAGGCGTCGCTCGACGCCGCCACCGCCTCCGAGACCGCGGCCCACTTCCGCCGCCACTTCGGCGGCAAGAACCTGATCTTCGCCTTCACCGGTGACGTCGATCCGGACGCCCTCCCCCAGGCGCTGGAGAAGACCTTCCGCAGCCTGTCGGCGGCGCCGCCTCCCCCGCCCAACGCCCTCGAGCTGCGCACGCCCGTCTCGCTCACGGGGTGGCGCATCCAGCTCGTCGACAAGCCAGAGCGCCAGCAGACGCAGCTCATGTTCGGCCACCCCACGCTGCGCGCCGCAGACCCCGATTACGTCGCGCTGCAGATCGCCGTGGCGGCCTTCGGCGGCCGCGCCATGAGCTCGACCTTGATGGACGAGGTCCGCCGCAAGCGCGGTCTCGCCTACGGCGCCTACCTCTTGCTCGAGGAGCGACGCGGCGCCGGCGCCACGATGGGGTGGGTCTTCTCGGGAACCGACAAGACGGTCCCCATGCTGAAGCTGGTGCTCAAGCTCTACGTGGCGCTGATGGACAAGGGGCTCACGCCGGACCAGGTCGCCTTCTTCCAGCGTTTCCTGGCCGGCTCGCACGACGCCGACATGGACGTCCCCGAGCAGCGCCTCGGCGCCCGCGTCTCCGCCGAGATCGCCGGGCTGCCGCCCGACTTCGTGGACACCTTCGCCGCGCGGGTGGCCGCCGTGTCGCCCGCCGAGGTCAACGCCGCCATCAAGCGCCACATCCACGCCCGCGATCTGGCGATCACCATGGTCGCCTCCGCGCCGACGATGAAGAAGCGGCTCACCGAGGCGAAGATCGAGGAGAGCGCGATCGACGTCGTCCCCTACGACGGCTACTGATGCGGAGGCCCGCCCCGCCCAGGCGTTCCGGATCGATGCTACGCTGCCGCCGTGAGTGAGAGCTCGAAATCGCCGGCGCTCCCCGCGGGGGCACGCGTGGTGGCCAGCGGCCGTTACCTGACGTTCGTGAACGACAACGGCTGGGAGTACGTGATCCGCTCGAACATCACGGGTATCGTGGTCATCGTGGCGATCACGGACGACGAGCGGCTCCTGCTGGTGGAGCAGTGGCGCCCCGCCGTGCGCAACCGGGTCATCGAGCTCCCCGCCGGTCTGGTGGGGGACGTCGAGGCCGGCGAGACGCTGCCCGTCGCGGCCTCCCGCGAGCTCGCCGAGGAGACGGGGTTCTCCGCGCGCGAGATGCTGCCGGTCGGCGCCGGGCCGATCGCCGTCGGCGTGAGCGACGAGGTGGTCTCCTTCTTCCACGCCCGGGGGCTGACCCAGGTCGGCCCCGGAGGAGGCGACGCCAGTGAGTCGATCGTCGTTCACCCCGTGCCGCTCGGCGGCCTGCGCGCTTTTCTGGCCGCCCGCGCCGCCGACGGCCTGGCCGTCGACCCCAAGATCTACGCCGGCCTGTTCCTGGCCGGGGTGGCGGTGCCGGCGTGACGGGCCCGACCTCGGGCGTGCCGATGGGACCGCTGGGGTTCGTGCCGCGGCAGGCGGCGCCCGGCTCGGCGACCTGGGAGTACGAGGTCAAGCGCGAGCACTTCAACCCGCACGGCGTTCTGCACGGCGGCGTGGTGATGGCACTGCTCGACACGGCGATGGGCCACGCGGTGGCGGCGCTGGTGGCCCCCGACGGTGCCTTCAACGCCGCCGCTCAGATGAGCGTCCACTTCCTCGAGCCGATCCGGGAAGGCCGGATCACGGCGCGCGCGGAGGTCCGCAAGTGCGGCAAGCGGCTGGCGGTGGTGGAAGCCGAGGCCACCGACGACCACGGCGCCGTGCTGGCGATCGCCACGGCGACGCACGCGATCCTCAAGCGGAAGCCAGAGCCGCCCGGGAGCGAGCGGGGTCGTTCGTGATGACGCCGTCGACGCCCATCCGGCGACACGCGCGCAGCGCCGCCGGATCGTCGACGGTCCAGACGTTCACCTGGTAGCCCCGGCGGTGCCAGGCGGCGACGCGGCCGGCGCTGCAGAGCCCGAGCTCGGGGTGGAGCGCGAACGGCCGCACCCAAGGGGCCAACCAGGCGCGCCGCAGCGGCAGCATCGACGCCCGCTCGAGCAGCATCGCCGCGCGCACCTCGGGCGCCCGCCGGGTCCACAGGTGCACCGCCCAGGGGTTGAACGAGGAGACCAGCACGCGCCGGGCGCTCTCCGTCCGCGCGATCACGCCGGCCACCGCCTCGACCAGCGCGGCGGTCGGGCCGAAACCGAGGTTGTTCGCCTTCAGCTCGACGTTGACCAGGAGCCGGGGCCCCGCAGCTTCCAGCGCCTCCTCGAGCGTGGGGATGGTCGTCCCGCGCGGCAGCTGGACCTCGCGCAGCGTCCGGTAGGGCAGATCGGCGACCCGCTCGGGCCGCCCCCCGAGGCGTCGCAGATCGTCGTCGTGGAACACCATCACCTCGCCGGTCGCGCACAAAAGGACGTCCAGCTCGACGCCGTCGGCGCCGTCGATCCGGGCGCGCCGAAAGGCGGCCACCGTGTTCTCGGTCTCGAGCGCGCTCGCTCCCCGGTGCGCGAGGACGAGCGGCCCCTCACCTGGCCGGCGCGGCTGCCACACGACGAAAAGCGTACCACCGGCGAGGCGGCGCATTAAACTAGAGCCAATGTCGCGACCTCCTCCCTCGGCCGTGGCCGGGGCTCTCGCCTTGGTTCTGGCTGTGGGAGGCGCGGTCGGCTGCGCGCACCACGGCGTCCCCGCCCCCGCCGGACCGGAGAGGGCGCTGGCCGGCGAGGCCTCCCGCATCGGTCCCATCGCCTACGAGGACGACTTCCTGGAAGCGCGGCTGGTGTTTCAGGCGCTCCCGCTCGGTGCCCCGGAGCGGGTCGCCCTGCGCGCCAAGCTCCTGCACTACCTGCTCGATCCGGTGCGGGCGCTCAAGCCGGACGACGTGCGGCGGCAGACGCGCGAGCTGGAGAGCGACGACGTCTACGACACGGTCTTCTCCTCGTTGCGCGACGCGCTCGGGCTCTTCGATCCCACGGAGCTCTGGACCGCGCCGCCCAAGATCGACGCCGAGGAGCGGCAGCTGCTCCAGCCGGCGGCGGAGCTGACGCTGGCGCTCTATTCTCCGCGCGGGGGCGACCAGCAGGCGGTGCTGGCGCTGGCGGCGCTGGTCACGCTGGCGCCGGAGAATCGCGACTGGACCGATCGCCTCGACCAGGTGGTGCGCTGGACCGACGAGGAGAGCAGCTTCGACGAAGGCGGAATGGGCGGCGGCGGCATCCACCATGGCGGGACCGCCATCGACGCGCTGGAGAGCGCCATCGGCGATTGGCCCGCCCCGGCGGTCGTCACGCGCCTCGACGCGCTCTATCTGGCGCGGCAAAAGCGTTTCTCCTCGGCGCTGCACCATCCGCCGACGGGCGACTCCGCCCGTCGCGCGCTGGGCGAGCTCCTGCTCGCGCACGGCGACGAGATGCAGCGCGCGGTGACCAGCATGGCGGGCGCTTACCTGCGCGCCGGGCGCATCGCCGACGCCGCCACCCGGACGGCCGCCATGGCCGGCGGCGACGGCGACGATCCCGAGCTGCGCGCCCTGCTCGTCGCGGCGGCCAAGCCGCAGGCGCCCACCGCCGACTATCTGGCGCTCGCGCGCCGCTTCTTGCCGCGGGTCGACTTTTTGGGCGGGACCGCCAGCGAGGCGCCCGATCCCGTGGTCGCCTTCCGGGTGCTCGAGGCGGGCCTCAGCGCCCACCCCTCCGATCCGGAGCTCTTGATCCTCTCGGCGCACGTGGCGCGGCTCCTCTCCTCCTATTTCCTCGCCATCCGGCGGCTCGAGGAGGCGGAGGCGGTGCTGGAGAGCAACCCCGGCGCGCGAGAGCTGACGGGGAAGATCTCAGCGGAGCTGGTCGAGCTCTACTTCGTGCGGCTCCGGCTGCGGCTCGATCCCGAACGCGACACGCCGGCCTACGCCGAGGCCGACGATCTCAAGCGCCGCTTCGAGGAGACCAAGCGCCGCTTCGCCGGCACCGAGATGAAGGTGCGCGACGCCGACATCGACTTCGAGCTGGCGCGCAGCTACGTCAACGCCGGCCTCATCGATCGCGCCGAGCCTCTGTTTCTCCGCGCGCGCGACGAGGGCGAGCCGACCGCGGAGGTGACGGTGGAGCTCGCCAACCTGGCGCTCAAGCGCGGCGACCCCGCGCGCGCCACCCGCATCGTGCGCGAAGGAATCGACGCCCTGCGCGCCAAAGGCGCGGCCCAGGACACCATCGGCTCGGTCGAGGGGCGCGCCCGGCTCGACCGGCTCCTCGGTGACACCTTCGACGCCGCCGGCGATCGCGAGGCCGCGGCGGCCGCCTGGCGCGGCTCGCTCATCGGCTGGGAGCGCCTGATGATCGAGCACCTGCGGCGCAAGAACGTGACCGAGGCGGCCGAGGCGACCGTCGAGGTCGGCAAGGTACTCTACCTCCTCGGCCGGCGCGGCGAGGCGCTGCAGCGCTTCGACGACGCCATCGAGGCCGACGACGACCGCGACCAGTCCTACATCGACATCGTCGCCTTCCTCGTTCAGGCGGGCGAGACCGACGCCGCCCTGAGCGTCTATCACCGTGGCCTCGCCCGCCCGGGACGCGCCGTCTCCGAGTACGTGAAAATCTACACCTCGCTGTGGGTGCTCGACCTCAGCCGCCGGACGAACAAGGTCCCCGATCCGAAGGCCGAGGCCTACCTCCGGTCGCTCGACGAGCGCCACCCCGAGCTTCGCCCCCACCGCGGCTCCGCCTGGTCCCGTCTGCTCGGCGCCTGGGCCGTCGGCAAGCTCTCCTACGAGCAAGCGCTCGCCGCGGCCGACACGCCGGGGAAGCGCGCGGAGATCTACTTCTACGAAGCGATGCACCGGCTCGAAGAGGGGAAATCGGACGACGCGCACCAGCTCTGGCAGAAGGTGCTGGAGACGCGCATGTTCTCCTTCTTCGAGTTCGAGATGGCCTCGCGGTACCTCCGCACCGGGGCACCCACGTCGCCTTCCGTCGGTCCCGGGCTCAAGTCCGCGGCCGAGGCCATCTAACCCCGGGCCTCGCGTCCCGGCCGCGCGCCTCGCGGCCTCGCGGCCTGGCCGTCGCCTTCGGCGCCGGCCTCGGCCGCTCGGCCTCCCTTTGGCCTTCGGCTTCGCTACCGGCCTTTTCGACGCACGTGAACCACGCTTCGTGCGGATCGGAGGTCGCCCGTTCGCTCGCCCGCTCTGGTCCGCACGAAGCTTTTTGCGGCGCGTGGGCTGCGCTCCCGAATTGAAAGGCAGCCCACGCGCCGCAAAAAGCCCGGTGCGGACCGGAGCCGATGGGCGAGCGGGCGACCTTCGATCCCGCACCGCTCGGGGTTCACGCGTGGCGAGCGCCGGCCGAGGGCGCCGAGGCGGCGGCGCCAAGGAGGCGAGGCCCGGGAGGGGAGATCAGGGCCCCGAGGCCGCGGCCGGAGCCGAAGGCGACGGCGAGGCCTCGGGGCCCGGGCCCGGGCGGAGCTCCCAGCGACGCACGAGGCCAGCGGGGTCGCCGCCCAAGGCCTCGAAGTCGTCGAGGAAGTCGTCGGCCGGGGAGCGGCCGGCCGCGGCGTACGCTCGCGGCGCCTCTAGGAGCTGGGCGTCGGCGGCGCCTCCGGGCAAGCGTTGGAGGCCGGCGGCTGCCATCCGGCAGAGCTCGACCGCCAGCTCACGCACGGAGCGCTTCCCGAACCGCGCCGCCAGTCCGGCGGTCGGGACCGCGCGCCGGAGCGCCTCACGCTCCTCGAAGGGGTGGTCGGCGACCAAGGCCCAAGCCGCCGCGCGGGCCTCGGGGTCTTCCAGGATGCCGCGCCAGAGCGCGCCCAGGGCGCGGGCCATCGGCATCGGCCCAGCGTCGGCGCCGCGGACCTCGACGTAGCGCTTGAGCCGCACCTCCGGGAACAGCGTCGACAGGTGGACCTCCCAGTCGGCGATCGTCGCCTGCTGCCCGTGCCAGCCCTCGGCCATGAAGCGACCGAAGGTCAGCTTGTCAGCCGGGTGGTAGACGCCGTCGCGAACGACGAAGAACATCGGCACGTCGAGGGCCCACGCGACGTAGTCGCGAAAGCAGAAGTCGGGCTGGAAGACGAACGGCAGCAGGCCGCAGCGATCGGCGTCGGTCTCCAGCCAGATCGCGGCGCGGTAGCTCTTGTGCCCGGTCGGCCGGCCGAAGGCGATCGGCGACGCGGCGTAAAGCGCGGTCACGATCGAGGTGATCCCGTAGGCGGTGCGGATCTTGTCGGCCGCGTCGGCCTCGCTCGCGTAGTCGAAGTTGGCCTGCACGGTCGCGGTCAGCTTCATCATCTGGTGCGCGAGG
>Ga0134125_10006502_pt1 | contig 13237 bp, 7 predicted proteins | sample KB31751_FD_96464 | JGI IMG/M metagenome (GOLD analysis project Ga0134125, IMG submission 96464) | Terrestrial soil microbial communities with excess Nitrogen fertilizer from Kellogg Biological Station, Michigan, USA - KB3-175-1 | ecosystem: Environmental > Terrestrial > Soil > Unclassified ... | reverse complement strand
TCCGCAGGTGTAAGGCGGAGGAGGCGGATTGAACAGACGATGCACCAGCCAGGAACCAACAATTATAAGAATGATGACAATTAACGGGAACTGCGGTGATCTTCGTTTCGCCATGTGAACTTGATTATTAATTTACCGGCCACGCCTGGCAATCCTGCCCTGCGGTCCGACAGCCCAACATGAGATCGACACACAACTCACCGCATTGTATGCATTCTCTTTTTCCGAGCTGTCCTTGGTTGAAGAGTGCCAATTCGACCCTGCATCATCGGAATAGTCTCTGCCATTCGTTCCTACGGCTATTAGGTATGTGTGCATTTTACGATGTATGAGTCCGATAAACCTTGCCAATGCTGATCCAGACCGATAGCCGCGCGGCGGCGTTTTACTGAGAGACCAGTTCTTCCCGCCATCATGAGTCACAGCGGCAGTTTTCTCCGCATTTTCAGGAGCCTGATAATCGCCTCCCACGATAATGCCATCCTTCCTGGTCCAGAACAGCACTGAGAATATTCCCTGGCTGGCTTGTCCATGAAGGATTGGCGTTTCGGCTACGGTCCAGGTGTGGCCGCGGTCTGAAGAATGAAACACTCTCGCCGCCGGCCCGCCGGTTACGAACCAGACATCCTTCTTGCCGAAGGTCGCAATACAGGTGCCGCTGGCGGCAAAAGCTCCTTCACTGGGCAAAGCGTCCGGCATCTTCTCGACCACAACTGCTTTCCAGTTCACCCCGTCCGATGTCGAAATAAGAGGAAACTTGCCATCAACAGAGTCACTCACCGCGATGCCATGTCTGCTGTCCCAGAAGGCAAAGCAGTCATAAAACGCATTGGGATCTTTGTTGGTGAACTGGAGTTGCCAGGTCTTGCCGCCGTCAGGGGTCTTGTAAATCCGTGACTGCTCTCCCGGCCCAATGCTGAGGACGAACGCCGCTTTCTCGTCAAAAGCCTGTACATCGCGGAAATCAAGGGCTTCGGCGTTAGGGACACTCACCTTCTCCCAGTGCTCGCCACCATCCACTGTGCGCAGAACTGTTCCCTTGGCCCCGCTGGCCCAGACCACGTCATGAGAGACAGCGCTGACGCCGCGCAATTGCACGTCTGTTCCACTGGCCTGCTGCAGCCACGGGCCGCTTCCGGGCCCTAGATTTTGCGCATACACCGGCGCCAGGATCAGTGATATGCTCAAAATAGCGGCCAATCTTCGCATTTCTGTGCTCCTGAAGGACTTAGAATTGTAACCTTTTGTGCTGCAAATTCCTCTATTCCCAATGTGGAGGGAAATCAGGTGAGTACGTTGCCAGCTCCGCTGACGGCACAAAATGAACTTCAAGATGAAGAAGTGGTAGGCCGTGTTTTGAGCGGCGAAACCGCTCTGTTTGAGATCCTCATGCGCCGCTATAACCAGCGTCTCTATCGCGTTTCTCGGGTGATTCTGCGCGACGATGGTGAAGCGGAAGACGTAATGCAGGACGCCTATGTGCGTGCTTATGAACATTTGCACCAGTTTGCCGGTAAAGCCGCATTTTCCACCTGGCTTACCCGCATCGCCATCCATGAAGCCCTGGCGCGTAAACGCCGCCGCGGCCGGATGGACGAACTCGACGCGCTCACATCGACGAACGGAGATACTATGCCCATTCTCAAATCCTCAGCGCCAACTCCTGAGGCCGGTACGGCCCAGTCCGAGGCCCGGCAATTGCTGGAAGAAGCGATTGACCGGCTGCCGGAAAACTATCGCACCGTGGTAGTGCTGCGTGAGGTGGAAGAAATGAGCGTGGCAGAAACAGCGGAGAGCCTTGGCGTGACCGATGCCGTAGTCAAAACGCGCCTGCACCGCGCCCATGCCATGCTGCGCAAGGACCTTTACGCACGCGCCCGCGGCCGCGCTGCCGATCTTTACCAGTTCCACGCTGTACGCTGTGATCGAGTTGTGAAGGCTGTGTTTGCCCGCATCAAAGATAAGCCTCAACAAGACCACGCTGAGCTGGTTCACTGAAGCTTGTTGCCGGTGGAACACCGGCAGCCGATGAGAACCAGACCCTTCAGGATAGTAATTCTGCAGAGGCTTGACCATTACCATGAGCTTTCTTTTAGGTTCTAGTTTGTTCCTCTGCTCGTGTTCATTTTTCCTTAGATAAATCACCTAGGGATGTATGCCTTAGGGATAGTTGCCTCTTTAATTCGCCTTGCGGCAACGCGATGATTGTTGTATAAACTGCTGGCATCCCCCTTTACACATATTTTTGTTCCGCGAGGTAATCGTCCATGTTGCGTGCCAGGTTTTCTTTGATTGTTCTGGCGTTTGCAGTCTTAACTGCATCGCCCCGGCTTTTTGCTGATGATTGGCAGCCCATTACCCAGGAAGATCTGCAGATGAAGGCCGATCCGTCACATCCGACCGATGCGATTATTCTTTACCATGAAGAGACTCTGGACGACTTGACAAGCCATCAATATATTTACAAGCGCGTGAAAGTGCTCACGGAAAAAGGCAAAGAGTTGGCCAACGTTCGTATCCCGTTTGACGCGACAGAATTCGGCATTGATGATATTAAAGCCAGGACCATATCTCCCGATGGCGCCATTACTCCGTTTACCGGCAAAGCTTTTAACAGCACCTTCGTCAAAGCTCATGGCGTCAAGGACCTGGCCAAAACTTTTACGCTGCCCAACGTCCAGATTGGGAGCATCATTGAATGGAAGTACACAATATATTGGGAAAAGCTTGCAATTGCTCCACACTGGGTCGTGCAAGAAGATCTGCCCCAAAAACAGGCAAAATTCACTTTCATACCATTTTTCAAGGCAGACAGCTCTATTGAGGATTCGGAGACGCACGAACTCCTGGATCGTGTGTATTACACAACAGTTGGCTTCCCTCAGCAGGTAGCCCTCAAAACCAGTAACGACAGCAGGATGGAGCTTGTACTGAAAGATATCCCCGCCTATGAGGACGAAGATTTCTCTCCTCCTTCCGCGGTAATGAAATGGCGTGTGAACTTCTATTACGGCACAGACAAAATGGGGAAGGCCCAGGAATTCTGGAAGAATCGAGGCAAGTTCTGGAGCAAGAATGCCGACAAGTTTGCTGGTCGCTCCTCGGCTGTGACAGCGGCAGTGAACCAGACCATTAGCCCATCCGATACTCCGGAACAGAAGGCGCGCAAAATCTACGCCTTCGTGCAAAAAATCAAAAATCTGAACTACATCAATGATGAAGGCCTGATGGAAGCGGCGATGAGCAAGGAAAGGCGCAGCCTGGATAGAGTGCTGAGCAAACAGGAAGGGTTTAGCAATGAGATTGCGCGGCTTTTTCTGTCTATGGCACGGACAGCCGGCCTGTCTGCCTATCTCATGCGCGTAGCCGACCGCGACGAAGTTTTTTTTCAACCCAACATTCCCGACCCGCGCCAACTGAGCTCTGAGATCGTCATTGTTTCCATTGATGGGAAAGATATCTTCCTTGATCCAGGCACGCCGCTTTGTCCTTTTGGCATGTTGGCCTGGCAGCATAATTCAAGCCAGGGCATGCGTCAGACAGCGGATGGAGGCACAGCTCTTGCGCCAACACCGGTTGCCAACTATAAAGACGCAGCCAGCAAGCGGGTTGGCCGGCTCACCCTGAGCGATGACGGCAACGCCAAAGGCACAATTGGGATTGCGTGGACCGGAATACAGGCACTGGATCACCGTTTGAGCGGGCTCAAAACAGATGATGCCGGGCGAAAGAAAGACCTGGAGGATGAACTCAAAGATTTGCTTCCAACAGGCTCAGTGGTAAAGCTTGATAGCGCCAAAGGGTGGGATGATGCCAACGCAGAATTGGCCGCCACCTTCACTGTAGAGATCCCTGCTTACGCCAGCAGCACGGGCAAACGCCTGCTTGTTCCAGAAAACCTGTTTGAGACCCGTGGCCGCCAGCCCTTTGCCCACGGCGACCGCCACAACCCTGTGTATTTCGCCTATCCCTTCGTCGACGTGGATGAAACACACATTACGTTTCCGGCAACCTTCCACCTGGAAACCATCGCTAGCACTCAGCCTGCGCGAACAGGATATTCAGTTTACCAGGTTGACCACAGCACTACAGGAAACACTGTCAACATCAGCCGCGACTTCGTCATGGGTGGAATGGCTTTCCAGCAAAAAGACTATGAGGAGCTGCGCAACTTTTTTGCCGCTGTGGCCACCGGAGACTCCGAGTCGTTGGTGCTGACCGCCCAGTAACATTGTCCGTATAGATACAGGAATGGAATGAGGCATAGACCGAGCGTCTGTGCCTCATCATTTTTCGTAAGTTGATTTCAAATTAAATTACTTTTAGTTTGTTTCTCTGCTTGTGCTTATCTTTTCCTTAGATAAATCGGCTGGGGAATGCCCCTTAAGGGATAGTTGCCTCTTAATTCGTCTTGCGGCAGTGCTGATGATTGTTGTATAACCTGCTGGCCCCCCTTACGCATATTTTCTGTTTCGCGAGGTAATCCTTCATGTTGCGTACCAAGCTTCCCTGGATTGTTTTGGCGTTTGCAACCTTAACTGCATCACCGCGGCTTTTTGCTGATGATTGGCAGCCCATCACACAGGAAGATCTGCAGATGAAGGCTGATCCAGCGCATCCGTCCGACGCGATCATTCTTTATCATGAAGAAACTGCGGACGATTTGACTCACCATCATTATGTTTACATGCGCGTAAAAGTGCTCACAGAAAAAGGCAAGGACCAGGCCAATGTTCGTATCCCGTTTAACGCGACAGAATTCGGCATCGATGATATTAAAGCCAGGACCATCTCTCCTGATGGCACCATTACTCCGTTTACCGGCAAGGCTTTCAACAGCACCTTTCTTAAAGCTCATGGAGTCAAGGTTCTGGCCAAGACTTTCACTCTGCCCAACGTCCAGGTTGGAAGCATCATTGAATGGAAGTTCACGGAGTTTTGGGACGAGTTTATTATTGCTCCGCATTGGGTTATCCAAGAGGATCTGCCGCAGCAATATGCCAAATTCACTTTTATACCCTATGTCAAGGTTGGGCACTATATTGAAAACGGGGAGAATGAAATCCTGAATCGTGTGTATTACAGTCCGATCAATCTCCCGGAGCACACAACCATCAAGACTACTAACGATAACCGGCTGGAACTCGAACTGAGAGACATTCCCGCCTTTCAGGAAGAAGATTTCTCTCCTCCTTCCGCAGTAATGAAATGGCGTGTGAACTTCTATTACGGCACAGACAAAATGGGCAAGCCTCAGGAATTCTGGAAGACTCGGGGCCAGTACTGGACCAAAAGTGTCGACAGGTTTGCAACTCATTCTTCGGCTGTGACAACGGCAGTGAACCAGACCATTAGCCCATCCGATACTGCGGAACAAAAAGCGCGCAAAATCTATGCCTTTGTACAAAAAATCAAAAACCTGAATTACACCCATGATGAAGATCCGACGTTGAGCAAGGAAAAACGCACCCTGGATAGAGTGTTGAGCAAACAGGAAGGGTATAGCAATGAGATTGCAAAGCTTTTTCTGGTCATGGCCCGCACGGCAGGCCTGTCTGCCTATCTTATGCGGGTGGCCGATCGTGATGAAGTTTTCTTCCGGCCCGGTATTCCGGACCCAGGCCAGCTAACTTCTGAGATCGTCATTGTTGCCATCGACGGCAAGGAGACTTACCTCGATCCAGGCACGCCGCTTTGTCCTTATGGGTTGCTGGCTTGGCAACATAACTCAAGCCAAGGTATGCGCCAGACGGCGGATGGAGGCACAGCCCTTGCGCCGACACCGGTTGCCAACTATAAGGACGCAGCCAGCAAGCGGGTTGGCAGGCTCACCTTAAATGAAGATGGCAGCGCCAAGGGAACAGTTGGGATTGCGTGGGCAGGAATAGAGGCGTTGGGACATCGTTTAAATGGGCTCAAGACGGATGATGCTGGACGAAAGAAAGACCTGGAAGATGAGCTCAAAAGATTGCTTCCAACAGGCTCGGTGGTAAAGCTTGATAGCGCCAAAGGGTGGGATGATGCCAACGCAGAATTGACCGCCAACTTCAGCGTAGAGATCCCTGCTTACGCCAGCAGCACGGGCAAACGCCTGCTTGTTCCAGAAAACCTGTTTGAGACCCGTGGCCGCCAGCCCTTTGCGCACGGCGACCGCAAACACCCGGTGTATTTCGCCTATCCCTACATCGATATAGATGAGACACACATCACGTTTCCAGCAACCTTCCACCTGGAAACCATCACGGACACTCAGCCAGCGCAGACTGCATACTCAATTTATAAGGTTGCGCACAGCACTACGGGAAACACTGTTAATATTAGCCGCGACTTCGCCATGGGTGGAATGGCTTTCCAACAAAAAGACTATGACGAGCTGCGCAAATTTTATGCCGCCGTGGCCACTGGAGACTCCGAGTCCTTGGTGCTGACCGCAGCCAAGTAGCTTTGTTCGTATAGATACATGAATGAACGAATACGGCACAGACCGAGCGTTTGTGCCTCATCATCCCGCTTAAAACCGATTTCTGAAATCACCCTCGAGGATGCTACTGGTTAAGCGCTTTCTTCAATTGGGCGATGATCTCTTTGACTGAAGGCGCGAGGCTGCCTTGCGGATCAAGCCGCAGGTATTCTTGAAATTCCTTGAGAGCATCCTCTGGATCTTCTCTCCGGAGGTCGATGTTCCCCATCAGCGCGTGTGGACCGGCATAGTCCTTGTTCAGATCAATAGCCTGGCGCACGTGTGGTTCTGCCGCTTGCCACTTATCCTGTCCCCACAAGCTGCGCGCCATCTCATAATGCGTTTCTGCCGAGTCCGGGCGCAGATCAAGGCTTTCCTGCAACGCCTTTTGCGCGCCGGCATAGTTTTTTTGTTCGTTGAGCGCCGACCCTGCGCCCAGATATGCCTTGGCGTTTCCCGGCTCAACTTTTTCCGCTTCCTCAAAAGCCCACTGTGCGTCACTCCACTGGCCCAGATGCATCTGCGCCAGCCCTAAAAGCATGTAAGCCTGCCCGTAAAAAGGATCGAGCTTGATCGCTCGCCTGAATTCTTCCAGGCTGGCCTTTGCGTTGTGCTGTTTGAACAACAGGTCTTCACCTTTGCTCATGGCATCATCCACTTCAGGGATGTTGCGGCGCTTGCGGCTTTCCGGCGTGGGCGTTGGCGAAGCCTGGGGCTCGGCAGACCGGGCTGCATGCGTGGCTTGGCTGGAGCTTTCCTGGGCGAAGCAAATATGACTGGCAACAACGGCTAAGACTGCTACAAAAGCAAAGTGATTGTATTTCATTACTGAATTGTCAACCCAGAAACAAACCGGTTACATATGCCTCTCGAATTTTTGTATCGGCCACAACATCAGTGCAATTAGAAATGCAATAAACAAGCAACGTTCGAACCATGTGAATCCAAACCGGTGAATACGCGCCCAAAAAACCAGCGATGCCAATACGATAGCAGGCCAACGAGCTTTCAGGCGAATACTCATGGAGTGCTTCGATTCGATCACATTTAAGATTCTACTCAAAAGCAGAAATCGCACGTCTCGTTTCTTAATGAGTTCCCTTCGGTTCTCTTCTTCCTCCATAGAACGAAAAACCGCTGTGCTCTTGCGAGCACAGCGGCAGGAAAAACACAGTGCGATTTCGTACTTGCAGCTTAGAACGAAAACTTCAAGCCGAACTCAACAACGCGAGGCGCGCCCAGATCAAATACACCCGAGCCGGGCAGCACGCGGTTGGCGTTGTGTTGCACTGAAGTGGTGCTGTTAATGGAGCCGTTGCAATTGTTGGTTTCCGGGGGCTGTGTGGGGTCGCATGGCGTCGCCGCCAGGTTTAGCACACCGCTGATAGGAGAGTTGGGCAAGTCAAAGTTGGCATTGTTAAAGGCGTTGTACACAGAAACGCTGGGTTCAATCGCAAACCGCTCGCCGATCTTGCGCGGATAGCTGAATTTGAGATCGAACGTTTTCAGCCAGCCCAGGCCAACTTCTCCCGGAGGAGGTGCAGCGAGTTGCTGGAAAACGCCGCCCAGAGCCTGCAGTTGTGCCAACGTCATCAAGCCATTATTAATTAGGGTCTGTCCGGCCGGGGTTGCGGTCCCGGCAACGGTGTTGTTGTAATTAGCGATGAAGCTGCCCAGATCGCCCACTTTTACAGAGCGGCCAAAAGCGCCCAGCTTGGTGCCAGGAGCCAGGTCGCCGGCAGGATAGACTGCGCTGCCATCGCCTGAACCGTCACCGGTTGCATCGCTGATGAAGATACCGCCTGCGCCGCCGCCGGGCAGGACCATATTGGCTGGTAGTGGGCTATAAACGTGACCCACAGCGCCGAACCGGAACCCGCCGGGAACATCGAAAGTACCGCCAAAGGAGAACTGGTGGGTACGATCAAGTCCATTGGGGCCCAGGAATTCGTTGGGATGGTTGTTGTCCACCGCGCCGTTCACAAAATCCTGGTCCTGCGTTGAACCAAGAGTCCTGGAGAGCGAGTAGGAAACAATCCAGTTCAATGCTTTTACGCCGCGGAATGGATTGTGCACGTTAGCTCTGAGTGAGGTTTCCAAAGCGTTGAACACTGATCTTCCAGCGGGGAAGAGCATCTGGTTCACGCCCAGGTTCGGGTTTTGGCCGGCAAAGGCAGCCTGCGGACAGGCAAAGCCGCTGCACAAGCTGGCTCCTGAATCCAAGCCGTTGGCGGCGAAGTCGGCAATTGTAGCGCCACCGCCGCCAGGATGAAGGCCTGGGCAACCCGCAATTGCCGCATCGATCGAACCCACACCGCAAGCTGTAAGAGTCGCGGCAATGGCGTTGGCCGCAATTGTTTTATTGAAGAACCGCACGTCGCCCACGTGATTCACGTCAACGGAAAGCAGGGTATGCGTACCAACGTTTCTCAGGTAGTCGGCGTTCCACACCACACCTTTGCCGAGCTGGCGTTCAAAGCCGATGTTCATCTGCACAGAACGCGGGGTCTGGTAGTTAGGGGCGAACATGTTGATGCCGGTAATATTTGCGCCGGCTGCTAACGTGTTCCCAATAAACGCCGAATTGCTGGCGGGACCTACTGCAAGCGTGGCAGCCTGGTAAAGCGCTTGCAACTGCGCTAGTTGAGAATGAACCACGCCCATCGGTTGGCCGCAAATAACGGCGGGATCAAGGTTTGCTGGTATCGGTGCTCCACCTGGCAACGTAAATCCTGTCGATGCGCCGCCTGCGCATGGCGCAGCCTCTGCCAGGAACAATCCCTGGGCAAGGCGTCCGGGGCGATTGAACAGATTGTTATTGAAGATGGAGTTTTCATAATAGATGCCGGCACCGGCACGAATGACAGTCTTTCCGCTTCCGGTTGGATCCCACGCGAAACCTGCCGTTGGACCGAAGTTATGCCCGGGAACGCGGACGCGATCGCCCAGTCCCTGTCCCCAGAGATCCAGAATGTTTCCGTTACATGGCGTGCCTGCTGCCACAAGACCCGCAGCAAGCCCTGGATCGAGTTGCGAGCAAGGAATAGGCGCTATGTCGGCATCGGTGCGTCCTGTGTCACGTACGTAACGCACGCCAAAATTCAAGGTGAGGTTAGGCCGAAGCTTCCAGGCATCGCCAATGTAGCCTTGAATTCGATTGTCCGGTCCCAGGCCGCCGCCAGGAAGACCGAAAGCCGGTTTCTCTGAGGAGAATCCCTGCCCGTTGCCCATGAAAACCAGATCAGCCGGATAGTTCAGAGGATTGGCTGCGCCGCCGGGAAAAACATTGGCAACGCAATCCGTTGTGACTGATCCGCCGCACAAAGGCGTATTAGTTTGGGCATTGACGGTGGGGGCCAGAGCAAAAAACTTGGCGAACCCGCCGCCCTGAATGTGGTTATATCCAAAACCATAGCGCAGGATGTGTGTGCCAATGGTCTTGCTGCCGTCATACTTGGCCTGGGTGTTTTCCTGGAAGGTCTTTTGCGGCGCCAGCAGATTGGTGCCGGAGCAGAAGGAATCTACGCCACCGGCAAGGCAGGTCAGGCTCGGACCAATGGTAATACTGAGATCGGGCGCAGGATTAAAGATGCCCGATTTGGTTGCATCATTGATGTTGTTGCGGAATTTGGTAAAGCCGAAACGAATGGCATGGGTGAATGATCCAGTACTGAAATCAATTCCGGCAGCATGCACTGGTGTGTTGTTCGCGTTGCTGAAAGGCTGGAAGCTATTCGGAATGAAGCCCTTGGTGCTGTTATTCTGCTCGTACGAGAACCGGTAGAAAGCTTTGACATTGTTGTTGATGGTCCAGTCCAGTTTGGCTACGCCCTCAGTATCACGGAACGGAGAATTAAATCCGCCCTGAATTGAAGTGAACGGGCCGCCGCTGGCCACGGTTTCAATCTGGTCTTGTTTAAGCCTTTCGACATCAACAAAGAAGAACAGTTTGTTCGCGATGATTGGGCCGCCCAGTTCCCCGCCGAAGTTATTGCGCTGGAAGGGCACGTCTACATTAGCGATATTTGCAGCGATTGAGTGATCACGGAACAGATAGAAAGCCGCGCCGTGCCACTTGTTGGTTCCAGACTTGGTAACCACGTTCACCGCGCCCGACGAAGTCAATTCCGTGGAGAGATCAAGCGATGATTGGCTCACCTGGAACTCAGAAATTGCGCTGGCGGGAAGGTTTTGTGTGGTGGTTCCTACGGTTTCATCAGAAATATCAATGCCATCCACTTCAATGCGGGCGGTACGGCCAAAGCGGCCAGCAAAAGAGATGGATGAGAAACCGTTCTTGGTAGGATCAAAGTTGCCGCCGTCCTGAATCTGTACGCCCGGCTCAAGCTGGGCCAGATCAAGGAAGTTGCGCCCGTTAATTGGCAGGTTTTCAATTTGCTGGGTGGTGAGCACGCCTTGTACTGTCGTCTGCTCGGTGTTAACGGCAACGGCTGATCCCGTTACCTCAACCACCTCGCTTGATTCGCCCACTGCCATTTTGGCGTTTGCGGCCGTTACGTTGCCGACCTGCACTGGAACTGTCATTACCTGCGTCTGAAAGCCTTTGGCTTCCACCTTAACTTCATACTCGCCAGGTATAAGAGCGCCAGAGGCAAAACCGCCGCTGCTGGAACTAGTAAGCTTACTCGCCTGTCCGGTTGCTTTGCTGGTGATGGTAACGGTCGCGTTCGGAACCACTGCGCCATTCGGGTCGGTAACGGTTCCCTGAATACTTCCGGTTGAAATAGTCGACTGCGCTCCAGCGGGCAGCAGACTAAAGGTGGTAAAGCAGATACATAAGATAACAATCCATAACTTCGGGCTTCTCATTCTTTCCTTCCTCCAACATTGTTGGGCCGCGTTGGGTACGGGCCTGGGGGTTCAAGTCAAAGGGGCCGAAACTCTCTGGCCTCAAGTCTGGACATTTCTCTGAGGTCTACGAACAAATGCGTACTTCGATGACTGAGATTCCTCTTTGCATGAGCGGTGCCACAACTCAATGCACGTAATCGCTTGAAACAATGGGTATAACATGGGATAAAGCGAAAACATCTTATCAAGATATTGAATCCCATATCCAGCCTTTTGTAATCATTCCGAATTTCATAACGTGAGTCCCTGCTTTGGCATATTACTCCTCAGCAATTTGCACAGGCATAATTCGGTGTGATACCTTCCCGCCTGACCCCTTTCATCACGTTTAACAGCCGGGCTTGGAGGAACCATGATTCCGTTGATTGTGATCGGGATATTGATCGTTGGCGCGATTTTCATTCTCGCGGGCATATACAACAGCCTTGTGCAGCTCCGCGTACGCGCTGACTCGGCCTGGTCTGACATTGACGTGCAACTCAAGCGCCGCCATGACCTGATCCCCAATCTGGTGGAAACCGTAAAAGGTTATGCCGCGCATGAGAAAGGGACCTTTGAGAATATTGCCAAGTTCCGTTCTCAGGCCATGCAGGCCACCACACCCGCAGACAAGGCCCAGGCAGAAGGCCAGCTCACCGGCGCACTGAAGAGTCTGTTCGCCGTGGCGGAAAATTATCCGGAGCTTAAAGCTTCAGAGCAGTTCATTGGGCTGCAGAACTCGCTCAACTCCATTGAAGACACAATCCAGAACGCGCGCCGCTATTACAACGCCGTGGTGCGTGACTTTAACACGCGCGTGCAGTCCTTCCCCACCAACATCATCGCCGGCATGTTCGGCTTCCACACGCGGCAATTCTTTGAAATGGAAACTCCCGCTGACCGCGAGAATGTGGCCGTAAAGTTCTAGCTCCAGTGAAATCATCCGTCCAACATCGAGCGCGGATATTTTTGTGCTGGAAAACTGTTGCTGTGTTTGCTCTGCTCATCGCCGCACTGCCGGCGATGGCCCGCAGCCTGCGCGTTACAAGTTTCAACAGCACAATCCACGTTGATGATGACGGATCGTCGCAGATCGGCGAACAGATTACCTATGTTTTTACCGGCCAATATCAAGGTATATACCGTGATATCCCGACCGATTATCCAGGGCCTGCTGGCTCCAACTATTCGCTGTTTATCAAAGTAGACGCGGTTACTGACGAGAACGGCAACGCGCTTAAATTTGAAAAGAAAAATAGCGACGGTTATCTCCGGCTGAAGGTCTATGTTCCCGGAGCAAGCAATTCCACCCGCACTGTCAATATTCAATACTCTGTTTCAAACGCAACAAAATTTTTTGAAGATCACGACGAGTTTTACTGGAACGTAACCGGGAATGATTCACCAATCCCGATTGAATCAGCTTCCGCCACTATTTATTTCCCTGCTGATACCAGTGGCGAATTGCGGGCGCAGGCTTTTGAAGGGGTATACGGCTCGTCAGACAAAGCCAGAGCGTCAGTGGAAGGGTCCACCGCCCACGTTGAAACCATCGGGACTCTTCCCATGCATGGCGGGTTGACCGCGGACATCTATATTCCGAAAGGCTTATTGCACCAGCCCAGTGCGGCGGCACGGGCCTTCCGCTTTGTGCGCAGCAATCCCATTATCACTCTGCCCGTGTGGGCTTTTGTGGTGATGTTCACGCTCTGGTGGTTCAAAGGGCGCGATCCCGATCCGGGCATGTCAGTGGCTCCCATGTATGAACCGCCGGAAAAAATGGGCCCGGCTGAAGTTGGCACCCTGATCGACGGCAGCACTGATCCGCGCGATATCACATCAGTCCTGGTGGATATGGCCGTGCGCGGCTATGTGAAGATCGTAGAAACACAGCACCAGGGATTTCTTTCCACCAGCAAAGATTAC
>Ga0134125_10006498_pt1 | contig 13246 bp, 16 predicted proteins | sample KB31751_FD_96464 | JGI IMG/M metagenome (GOLD analysis project Ga0134125, IMG submission 96464) | Terrestrial soil microbial communities with excess Nitrogen fertilizer from Kellogg Biological Station, Michigan, USA - KB3-175-1 | ecosystem: Environmental > Terrestrial > Soil > Unclassified ... | reverse complement strand
TTGGCGATGTCGGCGAGCATGGCCTCGCATGCGGCCTTCTGCGCGGAGTAGTAGTGCTCGGCGGATCCCCGCGCCGGCACGTCCTCGGTCAGCGGGACGGGGTTGCCGGAGTGGTAGCCGTAGGCCGCCACCGACGAGGTATACACCAGACGCCGCGGCCGGGCGGCGGCCACCGTCGCTTCGAAGACGTTGCGGGTGCCTTGCAGGTTGACACGGGCGCTCTCGTCGCGCGAGCCCATGATGACGAAGGCCAGATGGATCACCACGTCGGCCTCTGCGACCACGGCGTCGACGGCCTCGCGATCCAAAATGTCGCCCCGCCGATAGCTGGTCTTCACCCAGCCGCGTGACGACGGGTCGAACGGCCGGCGAGCCATCCCGATGATGGCGTCGACGGCGGGTTCGCGCTCCAGCGCCGTCACCGCGGAGATACCGATCTCCCCGCTGGGCCCGGTCACCGCGACGGTCACACCCATTTAGAGGTCCTTCCCTTCCGCGGTCGGCCGAAACTCTGCAACCGGACCAAACCGCGTGCAAGGGTGGGGTCGGCGGCCGATAATCTACGGCGATCGACCGGCCACACCGCCGACACCGCAGGAATCGAGGCAACAGCATGGCGGACGACCCGAAAGCCGGCGCGGACGCGCTCCCGACGGGTGGGGAGAAAGCCGACCCCGCGACGGTTTTCGCGGCTCTGGCCGAGATCATCTATCGGGGCTCGGACGCCAACGAGATGTATGCCGCCATCTGCGTCGCCGCCACCCTGGCGATCCGCGGCTGCGACCACGCCAGCCTGTTGGTGCGCGAGAACGAGCGATACGTCACCGTCGGCGCCAGTGACCGGCTGGCGCAGCAGGTCGACGAGCTGGAACGGCGTGCCGGCGACGGCCCCTGCATCGACGCGATCGAGGAGGAGACGCCCCAGATCGACCCGGATCTGACCACGCCGTCGCTGTGGCCCAAGCTGGCGGCGATCCTGGTCGCGGAGACGCCCGTGCGGGGGGCGATGGGGTTTCGGCTGCTGGTCGACAAACGCAAAGGGGCGGCGCTCAATCTGTTCAGCGACACCCCGAACACGTTCGACGCCGAGTCCGCCGGGCGGGCGGCGGTGCTGGCCGCCTTCGCCAGCGTCGCCATCAACGCCGTCGCCAAGGGAGAAGACGCCGCCAGCCTGCGGCGCGGGCTGCTCAGCAACCGCGAGATCGGCAAGGCGGTCGGCATGCTGATGATGCTGCACGACATGGGCGAGGACGAGGCGTTCGACCTGCTGCGCCGCCACTCCCAGGCGCTGAACATCAAGCTGGCCGACGTCGCGCGCGCGGTCATCGACCAGCGCGGTCAGCTGCCCGCGCCCACGGAGGTCGAGCTTCCTCCGAACACCTGAGCGGCCGCTATTCGGGAAGCCGCAGCTCGGGCTTCTCGACCTCTTCGATGTTGACGTCCTTGAAGGTCACCACGCGCACCTGCTTGACGAACCGCGCCGGCCGGTACATGTCCCACACCCAGGCGTCAGACAACCGCAGCTCGAAATAGACCTCGCCGTCGGCGTTGCGTGGCGTCATCTCCACGCTGTTGGCCAGGTAGAAGCGCCGTTCGGTTTCCACGACGTAGCTGAACTGGCCGACGATGTCCTTGTATTCGCGGTACAGCGAGAGCTCCATCTCGGTTTCATATTTTTCGAGATCTTCTGCGCTCATCTGCCACTCATCTGCTCAGACGTCCTTCTCCCACACGATGGTCCGGGAATCCTGGCCCCATCTTTCCTCACCGATATCCGTCGCGCTGCAGCGGTGGGTCCGGTGCGCAGTCCGCCAACAGCCTGGCACCCGACCCGTTCGCGACGCGCCGCACGTTGATGAACGAATAACGATGCTCGGGGCAGGGGCCCAGCTGCGCCAGCGCCGTGCTGTGCGCCGGCGTGCTGTAGCCCTTGTGCAGGGCAAAGCCGTAACCGGGGTGATCGGAGTCCATGGCGACCATCAGCCGGTCCCGGCTGACCTTGGCCAGCACGCTGGCCGCCGCGATACACGCCGCGACCGCGTCGCCACCGATGACCGGCAGCGACGGGACCGCCAAACCGGGCACCCGGAAACCGTCGCTCAGCACATAGCCGGGCCGCACGGACAGCCCGGCGACGGCGCGACGCATCCCCTCGATGTTGGCGACATGCACGCCGCGCCGGTCCACCTCGGTCGGCGGGATGAACACCACGTGGTAGGCCAGCGCGTAGCGGCGAATCAGAGGGAACAACTTCTCCCGAGCGGCCTCGGTGAGCTTCTTGGAATCATCAAGCGCGGCAAGGCTTTCCATTCGCCCCGGCCCGAGCACACAGGCCGCCACCACCAGCGGGCCGGCGCAGGCGCCGCGGCCGACCTCGTCGACGCCGGCGACGGGGCCCAGCCCGCTGCGGTGCAGCGCCGATTCCAGGGTGCGCAACCCTGACGACTTCCGGATCACCGTCCGCGGCGGCCACGTCGTGGCCATGGCTACCGAGTCTGCTGCGGGTTCACCGATTCGACGCCACCCCATCGGGACGGCGGCCACACGATGAACCTGGCCTTGCCGATGACGTTGGACACCGGCACGGTTCCCGACGTCGGATCACCCGTGCACAGCACGCCCTTGAGCGCCTCCGCCGGCACGCTGGTGCAGTGGGCGCGCGAATCCGCCGAGTGCGTCCGGTTGTCGCCCATCACCCACAGCCGTCCGGCCGGAACGGCGACCGGCCCGAACTCACTGCCCAGGCACGGGTACACCGACGGGTCGGCCGCCATGGTGTTGCGATCGAGGTACGGCTCCCTGAGCGGCTTGCCGTCGACCGTCAGCCCGGTCTCCGCCCGGCACTGGACCGTCTGCCCTCCGACCGCGATTACCCGTTTGACCAAGTCGTTCTCGTCCGGAGGCACGAAGCCGATGAAAGACAGCGCATCCTGCATCCAGCGCAGCACGGTGTTGTTCGACCGGATCGACTTGTATCCGAGGTTCCACGGCGGCGGGCCCTTGAAGACGATGACGTCACCGGGGCTCGGTGCACCGAACCGATAGCTGACCTTGTCCACCATGATCCGGTCGCCGACGCAGCCCGTGCATCCGTGCAACGTGGGCTCCATGGATTCCGACGGAATCAGGTAGGGCCGCGCCACGAACGTCAACATGACGTAGTAGAGCACGATGGCGATCACCGCCAGGAGGGCGAATTCGCGCACCGTGGAGTGCTTGGTGCGCTCGGGCTCGCCCGGGTCGGGCGCCTCCCCCGTCGGCCCAGCTTCAGGACCCGGTACGTCCGCCGTATCGGCGTCGTCGGGCCGCGCCTCCGGATTGCGCGTAGAGACCTTCGGATCTGATTCGCCCGCGTGGGACTGGGGGTTAGATGAATCCGCGGTGTCGGTCACGAGATCAGCGTAGCCAGCGCCTGTTGTGGCCCGGCAAGCCGGCGAGCGATCCGCTTCCCCAACCGGTGGGGCGAATCAGCAGCGCCGCCAAGGCGTCCCGGCTCAGCGCTTCTCCTTGATCTTGGCCTTCTTGCCGCGAAGCTCACGCAGGTAGTACAGCTTGGCGCGGCGGACATCGCCACGGGTCACCACCTCGATGTGGTCGATGTTGGGCGAGTGCACCGGGAAGGTCCGCTCGACGCCGACGCCGTAGCTTTCCTTACGCACGGTGAAGGTCTCGCGGACACCACCACCCTGGCGGCGGATCACCACGCCCTTGAACACCTGGATACGCTCCTTGGCGCCCTCGATGACCTTGACGTGCACGTTGATGGTGTCGCCCGGGCCGAAAACCGGGATGTCGTCGCGCAGCGACGCCTGATCGACGAAGTCCAGCCGGTTCATCTGAGAGACACTTCCTTGAGGTCGCGGCCGACGGCAGCTACCCACACGCTGGTGTGAGGCGGTCGTCGAGCCGATGGTTTCGGGCTTTCTGGCGTATCTCGCAGCAGGCGGGAAGTGGCCCAACCGGCCTGCAACCGCTGGAGACAACTGGTCAATTGTGCCAGACGGTGCGCGTGCCGCGAAAATCACACGAAGTCGGCGGTTCACGGCGAGCCGAACGCGCTGGTGAATGGTACATATGACTGGGGTCAGAACGCGCCACCCGCACCTTTGCGTGATGCCCGGTGCAGGCGGCGGGAGCGGTCCCGCCCCAGCACTGGGTCCACAGCACGCCGAAGGAGACGAATGCGGGTACGGCCGCTGACGCTGCTCACCGCCACCGCGGCGGTGACGTTGCTGGTCGCCGCCGGTTCCGAGGCACTGGGCCAGGCGAAGGTGTACAGCCTCCCGGTCAGCCCACCCGTTCGGGTCATCCCCCAGCGGCCACCACCGACGCCACCGCCATCACCTGCACCACCGCAGTCCGCCGCGCTGATGTTCGAGGCCGTTACACCCCCGCAGCCACCCCAGGCGTTGCCGAACGGGGGATTCGCCCAGCTGCAGGTCCGCGTCCAGCAGGCCGCCGACGAGGCCGCCGCCAGCGGCGCCGCCCTGTCGGTGGCCATCCTCGATCGCAGCACCCACCAGCTGGTTTCTAACGGCAACGGCCAGATCGTGGGCACCGCGTCGGTGGCCAAGCTGTTCATCGCCGACGATCTGCTGCTGCACGAGGCCGCGGGGAAGACCCCCCTGAGCGCCGACGACCGTCAGGCGCTCGACATCATGCTGCAGTCCTCCGACGACGGCGCGGCCGAGAGGTTCTGGGGCCAGGGTGGTGGGGCCGCCATCGTCTCCGAGGTGGCGGCCCGCTACGGGCTGGCGTCCACCACCCCGCCCAGCGACGGGCGCTGGTGGAACACGATGAGCTCAGTGGCCGATCTGATCCGCTATTACGAGATGCTGCTGGACGGGTCGGGGGGCCTGCCCGCCGACGAGGCCAAGATCATCGTGAACGACCTGGCCCAGTCCACCCCGAACGGACTCGACGGCTACCCGCAGCGGTTCGGCATTCCCGACGGCCTGTACGCGGAATCGGTCGCGGTCAAACAGGGCTGGATGTGCTGCATCGGCAGCGACTGGATGCATCTGTCGACGGGCGTGATCGGGGCCGATCGCCGCTACATCATGGTGGTGCAGTCTTTGCAGCCCTCCGACGACGCCACCGCGCGGGACACCATCACCCGGGCGGTCAAGACGATATTTCCCGAGGGGCGCATCGACACGCCGGCGCGCGGCCTCTAGCGGACCGCATCGTCGCCGGGCTCACGCCAATGGCCGGGATCAAGCAGCTCCGGGCGGCGTTCGCGGGTGCGCCGCAGCGAGATCTCCCGGCGCCATGCGGCGATTCGCGCATGGTCACCGGAGAGCAGCACCTCGGGGACTTCTAGCCCGCGCCAGCTCGGCGGCCGGGTATAACTGGGGCCCTCCAGGCGGCGGTGAAGCGCCGGCGAGTGCGAATCATCATCGCGCGAGGCGGGATTGCCGAGGACTCCGTCGAGTAACCGCAGCACGGCCTCGATCATCACCACGGCGGCCGACTCCCCGCCCGGCAACACATAGTCGCCGATCGAGACCTCTTCGACCCGCATCCGCCGCCCGGCATCCTCGATGACCCGCTGGTCGATGCCCTCGTAGCGGCCGCACGCGAACGCCAAGTGCTTCTCGGCGCTCCAGCGCGCGGCGGTGGCCTGCGTGAACAGGGCACCTGCCGGCGTGGGAACAACCAAAAGTGTTTCACCGGAACAGATTTCATCGAGCGCATCGCCCCACACCGGCGCCGTCATCACCATCCCCGGACCGCCGCCGTAGGGGGCATCGTCGACCGAGCGGTGCACGTCGTGCGTCCAGTTCCGCAGGTCGTGTACGACCAGCTCGACCAGACCGGACTGGATCGCCTTGCCCGGCAAGGATTGCCGCAGCGGGTCCAGGTAGGCCGGAAAGATCGTGACGACGTCGATTCTCATTTCCAAGGGCCCCTACAGATCCAGCAGGCCTTCGGGCGGATCGATCTCGACGATGCCGTCGTCCAACGACACCGAGGTGACGATCGCGGTCACGAACGGCACCAACAGTTCCCGCCCTTCGTCGCCGGCCGCACCTGTCTCGCACCGCACCGCCAAGAGCTCACCGGCCGCGGTGTGCAGCACCTCGGCGACGACGCCGACCTGTTCGCCGCCGGTGGTGCGGACGCGCAGGCCTTCGAGCTGATGGTCGTAGTAGGTGTCCGGCTCGTCGATGTCGGGCAGGTCAGCGGAATCGACGACGAACACGCTGCCGCGCAGCGCGTCGGCGGCATCGCGATCCGCGACGCCGGCCAGCCGCACCAGCAGCCGCCCGCCGTGCTCGCGCGCGCTCTCGATGACACAGCTGCGCTCCCCACCGCCACGAGACAGCTTGGCGCGCAACGTGTTACCCGGCGAGAACCGGGCGGCCGGATCGTCGGTGCGGATTTCGACCACCAGTTCGCCGCTGATGCCGTGGGCTTTCACCACGCGCCCGACGGTCAACTCCAAAAGAGCTCCATGAGCAGCGGCCTACTGGTCGGTGTCCACCACGTCGACGCGGATGCCGCGACCGCCGATACCGGCGACCAGCGTGCGCAAGGCGGTCGCCGTGCGACCCCCGCGGCCGATCACCTTGCCCAAATCGTCGGGGTGGACGTGGACCTCGACCGTGCGGCCCCGGCGGCTGGTCACCATGTCCACCCGGACGTCGTCGGGGTTGTCGACAATCCCGCGTACCAGGTGCTCAACAGCGTCAACGACAACGGTGCTCATCGCCGCGGTCAGCTTTCGGTCGTGGACTCGGCCTGCCCGGCGCCCTCGGCGGGCGTCTCGGCCGGTTTGGTCTCAGCGGCGGCCTCAGCGGCGGCCTCGGGGCCGGTCTCAGCAGCGGCCTCCGGGGCGGCCTCGGCGGCCTTCGCGGTCTTCTTGGCCGGGGACTTCTTCTTCGGCTTCGCGGCCTCGGTGGTCGGTCCGCCCTCCGCCTCGGCCAGCGCGGCGTTGAACAGCTCCAGCTTGCTGGGCTTGGCCGGCTTGACCTTCAACCGGCCCTCGACGCCCGGCAGACCCTTGAACTTCTGCCAGTCGCCGGTGATCTTCAGCAGCTTGAGGACGGGCTCGGTGGGCTGCGCGCCCACGGACAGCCAATATTGGGCGCGCTCGGAGTTGATCTCGATGAGGCTCGGGTCTTCCTTCGGGTGATACCGGCCGATGACCTCGATGGAGCGGCCGTCGCGCCGGGTCCGTGCGTCGGCGACGGCGATGCGGTACTGGGGATTGCGGATCTTGCCAAGCCGGGTGAGCTTGATCTTCACAGCCATGGTTAAGCGATTTCTCCTGTGTGTGTCACGCTGCAATTCAGCGATCGGGGCGGGATGCCCGGATCCGGTTTTGCCTCGCGTGTGTCTGACCACCAATCGATGCGTAATCGATCGGCGGACAGCCGCCCATTGTGCCAGACCAGGAGCGGTGAGCTGAAATTCGCTCACATCACTTTCTGGAAGACCTTGGTCTCCACCCGCCGCGTCATCCGCCAGCCGTCGGCGGTGCGCACGAACTCGTCGTCGTACCAGAGCCCGCAGAACAGCACCTGGTCCTTGTCGCCGCCGAGCACCATCGGGTTGAAGCAGATCACCCGTGACGACGCCGCATCCCCGTCGACGCGCACCGAGAAGTTGCCCAGCATGTGCGCATACACCGGGAAGTTGGGCAGCACCTCGGACAACCACTTCTTCACCTCCGGGTAGTGGCCCTCGATGCCGCCGAGCGCGGTGTAGTCGATGTAGGCGTCGGGGGTGAACACCTGGTCCAGGTCATCGAATCGGCGGTTGTCGATGGCGGTGGAGTAATCCACCAGAAGCTGCTGGATCTCGAGGCGGTCGGAGGTTTCGGCCAGGCTCAACATGTATCGATTCAACACCGGCGTGGCGGTCGACACCGCGGCGCCTCGACCGGGCGCGCCGATGCACAGTATCGGCCTCGTCAATCCCCCTGTGTTTCAGCGTGTTTCGCGCTGACCGCCGCCGGCGGGGTGCGGAAGCTGATCGCCAACCGGTTGTAGGTGTTCATCAGCCCGATCGCGATCGTCAGGTCGACCAGTTCCTTGTCGTCGAAGTGCTCCGATACCGATGCGTACGCGCTGTCGGGTGCGCCGGTGGCCGATATCCGGGTGACGGTTTCCGCCCATGCCAGGGCCGCTTGCTCGCGGCTATCGAACAGCTCACCCGCTTCGCGCCACACCGGAACCAAAGCGATCTTTTCAGTCGAGACCCCCAATTCGCGCAATTCCCGCGAGTGCATGTCGATGCAGTAGGCGCACCCGTTGATCAGCGATACCCGCAGGTACACGCTGGCCAGCAGGGCCGGCGGCAGACCCGACTGGGTCACGTACAGATGAACACCGCCGAGCGCTCTCACGCCCCGCGGAGCCACCTGGGCGTAGTCGATGCGCTCACTCATAGTCGTCTCCAGTCATCGGCGAACACGCCCTTGACTCAACACCGATCGAATCGCACTTTATGCCGGCGAGGCGAGTCCGCGTTGTGGCGAAATAGGCGCCACGCAGGCCCGGAAGTTAAACTTTGCGCCCATGCGCAAGCTCACGGCCGCAGCCACGGCGCTGCTCGTCGTCGGTGCGTGCGGGGCAACCGTCCCCGCGTCCCGGGCCGACAGCAGCCAGCCGGTCGGCTCGATCCCCATTCCCGACGGTCCGGCGCAGACCTGGATCATCGCCGACCTGGACAGTGGTCAGGTGCTGGCCGGCCGCGACCAGAACGTGGCCCACCCACCGGCGAGCACCATCAAGACGCTGCTGGCTCAGGTGGTACTCGATTCGGTGAGCCTGGACTCCACCGTGGTCGCCGACGTCGCCGACACCCAGGTCGAATGCAACTGCGTCGGCATCAAACCGGGGCGCACCTACACCGCGCGCCAACTTCTCGACGGCCTGCTGCTGGTCTCGGGCAACGACGCCGCCAACACGTTGGCCCACATGCTGGGCGGCCCGGACGTCGCGGTCGCCAAGATGAACGCCAAGGCGGCCTCCCTCGGCGCCACCAACACCCACGCGGCGACGCCGTCGGGTCTGGACGGGCCGGGCGGGTCGGGTTCATCGACGGCGCACGACCTGGCCGTCATCTTCCGCGCGGCGATGGCCAATCCGGTGTTCGCGCAGATCACCGCCGAGCCCTCGGCCATGTTCCCCGGCGATAACGGCGATCACCCGATCACCAACCAGGACGAACTGCTGCAGCGCTACCCCGGCGCGATCGGCGGAAAGACCGGGTTCACCAACGCCGCCCGCAAGACCTTCGTCGGGGCCGCCGCGCGCGGCGGGCGCCGGCTGGTGATCGCCATGATGTACGGGCTGATCAAAGAGGGCGGACCGTCGTACTGGGATCAGGCGGCGACGCTGTTCGACTGGGGATTCGCGCAAAGCCCGCAGTCCGGCATCGGCTCGCTTTAGCACCGCGAACAGACACAGAATCGCATTTGGTCGCAATCATTCGTGCGATTCCGCGTCTGCTCGCGACGAATCCGCGTCCGGCAGGGCAGCGGTCAGCAGCGCCATCAACACCGGAATCCGCTGGGCCGCGATCTCCGGTTGGGGCAGCACCCCTTCCACGACGGCGGCCCCGTCGAACACGTTGGTCATCAGCGCCACGAACACCGGGAAGGCGTCGGCCGGGAACCTGTCGGCACCCGGCAAGGCCCGGGCGGCGTCGTGGATCTTCGCCGCATACTGCCCCAGCTCGTGTTGCAAAGTCTCCCTGAGCTTTTCGTCGGTGCGGGCGGCGACGAGGAGTTCGTAGAGCACGGCGTTGGACGGGCCACTGGTGATGTCGCGCAGGATCAGCAGCGCCGCTTCGAGCGCCGGCTGGTCGCCGGGTATTGCTGGTATTTCGGCGACTCGCTTGGTGAACGACTCCAACTGTCGACGCAACACCTCGGACGCCGTGGCCGCCATGAAATCGCCCATGGTCTCGAAGTGCCGGAACAGCGCCCCGACCGACACCCCGGCCCGCTTGGTGATCACCGCCGCCGACGCCCTCGCGTAGCCGATCTCGATGATGGTGGCGATGCACGCGTCGAGCAGCCGCCCGACGGTTTCCTCGCGGCGCTGTTGCTGGGTCCTGGCCATGTCAGGCGGTGACGCTCACAGGCCCCCTGCGGGCGCGCTCCCCCGCCCGCAGGTAGCGGCCCGACTTCACCGTTTTGCCGTAGCCGTCGCGGAAGTGGCCTCCGCCGAACACGACCGCGCCGCCCACTCCGGTGGCGACGACGGCGCCATCGTTGCGGTTGACCATCCGGCGCAGGCCGCCGTAGAACGGCACCTCCTCTTCGTGGTACCCGTCGACCGATTCGTCGAGACCGGCAGGGTCGATCACCGCGAAGTCCGCGCGGTCGCCGTGGCGCAGCGTGCCGGCGTCGATGCCGAACCACTCCGCCAGTTCACCGGTGAGCCGGTGCACCGCCTGCCGGGTCGACAGGAACGGCGCGCCTGCCCGGTGGGCGTCCTGGACGCGCTTGAGCATGCGCACCGGAAAGTTGTAGAAGGCCATGTTGCGCAGGTGCGCACCGGCGTCGGAGAAGCCCATGTGGATGCTGGGGTCGGCGGCGAGCTTGTTGAGCTCCTTGGGCCGGTGGTTGGCCACGATGGTGGTCCACCGGACGTTGCGCTCGCCGTTCTCGACCAGCACGTCGAGGAACGCGTCGAGCGGGTGCAGGCCCCGCTCGACGGCGATCGCGCCAAAGCTCTTGCCGATCAACGACTTATCCGGGCATTCGACGATGACCGCGTCGTGGAAGTCGCGGTGCCACAGCGACGGGCCCAGCTTGATGCGGTCGAATTCGCGGCGGAATTGCCGGCGGTAGGCCTCGTCGGCCAGAAGTTCGTTGCGCTGCAACTGATCACGCAGATGCAGCGCCGCGGTGCCCGCGCCGAACTCCTCGAACACCGGCAGATCGATTCCGTCGGAATACAATTCGAAGGGTACTGGCAGGTGCTGGAACCGCACGCTGGACCGCAGCAGCTTGTTGAGCACCCGGGTGCCGAACCCGAACGTGTGCACGGCGAGCGGCATCGACTTGGCATCGGCCGACACCAGCATGCTCATCCGGACTCCCTTGCCCCGACCGAAGATTCGGCTGCTGGTCAAAAAGAACATCAGCGACAGGATCGGGTTTTCCAGATTCGGCGCGCTCTGCAGGATCCGGCCGCGCTTGCGCAGGACTTTGATCAGCTTGCGCCGTTCCCGCCATGTCGCGAAGGTGGACGGCAGGGCGCGGGACCGGAAACGTTCGCCGTCGAGCTTGTCGATGGCCGCGTCCATCCCGGACATGCCGAGCACCCCGGCGTCGAGGGCCTCGTCGAGCAACGCCGCCATCTTGTTCAGCTCGTCGTCGGTCGGCCTGACCGTGGCGTCGGTTGCCCGTTCCAGTCCGAGTACCGAGGTGCGCAGGTCCGAATGACCAAGCAGCGAGCCGACATTGGGACCGAGCGGCAGGGCGTCGATCGCCTTGACGTATTCCGCCGCCGTCGACCAGGTCCTGGCCGAACTCAACGCGCCGAAGACATATTCGCGCGGCACCGCTTCCACCCGGCTGAACAGATCGGCGGCGTCCTCGGAATCGGCGTAGACCGTCGACAGCGAGCAGTTGCCCAGCAGCACCGTGGTGACGCCGTGGCGCACCGACTCGCGCAGGCCGGGATCCAGCAGCACCTCGGCGTCGTAGTGAGTGTGCACGTCGATGAAGCCGGGCACGACCCACTTGCCGGCCGCGTCGATCACCTCGGGGCACCCCGTCTCGTCCAGTGACTCGGCCGATACGGCCGCCACGACACCGTCGCGGATGCCGAGCGTGCGAATGAGCGGTGCGGCGCCTGTGCCGTCGAACAACAATCCGTCGCGAATGATCACGTCGTAGGCCATGCCGTCCTCCAAGTCGTGGGGTTGCCGGAACGCTAACATAGATAGCAAGCACTCGCAATCTTTTCGGTAAAGCCGTGAAACCACCCAAACCTGCTGGTTAGTGTGCGTCACCCGACGGCGTGGACGATGGCGACGCGGCGCTCGCTACGCCGGTGAACGGAAAATTTTCCCGCGCAGCATGATCAGATCGGGACTGTTCAGCACGGCGGGCCCGGACCGGGGATCGCGAGAGAAGCACAACAGGTCCGCCGAGGCGCCGTGGTCGAGCCCGGGCCGCTGAAGCCAGCCGCGCGCATCCCAGCACGCCGCCCCCAGCGCCTGCGTCGGGCTCATCCCGATGCCCTTGAGCGCTTCGACCTCGTCGGCGATGCGGCCGGGCGCCACCATGGTGCCGGCGTCACTTCCGGCGTAGATCGGCACGCCCGCTTCCCGGGCCGCCGCGATCCGCGACGGGCCCCGCGCATGCAGGTCGCGCATGTGAGCGGCGTAGGCCGGGTACTTCGCGGCGGCCTCGGCGATGCCGGGGAAATTCTCGACGAGGTTGACCAGCGTGGGGACCAACGCCGTTCCGCGCTCGACCATCAGCTCGATGGTGTCGTCGGTAAGCCCGGTGCCATGCTCGATGCAGTCGATGCCGGCGTTGATCAGGCCGGGCAGCGCGTCCTCGCTGAAGACGTGCGCGGTGACCCGGGCGCCGTGCGCGTGGGCCGTTTCGATCGCGGCCTTGAGCACGTCGTCGGACCACAGCGGCGCGAGGTCACCGACGCCGCGATCGATCCAGTCGCCGACGAGCTTGATCCAGCCGTCGCCGCGGCGCGCCTCCTCGGCCACCGCCTCCGGCAGCTGCCACTCGTCTTCCAGCTCGCGCGAGAAGCCCGCCGCGTAACGCTTGGGTCTGGCCAGATGCTTTCCGGCGCGGATGATGCGGGGCAGATCGTCGCGGTCGTCGAGGCTGCGCGTGTCGGTGGGCGAGCCGCAGTCCCGCAACAGCAACGCCCCGACATCCCGTTCGATCTCGGCCTGGGCGATCGCCTCGTCGAGCGGGATCTCGCCGTGATGGCCGAGGCCGACGTGGCAGTGGGCGTCGACCAGCCCGGGCACGATCCAGCCCCCGTCAAAGACGGTGTCGGCGCCGGCGACCGGTTCGGTGCTGATGCGGCCGTCGACGATCCACAGGTCGATCTTGGTCTCGTCGGGCAGCCCCACGCCCCGCACGTGCATGCGCACGGCGGCTAGTTTCGTCCGGTCCCATGGTGACGACCCGCTTCGCCCGGCTCCGCCGCGCTCGCGATCGTCACGGCTTGCCCGGGAACTTCAGCTTGGACAGGTCGAAGTCGGCCAGCCCGGGCGGCAGCTCGTCGAGACCCTCGGGCATCTG
>Ga0134125_10006497_pt1 | contig 13248 bp, 9 predicted proteins | sample KB31751_FD_96464 | JGI IMG/M metagenome (GOLD analysis project Ga0134125, IMG submission 96464) | Terrestrial soil microbial communities with excess Nitrogen fertilizer from Kellogg Biological Station, Michigan, USA - KB3-175-1 | ecosystem: Environmental > Terrestrial > Soil > Unclassified ... | reverse complement strand
TCGAAGCGGTCGTCGCCGAGCACTTCGGTAATGTGCAAGGTGGCTTGTTTCGGGCAGCGCTGGCACTTCATCGACATCGACCGCCCCCACCTCTCGCCGCGGTGCCGCTATTGTACCCACGACGGCGGTCCGCAGGAAGAGAGCATCGGGACGCCAATTCTCGCGTAGCCGCGACCCAACGGGGGAGCGCGGGTCGCACCGCGCTCCCCGTTGGGTCGCGGCTACGCGAAAATTGAGGCCTGTTCGCCGCGGCTCGCGTCGCTACAATCAACCGTTCACCGCGCAATCTCGCGCTGTCGCGGCAGCGGACGGTCCGCCGCCCGAATCGACGACCCTTGCCGAGGGGACATCAAGACGGCCTCGTTGGAGGTTTCGGTGCAAGCAAGCATCGAACTCCTACCTGCCGCTCCCTCCCAACGGAGATCGCACATGGCCACGAAGAACAAGACCAACAAGAGCGTCCGCAAACGGATCAAGGTGACCGGGACGGGGAAGCTGAAGTACGCGAAGGTGGGCCGCCGCCACCTCAACGCGCACATGTCGACCAAGAGGAAGCGCGGCCTCCGCAAGGCCGGCATCATCGAAGGGCGGCCCAGCGTGCTCAAGAAGTACAAGCTGGCCCTCGGCGTTCTGTAAATCCCCCACCCGATTCCTACGATCCTTCGAGGAGACGCTCATGGTTCGCGCGGTAAGCAAGGCGACGACGGCGGCCCGCAAAAAACGCACGCGGAAGTTGACCAAAGGGTTCCGCCTCAGCCGGCACAATCTCTATCGGCAAGCGAAAGTCACATTGATACGGGCGCGGGCCTTCGCCTTCCGCGATCGACGGGCGAAGAAGCGGCAGTTCCGCCGCCTGTGGATCGTTCGCATCAACGCGGCCTGCCGCATGCGCGACATGCGCTACAGCGAGTTCATGCACGGGCTGCAACTGGCGATGGTCAGCCTCGATCGGAAGTCGCTCTCGGAAATCGCCATCCACGACCCGGCCACGTTCGACCAGTTGGTCGACATCGCCCGCCAGGCGATCCCGGCGAAATAAGTCACTTCAACCAGACGATGCGGTCGCCGGCGAAAGCAGCGCCGCGATCGCCTTCCCAGAGGACGGCGGCGCCGGGGCCGCGCGCCGGCAACCGGAGCGCCGCCAGCCGCCGACCCGATTCCGAATCGAAGACCAACACGGGCAAGGTCCGTTCTTGCCAAGAATCGCGGAGTGCGACAGCCAGCCAAGGAAGCCGCCACGGCTGTGGATTGCGCAGGAACGAACGCTGCACGCGGTCGAATGCCGCTTTGATTGGTTCCTCGGCGATGGCCTCGGTGGGATAAACGAGCAGATTGCGCCGCCCGGCGCGAACTTGCCCCGAACCGTCGAGCGGCAAACTCGCTTCCCAGGCGACCGAGCCATCGTCGCGATTCACCCCGAGCAGTTTCTTGCCCGTTGTCAAGAAGATGCGCTGCGGATCGGCATCGGCTGTCCCCATGTCGATGCGCGAGGTTTCAAGGAATGTCGCGCCGGTCCATGCCGCTCTCGCGGTCGCGGCATCCATCCGTTGCACCTCCACGCCGTAGTTGCGACGGACGGCAATGAAAAGGTCGTCGCCCCAGCGGCGCAGTTGCGGCGGCTCCCCGGTCAGACTCGATTCGCCATGGATCGGGTACTGACGCTTCGGGCGGTCGGCCTGCAGCGATGCGAACGCAACCAGGCCGGAGCCGTCAGCGATCGCCACGGCATCTCCGTCAACGGCCACGGGCGGACTGGGCCACGGCGCGAGCGCTGTTTTCGCGCCGAACCCTTTGGGAACGGCATGGCGAAATGTACTCCCGCTGTCGTTCCAGACGCGGCCCGTGCTTGCTTGCACCATCCAGCGCCGGCCATCGGAGAGTTGCACGATCGCGAGCCGCTCCGAGCAATAGTAATGCGGGGTGAAGCGCGGCGTGGCAGGAAAGAAAATCGGTTCGAAGCGGCCTCGGCCGTGCGAGCCGAGCAGCCAGGCAATGCGGCCCGTGCCGAGGTCGAAGCCGATGAGGTGGTGTTCGCCGAGGCGAGCGAAGAGCCGGCCGCCGGCCACGGCGAAGGACGACATCTCTGGCGTAGGCGGGTCGCCGGTATGGATGATCGTATGGGCATTCGGACCGGGAAGCAATGGCGTTTCGGGAACGCGGAAGCGCCACAGCGGCTCGCGGTCTCTCGCATAAAGGGCAATTTCCAACGGGCCAGCGGCCAGGATGCCATCGGCGAGTTCGCCGGCATGCGTGAAGTGGCCGGGGGCATGGCGAACGATCCCGCCGGAATTGGTTCCAACGGAAAACAGGTCGGCGGGTGAAGCGACGAACAGGCGGCTTGAAGGTTCTGTACCGTGAATTGGCAGGAGCGGCCGGGAGCCGGGGGGAAGTTGTTGTTCGGCCGCGATGCTGAGTGAATCGCCGGGGCTCGGCGGTTCAATCGGTTTGCGAACGTTCGTCGACCGCGGTGGGCTTCGCGCCGCGGATCCGGCCCGGCGATCGCGCAATGCTTCCAGCGTCGTGATTTCCCCTTCCTCCGTGGTCAGCCATTCTCCCAATAACTCGGACGTCAGCAGGCTTTGCACGGCTGGTGAGAGCGGCTCTCTGGGATCGAGGCGAAGCAGGCGGGCCGCCGCCCAGGCGCGATACTGACGCGGCAACTCACCGCGTGCCGCCTCCGTTAATGCCGCCCGTGCGGCCGCCTCGTGGCCCATGGCCAGATTGCGTTCGACCCCGTCGATGAGCGTCTGGAATGCCTCGCGATCGTTCGCCGGCGGCCGCGAGAACGGCGGCGCCTCGGTGTGGTACGCGCGAATTTCGCTGGGCGTAACAGCGACGAGCCAACCGGCCGCGAAAGCGAGGTGCCCGAAGTAGTGCTCGGGGCCGGGCGAAAGCGTCCGCAGCGGCGGCGCGGTGCGAATCGGGTCGCCCGATTCGGCATCGAGAAAGTAGAGGCCGTCGCGCGCCGGCCAGAGGATCGCATCGTCGCCGGCCAGGCCTTGCCCGTAACCCAGCATACCGTTGGCGCGAATCCAGCCGCCGGCATCGCGATATGAACCGGTCACGGTGTCGAGGCCGCGAATGCCACGCACCGGTCCGGTGGATGTCATCACGAGCCGATTGCGGGCGATGCCGAGAATCTGGCCGCCTTCGATCGGTCCGCTTTGCCACAGTTCTTCGCCGGTCTCGGCATCGAAGGCGTAGGCGCGAGCGGCGTCGCTCGGCGCGGCGAAAACGCGGCCGCCGAAGGCGACTGCTGCCGCCGGATCGACGCTGACAACCGTCCGGTTCGTTCGCGGATATTGCACGCCCCAAGCCCGCTGGCCGGTGCGAGCGTCGAAGGCCGCGACGGCCCCCGTGTTGGAACAAAAGACGACGCGGCGGCCCGCCAGAGTGAGCAAGTTGTGCCGCGGTTGTTGGTTGGCGGGCATCGGGCTGTCGCACGCTTCGGCGACCCACGCCGGGCGGGCCGGCGCGTTTTCGGGGTTGGCAGGGTCGTAACAGGCGACGGCCTGCACCAGGCGGCCGCCGCCGGCGTGCGCGAAGGCCGCCCACATTCGACCGCCGGCCACCAGCGGCGCCCCTTCCCAAACGGCTTCGGCCTTGCCTTCGACCAGGGGCGGAGCAAGCCGCCACTGTTCGCGGACCGGTTCCCCCTTGCGCGGCGATTCAAAGCAAACAATCTCCGCGCCGATGCGGGCGAACAGCTTTCCTGACGCCGCGGTCAGCGTGGGACACTGCGGCGCCCCGAGCCCTTTCGCGCCCACGAGGATCGGCTCTTGCTTCAACACTTCGACGGCGCGCCCGGAAGCCAGTTCGAAGCCGAGGACGCGGCGGCCATCGCTCAGGTAAACCCAGCCGTCGAAGATGACGGGATGGCCGTACGGCGGCGCGGCCGGTGGAACGGTTGGCTTGCCGACGATGCGATTGCGTTCGAGCGGCGCCGACCAGGTAGCTTGCGCCGACCAGTGGACGGCGATGGCGCCGTGGAGGCGGCCGGTGCGGCTGGCATCGCCGCCGAACGTCGGCCAGGCGCCATCATCAACCGCCGCCGCGAGGCGCGGGCGGCGTTCGAGGAAGCCGCGCAGCGTATCGGCATACGAGGCTTTCTTGCCGGCGAGGCGGCCAATGGCGCCCGGATGCTTCTTCTCGAACTCGGCGAGGTCGGTGCGTGCTCGTTCGAGTTCGCCCGCGAAGATGGCCGCCAGGATGGTGCGCGACTTCACCGCGGCCAGATCGCCCTTGGAACCGGGCAACGGAACGTCGGCTCCGCCATCGGGGAGCAATCGCTTACACACCTGCTCGGCCGCGCGGAATTCGCCGCGCTCGAAGAGCAGGTCGCCGAGCAACAGCGACGCTTCTTCGGAAGAACGGGACACGAAGTAGCGATCGAGGAGTTGCCAGAGCGGCCCGGGGTCGCGGTCGCGGCGGCCGGCTTCGAGCAGCTTGCGGGCCGGATCGTCGATGCGGTTGCGGTAAGTGGTTAATGCATCCGCCGGCAGCTTGGACAGCACGCTGTGGGCGAACCAGCGGGCGGCCCGGAAGTGCTTGCCGTCGAGGCTGACGAGATCGTCGCCGGCCTCGTCGAGGATGCGCTGTAAGTCTTCGATGCCGTCGGCGGTCTTGCCGTTGATGACTTTTTGTTCGGCCTCGGCGAGGCGCTTGAGCGTCTGCGCCGATTCGCCGCGCAGCGAGGCCGCTTCGGGAACGGCTGGCTGCGCCGACACCGCGGCTGCACTGAGGAGAAGAGCAAGGAGAATCGCGCGGCAACGCATCGCGGTCGGTCCCGGGAGGCTGCCGTTATTGTGCGAATTGTCGCCGCCCGTGGCCTGTCATTGCTCGCCGTTACGCACCCACTTCGACCGAAGCCATACGTTGGCCGTTAGAAACGAAAAATTCCAAGCGCCGATCGCTCGGCGCTTGGAACCGTGGATGCTTCGGCTTACTTGCTCATGTCGATTTCCAGGTCCGCGATGTTCACTTCGCGGTCGTCCATCGAATGGCTGTGGTCGGAGATGCGGGCCCAGTCGATGTCGCCGCGACTGCCCATCCAGCCGCTATCGCTCTCCATCTCGCGCTGGCACTTGATGCACAGGGTGCTGTACGGAAGGGCGTTGAGCCGCGCGATCAAGATTCTGCTGCTGCACGACTCGCACTGGCCGTACGTGCCCTGCTTCAGGCGGCGGAGGGCCCGCTCGACCTGGGCGAGTTCCTTGGCTTCCAGTTCGGCCAACTGCGAGGCCATTTCCTCGCCGCTGGCGTCGAATGCCGCGTCGGCCGCGTCCCCGGTTTGCGACGATTTGCCGCTCGACAGGTCGGCCAATTCCATGCCCAGCCGCTTCCGCAATTCGTGCCGCCGGGCCGTTAGTGTTTTGTGCAGGCGAATCAGTGCTTCGTTACGCGCCATGGCTCGCCACCTCCTGGGGGCTTGCTCTCGGTTTATGATGGAACCGTGGGAGCCGGTCGGGGTTCGGGCAATTGTGCGGATCGTGCGGGGATCTTCTCTACCGGAGCATATCGGGCGACGCCGCCAATCTTTCAAACACTCGTCCGGAGGGGGGCTGGAAGTTCGCTTCTTTCTGGCCCGTGCGATCCTTTCCTTTGACGCCTTACCCTTACCATCGGATTCCTGTTTCACTTGGAAACATTTGGGAATCACAGGATTCTCAACGAAGCAACCCTAGTGCCGTTTGCAAAAAATGCCGCCAGAAATGCCTCGAAAGGGCCGGGATCGGTCTGAGCTCGTTCGTTCCGGTAGCCGCATCCCCGGGCAAAAGGCGCTGGGCCGCCGCTCCTCAAATCCCCGCGCCGCAGGAAAATACAGCATTTCGCAACAGGATTATGAGAAACGCTCAATGCAAGGGATTCTGGTCGTGGATTGACCGCAACTGGTTGGCTTCCTGCCACAATTTCGGGTCCGTTCGCAGGAAATCGATGAGGTTGCCGGTGGAAGTACTGAGGCATTCCGCGGCTTCGGAGACCCGAGCGCCGACCGCATCCAGCACATCCAGCACGACCCCGGCGGCCGGCCAAAACCGCGGATCGCGCACGCCCAGATGCAACTTGCCGGAGCTGTCGCGCGCGTCGCGGTAGTCCGGATGCTCCGCCGCCGCCTCGGGGGCCAGCGCCTCGCGCAGTTTCAAGAAGACCGCCTGCCGCAAGCGAACGAGGGCCTTGGCCTTGTTCTCGTGCTGCGACCGCGATTCCTCGGCTATGACGATGAGGCCGGACGGGCGATGCCGCAGCCGCACGGCGGAGCTGGTCTTGTTTCGCTTTTGGCCGCCAGGGCCCGACGCGCGATAGGTATCGACCTCGCATTGGGCCAACAGTTGGGCATCCGTCAACCTGGACCAGGTCGAGCGGGGCGCCTCGGGCTGCGATGGGGACGCGTTCATGGTCGGCGGAGGCGATCGGCACCGGTCGGCATCGTTTGACCAACGGTCGCCAATGCCAGGCGGAGGAACTCCGTCGCGATCCGCTGGATTTGCTCATCGACCTTGGCGCAATTCTCCTGCCAGGCCGCGTCCGGCGTGCCGGCGGCCCGCGGCCCCGAGCAAACTTCCAGGTACGCCTTCGCTTTCGGTTCGGTGCCGCTCGGCCGCAGCGACACCTTGGCCGATACCCCTCCCTCGCCGGCCATGCGGAAGATCAAGAAGTTCCGCGCGGCCTTGTCCGTGTCGCCCTTGAACGGGCCCATGCGGCCATTCTCGTCGCGCAGATCCTCGAAGCGCGACACGCGCAATCCGCCGATCTCTTGAGGATGCTGCGCTCGGAAGGCGTCGAGCATCCGGGCCATGTTCTGCTTCCCCTCGATCCCCGTCATGACGATGTTGAGCACCTCGTTGCGGAAGTAGCCGAACTGCCGATTGAGGTCGTCGAGGTAATCGACGAGCGTGCGGCCGTGCCGCTTCTGATCGAGGGCCGCCTCGGCCATGAGCAACGCGGCGCAGGCGGAATACTTATCGCGAAGCGAAGCCGTCGCCAGGATGCCGTGGCTTTCCTCCGTGCCGATGACGAAATCGGAAAGCGTGCCGCGGACATCGCCGTAATGCCCCGTCGATTCGAGATGCCAGAGCACGTCCGCGTGGTATTTGAAGCCGACGAGCAGGTCGTCGATGACCTGCGCGCCGAAGTGGCGGCCGATGCGGCCGATCTGACCCGTGGTCACTTCGGTACAGATAACGATCGGCGACTTGGGCAGCGATCCTTGCTTCGCCAGTTGGCTCAGCTTGAAGTGGGTTAAAAGAGCCGCGATCTCGTTGCCGTTGAGCGGCCGGTAGCTGCCATTGCCGTCGGGCGAAGTGCAAACGAGGCCGCCGATGCGATCGGCGTCGGGGTCCGTCGCAATCACGAGATCGGCGTGATTTTCGCGGGCCACACGCTCGCCGCGGTCCATGCACTCGGGAATCTCCGGGTTGGGCGTCTTGGTGACGTTGGGAAATTGGCCGTCCGGGATCGCCTGTTCGGGCACGGGAATTGGGCGGAAGCCCTGGGCTTCGAGGGTTTCGCCGGCACAGAAGCCGCCGCATCCGGAAAGGGGCGTGAATACGACCCGAAGTTCGTCGAACTTCGGCGGCGGGATCAGGCTTTGTTTGCGGCAAAGCTCGATGTAAGCCCGGTGCGGGGCGTCGTCGAGGAAGTGGACCTTCCCGCTCCGGACGGCGTCCGGCCACGGCAGAAAGCGGATGGCCGCCACGCGATCGACCAGTTCGCTCATCAACTGGTCTTCGGGGGGCACTGGCTGGGCGCCACGCTCGTCGTAAAACTTGCTGCCGTTGTCGTCCGGCGGGTTGTGGCTGGCGGTCATGTTCAGCCCGCCGTGCGCCTTCAAATAGCGGATGGTGAACGATAGTTCCGGCGTCGCCAGGTAGCGCTTGCTGTCCGGGCCGAGAATGTGGGCGTGGATGCCATTGGCGGCATAGACCCCGGCGGCGTGCTGGCAGAACTCGCGGCTGGTCAGGTGCAGCACGGGGTTGGGCAGGTCGCGGTTGTAGACGCCGCGGCGATCCTCGAATCGGCGAACGTCGTAGGCCAGCACCACGGAAAGCGGGTTGATGCCAGGGAAGCGCTGGCGAAGGTATTCGCAGTGCCCCTGGACGCTGGCGCCGAGCGTCCACAGGTTCATGCAGTTGGGGCCGATGCCGACGGAACCGCGGCGGCCGCCCGTGCCGAACGGCATCACTTGATAAAAGGAATCGACGAGCACCGACCACTTCGCGGTCGCGATGAGCCATTCGAGTTGCGGGCGGTACGCCGCGAAGTCCGCGTGGGCGAGCCAGGTTTCGAGATTGGCCAGTGCCTTCTCTTTCAGGTCGGCGGCGGCATCAATGGTTTGGAAACCCTGGCGCAGCGCGGCGAGGTCCATGTGCGTCTCGCGAAAGAGAAAAGCCCACCCGCGGCCGCGGGTGGGCTTGAGGCCATTTGGTCCAGACACTTTAGGCTTCGACGGCTTCGATCACGATGCAGGAGACGTTGTCGCGCGAGCCATGGTCGAGGGCCAGTTGGCCGAGGCCGTCCGCACAGGCCTGCACGTCCGTTTGTTCGGTGATGAACGCGGCCAACTGGTCGTCATTGACCACGCCCGAAAGGCCGTCCGAACAGAGGAGGAAGCGGTCGCCGGCCTGCAGTGTCACCACGCTGACATCAGGCCCTTCGCCGACTTCCTTGCTGCCGAGGTACTTCCAGAGCACGTTGCGGAAGCGGTGGTCCTTGGCCTCGGCCGCGGAGATCGTTCGCGCTTCGACCAGGGCCTGGGCCAGCGAGTGGTCGGTCGTCAGTTGTTGCGGCTTTCCCTTGCGAATCAAGTACGCCCGGCTATCCCCCACGCCCGCCACGAATAGTTCCGGGCCCTTCCGCCAGATGGCCATCACCACTGTGGTGCCCATGTTCTTCATGTCTTTATCGAGGGCCCCCATGGCCATGATCTCTTCGTTGGCCTGGACGATGGCGCGGCGGGTCACCCCTTTCACGGCATCGGCATTCAGGTTCGGAGCGATGTTCTTGCGGAGTTCGCGGGGAACGATCTCGATGGCACGCTTGCTGGCGACTTCGCCCGCCTGCTGGCCGCCCATGCCATCGGCGACCACGGCCACGGTCAGGTCCGGGAAGAGCCGCACGTCGATGGAATCTTCGTTGTTTTCGCGATAGTTGCCGAGCAAGCTGCATTTGCCGATGTTGAGCGTAAAGGCCATGGCGCCGTTCTCCCGGGCAGCGGCCCATCAACCGGGGCCGGTGCAGGCAGGTCCGTACGGGGACCGAAAACCCGCGTCGCGTTGAATTTCAGCTTACAACCCGAGTTCGCGGCATGCAACGCGCGCGGTCCGAATCGGCAAATTCCCCAGTCCGCCCAAAGCGCACAGTCACTCCAACAATTCGACGCGGAAGATCAGCGTGGCATCCGGCGGAATGTCCCGGCCGGCGCCGCGCTTCCCGTACGCCAGTTCGGGCGGGATCTTGAGCAACCGCATCCCGCCCGGCTTCATTCCGGGAATCCCTTCCTGCCATCCCTTGATAACCTGGTTCAATCCGAACGTGATCGGCTCGTCGCGCTTGACGCTGCTGTCGAAAATGGTGGCCTTCTCGTCGGTCAGCCAGCCGGTGTAGTGGACCTTGACCTTGGCGCCCTTCTCGACGGCCTCGCCCTTGCCGATCTTCTCGTCCCAAATCTCGAGGCCGGACTTTTGCTTCTTCCACTCCTTGGACTTGAGATCGGGGCGCTTGAGTTTGTCGATTTTCTTTTCTTTCTCCTCCGGGGCCGGAGCGCCGGTCGACGGTTGGTGCGAGGCAGCCAGGAGAATCCCGGCGGCCAGCACGACGAGTCCACGCATTCGCATAGCAACCTCCTGTAAAGAGCATGGGCGAATTACTTGCGCTTCTTCTTGCGATCGGGTTTGCGGAACGGTTCGGGGCGGTTGGGATTTTTCACTTGTCGGGCCGATTGCTCGGCGGCCTTCTTCTGAAGTTCTTCGAGTTTCGCCTGGATTCGCTGGCGGAGGCGGCCGACCAGCCCGCGCGGCCTGGTCGTTTCCGCCGGCCCGCTCGCCGCACCGCGCGGCGGCAACGCCGGCCCGCCGTCATCGCTCAACTTCACCTTCGGCTTCGGTATCAGTTGCCGCTCGATCAATCCCCACGTCGTACTGATAATGAAATACAATGCCAGCCCCGCCGCCACCTTATAAAACATAAACGCCACCACGATCATCATGATCTTCATCATCCGCTGCTGCGTCGCTTGTTGTTCATCCGTCGGCGGCGGCATCATCTTGTGCTGCTGATACAACATCAAACTGACGGCGATCAGCGGCAGGATGTTGAAGTACGGCCCGAGATAGAGGAACGAGAATGTGCCGTGGCGATTGTCGGGATCGCTGATGAGCGGCACCTTCTCCGTCCACCACACGGTCATGTCCGGAGCCGCCAGGTTATCGATCCACAGGAACGGTTCGAGCCGGAAGAAAATGCTCTCTTGCAAACAATAATAAAGTCCCATCATGATGGGCATTTGCGCGAACAACAGCAGGCAGCCGCCCATCGCCGAGAAGGGATTCATCCCGTGCTGCAACATCAATCGCGTCTTTTCGCGGTTGTACGTCTGAAAATCGTCCTTGTACTTTTCGTGCAACTTGTCCAGTTCCGGCTTCAGTTTCTTCTGCACCTCCATCATCTTGAGATTCATCTGCGTCTGCTTGCGGCTCGGAATAAACAACAAGAGCCGCACCATGACTGTCAGTATGATGATGCTGACGCCCCAGCTGCCGAGAACGTAGTGAATGGCCCATAACAAGAGATGCATGAGATTGGTGAACAGGATGACGAGATCGGTCCAATAAATCGCTTCGGCGAAGCGGCCGATGGCCGTCGGGGAACGATAGTCGGTGAGCGTTCGCAGGCCGAAATCGTCGTGGTACTTGTCGACGAGCGCGTCGTCGACCTTCTTGTCGCCCTCGAGCAGTTTGAGCAACCGCACCTTGGTCGGGCCGTTGTAGATGGCATAACTCTGCGCGAGCGTCTCGTCCGGGCCGAGGTCGATGGGCTCGGTGACGGCCCGGAACGTGATATCGTCCATTTCCGGCAGGTGGCGATCGCGCAGGTTCCGAATGCGAGCCAATCGCGCTGCCAGGATCGCATCCCCCGGTTCCTTCTTGACCTGGTCTTCAAGTTTCTTGATCTCATCCGGCGGCGGGATCATGCCGAGTTCGCTCGTCGAGCGAACGTAGGTCCAGTTGGTCTTGCCCGCGGGATCGTCGATGGCGAGGGCCGAGGTGAAGGATTGCGTGGCTATGCCGGCGTATTTGAATCGGTTCTCGCCGCCGGCACTGACGGCCTTCTCGCCACCGCGCTGAATCGTGATGGTGGCCGCGTCCTCGAATTGTCGCTTGAACGCTCCCTTGCTGTTCTCCCAGCCGATGAGGGCGACGCGGGTCAGGCTCGTGTACCATTCGCCTTCCACGGGGAGTCGCCGCGGACCGGAAATCTGGAACCGCGTGATCCCTTTTCCCTTCTCGCCCCCTTTGAGCCGCCGAAACTCCAACTTCATGCCGACGTGGTAATCGTGCTTGGCCAGCGTGTACGTGCGGCGAATCTTCAGAAAAAAGGGCTCGGCGAGTTCCGTCTCGAAGACCACAGTGTGGACATCGCCATCGAGTTGCTGGTCGACGACCTTCCAGTTAGTCGTGCCGAGGAGTGGATCGGGATAATTGTCGTCGGGGGTGGGGTAGTGGAAGATGGCGTAAGAGGGATCGATGAGCCGCTTCTCGGGCGGGGTGGTGCGGAGATTCGGGTCGAGGGCCGGGCCGGGCGTGAGATCGGGAAGCGGCGGGTTATCTTCGAGAAGCGCGCCGTGGATCTGTTCGGTGCCGGGGATCAGGTAGAGCGGCGCGGGATCGGCGCCGTTCTTGACGCCGCGGCCGAGCCGGTCGGCTTCCTGGAACTCGGTGAGAACCATCTGCTGGACGCTTCCCCCCTGCGTGGTGAGCATCGGTTTCAGATAGAAACCGTCGCCGCCGAGTTGGATGAGCGTGGGAGGAACGTAAGGGGCGAGCTTTTCCGGCGGCTTGGGAGCCGGCTTCTCGGCTTCTTTTTCCTTCTCCTTGATCTGTTCCTTCTTCTTGTCTTTCGGCTCCGCTTTCTTTTTGCCGTCGTCCTTCTTTTCGACCTTCTCAGCGGGTTTGGGCGCCTCGTCCTTCAACCAGTGTTCTTGGGCGTAGAGCCACAGGGCAATGAGGCCGCCGGTCAAGATCAGGAAGATAAGGACGTTGTAAACGTTCTGGCGCATGGAATCCGCTGGGAATCTGGACCGCGGGCAGCCTCAAAAGACATCTTACGGAACGGGGCGGCAGCGGTCGCCCTCAGGATCGCGTGGAGAAGTGATTCGCCGCGCCACGGCGAGCATTTTCGAAGAGATGAAAGTCGCCGCTTTGCCGTGCAGCGCAATTCGCGGGGCTCCGCCGCTGGGGTTGACGGCGAGGCGGGCCTATGGCATGAATCCCGCTCGCTGGGCTAAGGCCCGGCCTTAACGCAAGCTCGCCGCGGTATGAGAGGATTACATACGGCATGCGAACTTCGATGCGAAAAACGTGGCTATGCGTGGGATTTGCCGCCGTTCTGGTGTTTGCCGCGGCGCGGCCGGCGCCGGCGTTCTACTGGGCGGTGCAACTGCCCCCAACCATCATCACGCCGCCGGGATCGCCCGGCGACCCACCCATCATCCCGCCGAGCAATCCCATCCCGATTCCGCCCGGCCCGCCCAACCCGGGCGGCGGCCCCGGCGATGGGCCCAACCCCCCCGGCAACCCGCCTTCCGGACCGCCCAGCAGTGTCCCAGAACCGACGACGGCAGCCGCGGGCCTTATTGGTCTTGGCATCCTCGGCCTGCGCCGCTGGCTCCGCCGCGCGATCCGAGTTCAGGACTAACCACAGAGACACAGAGACACAGAGTAGAAAAAACAAATCCGTGGATGGACGGGGTAAGCAGCTGGAAAGTGGGTGGGTTTTATCCGCCCAGCAGATCGAGTCGAATTCATCGTTCTTGGAACCGCCAGTCAAGCCGATTCTCGGCCGTAAATGGCCGCTAATACCCCCCTCTTTGCGGAAATCCTCGATCTTTTCGCGGCAATTAAAAATTGGAGGCCGCTTTTTTTGCTTCGAGGCAGTCGCGCATTTGCCGTAAGTGCCATGATGCCTGTGCCTTTCGCGACTTTCTTCGCTTCGCCGCAGCGCGGCCGCGCGGCCATCATTCACCTTCCAGTT
>Ga0134125_10006494_pt1 | contig 13249 bp, 14 predicted proteins | sample KB31751_FD_96464 | JGI IMG/M metagenome (GOLD analysis project Ga0134125, IMG submission 96464) | Terrestrial soil microbial communities with excess Nitrogen fertilizer from Kellogg Biological Station, Michigan, USA - KB3-175-1 | ecosystem: Environmental > Terrestrial > Soil > Unclassified ... | reverse complement strand
TCCTGTCGGGCGGCCCGGCCTCGGTGCACGAGGCGACGGCACCGCTCGCGCCGCAGGCCGTATTTACACTTGGCGTGCCGATACTCGGCATCTGCTACGGACAGCAGTTGCTGTGCCAGCAGCTCGGCGGAACGGTGGAGGGTTCCGAGCATCGCGAGTTCGGCCGTGCCTTCGTCGAGGTGACGGAGGATTGCGCGCTGTTCCACGGCGTCTGGCAGAAGGGCGCGCGCGAGCAGGTGTGGATGAGCCACGGCGATCGCGTCGAGGCGCTGCCCGAAGGCTTCCGCGTCGTCGGCACCTCCGAAGGCGCGCCTTTCGCCGCCATCGCCGACGACAAGCGCCGCTTCTACGGCGTGCAATTCCATCCCGAGGTCGTGCACACGCCGCAAGGCGCGGCGCTCTTGCGCAACTTCACGCATCGCGTCGCGCTCTGCGGCGGCGATTGGTCGATGGCGGCGTTCCGCGGCGAGGCGATCGCCCGCATCCGCGCGCAGGTCGGCAAGGGCCGCGTGATCTGCGGCCTCTCGGGCGGCGTCGACAGCTCGGTCGCGGCGGTGCTGCTGCATGAGGCGCTGGGCGATCAGCTCACTTGCATCTTCGTCGACACCGGCCTCATGCGCGCCGGCGAGGCGGAAGAGGTCGTGACGCTCTTCCGCGGCCACTACAACATCCCGCTCGTCCATCGTAACGCGAGCGGTCTCTTTCTTGGCAATCTCGCCGGAATCACCGATCCCGAGCAGAAGCGCAAGATCATCGGCGGCACCTTCATCGATGTGTTCGACGAAGAGGCGCATAAGATCGGCGGCGCCGATTTCCTCGCGCAGGGCACGCTCTATCCCGATGTGATCGAATCGGTGAGCTTCACCGGCGGTCCCAGCGCGACGATCAAATCGCATCACAACGTCGGCGGCCTGCCGGCGCGGATGAAGCTGAAGCTGGTCGAGCCGCTGCGCGAGCTCTTCAAGGACGAGGTACGCGATCTGGGCCGCGAGCTCGGCCTGCCCGACAGCCTGGTGAAGCGCCATCCTTTCCCGGGCCCTGGTCTCGCGATCCGGATCCCCGGTGAGATCACGGAAGAAAAGCTCGAGATTTTGCGCAAGGCCGACGTGATCTACCTCGAAGAGATCCGCAACGCCGGCCTCTACGACGCGATCTGGCAGGCCTTTGCCGTGCTGCTACCCGTGCGCACCGTCGGCGTGATGGGTGACAGCCGCACCTACGATCACGTCTGCGCGCTGCGCGCCGTCACCTCGACCGACGGCATGACCGCCGACTCATACCCGTTCCCGCACGAATTCCTCTCCCGCGTCGCCACCCGCATCATCAACGAAGTCCGCGGCATCAACCGCGTCGTCTACGACGTGACCAGCAAGCCACCCGGCACGATCGAATGGGAGTGAGGGGTGCGGGACACCCTGGCGTCATGGGCGGCAAAGGGCTTTCGCCGACCAAAGACCGTCCACGAAAAGCGGCGAGTGGCTCGACTTCCAGCAGGCATGAACGATGGTACGCGCCACCGAAAAATCGGAACCGATCCTGACTTTTCGAAGTTCGGCGAAATTTGAGGCATATATGTCCGCCGAGCCTCGAACGTCCGACGGATGCTGGCTCAAATTATCCAAGGCTGGGGCTGCCAGGCCGACCATTACCAAACAGGAAGCGATAGAGGCCGCGCTCTGCTGCGGCTGGATCGACGGTCAACTGTCACCGCTTGATACCGAGTATTTCCTCGTCCGAATGACACCTCGTCGGCGGGGCAGTCGTTGGTCCCAAAAAAATCGCGATGCGGCTGATCAGTTGCTGACACAAGGTCGGATCCGGCCGGCCGGGATTGCGGAGATCGAGGCCGCAAAAGGTGATGGGCGGTGGGCCCGCGCCTACGCCTCTCAGGGAAAGGCCGAAGTACCGGCAGATTTGGTCGCGGCGCTCACGCGCAAAAAGTCGGCTGCGGCATTCTTTGAAGAATTAGATCGTGCCAACCGTTATGCCATCATCTACCGGGTGAATGACGCAAAGCGTCCGGAAACACGAGCGGAACGGATCACGAAATTCGTCGCCATGCTGGCCCGTGGCGAAACACTTCACCCCCGCAAAGCCGGCGCGTCGGCGGTGACAGCCAAGAGGGGTAAACGCGGATAAGCCCGATGGAGATTGGCATGCGTTTCGAGGGCGACGGACGCGCCGCGCCGGCCGAAACCACCCTTTGTTTTCTCGATAGTGGAGATCGCTCATGACCAAGGTACGCGTGGCGGGGTTTGCAGTCTCGCTTGACGGGTTCGGTGCGGGGCCAGAGCAAAGCCTCGAGAACCCGCTGGGCAAGCGCGGGAAGGAGCTGCATCAGTGGTTCTTCGGCACGCGCAGCTTCCGGGCGATGATCGGTCAGGATGGCGGCTCGGACGGTATCGACGAGCGCTACGCGCACCGCGCGATGGATGGGTTCGGCGCCTTCATCCTCGGCCGCAACATGTTCGGTCCGATCCGCGGGCCATGGCCGGATGAAAGCTGGAAAGGCTGGTGGGGCGATAACCCGCCCTATCACGCACCGACCTTCGTGCTGACGCATCACCGGCGCGATCCGATCGAGATGGAAGGCGGCACCACCTTCATCTTCGTGACCGAAGGGATCGAGGCGGCGCTGGATCAGGCGAAACGTGCCGCCAACGGCCGCGACGTGAAGATCGGCGGCGGCGTGTCGACGGTGCGCCAATATCTTCGCGCCGGGCTGATCGACGACCTGCATTTCGCCTTGTCGCCGGTCGTGCTGGGGCAGGGCGAAGCGATGTTCGCCGGCATCGATCTACCGTCGCTCGGCTACCGCGTCACCGAACATCAAGCGACCGAATACGCCACACATATCGTTCTGGCGCGGTGATCGCCCCGCGACGAAATGCGGTCCCCCACGGGCAAGGCGTCTGCCGTAATATCCGCCCCCTCACCCTCCCATCGCTAACGCGATGGGCCCCTCCCTTTCCCCGCTGGGGAGAGGGTTTTCTCGATCGCGAGAGCGAAAGCTCCCTCTCCCCAGCGGGGTGAGGGTGAGGGTGAGGGTGGGGGTGAGGGGGCTGTGCCTCACCGCGATTGCAGGTTAGTACGCAACCGATTTCGACCATGAGTCATGATTCGTCTCGATAACATCAGCAAGCAGCACGGCCATCAGATCCTGTTCATCGACGCGTCGATGGGCATCCAGAAGGGCGAGAAGGCGGGGCTTGTCGGGCCGAATGGCGCCGGCAAGTCGACGCTTTTCCGCATGATCGCGGGCGAGGAGGCGCCTGACGACGGCCAGGTGGCGATCGATACCGGCATGACCATCGGCTATTTCAGCCAGGATGTCGGCGAAATGTCGGGCCAGAGCGCGGTCGCGGCGGTGATGGATGGCGTCGGGCCGGTGAGCGCGCTGGCCACCGAGATGGCCGAGCTCGAAGCGGCGATGGTCGATCCGGACCAGGCCGACGACATGGAGGCGATCGTCGAGCGCTATGGCGAGGTGCAGGGGCGATTCCAGGAACTGGATGGCTATGCGCTGGAGGCGCGGGCACGCGAAGTGCTCGCGGGATTGAGCTTCAGCCAGGAACGCATGGACGGCGATGTCGGCCTGCTTTCCGGCGGCTGGAAGATGCGCGTGGCGCTCGCCCGCATCCTGCTGATGCGGCCCGACGGCATGTTGCTCGACGAGCCGAGCAACCATCTCGATCTCGAAAGCCTGATCTGGCTGGAGGAATTCCTCAAGAATTACGACGGCGCGTTGCTGATGACGTCGCACGACCGCGAGTTCATGAACCGCATCGTCGGCAAGATCGTCGAGATCGACGGCGGTTCGCTCACGACCTATTCGGGCAATTACGAGTTCTACGAACAACAGCGTGAGCTAAACGAAAAACAGCGCCAGGCGCAATTCGAGCGCCAGCAGGCGATGCTCGCCAAGGAGATCAAGTTCATCGAGCGCTTCAAGGCGCGGGCCTCGCACGCCGCGCAGGTCCAGAGCCGCGTGAAGAAGCTCGACAAGATCGAACGGGTGGAACCGCCGCGCCGCCGCCAGTCGATCCAGTTTGAATTCCGCACCCCGCCACGCTCGGGCGATGACGTGGCGAGCTTCAAGAACGTTCACAAAGGCTATGGCAGCCAGCCGATCTATACGGGGCTCGATTTTCGGGTGCGTCGCAAGGAACGCTGGTGCGTCCTCGGCGCCAACGGCGCGGGGAAATCCACGCTGCTGAAGCTGGTGGCGAACGAGATCGAGCCGGACCAGGGCGCGGTGACGATCGGCAGCAGCGTCAAGATGGGCTACTTCGCCCAGCACTCGATGGACCTGCTCGACGGCGACGATACGGTTTTCGAATCGCTCGACGACTCATTCCCGCTGGTCGGACAAGGCGTGCTGCGCTCGCTCGCCGGCTGCTTCGGCTTCTCCGGCGACGATGTCGAGAAGTCCTGCCGTGTGCTGTCGGGCGGCGAGAAGGCGCGTCTCGTCATGGCCAAGATGCTGTTCGACCCGCCGAACTTCCTCGTGCTCGACGAGCCGACGAACCATCTCGACATGGCGACGAAAGAGATGCTGGTCGCGGCGCTGTCGGAATTCGAGGGCACCATGCTGTTCGTGTCGCATGACCGCCACTTCCTGGCCGCGCTCTCGAACCGCGTGCTCGAACTGACGCCCGAGGGCGTCCATCAGTTCGGCGGCGGCTACACCGAATATGTGGCGCGCACGGGCCACGAGGCGCCGGGTCTTCACCCCGCCGGTTAATTCACCCGGCCGGTTCATCGGCATCAACGAGAAAAGGAAAAGCGCCTATGGCGACGCAGAAGGTTGAAGTCACGTCATCTTGGGGCGAGGCCATCGGATATTCCCGCGCCGTCCGCGCCGGCGATTTGATCTTCGTCTCGGGCACAACCGCCAGCGGCCCCGACGGCAAAGCCCTTCATCCCGGCGACGCCGGCGCCCAAGCCGCGGAGATTCTCCAACGCATCGCCGCTGCGCTCAAAGAACTCGGCGCCGGCCCCGAGCACGTGGTCGAGACGCGCATCTACCTCGCCGACATGACGACCTGGGAAGCGGTCGGCCGCGCCCACGGCGCGATGTTCAAGAACATCCGCCCCGCCACGGTGATCCTGGAAGTGAGCCGGCTGATCTCGTCCGATCTGCTGGTCGAGATTGCGGCCACCGCATCCTTGGCGTGATGGCGGCGGCCGTACCGACAATCACGTCGGCGTACTGGGGGCCGTCACCTCGACCGACGGCATGACGGCGGACTGATAAACCGTTCCCGCACGAATTCCTCTCCTGCGCCGCCACCCGCATCATCAACGAAGTCCGCGGCATCAATCGCGCCGTCTACGACGTGACGTCGAGACCGCCGGCACGATAGAGTGGGAGTGAGAGAACGCCGCCGGAGTATTTTAAGCGTTGCGCTATTGATGCCTTTGCTAAAAGAACTGGAGGATCACGGGATCGATGGGCTTTGGACGATCCTCGACATCGTCAGCATGTATCTCTACGGCGGCGAAAACACAGCCACCAAGGAGCTACTGATCTTGGTGAAGCGAGTGCTCGTCGCACCGGTTCTCATGACAGCCGTTCGCAATAACATGGACGGCTATCACATGGAACAGATGGTTGTGCGCCTTGTGAAACTTGGTGCCATCGACGAGACCTACGCAAAGAAGCTTGCCAAGCAGGTTATGAGTATATGCCGTCAGGGAAAAGATAGAGTCTTTTATGATCTCGATGATCCAGCTCGGAAAATCCTCAACAATCTGATGGCTCTGCATCCGGTCGTTGTATGGAAAGAGGTTACGAAGAAGCTGATCAGCAGATCGTGGCACGACCGTTTCTACGCTGAAAACCTGCTTGAGGCTCGTCATCATGATGACGATTACCTTGGACGCGGGCTTTCATTCAACGTACCGTCACACATCTACATGGATTGGGTGCGGGAGAAGCCAGGCGCGCGCGCGAGTAAGGCGGTTGCATGGCTTCCCATCGCGGAAAAAGACGATTCTGGTCAGTTAAAGTGGCATTCGGAACTTGAGGCATTTGTCGCCGAGTTTGGCGACCACCAAGACGTTATGTCGGCGATTTCACAACGCCTGATGCCAAGCACTTACGTGGGTGGTCTGATCCGATACATCGAGCCCGTCGTAACGCTGGTCGAAAGCTGGTCGACTCATTCGAGTTCAAATATTCGCAGCTGGGTGGCCCGCCAGCTCGATTGGCTTCAGAAGACCATTGCGGAAGAAACTAAGCGTAGCGAGGAAGACGTAGTCCGCTACAGCTAGCACCTACGCTTGATTTCAATACAATCGGTGTGAGCTGGGCGAGGGTCGCGCGCTCATCCCTTCAACTGTCGCGCGATGTATGCCTTCACCGTCGCCCGCGCCTCGTCGGTCCTGCGGGCCCTCTTGGGCGACCCATTCGTGCGGAGAATTTTCGAACAGGTGGAATTCGCATTGGCCGCCGGCGGCTTTGTAGAGCTTGACGAAGTTCTCCTGCGCCGCGGGCAGCATATTGTCGTCGAGCGCGCCTTGCATGATGAGGAACGGAACGCGCGTGATCTTCTCCTTGCGCTCCAGGATCTCGCGCGGGTTGCTCTCGTGGATCGTCTCCCACGGGCTAAAGAAAATCTTGTTGGCCTTGATCATGCCCTCGCGGTGGAGGCGCTCAGCGCGGGGTTGCCGCGCGCGGCTTGCGCTCAATACCGATGCGGGACGTATAGCTCGGCCGGCAGCGTGCGGCGCTCATAGTCCGGATCGAATACCCGCTCCGGCAGCATGATGGGATCGTGCGGCACGTCCTCGTAGGGGACTACCGAGAGCAGGTGCGCGATGAAGTTGAGGCGTGCCCGCTTCTTGTCGTTGCCCTCGATGATGTGCCACGGCGCTTCGGGGATGGTGGTGCGCTCGAACATGTCCTCTTTGGCCTTGGTGTATTGCTCCCAGCGCACGCGGGATTGCAGGTCCATGGGCGAGAGCTTCCACTGCTTGATGGGGTCGTGGATGCGCATGAGGAAGCGCAATTGCTGCTCCTCGTCGGTGATGGAGAACCAGTACTTCACCAGGATGATGCCGGAGCGCACCAGCATGCGTTCGAACTCCGGCACGTCGCGGAAGAAATCCTCCACCTCGGTTTCGCCGGCGAAGCCCATGACGCGCTCGACGCCGGCGCGGTTGTACCAGCTGCGATCGAAAAGCACGATCTCGCCGGCGGCCGGGAGATGCGGCACATAGCGCTGGAAATACCACTGGGTCCGCTCGCGATCGGAAGGGGCGGGCAATGCCACCACACGGCAAATCCGCGGGTTGACGCGCTGGGTGACGCGCTTGATGGCGCCGCCTTTGCCGGCGCTGTCGCGGCCTTCGAACAGGACCACCATTTTGAGGCCCTTGTAGCGCACCCAGTCCTGCAACCTCACAAGCTCGCCTTGCAGGCGTAGCAACTCGCTGAAATAGGTCTGGCGGTCGAGCGTGCTCTTCTGGCGTTGATCGAGGAGCGCGCGCAGCTCGGGCGGGACGCGCGCGTCGTCGACCGACTGCTCGATCTCCTCATCCATGTCGTCTTCGAGCTCGATCTCCAGCCAACTGCGGGTCTCGGTCTGGTTCGGCTCGGTCATGTGTCTGCCCTCTTGCTACCCAAACGGTTATCCGGAAGCTTTTGCGCGCATCTCGGAAAGCGACGCGACGCATCGCCTCGTCGTCGACAGGGCGACGCTTCGTCGCGTCACGCCGGGCGATAGATCTGCGCGATCGCGCCTTCCGGAAAAGCCCTCAAGCTGACGAGTTTGAGCGGCCGCGGCGCGGCGAGGTCCGAGAAGATCGGCAGGCCTTTGCCGAGTACGACCGGATGCACCAGCAGGTCGTATTGGTCGATGACGCCTTGCGCGATGAGGCTGCGCGCGAAATCGGCGCCGCCATGCGCGATGATCGGCTTGCCATCCTGGGCTTTCAGCTTGGCGATTTCCTCTGCCAGATCGCCGCTGGCGACAGTGGCCTTCGCCCAGCTCTCGCTGCCGGGTTGTTGCACTGCTGACACGCCGTCGCCTGAATTCGCGCGCGCGTCCTTGAGGGCCGTCGTCGTGCTTGAGGTCTTCGCCGGCTCGAGGGTCGCCGCGCCCTGTTTCGAGAAGACCGCTTTGGGTATCTGGTTCATCGGCGGCGCGAACACGCCGGTCGAGGTCGGCCAAAACGCGGCCATGTCACGGAAGGTGCGGCTGCCCATGATGTGCAGGCTGGCGTTCCACACGGTCTCCAACGTCCAGTTGGTCGCTTCCGGATCGTTGTGGAAGACCCATTTGATTCCGCCATCCGCGCTGCCGACGAAGCCGTCGAGCGACACGGACATCTTCAAGATCAGCTCTCGCATCGCATGCTCCCTTGTCCTCGTCGATCCTAGACGAGCCGGAGCACTCTGTTCTGGCCGCTCGCGATCATGTTATCGCTCGAATGAAATTTCGCGCCCGGCGCAGCCCCGTCATCGCAGCCGCTCAAACTTGAAGCCGCTCGCTTTCTCCATCTCTTCCCTGGAGATGTTCCGGATCGGTTGCGAGAAGGTCCAGTAATGGCCTTCGAGATCGGCCGCGATGTAGGCGCGCTCGCCGTAGAACTGGTCCTCGGGCTCTTTCACGATTTTCGCGCCGGCTTGGCGCGCGCGGGCGCAGTGCTCGTCGATGCCGCTCTCGACGCGGACATGAACCCGCTGCGTGTTCTTCCCGCCGAGCGAGGCGGGACTGCGCGTCCAGTCCGCCCACTCGCTCCCGATCATCACGACGCCGTCGCCATGCATCATTTCGGCATGGACAACATTGCCATCCGCATCCGTGAGGATTTCGCTCGGCTCGAAACCGAAGGCGTTCTGTAGCCATTCGAGCGCGGCGCGATTGTCTTTGTAGGCGAGGGAGGGGATGAAAGACGGGCGGCGCGGCATGGCGGCGGTCATGGTGCCTCCTGAAATAGTGCGGCCTCATAGAAAATTGACGCGCGTGTCATCCGTTCGTCGCGGAAAATGGCCGTCAAGGAGCGCACGGCTCCTCGCAATCTGATATGGGGTCCGCAAGCGACTTGCTTCAAGACGCGGCTCACCCCGTAGAGCCGCCGCACCACAAAACGACGGGACTACGCAATGCATCTCGATCATGCGGTGTGATCGTGGGTGCGGGGTCAACGGGGCTGATGCTTGCCGGCGAGTTGGCGCCGGCGGGCGTCGATGTCGCGCGGGTTCGCTGATCCGAACAAAACGGCAACCTTGGGCGTGCTGTTCTATACCTGCGGCTACATCGACAGGAGAGTCGCTGCAAACAATATTTGGACGAACGATGGTGCAAGGCGAGGTGTCATGACGATCGAAAATCCACAGCCCGCTTCCAGCCGCTCGATGCCCGAAATGGTCGTCGAATGGGCTTTGTTCGCGTCGCGTTGGATACTCGCGCCGCTTTATCTGGGCATGATCCTGGTGCTCGTGGGCATTCTGATCGTGTTCCTGCGCGAGCTGTTCACGGAACTGTCGCATATCGGGAACATGGAGAGCGAGCAGATCATCGTGCTGGCGCTGTCGCTGATCGATCTGTCGCTGACCTCGAACCTGCTGCTGATCGTCATCTTTGCCGGCTACGAGAATTTCGTTTCGAAGATCCATATCGGCGAGCATGAGGACCGGCCGAGTTGGATGGGCACGGTCGATTTCTCCAATATGAAAATCAAGCTGATCGCGTCGATCGTTGCGATCAGCGCGATCGCGCTGCTGCGCGCGTTCTTGCCCTTGGCCGATGCCGGGGCGCGCGTCGATCCGGTCCAGCTACGCTGGCTGGTCACGATCCATCTGACCTTTGTCGTCTCGGGCGTGTTGCTCGCCGTGATGGATTGGATCACCTCGCGCGCGGAATCGCATGCGCCCGCTGCTCGCGCGGACCTTGCACCCTAACCGGCTTGACCACGAACCCTCACGGCTTCGCCAAAAAAAATCGCGCCCCATGTCACATCGGGCGGGCGCCGCTCGTCTTGTTCTCAGCAAACGAGAGGAGTGATCGATGTCCAACAAAATCCTGGTGATCGGCGGCGGCTTTGCTGGTTTTTGGGCGGCGGTGGCGGCCCGGCGCGTGGCCGGTTCCAGGGCCGATGTGACTCTGGTGTCGCCGGAGCCGATGCTCGAAATCCGGCCACGGCTCTATGAGGCGAAGCCCGAGACGCTCGCGGTGGATATGCTGCCGCATCTGCGCAAACTCGATATTGGCTTTGTGCGCGACGCGGCGACCCGACTCGACGCCGCCGCCAAGACCGTGACGCTCGCCGGCGGCAATCGCCTCACTTATGACCGCCTGGTCGTCGCGACCGGCAGCCGCATGCGCCGGCCGCCGGTGCCGGGCGCGGAGGCGGCGTTCTCGGTCGACACGCAAGCGGAGGCGGTCGCCTTCGATAAGCGCCTCGCCGAGATCGCGCGCGACGTCGCGGCGCCGACCGTCGCTGTTGTCGGCGCCGGCTTCACCGGCATCGAGCTGGCGCTCGAGCTGCGCGACCGGCTGCAGGCGCATGGCGCCGATGGTGCGGCCGAGCGCGCGCGCATCGTGTTGATCGATCGTGCCGACGTCATCGGGCCGGAACTCGGGCCCGGGCCGCGGCCAGAGATCGAGGCCGCGCTCGCGGCCGCCAAGATCGAGCTGCGCCTTGGCGCTACTGTGAGCGCCTTGGCCACGGACCGTATCGGTTTCGCGGATGATACCGTGCTCGCGGCCGATGCCGTGGTGCTGGCGACCGGCATGGCGGCTGCGCCTTTCGCGGCGCAGGTTCCCGGCGAGCGGGATCGGCTTGGCCGCGTCCTCGTCGATGCGGCACTCAAAGCGCCTGCCGCGCTCGATATCTTCGTCGCCGGCGACGCCGGGGCGGCCGATACCGGCGATGGTCATCCGACGCTGCAATCCTGCCAGCATGCGGGTCAGCTCGGCCGCGTCGCCGGCGAGAACGCGGCGCGCGGTCTGCTCGGCATGGCGACGGTGCCTTACACGCAACAGCGTTACGTGACATGCTTGGATCTCGGCCGCTCCGGCGCGGTCATCACCGACGGCTGGGAGCGGCACGTGCAGAAAACCGGCAGCGAGGGTAAGGCGGTGAAGCGGCTGATCAACACGCAGATCATCTATCCGCCCGCAGACGGCACGGCCGAGGCCTTGCTCGCGCATTCGAGCATCGACCTTGCCGCCCGAGCCTGTCCGATAGACGCCCGGCCGATCGACGGCACGAAAGAGAAGGCGGCGTGATGAGCGCGGCATCGAGCCCGGAATCCGCGGCCGCCGCAGCAGCGACCTTCAATCCGCTGCAGCCGAGCCTTGTCCGCGTCGCCTACCGGATGCTGGGCTCGATCGCGGACGCGGAGGATGTCGTGCAAGACGCCTTCCTCCGCTGGCTCGATGCCGATCGCGATGCCGTGCGCGAGCCGGCCGCCTTTCTCCGCCGCATCGTCACGCGTCTGTGCCTGGACCGGTTGAAATCGGTCCAGCGCCAGCGCGAGACCTATCCCGGCACCTGGCTGCCGGAGCCGGTTGTCGAAGCGAGTGAGGAAGAGTTGGACGACGTGACCTTGCCGCTGCTGATGGCGCTGGAGCGTCTGTCGCCGCTCGAGCGCGCCGCCTTCTTGCTGCATGATGTGTTCGGACTCGACTTTGCCGAAGTCGCCTCGACGATCGATCGCGATCAAGCCGCGTGCCGCCAGCTCGCCAGCCGCGCCCGCGCCCATATCCGTGCCGATCGTCCGCGTTATCCCGTCCCGAAAGAGCGCGGCCTCGAGATCGCGGAAGCCTTCTTCGCCGCGTCGCGCGAGGGCGAGATGGATCGCCTGCGTTCGCTGCTCGCGACCGATGTCACCGTCTATGCCGATGGCGGCGGCAAGGTCACGGCGCACGGCCCGCCGGTCGAAGGCCTCGAGAGCGTCATGCAACTATTCGAGCATTTCGCGCCGGTCTTTGCCGCGAGCCCGTCGCGTCTCGTCCGCTACGGCTATATCAACGGCCTGCCGGGTTTCGTCACGGTCGAGGCGGGCGGCATCCTCCAAACCACCGCGTTACAGATCGAAGACGGTCGCGTCGTCGCCGTCTATGCCACGCGCAATCCTGACAAGCTCAAGCATGTTGCCGGCACGATGCATTGACGGAGGTGCGTATGCGCGCAAGAGCCGAAGCAACGATTACCGTTCAGCATGCCGAGGCCAAGCCTTACGACGAAACCGAAAGCCCGGCCTTGATGGAGATCCGCATCAGCGAAACCTTCTCCGGAGATATCGAGGGCGAATCACCGGTTCGGGCCTTGCAGGTCGTGCGCGCCGACAAATCGGCCAGTCTCGTCAGCATGCAACGCTTCCGCGGCAAGCTGGCCGGCCGCCCGGGCACCTTCGTGCTGCAAGGTTCGGAAGTTATCGAAAACGGCAAGATCACGGGGACATGGTTCGTCGTCCCCGGATCAGGCACCGGCGAGCTTCGGGGCCTGCGCGGCGAAGGCGGCTTCGAAGGCCAGTTCGGAAAAGGCTCGCGCGGAACACTGGACTATTGGTTTGAGTGATCGGGTGACGACTTCGTCGTTCCGATCTTTGTCCGGATTCCGGTTGCCCGATCACGCGATTGCGATGAGAAAAGCGGAAGCGAATGCGTTAGAGAATCTTGGAAACGCATCGTTGGTAACCAGTGAGGTTCGTGAGCCATGACGCAGCAAGTCGAAACGGCCGAACGTCAGATCAGGGCACTCATCGAAGCGTGGGCGGAAGCAGCGCGGCGGCATGACCTGCCCGCCATCCTCGCCCATCACGAACAAAACATCGTGATGTTCGACCTTCCGCCGCCGCTGCAATCGAAAGGCATGGAGGAGTACAAGGCAACCTGGGATTTGTTCTTCAAAGCGCACAAGCCGTCGCAAGGCTTCGATATCGAAGAGCTCACCATCACTGCGGGCGACGATGTTGCGTTCGCCTTCGCGATCATGCGCTGCGAGACGGACGCGGAGCCGGGCGGATTCCCGTTCCGGCTGACCATCGGGCTGCGGAAGGTCGGCGGCGAGTGGCGCATCACGCATGAGCATCACTCCATCCCGGCTGTCGACTGATAGAAATCGCGCATGACCGACCGAGCGAATATGCGCGACGAGACGCAGATTCGCGCAGTCCTCGAAGGCTGGGCCACCGCGACGCGCAAAGGGCAAAAGGACCAGGTCCTTGCCAACCATCTTGCGGATGTCCTGATCTATGACGTGCTCGCGCCGATGAAATACGAGGGCGCGGCTG
>Ga0134125_10006491_pt1 | contig 13251 bp, 11 predicted proteins | sample KB31751_FD_96464 | JGI IMG/M metagenome (GOLD analysis project Ga0134125, IMG submission 96464) | Terrestrial soil microbial communities with excess Nitrogen fertilizer from Kellogg Biological Station, Michigan, USA - KB3-175-1 | ecosystem: Environmental > Terrestrial > Soil > Unclassified ... | reverse complement strand
TCCACGTCGAGGTGGGGCACCAGGTCGATTTTGTTGAGGAGCACCACATCCACCGACCGGAACATCACCGGATACTTCAGCGGCTTGTCCTCGCCCTCGGTCACCGAATAGACCATGGCCTTGGCGTGCTCGCCGACGTCGAACTCGGCCGGGCAGACCAGATTGCCGACGTTCTCGATGACGACGAGGTCCAGAATGGGGAGGTCGAGGCCCGCTAGCGCCCGGCCGACCATGGGAGCGTCGAGATGGCATTCGCCGCCAAATCCGTTGCTGGTATTCAGCAGTGACACCTGGGCGCCGCGGCCGCTGAGCTTGGCCGCGTCCAGATCGGTGGCAATATCGCCCTCGATCACCCCGATCGCGAGCTCGCCGCCGAGTTCGTCGAGCGTCGCCTGCAGGACCGTGGTCTTGCCCGATCCGGGAGAGCTCATCAGGTTGAGGGTGCGAACCCCGTTGCTCTCGAACGCCGCCCGGTTGGTCTCGGCGAGCAGGTCGTTCTCGGCGAAGATCGCCTCCAGGACATCGATGCGCTGGCCGCCGGTCCGGTAGCAACTGTGATCGCCGTGGTCGTGCTCGTGGGGCGGGTGATCGTGGGAGTGGGTATGCACGGTGCCGTCGTCGTGACGATGAAATCTACCCATGCTCAACACCTTTCGATGTGGTGTCTGACGATGCTGATGACGCTGTGGGGGCCCCTTTTCACGAGACGTCCAATGAGGTCACCAAGAATTCGTTGCCGCGCAGCACCTCGACGTCGGAACTGTCGCAGCGCGGACACCAGATCGACCACGGCGATTCGATCTCGGATTGCCGGCCGCACGCACGGCACTTCACCTCGGCGCTGACGCATTCGAGTTCCAGTTCGGCGTCGGGCATGTCCTCGGCGTCCCGCACCAGCGTCCAGCAGAAGGACAACGACTCCGGCACCACCTGGCGGAGCGCGCCGACCCGCACGCGCACCACGTCGACGCGCCGGCCGTCGGCGTGGCCTTTGACCACACCGGCGATCGCTTCGCACAACGACAGCTCATGCACCGTGGATCACCGGTGCCCGGGGTCCGTCCGACCGCTGGGCTGAAGCGAAGGAGCCCATGAGCACTGTTCTACACCCGAACGGCCGTGATCGGTGAGCCTCTCATCGGCCGGATCGGTGGCTAGGTCGCGGTTTCGGCTCCGAGATCAGCGGGGCCCCACTTCTCTTCGATGCGTCCGTAGCGCCAGATGAGCAGGGCCACCGCCCACGTGATGACGAACATGCCGACGACGACGTAGCCGACCGCGTTGAGGTCCAGCCCGCCGACCCAGTTCCAGAACTTGCCCCGCCAAGCGAACTGGTCGGCGAAAAGGACGAGGAGTTCGACGCTTCCGATGAGCAGGGCGACCGCCACCGACAGCGCGGTGATGGTGATGTTGTAGTAGATCTTGCGCACCGGATTGGAAAAGGCCCATCCGTAGGCGAAGTTCATGAACGATCCGTCGATGGTGTCCAGCAGGCACATGCCGGCCGTGAACAGCACCGGCAGGCACATGATCGCGTACCACGGCAGCCCGGCGGCGGCGCTGGTGCCGGCCAGCACCAGGAGCCCGATCTCGGTGGCGGTGTCGAAACCCAGCCCGAACAACAGCCCGACCGGATAGCAGTGCCAGGATTTGGTGATCGACTTGGTGAGGCGGCCGAGCAGCCGGTTCATCAGTCCGCGGCTTTGCAGTTGCCGCTCCAGTTCGGCCCCGTCCGTCTCGGGGTCGCATTCGCCGCGGCGCAACCGCGCGAACACCCGCAGGATGCCGACCAGGACGATGACGTTGAGAAGGGCGATCGCATACAGGAAGAGACCGGAGACGCTGGTGCCGATCAACCCGGTGTAGTGGTGCAGCGTCGAGGAGTCGTCTTTAACCGGCCCGACGATCGTCTTCACCCCACATGCCAGCAACACCGCCAACCCGAAGACCACCGTGGAGTGGCCCAGCGAAAAGAAGAAGCCGACGGCCAGCGGGCGCTGCCCATCGTTCATCAGCTTGCGGGTGGTGTTGTCGATGGCGGCGATGTGGTCGGCGTCAAAGGCATGCCGCATGCCCAGGGTGTAAGCGGTCAATCCGATGCCGATGCCAAAAGCTTTGCCGCCCAGGCTGTATTGCGCCGGCGCCACGAACAACACCAGCGTGAACCAGCCGATCAGGTGCAGCGCGACGATGGCCGCCAGCATCGAGGCCAGGCGCCTCCACTCCGCCGGTGTCAGCGCGCCCAGTAGCCTGGTCGTCCGTGACGGCCGCCGGGCGATCTCGGTGCTGGCCACTGGGGTCCTTTCGGCGCGTCCTTGCGGTATCGGGCAGTGAACAACCGGCACGACTGTAAGTTCCGCGTCGCGCCAGATGCAAGTGAATCGCAGAATCGTGGAGCCTTGACTGCGGCGAAAGCTGGCGATCTCGGCGCCGCGGCGCGACACTGAACCGGTGACGCCTAAGCCGTCTGCGCTCGACGCGTCGGTCACCGAGAGGATCGGCGATCTGTTGCGCGCCCGCGGGCTGCGGCGGATGGCTTCCCGGATCCAGGTGCTGGCGGTGCTCGAACCGGTCAACGGACACCTGTCGGTGGCCGAGATCGACAAGCGGATGCGTGCGTGCCTTCCCCCGGGGGCCCAGGCGCCCGACGTGGCCACCGTCTACCGCACGGTGACCACCCTGGTCGATCAGGGGGTGTTGCACGCGCTGACCCTCGACGGCGGCGTCACGACCTACGGGCTGGCCACCGCCCCGCACCACCACGCGGTCTGCACGAAGTGCGGCACGCTCATCGAGGTGCCCGCTCGCCGGCTGAGCCTGGCGCTCGAGCATGCGATCGCGGGCAGCTCCTTCGCGCTCTCGGAGGCGGCCGGGCTGACGCTGCACGGTCTGTGTCCCCAGTGTCAGGACGACAATCCGTCCGCTCGGCCGCGCTGAAGCTCACCTCAGCGCAGACCCAGTAGCGCGTTTTCCACCACCTCGGCCAGCGCCGGGTGGATCCAGTACTGCCCGCGCGCCATCTGCGGCGCGGTAAGCCCGAAGCTCATCGCCTGGATCAACGGCTGGATGATCGACGAGGCCTGATGGCCCATGATGTGCGCGCCCAGCAGGCGCCCGGCGCCGCGCTCGGCGATGAGCTTGACGATCCCGGTGGTGTCCTCCGACGCCCAGCCGTAGGCGACGTCACCGTAGTCCTGGATCTTCACCGAAATCTTGAAACCCTGTGCTATAGCCTGGTTTTCGGTCAGCCCGACGGAGGCGATCTGCGGATCGGTGAAGACCGCGGACGGCACGTAGCGATGGTCGGTGGCGGCCATTGCGTCGGTGTCGTCCCAGTCGCACAGCAGATTGTGCTGCACGACACGCGCCTCGTGGTTGGCGACGTGCTTGAGCTGATACGGGGAGGAGACGTCGCCGAGGGCGAAAACGCCACGCGCCGTGGTCCGCTGGTGCTCGTCGACAACGACGAGGCCGTCCTCGATCGCGACGCCGGCCTGCTCGGCGTCGAGCAGATCGCCGTTGGCCACGCGGCCGGTCGCCACCAGCAGCGCGTCGGCGTCCACGGTGCGACCGTCGTCGAGCCGCACCGCGACGCCCGGGCCGCGGTCGGTGACGCCCACGACGTTGCGATGGGTATGCAGCTCCCATTTGGTCGCCGCGATGCGGGTGAAGCGTTCGCAGAGCACGTCATCGCAATGCCGCAGCAGGGTGGAGCCCCGGACCACCATGGTGACCCGCGAGCCCAGACAGGAGAAGATGTGTGCGAATTCGGCCGCCACGAAACCGCCACCGACGATCACCAAATGCTCCGGCAGCTCGGGGATCCGCATGATCGTGTCGCTGGTGTGGTAGGTCGCACCCGACTCGAGTATCGCCGGGGGAACCACGGCCCGCGCCCCGGCCGCGATCACCACCTGGTCGGCGGTGAACTCGTCGCCGGCGTCGGTGCGCAACAGGTAGCGCCCGTCGGTCTGGACCGGACCGAACCGGGTGTGCTGCTTGTACACATCGATATTGGGCGCGGAATTTCGGTAGTCCTCACCGCTGACCCCGATCGGGTCGATGCGCCCGAAGACCCGCGAGACGATGTCGTCCCAGCGCACCCCGTCGATGCGCGCATCGACGCCGAAACGCGCCGCCTCCCGGACCGTCTGGGCGACCTCGCCGGTGTAGACGAACATCTTGGTCGGGATGCACCCGACGTTCAGGCACGTACCCCCGAACGTGCCCTGCTCGCTGATCGCCACCCGCTTGTCGGCGAAGCGGTCATCGAGAATGCTGTTGCCCGAACCTGTTCCGATGATCGCGACGTCGTAGGTCTCCACACCGTCACTCCTTTCCAAGCGACGCCGGGGCGTCGTTGTTGTTGGTGGGCAGGTACTCGTCCAGCCAGAGATCCAGTTCCCGATAGGCGACTTCGCGCGGCCCGTCCAACGACAAGAACACGTCGTGTTTGGCGTCGACCACCGGAACGATGGTGCTGCGGTTCCCGATACAGCCGGCCCACCTGGCGATCTGGGTGACGTCGAGGACCGCGTCGCCGCACCGCATCGATGCCGGGTCCGGGGTCTCCTGCACGCTGTGGTCCGACCGCAGGATCAGATTCGGCACGCCGACGTCGAGGCCGCGATGCAGCCGCGCCTGGCCGCGACGGATGGCGTGCAGCCAACCGAAGGTGATCGGGAAGCCGCCAACGGGTTTCCATTGCAGGTTGTAGTCGAACTGCCCGTCATAGTCGCGGTGCAAGGTGGTGCCGTAGCCGCCCTCGAGCGGCAACCGGGCCACGCCCTTGGACCGCACCCGCGACAGACCGGAGATCAGCGCCACGGTTGCGGAGTGCCGCAGAATGGGCGGGCCGGGCAACTCCAGGAACGGGCTGTTGAGCACCAGGCCGGCAACGCCCGCGTGCGCGGCCGGGTTGCTGCGGCGCAACCGATCCAGCCACAACGACACGATGAGTCCACCGGCGGAATGCCCGTACACCAGCACCTCGCGGGCCTGCGCGCTCACAACGCCCAGCGCGTGCTCGAGTTCGATGTCGTAGTTGGCGAGGTCGGTGATGAAGTGCGGTGTCTGGCCGTCGCACCGCGACCGGCCGCACTTGTGCAGGTCCAGCGCGTAGAAGGCGAAGCCGCGGGCGGCGAAGTGTTCGGCCAGCTCGGTGTGGAAGAAGTAATCGGTGTAGCCGTGGACCGCCAGCACCGCCCGCCCGGCCGGACCTGCCCGGCCGCCGGCCTGTCCCGATTCAGGCCCGCGCCGGATCAGGGTCGCGACGATGTCGCCCTCACCGGCGGGATCGGAGCCGAGCGCGATGGTGCGCTGCCAATATCCGGGTAGGACATCGGGCACCCAGCCTGTCACGCAGCAAGCTTAGAGCTTTTGCTGGGCACGGGGAGCCGCTCGTCGTTCGCGCCTACTTCGCCTCGGGATAACCTGGGGATCGGCCCAGTCGAGGGAAGGACCTACAAGCCGGTGTCATCGCTAGCCACGACCATGCGCACGGATGTCGCGCTGGTGGGCGCGGGCATCATGAGCGCGACGCTGGGCGCGTTGCTGCGCCGGCTGCAGCCGGACTGGTCGATGACCTTCGTCGAGCGCCTCGACGCCGTAGCCGCCGAAAGCAGCGACCCCTGGAACAACGCCGGCACGGGGCATTCGGCGCTGTGCGAGCTCAACTACACCCCGCAGCGCGCCGACGGCTCGATCGACATCAGCAAAGCGGTGCGCATCAACGAGCAGTTTCAGGTGACCCGCCAATTTTGGGCCTACGCCGTCGAGAACGGCATCCTGACCGATCGACGCTTCCTGACCCGCATCCCGCACGCGAGCTTCGTGCGCGGGGCGCGGCGCGTCGCCTATCTACGGCGACGACAGCGGGCCTTGGCCGACAACCCGCTGTTCGCCGGCATCGAATTGATCGAGGACGCGCAAGAGTTCGCGCGCCGGGTGCCGTTGATGGCCGCCGAACGCGACTTCTCCGCGCCGATCGCGCTCAACTGGGCCGCCGACGGCACCGACGTCGACTTCGGTGCGCTGTCGCGCCAGCTGATCGGGTTTTGCGTGCGGGGCGGCGCGACGGCATTGTTCGGCCACGAGGTGCGCAACCTGACCCGCACATCCGACGGCGGCTGGACGCTGCTGATCCGCAACCGCCGCACCGGCGAAAAGCGCCGGTGCCACGCCAAATTCGTCTTCGTCGGGGCCGGTGGCCACGCGCTGCCCCTGCTGCAGAGGTCCGGCATCAACGAGGTCAAGGGCTTCGCGGGATTCCCGATCGGCGGGCGGTTCCTGCGCGCCGACAACCGGGCGCTCACTACCGCGCACCGGGCCAAGGTGTATGGGGCTCCCGCGCCGGGCGCGCCGCCCCTCGGGGCGCTGCACCTGGACCTGCGCTACATCAACGGCAAGCCGTGGCTGGTATTCGGCCCCTACGCCGGCTGGTCACCGAAGTTCTTGAAACACGGGCACTTCACCGACCTGCCCCGCTCGGTGAAGCCGCACAACCTGGCCTCGCTGCTCGGTGTCGGTGCCACCCAGCTGGCGCTCGTCAGATACCTGCTCGGCCAGCTGCGGCTCTCCGAACCGGACCGGCTGCGCATGCTGCGCGAATTCGCGCCCACCGCAGCGGGTTCGGACTGGGAGCTGACGACGGCCGGCCAGCGAGTGCAGGTGATCCGGCGCGACAAGCGCAAGGGTGGGGTGCTCGACTTCGACACCACCGTGGTGGGTGCGGCCGACGGGAGCATCGCGGGGTTGCTCGGCGGTTCGCCCGGCGCGTCGACCGCGGTGCCGATCATGCTCGACGTGTTGCAACGGTGCTTTGCCAACCGCTTTCAGGCCTGGCAGCCTGCGCTCAAAGAGATGGTTCCCTCGCTCGGGGCGACGCTGTCGGATGAACCGACGCTCTACGACGAAGTGTTTTCCTGGGGAACGAGGGTGCTGGGGTTGGAGCGTGTCGTGACCGGCGGTGCAAGCGATGAGGAGGAGCGGCGCCAGTGACACGCGGCGACGACGATGCAGAGCGAAGCGATGAGGAGGAGCGGCGCCAGTGACAGAAGCACTGCGACGTATCTGGGCCAAAGACCTTGATGCCCAGACGCTTTACGAGCTGCTCAAGCTGCGGGTCGAGGTGTTCGTCGTCGAACAGGCGATCCCGTATCCGGAACTGGACGGGCGTGACCTCCTCGCCGAAACCCGGCACTTCTGGCTGGAAACCGGCGACGGCGAGGTGATCTGCACGCTGCGGCTGATGGAGGAGCACGCCGGAGGCGACAAGGCGTTCCGGATCGGGCGACTGTGCACCAAACGCAGCAGTCGCGGACAGGGCCACACCACCCGGCTGCTGCGCGCGGCCCTGGCCGAGGTGGGTGACTACCCATGCCGGATCAACGCGCAGACCTATTTGGCCGAGATGTACGCCCAGCACGGATTTGTGCGCGACGGCGACGATTTCCTCGACGACGGGGTCCCGCACGTGCCCATGCTGCGGCCCGGCTCGGGCCTGGCGGCGAAGCCGTGAGGCCCTATCCGTTCAGCGCCATCGTCGGGCACGACGAGCTGCGGCTCGCCCTGCTGTTGTGCGCCGTGCGCCCGGAGATCGGCGGCGCGCTCATCCGCGGCGAGAAGGGTACCGCCAAGTCGACGGCCGTGCGCGGTCTGGCGGCGTTGCTGTCCGCCGCCACGGGCAGCGACTCCGGCCTGGTCGAAATGCCGCTGGGGGCAACCGAAGACCGGGTGATCGGTTCACTGGATCTGCAGCGGGTGCTGCGCGACGGCGAGCACGCGTTCTCGCCGGGGCTGTTGGCCCGCGCGCATGGCGGCGTGCTCTACGTCGACGAGGTCAACTTGCTGCACGACCATCTCGTCGACGTGCTGCTCGACGCCGCGGCGATGGGGCGGGTGCACATCGAACGCGACGGCATCTCGCATTCGCATGAGGCCCGGTTCGTGTTGATCGGCACGATGAATCCCGAAGAGGGTGAACTGCGTCCGCAGCTGCTGGACCGGTTCGGTCTCACCGTCGACGTGCGCGCCTCACGCGACGTGGACGTGCGGGTGGAGGTGATCCGGCAGCGGATGGCTTATGAGGCCGACCCGGACGGCTTCGCCGAGCGCTATGCCGGCGCCGACGCAGAGCTGGCCCGGCGCATTGCCGCGGCCCGCACGCTCGTCGACGACGTCGTATTGCCCGACAACGAGTTACGGCGCATCGCGGCGCTGTGCGCGGCGTTCGACGTCGACGGCATGCGCGCGGATCTGGTCGTGGCCCGCACCGCCGTCGCGCATGCGGCCTGGCGTGGCGCGCACACCGTCGAAGAACAGGACATCCGGGTGGCCGCCGAGCTGGCGCTGCCGCATCGGCGTCGCCGCGATCCCTTCGACGATCCGGGTATCGACCGCGACCAGCTGGACGAAGCCCTGGCGCAAGCCGGCTCCGACCCGGAACCCGAGCCCGACCCACCCGGCGGACAATCGGCAGACACGGGTCAGGATGCACCGCAACAGAACTCGGGCGAACGTCCCGCGGCGCAGCCGCCGAAGACGAAGCCCAGCGCGCCGCCGTCGAAAACCTTCCGCACCCGCGCCCTGCGGGTTCCGGGGGTTGGGGAGGGCGCACCCGGGCGGCGGTCACGGGCCCGCAACGCCAGCGGCAGCGTCATCGCCGCCGCCGACGGGGACGACACCAGCTGCGGCGGGCACGGGCTGCACCTGTTCGCCACCCTGCTGTCGGCCGCCGAGCGCGCCGGGCCCGGGCCGCTGCGGCCCGGGCCCGACGATGTGCGGCGGGCCGTGCGCGAGGGTCGCGAAGGCAATCTCGTGATCTTCGTCGTGGACGCCTCGGGTTCGATGGCCGCACGGGACCGCATGGCAGCGGTCAGCGGCGCCACACTGTCGCTGCTGCGTGACGCCTATCAGCGCCGCGACAAGGTCGCCGTGATCACCTTCCGGCACCAGGAGGCGCGGTTGTTGTTGCCGCCGACCTCGTCGGCGCACATCGCCGGCCGGCGACTGGCCCGGTTCGACACCGGCGGCAAGACCCCGCTGGCCGAGGGCCTGCTGGCCGCGCGTGAGCTGATCGTCCGGGAGAAGGCACGTGACCGGGCCCGCCGCTCCCTGGTGGTGGTGCTCACCGACGGCCGGGCCACCGCCGGGCCGGATCCGTTGGGCCGCACCCGCTCCGCGGCGGCCAGATTGGTCGCCGAGGGCGCCGCCGCGGTGGTCGTTGACTGCGAAACGTCGTATGTGCGGCTGGGTTTGGCCGAGCAACTCGCCCGCCACCTCGGTGCTCCGTCCGTTCGGCTGGAGCAGTTGCACGCGGATTCGTTGACGCGTGCGGTGCGCGACGTGGCCTGAGAAGGCCCTGAGAAAGGTAACCTGTTATGCCGCAAGGCGTTCCACTTCAAGTCCCTGATGACGGCCTGACCACCCGGGCACGCCGCCGCACACCCGTGCTGGCCGTGCACACCGGCGCCGGCAAGGGAAAGTCCACGGCGGCCTTTGGAATGGCGTTGCGGGCCTGGAACGCCGGGCTTTCCGTCGCGGTATTCCAGTTCGTCAAGAGCACCAAGTGGAAGGTGGGCGAGGAGGCGGCTTTCGCCGCGCTCGGCGACGTGCACGAGCAGCACCAAGTCGGTGGGCCCGTCGAATGGCACAAGATGGGTGCGGGCTGGTCCTGGACGCGCAAGGCGGGCAGCGACATCGATCACGCGGCGGCAGCGGCCGACGGCTGGGCCGAGGTTGCGCGCCGGCTGGCCGCCCAGCGTCACGATTTCTACGTGCTGGACGAGTTCACCTATCCCCTGAAATGGGGCTGGGTGGACGTCGACGAGGTGGTCGCGGCGTTGGCGGCTCGGCCCGGCCACCAGCACGTGGTCATCACCGGACGCGACGCCCCGCAGCGGTTGGTCGATGCGGCCGACCTGGTCACCGAGATGACCAAGGTCAAGCACCCGATGGATGCCGGCCGTAAGGGGCAGAAGGGCATCGAGTGGTGAGTGTTCCGGCTGTGGTCATCGCCGCGCCCGCATCCGGCAGCGGAAAGACCACGGTGGCAACGGGTTTGATCGGCGCCCTGCGGTGCGCCGGCCACACCGTGGCGCCGTTCAAGGTGGGCCCGGACTTCATCGATCCCGGCTATCACGGCCTCGCCGCCGACCGGCCCGGCCGCAACCTCGACCCGGTGCTGGTCGGGGAGGCGCTCATCGGTCCGCTGTACGCCCACGGCGCCGTCGGCGCGAGCATCGCTGTGATCGAAGGGGTGATGGGACTTTTCGACGGGCGGATCGGGCCGTCCGCCACCACCCCCGCGGCGGGATCGACCGCCCACGTCGCCGGCCAGCTGGGTGCGCCCGTCGTCCTGGTCGTCGACGCACGCGGTCAAAGCCAAAGCATCGCCGCACTGCTGCACGGCTTTTCGACGTTCGACACCGCGACCCGGGTCGTCGGTGTGATCCTGAACCGGGTCGGCTCGGCGCGGCATGAGCAGGCGCTGCGGCAGGCCTGCGAGCAGGCCGGTGTCCAGGTACTGGGCGCTATCCCGCGCGTCGCCGAATTAGAGCTTCCCACAAGGTATTTGGGGCTGGTCACCGCGGTGGAGTACGGGCGCCGGGCCCGGCTGGCGGTCGACGCGATGACCGCCTTGGTCGCCCGCCACGTCGACCTGGCGGCGGTGGTCGCGGTCGCGCGAGGCCCGGCCGCGGAGAAGGCGTGGGACCCGGCGACGGCGGTGGGGGAGACCGCCAGGCGGTGCGGCGACCGCGCCACCGTCGCCGTGGCGGCCGGCAAGGCCTTCAGCTTCGGCTACGCCGAGCACGCGGAGCTGCTGGTGGCCGCCGGCGCGGACGTCGTCGCATTCGATCCGCTCAGCGACGCGTTGCCCGACGGCACCGATGCGGTGTTGTTGCCCGGCGGTTTTCCCGAACAGTTCACCGCGGAGCTCTCCGCCAACGACGTCGTGCGCCGGCAGATCAAGGAGGTGGCCACCGCCGGGGCCCCCATCCACGCCGAGTGCGCCGGGCTGATCTATTTGGCCACCGAACTCGACGGCCACCCGATGTGCGGCGTGCTGGCCGGGCAGGCACGGTTCACTCCGGACCTGACGCTGGCGTATCGCGATGCCGTCGCCGTCGCCGATTCCCCGCTCTATACCGCCGGCCAGCGGGCCGTCGGACACGAATTCCACCGCACCGCAGTCACGTTCAGCGACAGCTATCAGCCGGCATGGATGTACCGGGCCCACGACGCCGACCAAGCGGACGCTGCCGTGCGCGACGGCGTCGTGCATGGCGGTGTGCATGCGTCATATCTGCACACCCACCCGGCCGCCGCCCCGCAGGCGGTGGCGCGCTTCGTCGCACACGCCGCCGCCCGGCGAGCGCGGCCCGCCCGTCCGCGAATGTAACGCCAGGGTGGGAAAAGTTGGGCAAACCCGCCGTGGCGTTACGCGCGCGGCGCCAGCATCGACAGCCACTAAGCTTGCCGGGTGACTGAGAGCGCCTACCTCGCTGGGCTGCGGCTGGCCGGCAAGAAGGTCGTCGTCGTCGGCGGCGGCACCGTTGCCCAGCGCCGGCTGCCGTTGCTCATCGCCAGCGGCGCCGACGTCCACGTCATCTCCCGCAGCGCCACGAGGTCGGTCGAGGCGATGACCGGAATCACCCTGGTATTGCGCGAATACCGCAACGGCGACCTCGACGGAGCCTGGTACGCGATCGCGGCCACCGACGACCCGCAAGTGAACGAGGCCGTGGTCGCCGAGGCCGAAAGCCACCAAATCTTTTGCGTCCGGGCGGACATCGCCGTCGAGGGGACCGCAGTAACGCCAGCATCTTTCAGCTATGCGGGGTTGTCCGTCGGGGTCCTGGCCGGCGGCGAGCACCGACGCTCGGCGACGATCCGCTCGGCCATCCGGGAGGCGCTGCAGACCGGGGCCATCACCCCTGAAGGCCCGGTGAGCTCCGATGTCGTTAGGGGCAGCGTGGCGCTGATCGGCGGCGGTCCCGGTGACCCCGAACTGATCACGGTGCGTGGCCGCCGGCTGCTCGCCCAGGCCGACGTCGTGGTTGCCGATCGCCTCGCGCCACCGGAACTGCTCGCCGAGCTGCCGCCTCACGTGGAGGTCATCGACGCGGCCAAGATCCCGTACGGGCGGGCGATGGCCCAGGACGCCATCAATGACGTCATGATCGAACGCGCGCGGGCCGGAAGCTTTGTGGTGCGCCTCAAAGGCGGAGACCCCTTCGTATTCGCCCGCGGCTACGAGGAGGTGCTCGCGTGCGCCGAAGCAGGGATTCCGGTCACCGTGGTGCCGGGTGTGACAAGCGCCATAGGAGTGCCGGCCTTGGCGGGCGTGCCCGTCACTCATCGGGCGATAAATCACGAATTCGTGGTGGTCAGCGGCCATCTCCCCCCCGGTCACCCCGAATCGTTAGTGAATTGGGATGCGCTGGCGGCAATGTCCGGCACGATTGTTTTGCTGATGGCGGTCGAACGCATCGAACTCTTCGCCGAAGCCCTTTTAAAGGGGGGTCGACCTGCGGATACGCCGGTGCTGGTCGTTCAGCATGGGACGACGGCCGCTCAACACACGTTGCGAGCCACCCTGGCCGACACGCCCGAAAAGATTCGGGCCGAAGGTATCCGACCTCCCGCGATCATCGTGATCGGCGCTGTGGCGGCTTTCGGGGTTTAAACGATTCTTAAGATTACTGTAAGGTAACCCTTTATGACGGCTCTCAACGACTCAGAGCGCGCTGTCCAAAACTGGACGTCCGCACGCCCCGATCGTCCGGCCCCGGTGCGCACCACGCCCCCGGCGGAGACCGCCTCCAAGTCCCCGGCGGAGACCGCCGCGCCTCGCATCAGCAAGTACTACCCGGCGTGGCTGCCTTCCCGGCGCTTCATCGCGGCCGTCGTCGCCATCGGTGGCATGCAGCTGCTCGCGACGATGGACAGCACCGTCGCGATCGTCGCGCTCCCCAAGATCCAAAACGAGCTCAGCCTGTCCGACGCCGGCCGCAGCTGGGTGATCACCGCCTACGTGCTGACATTCGGCGGGCTGATGCTGCTGGGCGGCCGGCTCGGCGACACCATCGGGCGCAAGCGCACCTTCATCGTCGGTGTCGCGCTGTTCACCATCTCCTCTGTGCTGTGCGCGGTCGCCTGGGACGAAGCCACCATGGTCATCGCCCGGCTGTCGCAGGGCGTCGGGTCCGCCATCGCCTCGCCGACCGGCCTGGCTCTGGTGGCGACCAC
>Ga0134125_10006490_pt1 | contig 13251 bp, 10 predicted proteins | sample KB31751_FD_96464 | JGI IMG/M metagenome (GOLD analysis project Ga0134125, IMG submission 96464) | Terrestrial soil microbial communities with excess Nitrogen fertilizer from Kellogg Biological Station, Michigan, USA - KB3-175-1 | ecosystem: Environmental > Terrestrial > Soil > Unclassified ... | reverse complement strand
GGCCCCACTCTTCGTTCTCGAGCGCGCGCAGGTACTTCGCGCGGATCTTCGTCTGCGCCTCGATCTCGGACACGTCGATGCGCTCGCGCATCCGCGCCTCGCGCAGCGTTGCTCCGATCTCCGGCACCAGCGCGGAGTCTATCCACGCAAATTGCGGGCAGATGCGACTGAATCGTGACTGTCAGCGCCGCGCGGCACCGGTCGGTCTGGCGGCCCGGTCCCGAATCGGTCGAGCGGCTCGTCCCGGATCCGTCGGGCGGAGCCGTCCCGACTCACTCGAGCGGCCCCGTCCCGGGTCAGTCGAGCGGAGCCGCCGCGGGCTGCTCGGCGGGAGCGCCCGAGGGGTCGATCGCGGCGAGGACGCGCGGGAGGTCGGCCTCGGTGATCAGCACCTGCCGGGGCTTGGATCCTTCGTAGCCGGAGATCACGCCGCGGCGCTCAAGCATGTCGATCATCCGCCCCGCGCGCGTGTAGCCGAGGCGCAGGCGCCGTTGCAGCATCGAGGTCGAGGCGGTCTGCATTTCCGCCACGAGGCGGATCGCGTCTGAGAGCAGCGGGTCCTCGTCGGGGTCGAGCTCGCCCTCGGCGCCGCCCTCCGGCACCTCCGGCTCAACCTCCTCAAGCAGCTCCTCGCGCAGCTCCGGCTCGCCCTGCTTGCGCCACAGGTCGGTGAGCTTGGCGATCTGAGCCTCGTCGATGTAGGCGCCCTGGATGCGCTGCAGGCGCGAGGAGCCGACGGGGCTGAACAGCATGTCGCCCTGGCCGAGCAGCGACTCGGCGCCGTTCTGGTCGAGGATCACGCGCGAGTCCGTCTGCGAGGAGACCGCGAAGGCGATCCGCGAGGGGACGTTGGCCTTGATCATCCCGGTGATCACGTCGACCCGCGGGGACTGCGTCGCGAGCACGAGGTGGATGCCGACCGCGCGGGCCTTCTGGGCGAGGCGGATGATCGAGTCCTCGACGTCGGCCGGAGCGACCATCATCAGGTCCGCGAGCTCGTCGATCACGCAGAGGATGTACGGCAGCGGGGCTTCGCCGCGCTTCTCCCGGGACTTGTTCAGCTCGATCAGGCTGCGGGTGCGCGAGAGCGACATGATCCCGTAGCGCTGCTCCATCTCCTTGACGAGGTTCTGCAGCGCGTTGGCCGCCATCCGGGGGCTCGTGATGACGGGCGTGAGCAGGTGCGGGATCAACTCGTAGTGGTTGAGCTCGACCTGCTTGGGGTCGACGAGCACGAGCCGGACCTCGTGGGGGCTCGCGCGCAGCAGGACACTCGAGAGCATCGCGTTGATCGCCCCGGACTTGCCGGCGCCGGTCGTGCCGGCGACGAGGATGTGGGGCATCTTCGCGAGGTCCGCGCCGATCGCCTTGCCGGCGACGTCCTTGCCCAGCCACACCGTCAGCGGGCTCCAGTCCTTGGGCGGCTCCTGAAAGACGTCGCCGAGGCGGACGATCCGCCGGTGCGCGTTCGGGACCTCGACGCCGACCGCCTGCTTGCCCGGGATCGGGGCGAGGATCCGCACGTCGGTGGCGGCCAGCGCGTAGGCGAGGTCGTCCTTCAGCTGGGCGACCTTGCCGACCTTGATGCCCGGCGCGAGACGCAGCTCGTAGCGGGTGATGTGAGGTCCGGCGACGGTCCCGATCAGCTTCGCCTCGACGCCGAAGTGCCCGAGCGCCTCGACCAGCGCGGTCGCCGTGCGCTCCTGCCCGGCCGTGTCGGGGCGGGTCTGCTCGGCGTTCGAGCGGGTCAGCAGGCGCGAGGCGTCGGGCAGCTGCCAGACGAAGCTCGGGTCGTCCGTCACCGAGCCCCGCAGCCGCCCCTGCGGCGTCAGGTCCGCCGGATCCGCCGCGGCGACCCCGGCGATCTTCTCCTCCTCCTCCTCCTCATCCTCTTCTCTCGACGTCTGATCGGGATCGGGCTCGGCGTGCGCCGCCCCCTCGGCGGCCGTGATCTCCTGCTCGGGCGTGTCGGGGAGCATCCCGAGCAGCTCCTGGGCGCGGTCGAGCTCGGCCTGCTCGGGCGGCTCGTCGATCCAGTCGCGCGAGGGCGCCTCGACGTGCGTCGCGCGGACGACCAGCTCGTGGGGGTCGGGCTCGGGCGGGAGCAGCGGCTCCTCGTCGAGGTCGCGCAGCAGTTCGCGGCGCGGGCCGGGCGCCGGACGGGACATCCTCCCGTTCGCCCCGATCCGCCCGACCATCCGGGTCGTGTCGAGCAGTCCGTTGCCGGTCGCCCGCAGCACCGTCGCGAGCGACGCGCCGGTCAGCAGCACCGTCCCCACGATCAGCAGGAAGACGACGAGGATCCCGACGCCGAGATCTTGAACGAGCGGCGCGGCCAGCCGGTAGAGGGCTTCGCCGGCGATCCCCCCGTGCTGCTGGAGGTGGGCGCTGCTCCAGGCCGCGCCGTGGGCGCCGGGCCCCGAGCTGAGGCCAAGCGTGCCCGCGGCGAGCGCGAGCGTGACGCCGGCGAACAGGCACAGCAGCCCCGTGCGCATCGGGCGCACCGCGGGAAGCACAGGGCGCAGCAGCAGGACGCCCCCGCCGAGCACGAGCGTCACCGGCGCGAACACGCGCGCGCGGCCGAGCAGCCAGCCGAAGCCGACCGCCAGCGCGTGGCCGGCGCGCCCGCCCGGGGCCGGCGAGCCGGAGCTGTAGAGCACGAAGCCCATGAACACCCCGAGCGCGACCAGCGCGAGGCCGAGCACGTCGCGCTGGCGCTGCTCGAGTACGGGGAGCCCGAGGCCGCGCCCGAGCAGCCCGCCGCGGGAGCGCCTGCGGCGAGGCTTCGCTTTCGAGCGGGCGGGTTTGCGGGCCCGCGAGGACCCGCCGGCCGATCTGCGACCGGCCGGCGCGCGTTTTGAAGTCGTTGGCATCCCGCGCAACTTCGACGCCGAGGGCCCGGAACCTGCCTGGCGGGGTCTTACCATCGCTTTAGCAGCACGTCTTTAGATAAAGACCATGAACGACTACTCCCGCAACGCCCGCGTCCTCGTGGTCGAGGACGACGAGGACATCGCCCAGGCGCTCCAGCGCTCGCTTCGCATGGAGGGCTACGAGGTCCGTACCGCCGGCGACGGCGAGGTCGCGCTCGAGCAGAGCCGCGCTTTCGCGCCCGACCTCGTGATCCTCGACCTCGGCCTGCCGAAGATCGACGGCCTCGACGTGGCCCGCTCGCTGCGCGCCGAGGACGACGTGCCGATCCTGATCCTGACCGCGCGCGACGCGCTGGAGTCGCGGGTCGAGGGCCTTGACTCTGGAGCGGACGACTACCTCGTCAAGCCGTTCGAGCGCCAGGAGCTGCTGGCCCGCATGCGGGCCCTGCTGCGCCGCCGCCCCCCGCGCGGCTCGGCCCCGCTCGGCGTCGCGGACCTGACGCTGAACGCCGACACCCACGAGGTCCAGCGCGGCGAGCGGACGATCGAGCTGACCCAGCGCGAGTTCGAGCTGCTCGAGTACATGATGCGCAACGAGCGGATCGTGATCTCCCGCCAGCGGCTGCTCGACGAGGTGTGGGGCTACGACCCCTTCTCGACGACGAACACGATCGAGGTCTTCGTCTCCAACCTGCGCCGCAAGCTCGAGGCCGAGGGCGAGCCGCGCCTGCTGCACACGATCCGAGGGGCCGGCTACGTCCTTCGCGCGTAGCGTCCTGGCGGGCCCCTCGCGGGCCTCGGCGGCGTTCGACCGCCTGCCGATCCGCGTCCGTCTAGCGGCCGCCTCGGCGCTGCTGACGTTCGTGATCCTGCTCGCCTTCGCGGTCGCGATCGGCTCGCTGACCGTCCACCGCATCCGCTCGGACTTCAACCGCCAGGTGGCCGACAGCGCGCGCGAGCTGCCCAGCCACCTGCAGATCACCTCAAGCCCCGAACTGCACATCAACTCCCCGCTCGAAGACTTCACGGCCAACCGGGCGGTCGTCAAGGTGCTCTCGCTGGGCCTGAACGTGCTGCGCGAACAACCGCGCGACTCCCCGTCCTTGGGGCCGCCCGTGACCGGGCCGCGGACCGTCAACGGCTACCGCGTGATCAGCCAGCTCGCGGTCGTCCGCGAAGCCGCGACGGGCCTCCCCCGCGGGCGGGTCTACGTCCAGTACGGGCGACCCGTCGGCCCGACCGAGGCGACCGTCCACCGGGTCGAGCTGTTCCTGCTCGTCGGCGTGCTCGCGGGCAGCGTGCTCGCGCTGATCGCGGGCATGGCGATCGCGCGCCGCGCGATGACCCCGATCGCGTCGCTGACCTCGACCGCCGCCGAGATCGCGCGCACCCGCGACCCCTCGCGGCAGATGCCCGAGCCGCAGGCCGAAGACGAGGTCGCCGAGCTGACGCGGACGCTCGAAAGCATGCTCCGCGAGCTCGACGCGGCGCGTGGGGAGACCGAGTCGCTGCTCGCTCGCCAGCGCCGCTTCGTCGCGGACGCCTCGCACGAGCTTCGCACGCCTTTGACGAGCGTCCTCGCGAACCTCGAGCTGCTGGCGGAATCGCTGCACGGCGAACAGGGCGAAGCCGCCCGCTCGGCGCTGCGCTCCTCCCAGCGGATGCGCAGGCTCGTCGCCGACCTGCTGCTGCTGGCCCGCAGCGACGCCGCCCGCGCCCAGCCCCGCGAGCCGCTCGACCTGGCCCAGACGGTCGTCGAGGCCGCGGCCGAGCTCGGCCCCGTCAGCGGCGACCACGAGATCGTCCTCGACGTCGAGCCCGCGAGGGTCACGGGCGTGCGCGACGAGCTGCACCGCCTGACGATCAACCTGATCGAGAACGCGATCCGCCACACCCCCCCGGGCACCGAGATCCACGCCACGACCCGCACGCTCCCGGACGGCCGCGTCGAGCTCGTCGTCGCCGACAACGGGCCCGGCGTCCCCGACGAGCTCGCCCCGACCCTCTTCGAGCGCTTCGTCCGCGGCGCCGGCGACCGCGGCGGCTCGTTCGGCCTCGGCCTCGCGATCGTCCACGCCGTCGCCGGCTCCCACGGCGGAACCGTCACGCTCGAGCGCCCCGCCGAGGGCGAGACCGGCGCCAGGTTCGTCGTGCGCCTGCCGAGCGCGCCCGAGCCGGCCGAGCAGCCCCCCGTCCCGACGCCCGCGCTCTCCCAGCGCGCGAGCTGACCGTCACGCGAGCTGACAGTCGCGCGAGCGGCGCTGCGCTGCGCGAACCTTGCCCGGCCGTCCAGCGAGCCACTCGGACGTCGATTCCGGTGATAGGTTTTTCCCGCCAGCTCGCAACGAGAACGGGGGAAGCATGGGTCGGTTCCGCAGCATCGCCAGTGCCCTGACACTGCTCGCATTCGGCGTCGCCGCCGCGGCGCCTGCGGCCGCCGCCGCGAAGACCGAAAAGGCTCAGTTCAAGCTCGTGATCGAAGGCAGCGCGATCGCCTTGCGCACGTTCTCGGTGAGCGGCACGGCCGCTCTCTGCAGAGAGAACGTGAGCGGCGACTTCACTCAGCACACGGAATACCTTCGCGGCAAGGGCGTGGTGCTCGACTTCGTCCGCAGCAAAGCCGGGAAGAGCTATCGGTACGGGATCAAGCGCGCGGGCGGCAAGCCGGACTTCACGGTCGTCGCGACGGTCTATCGGGAAGCGACAGGCACGGCGTCGCTGACACCCACGCCGGGCCTGCCCGAACCGCTGGCCGCGGCCGCCGCCTCCAGCTGCAGCCAGGCGGGCACCGACCTGAGCACGACGCCCGGCTGCAAGGTCAAGAAGACGCAGCGCAACGAGGTCGGCCTGAAAGTGAGCGGCAACACCTTCGCGGTCGTGCCCGCCGGCGAAGCGCACCCGAAGCCACCCGAAAAACCGGTCTGCGGCGAAACCGTCGACACCCGGGGGTTCCTCCAGCTCGACTACGAATGGCCGGCGGCGCCCCCCACGAAGTTCGAGCCGTTCCCGGACGCCAAGATGTTCAACCCGCGAATCAACGCGGTCGCGGTCGAACTCTCCTCCGGTGAAGTGTTCGGAGAATCGAAGCCGCTCGGGACGCCGCCGCTGACCGGCACGGAGAAAGACACCGCGGCGAACACCGCCACCGTGCGCTTCATCCGCTGCGGCGAACGCAAACGACCGGCCTGCTGAGCCCGCCGCGCTCCTCGCGCCGCTAGACCTCGACGACGACCGGCAGCACCATCGGCCGGCGCTTGAGCCGGTCGTAGACGAGCTTGGCGAGGTCGTCGTGGAGGACCTGGGTGAGGACGTCGATCTCGAAGACCTTCTCCTTCGCCTCCCGCGCGAGCGAGGTTTCGACCGTGTCCCGGATCTCCTCCTCGAGCTGATCGGCCTCGTCGAGGAACGGCACGCCGCGGAAGATCACCTCGGGGTCGGCGACCGAGCGGCCGTCCTGCTCGGCGATCGTCACGACGACGATGAAGATCCCGTCGGCGGAGAGCATGCGCCGGTCTCGCAGGGCCGCGTCCGCCATCTCCCCCAGCTCGACGCCGTCGACGAAGATCATCCCGGACTGCTCGCGCTCGCCGAAGCGCGCGCCGCGAGGGCCGATCTCGAGCGGCAGCCCGTTGTCGCCCTGGAAGATGTCCTCGGGCGGCACGCCGACGGCCTCTGCCAGCTGGGCGTGCAGGCGCAGCCGCTTGAAGTCGCCGTGGAACGGCATCACGTAACGCGGCTTGACGAGGTTCAGCATCAGCTTGACCTCCTCGGCGTAGCCGTGGCCGGAGGCGTGCACGGGCGCGTCGCGGGTCGTTATCACGTCGCAGCCGATGTGGTAGAGACGGTCGATCGTCTCGTTGACGGCGCGCTCGTTGCCCGGGATCGGGGTCGCCGAGAAGACGACCGTGTCGCCTTTCTTGAGCTCGACCTGGCGGTGGTCGCGGTAGGCCATCCGGCGTAGCGCCGAGAGCGGCTCGCCCTGGGAGCCGGTGGAGATGATCACGACCCGGTCGTCGGGGAGGTCGGCGATCTCGCGCGGGCCGACGAGCATCCCTTCTGGCACCTCGATGTGGCCGAGGTTGCGCCCGATCCCGACGTTCTTGCGCATCGAGCGCCCGACCAGCGCGACCTTCCGCCCGAGCGCCTCGGCGGCGTCGACGACCTGCTGCACGCGGTGGATGTTGGAGGCGAAGCTCGTCACGACGATCCGCCCGCGGCAGCGCGCGAAGACCTCCTCCAGGTGCGGCCCGACGACCGACTCCGAGGGCGAGAAGCCCTCGCGGTCGACGTTGGTGGAGTCCCCGCAGAGCAGCAGGACCCCCTCCCTGCCGAGTTCCGCCAGGCGCGAGACGTCCGCGGGACGGCCGTCGACGGGCGTCTGGTCGAACTTGTAGTCGCCCGTGATCAGGACCGTGCCGAGCTCGGTCCCGAGCGCGACGGCGCTCGAGTCGGGGATCGAGTGGGTCATGTGGATCAGCTCCAGCGAGAACGGCCCGATGTCGAGCGCTTCCCCGGGCTCGACCTCGTTCAGCTCGACGTCCTTGAGTTTGTGCTCGTCGAGCTTGGAGCGGGCCATCGCGACCGTCAGGCCGCCGGCGTAGATCGGCGCGTCGAGGTCCTCGCCGAGCTCGCGCAGCACCCACGGCAGCGCCCCGAGGTGGTCCTCGTGGCCGTGCGTGACGACGATCGCCTCGATGTCCCTGACGCGCTCGCGCAGGTAGGAGAAGTCCGGCAGCACGAGGTCGATGCCGACCATCTCAGGCGTCGGGAAGCGCAGCCCCACGTCGACGACGACGATCCGGCCGTCGTGCTCGACGACGGTCATGTTCTTGCCGATCTCGCCCAGCCCGCCGAGCGGCAGGACGCGCAGCTGGCCGCTCACGCGGGGGCGCCGGCCAGCAGGCCGTGACGTTCGAGCATCTGCCTCACCGCGGCCTCCTCGTCGGGGGTCGCCGGCACGAGCGGCAGGCGCAGGCCCCCGGCTTCGAAGCCGAGCATGTTCAGCGCGGCCTTCGTGCAGGTCGGGTTCGAGGTCAGGAACAGGGTCTCGTAGACGTCCCGCAGCGAGGCGTCGATCTCGGCGCGGCGCTCGGGCTCGTCGACCATCCGGCGCAGCTCGGGCCCGACGATGTGGCTCGCCACGCTGATCACCCCGGCGCCGCCGATCTCCAGCGTGCGCAGGAACGACGCGTCGTCGCCCGCGTAGATCTCCAGGCCCTCGATCGGTTGCAGCTCGTCCGGGTTGGCCTGCTTGACGCCGACGATCCCCTCGATCTCGGCGAGCTCCGCGAGCAGCCGCGGCGGGATGTTCGTGCCGGTCCGGGAGGGGATGTTGTAGAGCAGGATCGGTTTGTCGGTCGCCGAGGCGACGGCCTCGTAGTGGCGGCGCAGCCCGAGCGGGCTGGGGCGGTTGTAGTACGGGGTCACCGACAGGACCGCGTCGACGCCGAGCTCCGTGGCGCGTTCGGTCAGGTGCACGGCCTGGCGCGTGTCGTTGGTGCCGGCGCCCGCGATGATCGTCCGTCCGGCGGGCCGCTCGGCGACCGCCAGGCCGATCAGCCCGAGCTGCTCCTCGTCGGAGAGCGTAGAGGCCTCGCCCGTCGTCCCGGCCACGACGAACCCGTCCGAGCCGTTCTCGGCGAGGTGGCGCAGCAGCCCCACGAACGCGTCCTCGTTGACGCGGAGGCGCTCGTCGAAGGGAGTGATGATCGCCGTCAGGACGGCGCCGAGGTCCAGCATGCGGTCAGTATCTCACGCTTCCCCGGCGATCACGGGCCCGCCGGGCGCGAGCGGGGCGGCTCGCCCTGCTCCCCGCGACGTCCCCGCCTTGCTCCCCGCCGGCTCCCGCCCTGCTCCCCGCCAAGTCCCGCCCTGCTTCCCGCGGGGTCGCGCCCTACTCCGCGGCGCCGACCGCCCGCAGCGCGTCCGCCCTGCTGGCGAACGCCTGGAAGCGCACGCGCCGTCCGTCCTCGACGGTCCACACGGAGGCAACCTCGCGCTCGAGGTCCGCGTCGCTGTTGCGCACTCGGGCGTGCTCCCGGAGGACGACGACGACGTGGTCGCCTGTGTCGATCATCTCCTTGACGTCCTGGGCGTAGTCGTTCCAGACCGACCAGTACTTCGTCACGTGCGCGACGAACTCGGTCCGCCCCGATCCCCGCTCGGGAAACCCCTCGACCGGGAAGGCGGAGATGTCCCACTCGATGTCCGGGTCAAGCGTCTCCATCCACTCGAGGATCCGGCCCGCCGAACGGGCCTCGAAACCCCGCTGCACGACCTGCTTGTTCTGCTCCGACATGAGCGACCCCCGTTCGCTTGCGACCCCATCAGTATCCCGCAACGGCGGGCCCACGCAAGGCGGATACGCTGCGGGCCGTGCGCGTCGCCCTCGCGAGTTGCTCGGAGTTCCCGGACGGCGTCGAGGAGGAGCTGCCGCTGGTTCGCCTGCTCGGCGCGGACGTCCGGGCGTGGGACGACCCGGCCGTCGACTGGGCGGGCTACGACCGCGTCGTGATCCGTTCGACGTGGGACTACACGCTGCGCCCGGCGGAGTTCCTCGACTGGTGCCGGTCGGTCGGCCCCGAGCGGCTTCGCAACCCGCCCGAGCTGATCGCCTGGAACGCCGACAAGCGCTACCTCGCGGAGCTCTCTTGCGCGACGGTGCCGACGACGTTCGTGGCCCCCGGCGAGGCGCCGCCGCAGCTTGAGGGCGACGTCGTCGTGAAGCCGAACGTGTCCGGCGGGGCCCGCGACACGGGCCTGTTCTCGCCCGCCACGCACTCGCTCGCGCGCGAGCTGATCGCCCGGATCAACGCCGACGGACGGACCGCGCTCGTGCAGCCGTGCGTGGAGTCGGTCGCGGCGCGCGGCGAGACGGCGCTCGTGTTCCTCGGCGGTGAGCTCTCACACGTGCTCCACAAGCGCGCGGTGCTGGAGGCGGATGAGATCGCGCCGACGCTCGGCGAGCACGGCCCGGCGCTCGCGATGCTGGCCGAGGACCTGGTCGGGCCGGGCGAGTGCAGCGGGTCCCAGCTCGCGCTGGCGCGCTCGCTGCTGGCGGACGTCGCCGGGCGCTTCGGGCCGTTGCTCTACGCGCGCGTCGACCTCGTCGAGGGCCCCGGCGGGGAGCCGCTGCTGATCGAGCTGGAGGCGATCGAGCCGCGCCTGTACCTGCATCTGGCGCCGGGCAGCGCCGAGCGCTTCGCGGCGGCGATCCGCCGCGGGGTGAGCCTCTAGGACTCGAACAGGAGGTGCTCGAGCCCGACCGTCAGCGGGTCGGGGAGCGAGCCGACGCGGCGCACCGCCAGCAGCACCCCGGGCATGAAGCTCTCGCGGCCGATCGTGTCGTGGCGGATCGTCAGCGTCTGGGCGAGATCGCCGAGGATCACCTCCTGGTGGGCGACGAGGCCCGGCAGGCGCACGGAGTGGATCGGCGGAACGCCCTTGCCGCTCGCCGCGGCCATCAGCTCGGCGGTCCGTTTCGCGGTCCCCGAGGGGGCGTCGATCTTGGCGTCGTGATGGAGCTCGATGATCTCGGCCTTCGCCATGTGCTCGGCGGCCTGCGCCGCGAAGCGCATCATCAGCACGGCCCCGATCGCGAAGTTCGGCGCGAGCAGCACGCGGCGATCCGCCGCCCGAGCGGCCGCGACGAGCGGCTCGGGATCGAAGCCGGTCGTGCCGATCACGACGTGGACCCCGGCCGCAAGCGCGGCGAGCCCGTTCTCGAGGGCCGTGTCGGGACGCGTGAAGTCGACCAGCACCTCCGCGCCCGGCAGGACCTCCTCGAGGCTCGTCCCGAGCGCCGGGTCCGCGCGCCCGACGAGCTCCATGTCCGCAGCGCCCTCGACCGCCCCGCAGACGGTCTCCCCCATCTTGCCGGCCGCGCCCGCCACCGCGACCCTGATCATGCGGCCCGCTCCCCGCTTGCCGCCTGAGAGGGCTCTCCGAGAGGCTCGATCGCCTGCTCGAAGCGCTCCTGCTCGGGGCCGACCCCGGCGACGGCAAGCCGCTCGGGCGCGAACAGCTCGGCCGCGAGCTCGCGGAGATCCTCGACGGTCACCGCGTCGATCCGCTCGATCATCTCGTCGACCGACAGGACGGGCATCCCGGCCAGGACCGAGCCGCCGAGCCGGCCCATGCGCGAGCTGGTCGACTCGAGCCCGAGCACGATCCGGCCCTTCAGGTTCTCCCGCGAGCGTGCCAGCTCGGCCTCGTCGGCCGGGTCGGCGACGCAGCGGCGCAGCTCTGCCGCGACGATCTCGAGCGCCTCGACGAGGTTCTCGGGGCGGGTGCCGACGTACAGGCCGACTTCGCCGCTCGCCGCGAACAGGTTGGAGTAGGTGAAGACCGAGTAGGCGAGGCCCCGGCGCTCGCGGATCTCCTGAAACAGGCGCGAGGAGGAGGTCCCGCCGAGGATCCCTTCGAGCACCCGCAGCGCGAAGCGCCGCTCGTCCTTCCGCCCGATCCCGGCGCCGCCCACGCAGACGTGGAACTGCTCGGTGTCTTTGCGCAGGAACACCCGCCGCGGCGCGAACTCGACGGGCGCACGCGCGGCCGCTTCGGCGGCCGTGTCGCGGGCCGGCGGGTCCTCGTGGGAGCCCTGGGCGCGCTCGGCGAGCGCGACGAGCCGCTCGTGCTCGACCGAGCCGGCGGCGGCGATCACGACCGAGCCGGGCGTGTAGCGGGAGGCCCGGTATGCGTGCAGCTGCTCGCGGTCGATCGCCGCGACCGCCGCGGCGTTGCCGATCACGGGCCGCCCCAGCGGGTGGGACCCGAAGACGGCCCGCGCGGCTTCCTCGAAGACCCTGTCCTGGGGATCGTCTTCGTACATCGCGATCTCCTCGAGCACCACCTCGCGCTCGGCCTCCAGGCCCTCGAAGCGAGGCCGCCAGACCATGTCGGCCATCACGTCGAAGGCACGCTCGAGGTGGCCGTCGAGGACGCGCGTGTAGACGCTCGTCGATTCCTTGTCGGTGCCCGCGTTCAGCTCCGCGCCCATCTCGTCGAAGATCTGGTCGATCTCCTCCGAGCCGTAGTTGGCGCTGCCGCGGAACAGCATGTGCTCGAGCAGGTGGCTGATGCCGGCCTGCTGCTCGGACTCCGTCACCGAGCCGGTGTCCATCAGGAAGCCGAGCGCCACCGAACGCACCGCAGGGATGCGCTCGGTGACGACCCGCACGCCCGAGTCGAGCGTGGTGATCTCATGCCCGGACTCTGAGGCCCGGTGGGCTGCGTCAGTCGCTGTCGCGGCCATGACGCGGGCGGCCCGACCCGCGCTCGGAGTCGCGCCGGCGTCCGCCGCGGTCGGGGCGCTCGCGGCCGTTGGAGCGACGTTCACGGCCGCCCCCGCCACCGCCGCCGCCACCGCCGGTGCCGACGCCGGCGAGCTCCTCAACGGTCTTGCCGGCGATGTCCGGGTCATGGGCGAGGCGCAGGCCGATGCGGCCGCGCTCGCGGTCGACCTCGACCACGCGCACTTTCACCTCGTCGCCCTTGTTGAGGACGTCCTCGACGGTCTCCACGCGCTCGCCGGGCGAGACGTTGGAGATGTGCAGCAGGCCGTCGGTGCCCTTGGCGAGCTCGATGAAGGCGCCGAAGGTGGTCGTCTTGACGACCTTGCCGTCGTACTCGTCGCCGACCTCGACCTCCTTCATCATCATCCGAATCCGCTCCACGAGCGCGTCGCCGAGCTCGCCGTTGGCGGAGTAGATCAGCACCTGGCCGTCGTCGTTGACGTCGATCTGCGATTCGAACTCGTCGGCCAGGCCGCGGATCGTTTCGCCGCCCTTGCCGATCAGCAGGCCGATCTGCGAGGGGTCGATCTGGATCGTCTGGATGCGCGGCGCGAACTGCGAGAGCTCCTCGCGGGGCGAGCCGATCACGTCGTGCATCTTGCCGAGGATGAACGTGCGGGCGTCTTTGGCCTGAGCGAGCGCGTCACGCAGGATGTCGAACGTGACGCCCGTGATCTTGATGTCCATCTGCAGCGCCGTGATCCCGCGGTCGGTGCCGGCGACCTTGAAGTCCATGTCGCCGAGGTGGTCCTCGACGCCGGCGATGTCGGTCAGGACGATGTAGTCGTCGCCCTCTTTGATCAGGCCCATCGCGATACCCGCGACCGGGCGCTTGATCGGCACGCCCGCGTCCATCAGCGACAGCGAGGAGCCGCACACCGAGGCCATCGAGGAGGACCCGTTGGACTCGAGGATGTCCGAGACGACGCGGATCGAGTAGGGGAACTCCTCGATCGACGGGATCATCGGCGCCAGCGCCCGCTCGGCGAGCGCCCCGTGGCCGATGTCACGGCGCTTGACGCCGCCCATCCGGCCCGCCTCCCCGACCGAGAAGGGCGGGAAGTTGTAGTGGTGCCAGTAGTACT
>Ga0134125_10006489_pt1 | contig 13251 bp, 13 predicted proteins | sample KB31751_FD_96464 | JGI IMG/M metagenome (GOLD analysis project Ga0134125, IMG submission 96464) | Terrestrial soil microbial communities with excess Nitrogen fertilizer from Kellogg Biological Station, Michigan, USA - KB3-175-1 | ecosystem: Environmental > Terrestrial > Soil > Unclassified ... | reverse complement strand
GGACAACAACCTGCGCGACAACGACATGCAGTGGGACTTCTGGACCCTGTCCCCCGAGTCGGCGCACCAGGTGACCTGGCTGATGGGCGACCGTGGCATCCCGCGGACCTGGCGGAACATGAATGGGTACGGCTCGCACACCTACCTGTGGATCAACATCGCGGGCGAGAAGTTCTGGGTCAAGTACCACTTCAAGACCGACCAGGGGATCGAGTTCCTCGCTCAGGCCGAGGCCGACCAGCTCGCGTCGGAGGACGGCGACTATCACCAGCGCGACCTGTACCAGTCGATCGCCCGCGGCGACCACCCGAGCTGGACGCTGAGGATGCAGATCATGCCGTTCGCCGACGCCAAGACCTACCGGTTCAACCCGTTCGACCTGACCAAGGTGTGGCCGCACGGCGACTACCCGCTGATCGAGGTCGGCCGGCTGACCCTCGACCGCAACCTGACCGATTACCACACCGAGATGGAGCAGGCGGCGTTCGAGCCGAACAACCTGGTGCCCGGCATCGCGCTGAGCCCGGACAAGATGCTGCTGGCCCGCGGGTTCTCCTACGCCGACGCGCATCGTGCCCGGCTCGGCGTGAACTACAAGCAGATCCCGGTGAACTCGCCGAAGGTGCCGGTGCACAGCTACAGCAAGGACGGCGCGATGCGGGTCGTCAACGTCTCGGACCCGGTGTACGCGCCGAACTCCAAGGGCGGCCCGCGGGCCGACACCGAGCACTACCGGCCGGACTACTGGCACTCCGACGGGGACCTGGTGCGCGCCGCCTACACGCTGCACGGGCAGGACGATGACTTCGGCCAGCCAGGCACGATGGTCCGCGAGGTGCTCGACGACGCGGCGCGCGACCGGCTGGTCAGCAACGTCACCGGCCACCTGCTCAAGGGCGTGAGCGAGCCGGTGCTGGAGCGCGCCTTCCAGTACTGGCGCAACGTGGACAAGAACCTCGGCGACCGGATCGAGAGCGGCGTCCGCGCCAAGAAGTAGCGGCGCCGGCTCCATGAGCCCCGGCACCCCTGCCGCCCGCTCCGGCGGGGGTGCCGGGCTCGTCCTGGTTCGGGGTGCCGGGTCCAGCCAGGGTTGAGGCGCCGGGTCGCTCCGGATCGGAACGCCGGAGCCGTCCTGGTTAAAGCCGGATTTGGCGACCGATGGGCGGTTTCCTGGGCTGGAGCCGGGTAGGTGGCGGTGATATTTCCCGGGGGAAGGGGTTGCCCATGGCCGCCGTCAGCGAACCGGCCGAGGTGCGGCGCGCTCACCGGAGCGAGCTCACACCGTTAGCGTTCCTCGAGCGCAGCGTGCTGGTGTACCCGGACAAGGTGGCCGTGGTGCACGAGGACCGCCGCTATACCTACCGCGAGTTCGGGGAGCGAGTGAACCGGCTCGCCTCGGCGCTGCGCGCGGCGGGGCTGCGCAAGGGCGACCGGGTCGCGTTCCTCGCCCCGAACATCCCGGCGCTGCTGGAAGCGCACTACGGGGTGCCGGCCGCCGGCGGCGTGCTGGTGGCGCTCAACTACCGGCTCAACGCCGAGGACATCGGCTACATCCTGAAGCATTCCGGCGCCCGGTTCCTGTTCGCCGATCACGAGTTCGAGCACCTGGCCAAGGGGGCCAAGGTCAAGCGCGCCGTGCGCATCGACGACACCGGGGATCCCGCGGATCCCTACGAGGCGTTCCTCGCCGAGGGCTCGCCCGATCCCCTGGCCAGCGAGCTCGGCGACGAGGACGAGACGATCTCCATCAACTACACCTCGGGCACTACCGGCCGGCCCAAGGGCGCGGTCTACCACTACCGCGGCGCCTACCTCAACGCGCTGGGCGAGGTGATCGAGACCCAACTGACCCCCGAGAGCGTGTACCTGTGGACGCTGCCGATGTTCCACTGCAACGGCTGGTGCTTCACCTGGGCGGTGACCGCCGTCGGTGGCCGCCACGTATGCCTGCGCCGGATGGATCCGGGCCGCGTCTGGGAGCTGATCGACGGCGAGGGTGTCACGCACTACAACGGCGCCCCGACCGTGCAGGCGATGATCCTCGACCACGAGAAAGCCCATAAGCTCGACCACGAGATCATCACCACGGTGTCGGGCTCGCCGCCGACGCCGGGGCTTTTCGCTCGCCTGACGGAGACCGGGCTGCGGCCCGTCCATGTCTACGGATCGACCGAGCTCTACGGCCCGTACATGATCTGCGAGCGCCAGGAGGGCTGGGACGAGCTCCCGGCCGAGGAGCAGGCGCGGCTGCTGGGACGGCAGGGCGTGCCCTACGTGATCGCCGACCCGGTGCGGGTCGTCGACGGCCGGGGCCGCGAGGTGTCCGCGGACGGCCAGTCGCTCGGCGAGGTCCTCATGCGCGGCAACAACGTCATGACCGGCTACTTCAAGGATCCCGGGCAGACCAGGGAGACGTTCGCGGGCGGCTGGTACCACTCGGGTGACCTTGCTGTCCGCCACCCCGACGGCTACATCGAGCTGCGCGACCGGAAGAAGGACATCATCGTCTCCGGCGGCGAGAACATCTCCACCATCGAGGTCGAGACGGCGATCGGCAGGCACCCGGCCGTGGCCGCCGTGGCCGTGGTGGCCACGCCCGACGAGAAGTGGGGCGAGCGGCCCAAAGCCTTCGTCGAGCTCAAGTCCGGCGAGGATGCCTCGGAGGGAGACATCCTGGCCTTCGCCAAGGGGCACCTGCCCGGCTACATGCGGCCGGCCGCGGCCGAGATCGTCCCTGAACTGCCCAAGACTTCGACCGGGAAGATCCAGAAAGCGGGGCTCCGCGCGAAGGAATGGGAGGGACGCGGCCGCAGGATCGGCTAGGTGACCCCGGAATCTTGGCAACCCGACCGGACGCGATTATCCGGTGGCCTCCTGGCGCCGGGCGACCTGCGCCGCGGCCCGCCGCTCCACGAAACGCGCGGCCCGGGCATCGAGCGCCCCGAGGGCCGCGGCGAGGTCCTGCCGTGCCCGCTCGCCGTCGGCGTCCAGGCCCTCGGCCTCGAAGACCCGCCAGTGGCGCACCAGCGGCATGATCACATCGTCGTGGTGGATGCGCAGGTCGTAGACGCCCGCCTGGGCGATCAGCACCGCTCTGCGGGCGAAACCGGGGACCACGGTGCCCGGCATCACGAATCCGGAGACCTCGTCGGCGATCGCCCGGAGGGTCTGGCTCGGCGCGATCTCCAGCGCGGCCTGGACCAGGTTCCGGTAGAAGATCATGTGCAGGTTCTCGTCCATCGCGATCCGGGTGAGCAGCTTCTCCGCGACCGGGTCCCCGCAGTAACGGCCCGTGTTGCGGTGCGAGACGCGGGTGGCGAGCTCCTGGAAGCACACGTAGACGCAGGCATGCAGCAGCGGCTTGTCCCCCGAGTCCCACCCCGCCTGCACCGTCGCCATCCGGTCCCGCTCGAGGCGCTCCGGGTCGACCCCCCGGGTGACCAGAAGGTAGTCACGGATGCAGGACGCGTGCCGGCCCTCCTCCGCCGTCCACCGGTTCACCCACGCCCCCCAGGCACCCTGGCGGCCGAATGTGTCCTTGAGCTCGGCGTGGTAGCTCGGGAGGTTGTCCTCGGTGAGGAGGTTCAGCTTCAGGGCCGCGCGGGCGATCGGTGAGAGCCGCGACTGCCCGGCGGACCACGGCTCGCCGCAGAGTCCGGCGAAGTTCCGTCCCTCGTTCCACGGGACGTACTCGTGCGGCATCCAGTCCTCGGCCGAGGCTAGGTGCCGGTCGAGGTTTTCCTCGACGGTGGCCTCGAGCTGCTTGAGCAGTGCCCGGGTCTCGAATGCCGTCATCAGGTGACTCCCCCCTTGCGCAAGGGTGTCACACAGGCGCTCGGGCGGGTGTACCCCGGTTCTCAGGGGCCGGTGGGCGGTCTATGGTGGTTGCTCTGTCCGGAGGGGGGACATACGCGATGAATCTCGACGTGGCGCTGTGTGAATCGATCGCCCGGGTCTGTGGGGTGCCCGCCGATCAGGTCAGCCCGTCCTCGACGCTGGAAGGCCTGGGTATCGACTCCCTGGCCGCCGCGGAGATCATCACCGACGTGGAGATCCGGACCGGGATCGAGCTGCCGATGGATGTCCTGCGTGGCCTGGGTGAGCTGCGGACCGTCGAAGAGGTCGCCGCCCATCTGGAGGCCGGCGCCGGGAGCCCGCCCGTCCCCAGCGGGCCATGACCGGCGCTGGGCGGCTGGCCACGATGGGCACGTCGCCGCGCGCGATCAGGCACCACTACGACCTGTCCGACGACTTCTTCCGGATCTGGCTCGGCCCGGACATGGTGTATTCCTGCGGCTGGTGGGAAGCCGGGGATGGCCGTGACTCGCTTGCGCGGGCCCAGCACCGCAAGCTCGACTTCTTCGCGGACCGCCTCGGAGTGCGCGGCGGCCGCGTGCTCGACATCGGCTGCGGATGGGGGGCGCTCCTCGACCGGTTCGTTCGCGTCCACGGCGCCGCCGCGGGGGCAGGGCTCACCCTGAGCCCCAGCCAGGCCGGAGTCGCGGCCTGCCGGAACGTGGCCGGAGTGTCGTACCTGCTCCAGAACTGGATTGACCATGAGCCCGCCGAGCCTTACGACGCGGTCACCTGCATCGAAGCGACCGAGCACTTCGCCTCCGAGACGCTGACCCCCGACGAGAAGGTCGAGGTCTACCGTGCGTTCTTCGAGCGCGCCGCGTCGTGGCTGCGGCCCGGCGGGCGGATGGGCCTGCAGTTGATCTGCCTCGACAACGTGGGGCATGCCGGAAGCCGGGCGGGGAGAGGGCCGTTCGCCGACCTCATCCTGGGAGACATCTTCCCCGAGTCGATGCCCGCGTCGCTGTCCGAGCTCGTCCTGGGCTGGGAGACGCACTTCGAGCTGGATGAGTTCCACGACCACCCCCGCCACTACCAGCGGACCTTCCGCGCCTGGACGCTCGCATACCGGCAGCAGGAGGCACTCGCCCAAGAACTGGTGGGCCCGGAGGCGTGCCGCAGCCACGCAAGGTACTTCGCGGTCGGCGAGGCCGTCTTCCGGCTCCGCGAGCACTCGCTGTACCGCGTCATCCTCACCAAGCGGCCCGAGCCCAAGACCTGGGCCGTCACCGTGCGCCCGAGCGACATCCCGGCCCCGGCAGATGGGGGCGGCGGCCCGTCCGGTGCCTCGGCCGCCGCGGTCCGCTCCCACTACGACGTGTCCAATTCGTTCTACGAGCTGTGGCTGGGTCCCTCGATGATGTACTCCTCGGGCATGTGGGCGGGCGCGGAGACCCCGGTGGATCTCGAGCGCGCCCAGCAGCGGAAGATCGACTTCTTCGCGGCCCGGGCGCTGCGCGGCGGCGGCCCCCGGCGGGTCCTCGATGTCGGCTGCGGCTGGGGCTGGAACCTCCGCAGGCTCGCGGAGGCGCACCGGGTCACCGCCGCCACTGGGCTGACGCTGAGCCGGGCGCAGCTCGACTACCTCACCGGGCATCCGGTCCCCGGGGCCGACATCCGGCTGGAGGACTGGAACGACCACGACCCGGCCGAGCCATACGACGCGATCTTTTCGTTCGGGGCGTTCGAGCACTTCGCCCGGGACGGGACCACGGGTCCCCAACGGATTGCCGCCTACCGCCGTTTCTTCCGCTCGTGCATGGAGTGGCTGGCCCCCGGAGGCCGGCTCGCCCTGGAGACGATCGCTCACGATGGTGCCCCGGACACGGACGCGCCGCTGGGGCGGGGACCGCTGGGCGACTTCGTATTGAGCCTGTACCCGGAGTCGGTGTGCCCTCATCTGGGGGAGATCGTGCTTGGCTTCGAGCCCTTCTTCGAGGTCGAGATGCTCCGCTCGGATCCGGCGGACTTCGCGCGCACCTGCCGGGTGTGGCTTACTGCGCTGCGTGAGCACGAGCGCGAGGCCGTTGCCATCGTCGGCGAGCAGGTCGTGCGTCAGTTCCGCCGCTATCTGGCCGCGTCGGAGATCCAGTTCCGGACGCGCATCATCACGAACTACCGGCTGGTCCTGCACCGGCGGTCAGGCGTTCGCGTCTAAACCATATAGAAACCGTCAATACTCGGTCATACTCTCCTAAAGGGTTCGCCGCCGGGGGGTGGCGGCGGCCGGGTGGGGAGGGGAGCGGGAATGCCTGATCTTGGCCATGAGGAAGAACGCGCTCGCAAGGAGTCAGGGTCTGCGCCGGAGAGCAGGCTGTCCCGGCGGCAAATGATGACGGCGTCGGCCATCGCCGCCGGGGCGGGGCTGACGAGCGTTTCGGCGTGCAGCAGCACGGGCTCTGAGGCAAGCGCCGCGGGCGGCGGGCAGGCGGTGTCGCTGGGAGATTCCGGTACGACGACGGTCGAGTTCCGTGGCCGCGTCACCCAGTCCGCCCAGAGCTTCACCAGCTACGGCTACCTCACCCGGGCCAGCCACACCAATGAGAACGACCTGTTCAGCGGCTCGCCTCTGAGCGAGAAGACCGCGCTGCTGACCGCGTACGCGACCGGGGGACTCCGGGCCCGCACCACCGACGACGTGGTGCATGCCCTCGACATCGTGGGCACGATGACGGTCTACCAGCGCAGCAGCCCGGGGGCCAGCTTCAATGACCCGTCGTCCTTCAAGGCCGGCACGCCGGTCGCCCGCTACGACATGACGCTGCAGGACATCCTGACCGTTATCGCGACGAACACGGGTCTGCCCACCCTGACCGGCGACATGCTGCAGACGTTTGCGCATGCGCTGTCCGGCCCGCTGTCCAGCCAGACGTTCGGCCGGCAGGGAACCCGGCTGCGGTTCTTCGCCACCGGGCTGGGACACAAGACCGACGACGCGCCCACGGCGCAGCTGGAGATCGCCGGCAACTGGTCCGTCGAGTGACGCCGCGGCCGTGACGTTCCCCGGTCGCCCCGGGCCGGCGTCAGCGACCGAGCCGTGAGGTCGCCGGCTCGTCCCGCCCCGGTTGCCGTCACCGGGGCGGGGGTAAAGACGCCCGCCGGGGACGGCGTTGGCGAGCTGTGGGAGAACCTGTGCGCCGGCCGTCCGTCGGCCGAGGTGTTCACCGACGACCGGCTGCCGTCGGCGACGGCGGCGCTGGTGTGCCGGGTGAACGGCTTCGACCCGGCCGCCTACCTCACGCCCGTCGAGGTGCGGCGGCTGGACAGGTCTCATGCCCTCGCCATCGGTGCCGCGGCCGACGCCCTCGGCCAGTGCGGCGAGCTGCCGGTCCCGGACCGGCGGGCGGTGGTGTGCGGCATCGGGTTGGGCGCCGCGGCGACCTACGAGGAACAGGTGTCGAGGCTCCTCGGTCAGGGAGTGCGGGGAGTGAGCCCGCTGACCATCCCGATGGTCATGCCGAGCTCGGTCGCCGCCCACCTGTCCCTCCGGTTCGGCTTCGCGGGACCGTGCGTGACCGTGTCCGCCGCCTGCGCGTCCGGCGCCGCGGCCATCGGTGAGGGCGTGGAGCTGCTGCGCCGGGGGGCAGCCGACCTCGTGCTGGCCGGTGGCGTCGACTCGCTGGTCAACTACGGCGCGATGTGCTGCTTCATGCGGCTGGACGCGATGAGCCGCAACGTGAGCTGTCCCGGGCTCGCCTCCCGTCCCTTCGACGCCGACCGCGATGGGTTCGTGATGGGCGAGGGCGCCGGATTCGTCGTGCTCCAGCGGCTCGAGGACGCCGCCGCATCGGGGACAGAGCCGCTCGGGCTCGTTCTTGGGCACGCCTCCAACGCCGACACCCATCACCTGGTGGCGCCGAGTCCGGACGGCGCGGGCGCCGTCCGCTGCATGGAGCTGGCCCTGGCGGACGCGGGCGCCCAGCCCGGCGACGTGGCGCACGTCAACGCGCACGGGACCAGCACGGTGCTGAACGACCGCGCCGAGGCTGTCGCCCTCACGGCGCTGTTCGCGGGGTCCTGTCCCCCGGTCACGGCCGTCAAGGGCTCGACGGGCCACATGATCGCGGGGTCTGGGGCGGTGGAGGCGATCGTGAGCCTGATCTCCCTGCGGCACCGCCTGATTCCTCCGGTGGCCGGCCTCCGGGCCATCGACCCCGACTTCGACCTCGATGTCGTGCAGGCCACGCCGCGGGAGGGCCCGCCAGGCTATGCGCTGTCCAACTCGTTTGGCTTCGGCGGCGCGAACACCGTGCTCGTGCTCGCCGCCTGGCGATCAGCCAGCTGATCTTGAGATCCGGCCACAAGCCTCGCTGCGCTCATGAGGCTGAACCGCAGCGGCGCCCGCGGCTCGTTCCAGTACGTTCGTTCCGGGCCGAGGATCTCCAGCTGGAGGCCGAACAGGCCCATCATGGCGCGGGCCGGAGGCGACATCATCCCGCAGGCGAACCGGTAGCCGCGCTCGCGCATCACCAGGTACAGCCGGCACATGAGACCGATGAACGCCGCATGCTCCAGGCTCTGGTGGCTGGGCGCCACGCACATCCGGCCCACGTCCACGACCCCGCCGCGTGGCTCCACGACGATCCCGCAGGCCTCTTCCGTCGGCAATCCGGGCGGGGGCACCACCCGGCCCGTGCTCATCGCGACGTCCCCGTCCCACCCGATGACATGGACGGCGCGGTCGTCATACTCGTCACGCTCCATCCCGCCGGGGAGATCGCTGGCGGTGCACCATCCGCGGTCGAGCACGGCGCCTCCGCGCAGCCGGTAGGCGATCTCGCGTTCGGAGTCGCCGTCCGCCACCCGGTAGTCGAACGGGGACCTCGCCAGCATCCGGGTGATGAGGGCGTCGAGCGGCAGACCATCCATGGCTCGACCCTGTCCCGCCTGGTGGCCCGTGGTCAACTCGCGGCCGACGGGTCCGCGTAGACGACGATGTTGCTCAGGGAGGAGCCGCCCTCCGCGGCGGAGGCGGGCGTCAGCGGGTCGGCCCCGGGGCGCCGGTCATCTGCCGGTGACGGCGTGGGCCGCGCGGCGGCGATTCCGCCGCAGGCCGATCACCCCTAGCGCGGCCAGCAGCCCGCCGCCGGCCATGATCGCCAGCCATGGGGCCGGAGAGGTACCCGGCTTCGGCGCGGTGCCCCCCAAGCCGGTCGCGGCACCCCCGATCGGCATGGCCTGGCTGCCCACCGCGTCCTGCAGGCTGTGGATTCGCAGGCCACCCTGGTTGTCGAGCACGACGAGCGTGTGGATGGTGTTGGCGCGCAGGAGCAGGTGCCTGGTTGCCGTCGCGCTGTAACCGGTGGCGTGGATGGCCTGCCGGCCGGGGGAGAGAGCCAGGAAGCCGGTATAGCTGCCGAGCTGCAGCGGGCCGCCGAGCGCCTGGCCGTCGGCGTTGACGGTGACCCGGTGCTGCGCCACCGACTCCTGGACGACGCGCACGAGCGCCTTGCCCGGGCTCGACATCATGGTCTCTTTCAGCACCTGGACGCCGAGGTGAGATGGGGCCCCCATGCTCACGATCGTGTAGGCCATTCCGGATGCGACCTGAACGCTGGCCGACAGCATCGGCGGGGTGGACGCCGGGGCGCCGCTGTCCCGCATCGCGACCGTGTACTGACCGGTGGGGATGGCCCGGTAGACCGAGACGTGGCCGTAGCGGACGTGCCTGATCACGGTCATCCCGCTGCCGCCGAACGGGTTGAGGTAGATGTCGAAATTGGGGGCGCTGGGCGACCAGTTGCCCCAGCGGATCCACCCGGTGGATTGCGCGGCCACGGGTGGCGCGGCTCCCACCAGGACCAGAGCGAGCGACAACGGGACAAGTGCCGCCACGGCGCGTAGTTTCATGTCCTTACCCTCCCCACCGGCCCGGGAGCCCGCAGGCCCGGCTGGCCATTTGCTTGATCACTGAGTTACCGGGCGGCCGATCAGCAGCCCCAGCGGGCTCGGCGCGCCAAATTCGACTCGCAGCGCTGCGCCGCCGGCCAGTCGCACCAGGTTCACGTGCGCGGGCAGGAACACAGAACGCTGCGCGAGGAGCGAAGAGCGGATGTGCCGCAGCTCAGCGGCGCGGTCCGCCGGGCTGCCCGTTCCGGCGATGTCCATCTCCCGCAGGGGCATGGCCGCGGCGGCGCCGGGAGCACCGTCACCGAACGACACCACGTGCACCGGATACGAAACGGCTAGCGCCGCGAGCGTAATCAGGAGGCGGGAGTCCACCTTCCCGGTGAGAAGTTCCTGCCGGGCGGCGGCCCCGCTCTGAATCCGGGGGCTTGTCACCAGTTGCGCGGCGGCCTTCCGCCGGGCCGCCCAGTCAGCCGCGAGCGCTGCCCGGTAGGCCGCCGCCCCGTGCGGGGCGACGGCGCGGATGTCGATTCGTGCCCGGCCCGATCCGAACCCGGCGATGACGGCGGGCGCGTATTCGGCCTCGAGGCGGCTCCCTAAGACCTTCCCGGCGGCCTGCGTCGCCACGATTACGTCACACAAACGCAGGCCCGGCGCCCCTGGCCCCAGCGCGAGCAGGCCACCGGCCGGGAATCCGCGGGCCCGGAGCAGCCGGCACATGCCGGGATCGCACCCCACGACCGCGTCGCGGCTGACCTGGCGCACGACCCAGGTGGCGGCTGCGCCCGCCCCGGGGCCGGTGAGCGCGCCCGCTTCCCCCCCGGCGGCCGGCGCGGTGCTGGCCTGGCGGGTGAGGGAAACGGCCAGCGCGCTGGCCACCAGTGCGGTGACGGCCAGCACGATCAGCGCGGCCACCCGGTGGCGCCGGAATAGCCGGCCCGGGGCGTCCCGGCGCAGCCGCAGGCGCACCGTCGTGGCCATCACGGCCGGCCATGATGGTTCCGGGTTGGCGCTGGGCCGGGGGTCGCCGAGCTCGGGCGGCCGGGCGCGGGCATCGTCACCGCCGGGCTCGTTGCCGCGGGCCGGCCTCCGGCGGACCGTACCGAGCGCCGTTTCTAGCGCATCGAGCGAGGCCCGCCCGGTACCCGGCGGCCGGTAATTGGCCTGCTCCCCCATCCGCGCTACCCCCAGGGCCGCGGTTCCTCGATGATCAGCTCGCAAACGACGACACTGTAACAGCCGATTTCCGGCAATGTGCCCGTTTAGTACCAAAGTCGGTGCCCGTTTAGTAACAAAAGTCGCCGGCGGCAAAGCACGGGTAGGCCCCGTGGCCCGGCAGAGATGATGGCCGCCCGGCCCGGCGGGGGGATGGTGCGTCCTCCCCGCCCGTGGCGGGTGGCTATCGCGAGTCCCGCTTGCTGTTCTTGCTGCGCTCGATGTTGGCGACCAGGTCGTGCAGGGGCTTCGTGCCGGCGCCGACGACAAGCCCGGTGACCAGCAGGTCGGCCCAGAAGGGCGGCTGCCCGGATCCGTTCGCCCGCACGGCCTGCATGAGCGTGATGTTCAGCACGGCGCACAGGAGGAAGCCGAGGCCGGTCGCCACACCCCAGGTGACGACGGCGGTGAGCCGTCGGCTGATCTCGATCGCATCCTGGAACTCCGGGGCGCGGTCCTTCTGGCCGGCCGGTCGCGGGTCGGCCAGGGCCTTGTCCCGCTTGACCTTGCGCTTGCTCGTGTCCGGGCCGAGCTTCCGGCTGAACGGCTCCAGGGCGCGCTCGATCGCGAGCGCCAGGATGAACAGGCCGGTCAGAGCGCTCCACTGGTTGTCGATGCGGTAGGTGCTTGAGGCGCTTCCGTGCACCCCCCAGGCGGCGAAGAAGGCCCCCACCGCCAGCCCCAGCCCGAGGACGGTGTACCAGAACTGCTGGCGTCCTCCGGGCTTCAAGCAGTCAAGCTCCCCCGTGTGCACCTCGGGCCGCAGTGGCCTGATCTGGCTGGGAGCCACGACAGCAGCCATGACGATTCCTCCGTTCCCTGCCTGGTATTGAGAGTGAGAAGCCGAGTCCGTGATACGACCGGGGCGGTCAGCGGGCGCGGGCGGGACGCAGGCGGGCCAGGCCCTTGCGGGCGGCGGCGTGGCGGGGGTGGCGGCGCAGTGCGAACCGGCGCGCGGCCCGGGCGGTGCTGCCGTCAGCGGCGGAACGGGCGGTGCGGGCCTGCCGGGCGGTCTCGGCCTCGGCCATGAAGGCGGCGCGGCGCTGCTCGGCCAGGGCGGCTGCGATGGTCGGGTGCTGGATCATTGTGTCCTCCTCGGTGAGTCCTTGTGATCTCAGCCTGCGTCGCGGCAGGTCAGCGGGCATCCGTGGCGGCTACGGAACCACCACCCGTTCACCACGGATACGGCGCTGACCCGGTGAGGGTGAGGGTGCGACGGACCGCTATGCGGAGGGTGCGTCCTGGCCCCCGCCGTGACGGCGCTTCAGGTCGGCCGACGTACGGGGGCGGCCCGGGCGGCCGCGGTCGCGATGGCGGCGGCGCTGTCGGCCAGCGCCTCGGAGGGCTGCTCGCCGGCGATAAAAAGCCGGTAGTAGATCAGGGCGGTCACGGTCCGGATGATCTCGGCGGAGCCGATCCCGGCGGGCGCCTCGCCGCGCTGCACGGCCCGGTCGACGATGACCGTCATCGTGGCGGTGCGGCCGGTAGATCGTCGTCTTGGCGACCCCCGGCCCGCGTCGCGACCCGCTCCAGCCTCGCGCCCGCGTACCCGTGCTCGTTCAGCTCCTCCATGACCGCGGCCATGACCGCTGCCCGGGTACGGGCGGTCCGTCCTCCCGGCCTGAGCGTGCCTAGCCGGTCATTCCGTGCCCGCGACCTCGTAGTGGTGCACGGTCAGATCCCGATCGACCAGGAAGCGGTCATCCTCGGGGTAGAAGACAGCCTTCTCGATGTCCTGGCCGGCGAAGCCCTGGATCGCCTCCCGGGAATCCCAGAAGCTCAGCGTGATGACTTCGGCCTGCTCACCGTCGGGCCGCCACAGCATCCAGGCGCCGCGGTTTCCGGGTGTGGCCTTGTAGCCTTCGATTCCCGTCTGCTGGATGTAGCTGGCGTAGGCGGTGGCGTCACCGGCGCGGACCGCGCCGCGCCAGATCCTTGCGATCATTCTCGCCCTCCTTCCGGGCTACCTGCTGGGTGTCTCGGTGAGCACCTGGTGCAGAACGCGGCCGCACTGCTCCGGGTACTCCACGAAGCCGGCGTGGCCACCGGGGAACTCGGCCACGGTGGTGCCGAGCCGGCCGCTCCACCACCGGAGGTTCGTGGGCGACCAGCGTGTGCACCTGGCCGGAGTGGGCGGTGACCAGCGCGAGCCCGACGGTGGCGCCGCCGCTGCTGCCGAACACCGCCGCCGGGCCGCCGCCGAGCGCCGACAGCAGCCGGTGCACGTCGTCGGCCTGCTGATCGGGCGTCACGTCCTGGCTGGTGTCCTCGCGGCTGCTGTGGCCGATGCGGCGCGGGTCATAGGTCACCACGGTGTAGTCGCTGGCGACCGCG
>Ga0134125_10006485_pt1 | contig 13254 bp, 10 predicted proteins | sample KB31751_FD_96464 | JGI IMG/M metagenome (GOLD analysis project Ga0134125, IMG submission 96464) | Terrestrial soil microbial communities with excess Nitrogen fertilizer from Kellogg Biological Station, Michigan, USA - KB3-175-1 | ecosystem: Environmental > Terrestrial > Soil > Unclassified ... | reverse complement strand
CAGCGCCGATTCCGGGCACTGCGGGGCGTGCTTGAGCAGGATGGTGTTGCCGTTCATCAGGTTCGGCGCCGCGAACCGGGCCACCTGGTAGTACGGGAAGTTCCACGGCATGATGCCCAGCAGCACGCCTAGCCCCTCCTTGCGCACGACGGCGGTGCCACCGGCTGCGACGTCGAGTTCCTCGTCCTGGAGGTACTGGGGGCCGTTCTCGGCGTAGTAGCGGTAGATGGACACGACGATGTCGATCTCCCCCCGGGCTTGCAGCACCGGCTTGCCCATTTCACGGGTGATGATCGCCGCGAGCTCGTTCTTGCGCTCGGCGTAGAGGTCGGCGACCCGGCCCAAAAGGGCGACCCGGTCGTCGACGGCGCTCGTGCGCCAGGTGGTGAAGGCGGTGTGGGCCGCGGCGGTGGCGTCCTGCAGCGCGGCGTCGGTGATGGTGTCGAATTCCTGCTCGACCTGGCCGGTCGCGGGATTGGTGACGGCGTAGATGCCCATGGTGGCTCCTTCGATGGGGGACGAGCTGTCGTGGCCATTCTGCCTGAGAGGGCCACGTCTGGGGCACAGCGTCCTACCCCGGCCCGCTTATTCCCGGCTCAGCGGGCGCGGTCCACCCGCGCCTCGTCCCAGACCGGCTCCTCGGACTCGTAGACCCGCCCATCGGACCCGAAGACCAGGAACCGGTCGAAGGACTTGGCGAACCAGCGGTCGTGCGTGACCGCCAGGACGGTCCCCTCGAACGCGTTGATGGCGCGCTCCAACGCCTCGCCGGAGTGCAGGTCCAGGTTGTCGGTCGGTTCGTCGAGCAGCAGCAGGGTCGCGCCGGAGAGCTGCAGGAGCAGGATCTGGAACCGGGCCTGCTGGCCACCCGAGAGCGAATCGAAGGCCTGCTCGGCTTGCCCGGCCAGTCCGTAGCCGTCCAGCGCCCCGGAGGCGGCCTCCCGGCCCAGCCCGGAGCGGTGTTCGTCGCCGCGGTGCAGGATGTCCAGCAGGCTCCGGTGCCCCAGATCCGGGCGGACGTGCGTCTGGGCGAAGTAGCCGGGGCGGATGCGCGCCCCGAGCTTCACCGTCCCCGCATGGGGGACTTCCGCCAGCACGATGTCGGACACCGGCAGGTGTTCCCGCTCCGGGTCCGTGCCGCCGGCGGCGAGCAGCCGCAGGAAGTGGGACTTGCCCGAGCCGTTGGACCCGAGCACGCCCACCCGGTCCCCGAACCAGATCTCGGTGGAGAACGGCTTCATCAACCCCGTCAGTTCGAGCCTCTCGGCGACCACCGCGCGCTTGGCGGTCCGTCCCCCGCGCAGCCGCATGGTCACGTTCTGCTCGATCGGCAGGGCCTCCGGTGGTCCGGCTTCCAGGAACTTCGCCAGCCGGGTCTGGGCGGCGTGGTACCGGTTGGCCATGTCGGACCGGAAGGCGGCCTTGTTCTTGTACATGTTCACCAGCTCCTTGAGCTTGGCGTGCTCCTCGTCCCAGCGCTTGCGCAGTTCCTCGAAGCGGGCATTGCGGTCGGCCCGGGCCTCCACGTAGCTGCCGAACGAGCCGCCGTGGATCCACGCCGAGGCGCCGTTGATGCCCGGCTCGAGGGTGACGATGCGCTCGGCGGCCTGGTTGAGCAGTTCGCGGTCGTGGCTGATGAACAGGACGGCCTTATCGGTGGCGCGCAGCTTGGCCTCGAGCCAGCGCTTGCCGGGCACGTCGAGGTAGTTGTCCGGCTCGTCGAGCAGCAGCACCTCGTCGGGCCCGGAGAACAGCGCCTCCAGGACCACGCGCTTCTGCTCCCCGCCGGACAGCGTGGAGGCCGCACGATGTGCGGCGCGCTCGAAGGGGATCCCGAGCGCGGCCATGCAGACCTCGTCCCAGACGGTCTCGATCTCGTACCCTCCGGCATCGCCCCAGTCCACGATGGCCTGCGCGTAGCGCATCTGCGTCTTCTCCTCCGCGGCCGGATCGGCGTGGTCGGCGAGCATGGCGTCCTCGGAGGCCGCCAGTTCCGCGGCGGCGGCGGCCAGCGCCGGGGGAGCGGCGGAGACCAGCAGGTCGTGCACCGTCGACTCATCGCGGACCTGGCCGACGAATTGGCGCATGATGCCCATCGTCCCGGAGAGCCCGATCGTCCCGCCATCGGGGACCAGGTCCCCGGCGATGATCTTGAACAGGGTGGTCTTGCCGGTGCCGTTCGGGCCGATCAGCGCGGTCTTGCTGCCGGTTCCGACCTTGAAGGAGACCTCGTTCAGCAACTGCGTGCCGTCGGAAAGGAAGTAGTCGATCCCGGCAACATCGATATGACCCATCCGGCCAGTCTAGGTGGGGATCGAAGCAGGCGGGGTCAGAGCCGCTGGGATCGGATCAGCTGGGATCGGACCAGTTGGGATCAGGCATGGCTTCCCAACCCCGCGGAGCCGGCGTCACGCCGTCGTTCGCTATTGCCCCGGGGCCCGGGTCAGTTAGGCCAAACTCCGGTGACAGGCCCGGAAATCCGCCGTAGATTGAACGCCATGAAACTCACCGGAGCACTCGAACAGGCATTCAATGACCAAGTCACCCTGGAGCTGGAGGCGTCCGTGGTGTACCGCCAGCTGGCCATCGACATGGATGTCCAGGACCTGCCGGGCATCGCCGGATGGTTCCGTGCCCAGTCACAGGAGGAGATCGTCCACGCCGAGAAGTTCATCTCCCACATGACAGACCGCGACTCGAGCCCGTCCATCGGGGCCATCAAGGCCCCCGCGGTGAAATCCGGTTCGGTCCGGGACGCCTTCGAGGCCTCGCTCGCCCATGAGGTCAAGGTCTCGGAGGCCATCCGCCACCTCTACCGGCTGGCCCAGCAGGAGGGCGACATCGACGCGTTGCCGCTGCTGAGCTGGTTCGTCTCCGAGCAGCTCGAGGAGGAGGCGACCGTCAGCGAGATCATCGGCCGCGTCCGGCTCATCGGCGACGACGGCCCCGGCCTGCTGCGCCTGGACGCCGAGCTGGGCTCCCGTCCCGGCACCGACGAGGAGGACTAGCCGGGTCTCGACCGGGTCTAGCCGCCCAGTTCGCGGCGCAGCCGCTCCAGTTCCCGGCGGTCCCGCTTGGTGGGCCGGCCGGTGCCGCGGTCGCGGACCGGCACCAGCAGGGCGGGCGCCTTCGGCCGGGCCGGGGTGTGGTCGGTGTAGCAGCTGGCCGCCGCCTGGGCCCCCACGCGTTTGACGATGAGCTGCCGGACCTCGAGGATCCGCTCGAAACCGGATTCCCGGATCCCGATGGTGTCTCCGGGCACGACGACCGCCGCGGCCTTGGCCGGGCGGTCGTTCAGTTTCACGTGGCCGGCACGGCATGCCGCCGTGGCCGCGGAGCGGGTCTTGAAGGCGCGTACTCCCCAGAGCCACGCGTCGATGCGGACTGCCTTGTCGAGCGTTTTCATGGTCCTCCGAGCCTAGCGGCACCCGGTGCGCGGCGCCCGTCCCAGCCCCAGCGCGGCACAGGCCTGGGCCGCGGTGTCCTCGATGAGGCGTTCGGCGTCGGCCTGCAGGTCGACCAGTTTCGCCGGCCCCGGTGCGATGGAGAACGCGGCCGTCAACCCGGCCTCCCGACAGGCGGCGGCATCGAGCTGGACGGCCCCGGCGATGACGACGACACGCGCTTGCGGGTCGGCCGTGCGGCGGACGGCGTCAACGACCTTACCGCCCAGGGACTGGGTGTCCAGCCGGCCTTCGCCGGTGAGCACGACGGCTGCACCGGCCAGTGCCCCACGCAAGCCGATGGCCTCGGAGACCAGCTCGGCACCGGGGACCAGCTGCGCCCCCAGCAGGGCGCCCAGGGCCAGCGGCAGGCCCCCGGCGGCACCGCAGCCGGGCTGTCCGGCCAGCTCGTCGGCCCCCAGCACCCGGGCCAGATGCCCCAGACCCGCATCCAGCGCGGCGACATCGTCCGGCGAAGCCCCCTTCTGCGGGCCGAACACGGCGGCGGCCCCGCGCGGACCGCAGAGCGGGTTGTCCACGTCGACGGCGATCCGCCAGGCCACCTCGCACGCCCGCGGATGCAGTCCGGTGTGGTCGACGGTGGCCACGGAGGCCAACGCGCCGCCGCCGGGCGCCACCGGTGTGCCGGAGGCATCGAGGAAGCCCACACCGAGTGCGGTGAGAAGCCCGGCACCGCCGTCCGTGGTGGCCGAGCCGCCGATGCACAACAGGATCTCGTCGACCCCGGCGTCGAGCAGCCGCGCGGCAATCAGGCCCACCCCGTGGGTGTCCGCCACCAGTGGCTGGAGGGGGACATCGGAGACTTGGGGCAAGCCGTTGGCCTCGGCGGCCTCGATGATGCCGCTGGTGCCGTCGTGCGACATGCCGTAGCGCGCGGTGCAGGGGCGTCGGAGCGCGTCGGTGGTCTCGACCGTCAGCGCTTCGGTGCCCCACGTCGCCAGCAGCGCGTCCAGGGTGCCTTCGCCACCGTCGGCCATGGGCAGTTCGAGGACCCGTGCGTCGACTCCGGCAACGGCCCGCGCACCGCGGGCCATGGCGGCGGCGGCCTGCGCCGCACTGGCACTGCCCTTGAAGGAATCGGGGGCGACGACGATGACGGGGGAGGGGGTGCTGGTCATGGATCCACTCTAGGCGGGACGCGAGCGGCAGCCTATGGGTAGTATGCCCATACTCAGAGCCCATGGCTCTATTGAAGATGGGCAGTACGCCTATTGGCGGGCGGCGACGATGGCCAGCTGGAGGGTCGCGGCGTGAGCGGGGACGCGGGGGTCGAGCCCGGTCAGCTCCGTGATGCGGTCCAGCCGCTGGATGGCCGTGTTGCGGTGCAGGTAGAGCCGCCGGGCCGTGGCGGACGTCGAGGAGCCGCAGGCCAGGTAGGCCTCCACGGTGCGGTGGTGCTCGGGACGCAAACCGGCAACGCGGCGGGCCAGGGAGGCCGCCGTCGCCGGCGGCAGGCCGGCAACCGACAACTCGGGTGCCAGGTCGACCAGGTGGAGCGTCCTGCGGCTGTCCGGCGTGGGCAACAGCCAGCGGGCCGAGACCAGGGAACCGAGCGCTTGTGCGGAACCGGCGAGTTCGAGCACGTCGGCGCACATCCCGCCGTCGAGGACCAGAAGCCCCTGCGGGCCTGCAGTGGCTTCCTCCAGGACCGGACCCGGCGACCGGGCGCCGCTGAGGATCCAGAGGACGCCACCGAACCGGGCCCGCCGGTGCGGGCCGGCCGGCTCGGGGCCGCTGGGGGAGTCCACGCTGCCCGTGGGGTGCTCGTCCAGGAACGCCTCGAGGCGCCAGGGTGGCGGCAGTTCGGGCAATCCGGAGTCCAGGGCCGCGGCCAGCGCCGGGCCGTCGAGGTCCCCCGAGACCAGGGCGGCCAGCAACTCGCGGTCGGCGGCGTCCCGGCGGACGGAGTCGTCGAGCTCGCGTTCGCGCTCGAGCAGCAGCGCAGTGGTCAGGACCAGCACCTGGGCCACCGGTGCCACACGCTCGGGCGGACCCGTCACGCCCAGCACGCCGACGATGTCGCCGTGCAGCCGGAGCGGAAGGTTCACCCCGGCGCGCTCGGAGGCCGGCCCGGCCTCGTGCACGATTCCCGGTTCCCCCGCAGCCACCGCCCGCGCCACGGCATGCATCGAGCCGATGCGGGCGGGATCGGTGGAGGCAACGATCCTGCCCGATGGGTCCATCATGTTGATGTTGAATTCCAGAGTCGGGGCGACCTGGTCAATCACGCGTTGGGCCAGTTCGCGGCTCAGGGGCGGGGACATACCGCCATCCTAGGTGCCGGCGTCAACAGGACGGCGTCGATGGCCTGTTCGAGGATCTGTACCGCAGGCAACTGCCCTCCGGCCGGGGACGCGAGAAGGGGCCCCGGCTTTGGGGGGAAAGCCGGAGCCCCGCTTCATCACTCGCACCTTCATGAGGTACTTAAGACTCTAGGAGGCGACCCTTGGCGCTGCCTGTGCGTCGCATGGGGATTGCCTCCGACCTTTCCCCGCCACGGGAGTGCCGTCGTCGCCCGCGGGCCTCGGAGGCGAGGAGCGGCGGGGCCGACGGGCCGTGTGGCCGGTCTGCGGGCGCAGGGCCGGTACTCGGTAATGTGGTCGGTGTCACCCACTCCTTCGTCCCGCGAGGTGTTTTCCGTGCCAAGTCGCATCGACACCGGTAAGCAGGGCACGCCGATTTCCCGTGCCATGCGTCCGGTCAACCAACTGGTCGAAAAATTCATCCCGTCAGCGCTGGTCTTCGCCATCGTACTGACCTTCATCGTCGCCATCCTGGCCCTGTTCCTGACGGGGTCCTCGCCGGTGCTCGTCGTCAAGAGCTGGGGCGATGGCCTGGCCGGGCTGCTGGCCTTCATCACCCAGATGGCCCTGGTCCTCATGCTGGGCCACATCCTGGCCAACACCCGCCCCGTGCGGAAACTGCTGGCCTTCCTGGGAAGCATTCCGCGTACGCCCCTGCAGGCCTACCTGTTCGTGTTCGCCGTCGCCGCCGTGGCCTCGCTGATCACCTGGGGGCTCGGCCTGGTCGTCGGCGCACTGCTGGCCAAGGAAGTCGCCGCGCAGGGCCGGGAGCGGGGCCTGCGACTGCACTTCCCGATGCTGGTCGCTTGCGGCTTCGCCGGTTTCGTCGTCTGGCACATGGGGTATTCGGGTTCCGGGCCGCTGACCGCCGCGACCCCCGACTCCTTCATCGCGAAGCAACTCGGCGCGCCCCTGCCCATTTCCGAGACGACCTTCTCGTCCTGGAACATGATCGCTGCGCTCGCCACCATCGTCGTCGTCGGATTGGCCCTGTTCCTGGTGGCACCCCGGCAGGCCGACAGGATCGTCGAGCTGGAGCGCGACGCACGCGATGCCGGCGTCGTGGTCGAGGAGGACGTCGTCACCCCCGCCGACCGCGTGGACGCCAGCCGGCTGCCCACGCTGCTGCTGGGCCTGATGCTGGCCGCCTACCTGGTGATCCACTTCGTGCAGGGCGGAACCATCACGCTGGACATCGTGAACTGGACGTTCCTTGCGCTGATCCTGCTGCTGGTGCGCAACCCCTTCGAACTCGTCGCCCTGACCAAGGACGCGGCATCCAACGTCGGGGAGATCCTGCTGCAGTTCCCGCTCTATGCCGGCATCTTGGGCATCATGGAGGGCACCGGGCTGATCCAGGTGTTCTCGGATGCGTTCGTGGCCATTTCGACGCCGCAGACCTTCGGCGTCCTGGCCCTGCTGTCGGCCGGCCTGGTGAATTTCTTCGTCCCCTCCGGTGGCGGGCAGTTCGCCGTCCAGGCACCGATCATGCTCACAGCCGCGGAACAACTAGGGGTGGATCCCTCGATCCCGATCATGGCCGTGGCCTACGGCGACCAGTGGACGAACATGATCCAGCCGTTCTGGGCCCTGCCGTTGCTCGCCATCGCGGGGTTGAAGATGCGCGACATCCTGGGCTACACGACGATCGTGCTGGTGGCCTCCGGGCTGGTCTTCGCCGCGACGCTGCTCGTCGTCTCGCTGTAGCCGGCTGGGACCGGACATGATGAGGGCCCCGGCTTGGGGAAAGCCGGGGCCCGATTCATCACTCGCACCTTTGAGGTAGTCACCATTCTAGGAAGCGAACCTTGGATGTTGCTGTGCACCGGGTGGGGGTTCGCTGTCAGCCCCCTCGGCTTCACGCCAGCAGCAGTGCAATGAGACCGACCGCGGGCAGGGAAAGCAGCGAGGACAGGAAGATGACGTCGCGGGCCGCGGCCGTGGGCATGCGGAACTGGCTGGCAAAGAGGTAGACGTTCTGGGCCGTCGGCAGCGCGGCCATCACCACGACCCCGAAGAGCGCGGTACCCGAAACGCCGAACCCCAGCCGGCCGATGGCCCACGCCGTACACGGCATGAGCACGAGCTTGACCACCAGGGACAGCACGACGTCGGGGCGCGCCGACCGCTCGGCGAACGGCTTCTGCCCGTACATGCCCATGCCGAAGAGCATCAGCAGCAAGGGGATGGACGAATGGCCGAGCATTTCCAGCGGTGTCCAGACGATGTCGGGAAGCCCCCAACCGGTCAGGGCGAACACGGCACCAAGGGCCGTGGCCACCGTGACCGGGTTGGCGAAGGAGCGCACGATGCCGCTGACCCATCCCAGGCGGCTCCCGGACGCCGCCGGGGCGTTCGGGCGGCTGCACCAGGAGAACACGGCCAGGTAGATGGGCGCCACCACCAGCAGCTGGGCCAGGAGCACCGAGACGACCGGTGCCGAGCTGCCCACGGCGTAGAGGGCGATCGGCAGCCCGATGTTGCCGGCGTTGACGTACGAGGAGGACATCGCCCCGACCGCCGCGCGGGCGGTCCCACGGCGCAGTACGAAGCGGCTGAGCAGGGCGAAGACGGCTCCGGACACGGCAGCGGTGATGAGTGCAATCGGCGTGTAGACCCCGAGGACTGCCCCCAGGTCCGTCTCCGCGAGCAGGATGAACATCAAGGCGGGGTTGGTCAGGTAGTAGATCGCCGGGGTCAGGCCCTTCTGCATCGCCGGGGCGTGCCCGGGCAGGAAGGCGGCCGCGCCGAAGCCCACGGCGATCAGCACCAGTACGATCCCGAAGCCCATCAATACGCCGTCCACCGGCAACCTCCACAGGGGTGGGGCCGGCGGCACGCATGCCGCCGGCCCCGTCGTCGATCCGGGATCAGCGCACGAGACAGGGGCGCTTGGGGTCGAACTCCCAGTCCCGGATCAGGAACTGCATGGCCACCGCGTCGTCCCGCGACCCGAGCCCGTGCTCCAGGTACAGCTGGTGGGCTTCGTCCAGGCGGCCACGATGCAGTTCGACGCCCAGGCCCGGGCGGTCTGGGACCTTGACTTCGCCCTGGCGGATCAGCAGGGGCTCGCGGGTCAGTCCCTGCCCGTCCTGCCAGATCCAATGGGTGTCCAGTGCGGTGATGTCCCCGGGAGCGGCCGCACCGACCTGGGTGAACATGGCCAGGGAGATGTCGAAGTGGTTGTTGGAATGCGAACCCCAGGTCAGCCCGAACTCGTTGCACAACTGGGCCACCCGGACCGAACCGGCCATGGTCCAGAAGTGCGGGTCCGCCAGGGGGATGTCCACCGCGTTGGTGCGGATGGCGTGGGCCATCTCCCGCCAGTCCGTGGCGATCATGTTGGTCGCCGTGCGCAAGCCGGTGGCGCGGCGGAACTCGGACATCACCTCCCGGCCGGAGAACCGGCCCTCCGGCCCGCAGGGGTCCTCCGCATAGGCGACGACACCTTGCATCCGTCGGCCGAGGCGGATGGCCTCCTCGAGCAGCCAGCCGCCGTTGGGATCCAGGGTGATCCGGGCGTCGGGGAAGCGCTCCTTCAGGGCGGTGACCGCGTCGACTTCCGCGTCACCCGAGAGCACGCCGCCCTTCAGCTTGAAGTCGGCGAAGCCGTAACGGGCCTGCGCAGCTTCGGCGAGCCGGACGATGGCTTCCGGTGTCATTGCCTCCTCGCGACGCAGCCGCTCCCAGTCGTCGACGCCGTCCGGCTCGCGCAGGTACGGCAGGCTGGTGGCATCCGGGTTGCCGACGTAGAACAGGTAGCCCAGCATCGGGACGGCGTCGCGCTGTTGGCCGTCGCCGAGCAGCTCGGCCACCGGGACGCCCAGGATCTGGCCCTGCAGGTCCAGCAGCGCTGATTCGACGCCGGTGACGGCATGGACCGTGGTGCGCAGGTCGAAGGTCTGCACGCCACGGCCACCGGCATCGCGATCTGCGAATTCGGCAGCGATGGTGCGCAGGAGGGAGCGGTAGCGGGCCACGGGCTGGCCGTGGATGAGGCGGCCCGCTTCCTCGATGGTTGCCCGGATCTTCTCGCCTCCGGGAACTTCGCCCAGGCCGGTCCGTCCGTCGGAATCGGTGACGATGACGATGTTGCGGGTGAAGAACGGCCCGTGCGCCCCGGAGAGGTTCAATAGCATCGAATCGTGCCCCGCGACCGGGACGACCTCGAGACCGGCGATGGTCGGGGAGCTGCTCATGCCTTGCCTCCGGCGAGTTCGATCCGGCCGTCGATCCGGCGGTTGAGGTTCCAGGGGTTGTCCTGCCGGAGCGGTTGCGGCAGGAGGGCATCGGGCAGGTTCTGGTAGGCGACTGGGCGCAGGAAGCGTTCAATGGCGAGGCTGCCCACCGACGTGGTGCGTGCATCGGAGGTCGCCGGGGAGGGGCCGCCGTGCACCATCGCATGGCCGACCTCGACTCCCGTGGGCCACCCGTTGGCCAGGATGCGCCCGACCTTGCGCTCCAGCACCGGCATGAGCTCCGTGGCGAGGTGGTGGTCGGCATCGCGCAGCTGGAGGGTGGCGGTGAGTTGGCCCTCGAGCCGTTCGGCGGCAGCGGTGAGTTCTGCGGCGTCGGCATAGCGGATCACCAGGGATGCCGCCCCGAAGATCTCCTCGTGGAGGACCTCGTTGGCCAGAAAGGTGTCGACGCTGGTACCGAAGACCGTCGGCGCAGGTGCGTTCTCCGTGGCACCCCGCTGGCCCCGTCCGACGAGATCAACTCCGGCCTGGGCCGCCAGGGCGTCGACGCCGCTGTGCCAGGAGCCGGCGATCCCGCTGGTGAGCATGGTCTGCCCGGGGGTCCCGGCGACGGCGCCGGAGATGGCGGCGACGAAGCGGTCACCGGCCTCTCCCGTGGGGACGAAGACCAGTCCGGGTGCGGTGCACAGCTGTCCCGAGGATCCGGTCACCGAGGTGACGTAGGCGGCGGCGAGGGCATCGACGTCGTCCTCGAGGGCGCCGGGGAAGACGAACACCGGGTTGATCGAGCTCATCTCGGCGTAGACCGGGATGGGCTCCCGACGGGCGGCTGCGGTGGCGACCAACGCGAGGCCGCCGGCCCGCGACCCCGTGAAGCCGACGGCCTTGATGTTCGGATCGGAGACCAGGGCCTGGCCGATGGTGCGCCCGGGACCGTAGACGAGGGAGAACGTCCCCGGGTGCAGGTCGAAGGCCTTCACCGCCGAGACGATGGCCTGACCGACCAGTTCGCTGGTGCCCGGGTGGGCGTTGTGCGCCTTGAAGACGACGGGGCAGCCGGCGGCGAGGGCCGAGGCGGTATCGCCGCCGGCCGTCGAGAATGCCAGCGGGAAGTTGCTGGCGCCGAAGACGGCGACCGGCCCCAATGGCAGCTGCCGCTGGCGGATGTCGACGCGCGGCAGCGGCGTGCGCTCGGGTTGGGCGGGATCGATCCGCACGCCTCGGTGGTCGCCGAGGCGCACCACCGAGGCGAAGAGGCGCAGCTGGTTGCAGGTGCGGGCGACCTCGCCGGTCAGGCGGGGCCGAGGGAGCCCCGACTCGGCCATCGCCCGGTCGATGATGGCCTCCGAGTTGGCCTCGATGTTCGCTGCGATTTGTTCGAGGAACGCCGCGTGGACCCCGGGCTCCAGGGTGCTGAACGTGGGGAAGGCCTCGGAGGCGGCGCCGGTGGCGGCGGCCAGCTGGTGGGCGTCGATCAGGCTGTAGGCCGGGTCGAGGGGTGCGTTCGTGGCGGGGTTGAAGCCGTTGATGGTCCCGCTGGTGCCGGGTGTGGGGTCCCCGGCGACAAGCGAATGGCCGTGGAGTGCGCTGGTTTGTGTGGGCATCGGCTGTGCTCCTTTGCTGGTGGGGTGGCGCGGGCTGGACGGTTCAGGCGGACTGGGCGACCGCGGCCGCGGGCCGGACGCCGGCAGCGGTGATCAAGGCACCCAGGTCCGCGAGATCGCGGTCGGTCAGGTCCTGCAAGGGAGTGCGGACCGGCCCGTTGTCGCGGCCGATGGCCTTGAGCCCGCCCTTGACGATGGAGACGCCGTAGCCGGCCGCGCGGTCGCGGATGTCGATGTAGGGCAGGACGAAGCGGTTGAGCTTTTCGGTCACCGCCGCGTGGTCCAGGTTCCGGACGTCGCGGTAGAACTCCAGGGCGAACTCAGGGACGAAGTTGTACATGGCCGAGGAATAGGTGCTCATGCCCAGTTGCAGCAGCGGCAAGGCAAAGGTCTCTGCCGTGGGCAGGCCACCGAGGTAGAACAGGCGGTCGCCGTTGCGCGAGTAGACGCGGGTCAGGTGCTCGATGTCGCCGGTCGCGTCCTTGAACCCGATGAAGTTCTCGTGGCGGGCTGCCAGCCGGGCGATCGTCTCCGCGGAGTAGATCGCGTTGGCGCGGTTGTAGACGATGACGCCGATCTTCGTCGCGGCGCAAACCCGCGACACGTGGGCCTCCAGACCCGCCTGGTCGCTTTCGGTCAAGTATGGCGGCAGGAGGAGCAGCCCTTCGGCGCCGGCAGCTTCGGCGTCCTGCGCATTGCGGATTGCCTGTGCGGTGGATCCCCCGGCGGAGGCCAGGACGGGGACGCGGGAACCGGCCTCCTCGACGGCCATCCGCACGACGCGGGCTGCTTCCTCGACTGTCAGGCTGAAGCCCTCTCCCGTACCCCCCGCGGCGAAGAGGCCGGCGACCCCGAAACTCGACTGCCAGGAGAGGTGCTCGCGGTATTTCGCCTCATCCACCTCGAAATCGGAATCAAAGGCGGTGACGGGAAAGGACAGCAGCCCGTCCTTCAGGGCGGACGCCAGTTCGTGGGGGGTGTACGTAGCCATCGGTATCTTCCTTTGGTGGAGCCGCTGATGCGGTGCAGGTGGGGTATTGGTTCCACCCTAGGGAGGGCCGATGATGCCTGTCCAAGCCCTATTTTGTATTGATTGATGCACTACGGGCATGGTGCCGTGAGCGTGGCGATCTGTCCAGGCGGGTGCCCTCCAGGAGCCGGTGGAGCGCCGGATTGGGCGAATCCCGGGTCCAGATGGCATGCAGTTCCACGATGTCCGGGGCGACGCCGGCCAGGTCCAGATGGGCCACTCCGTCGATGCCGAGCAGGCGAGAGGACTCCGGGACGAAGGCGACGCCTCGTCCGGCACCCACGAGGGCCACCATGGTGAGAATCTGGCTCACGGTGTGCACCACATTGGCGTGGGAAACGGGGACATGCCGGACCGCCAGGTCGTAGAAGTACCGAGCCGTGGTCGGCGAGTGCATGACCAGCGGGACGTCCTTCAGGTCTTCGGTGGCGATCGGGCGCTTGAGGGCGTTGAGCGGATGGCCGGCGGGCACGGCCAGCACGAGGTTCTCGGAGAAGAGCAGCTGGGATTCGAAGGTTTCCGTGTCGAATGGGGGACGGGCCAGGCCCAGGTCGAGGTCGCCGTCGCGTAGCGCCGTGACTTGTTCGCCGGTGACCAGCTCGCGCAGATCGACGTCGACATCCGGGATCACCTCGGCAATCTGCGCCAAGAGTG
>Ga0134125_10006484_pt1 | contig 13256 bp, 12 predicted proteins | sample KB31751_FD_96464 | JGI IMG/M metagenome (GOLD analysis project Ga0134125, IMG submission 96464) | Terrestrial soil microbial communities with excess Nitrogen fertilizer from Kellogg Biological Station, Michigan, USA - KB3-175-1 | ecosystem: Environmental > Terrestrial > Soil > Unclassified ... | reverse complement strand
CGCTCATCGCCAAGGCGGTGGCGAACTCGCTGGCCAAGCAGGTGGCGACGGCCCGCGGCGAGGAGCGGGTGACCTCGTACTTCCTCAACATCAAGGGCCCCGAGCTGCTGAACAAGTACGTCGGCGAGACCGAGCGGACCATCCGGCTGATCTTCCAGCGGGCCAGGGAGAAGGCATCCGAGGGCACCCCGGTCATCGTGTTCTTCGACGAGATGGACTCGGTGTTCCGCACCCGCGGTACCGGTGTCTCCTCTGACGTCGAGACGACAATCGTGCCCCAGCTGCTGAGCGAGATCGACGGCGTCGAGGGCCTGGAGAACGTGATCGTCATCGGCGCGTCCAACCGCGAGGACATGATCGACCCGGCCATCCTGCGTCCCGGCCGGCTCGACGTGAAGATCAAGATCGAGCGGCCGGACGCCGAGGCCGCCCGGGACATCTTCTCCAAGTACCTGATCACCGGTCTGCCCATCCACGAGGAGGATCTGGCCGAGTTCGGCGGGCACCGGGGCGACACCATCGCCGCGATGATCCAGCACACCGTGGAGCGGATGTACTCGGAGACGGACGAGAACCGGTTCCTCGAGGTGACATACGCCAACGGCGACAAGGAGGTCCTGTATTTCAAGGACTTCAACTCCGGCGCGATGATCCAGAACATCGTGGACCGGGCGAAGAAGGCGGCGATCAAGGCGCGCATCGAGAACGGGTCACAGGGACTGCGGGTGTCGCACCTGCTGGACGCCATCGTCGATGAATTCGCCGAGAACGAGGACCTGCCCAACACCACCAACCCGGACGACTGGGCCCGCATCTCCGGCAAGAAGGGGGAGCGGATCGTCTACATCCGGACCCTGGTGTCGGGTAAGCAGTCGGAGGGTTCGCGGGCGATCGACACGGCGGCGAACACCGGCCAGTACCTGTAGGGGTGAGCGAACCAACGCCGCCGCAGGAGTCGGCCGGGTCGGCGGATCCGCAACCCGTCTCGTCGCGGCGGGCGCGCTGGGCGCTCGGGTTGGCGGCGCTGGGCCGTCCGGCGTACATCACCACGGTGCGGATGGGCGGGCCGGACCGCTCGGTGGAGGCCTTGCGGGCCAACATGTTCGACGTGTTGGACGGGGCGTTCGCGGCCGGCGTGGACTGGGTGGACGCGGCCCGCTCCTACGGCCGGGCCGAGGAGTTCCTCGGCGCCTGGTTCACCTCACGCCGACCGGACCCGGCCCCGACGGTGTCCAGCAAGTGGGGCTACAGCTATGTCGGCGACTGGGACATGGACGCTGACGTGCACGAGGTCAAGGAGCACTCGCCGAGTCGGTTTCGGCAGCAGTGGGCGGAGACATCCACCTTGCTCCCGGGTCTCGTCGGTCTGTATCAGGTCCACTCGCTGACCACCGATTCGCCGGTGCTGGACGATCCCGAGATGCTCGCGGCGCTGGCCGATCTGGTGCACTCCGGGGTGGCGGTGGGATTTTCGACGTCGGGCCCGCGGCAGGCCGACACCATCCGGCGGGCGACCGAGATCACTGTCGACGCCCGGCCGCTGTTCTCCGGCGTGCAGTCGACCTGGAACCTGCTCGAGCCCTCGGCGGGCGCCGCGCTGGCCGAGGCGTCCGAGGCGGGGATGACGGTGCTGGTCAAGGAGGCACTGGCCAATGGCCGGCTGGTCACCGAGGCGCCGGCAGCGTTGCGGGAACTGGCCGGGCGGCACGAGGCCGAGGTCGACGCCGTGGCGCTGGCCGCGGCGGCGGCCCAGCCCTGGGCCGACCGGATCATCCTGGGGCCGGCCGATCCGGGGCAGTTGGCCGCGAACCTGCAGGCCGACCTGGTTCGGCTGTCCGGCGACGACCTGGACGCCCTGGCCGAGGTGGCCGAGACCGTCGACGACTACTGGGCCACCCGGTCGGCCCTGCCCTGGCACTAAACGCCGTGGCCGAACCCGATCTGTCGGCTGCGCTCGCCGAGCTGGCCGGCCACCCGTACGTCCTGGTGTCGAAACGGGGCGACCCGGCCGGGACGAGGTTGACCGGCCCGCTGCCGGCCGCCGAGGTCCTCGACCTCGGGTTCGGGGCGGCCGATGCGTTGGTGGAGGTGCACGCCCGTGGTCTGGCGGTCGACGGTCTGCATGCCCGGAGCCTGGTTCTCTCCGCCACCGGCGAGCCGCGGCTGGCGATCGACGCGCTGCGGCTCGACGATCCCGCGGACCGGGCCGATGACGTCTCGGCGCTGCGTCGGGCACTGGCCGGATTGCTGCCGGACGACGACGACCCGACGACGCGGGCGACCCGGACGGTGCTGGACGACGACACCGTCCCCACCGCGGCCGCGCTACGGGACGCACTCGCCGCGGTGCGGCTGGGCCGGCCGCCCGCCCGCCCGCCGATGCCGTCGACGGCCGGTCCGGTCCGCCCGACCGGCGCAGCCGGTGAACGCGTCGGAGAGGCCGTCGATCCCGCGCAGCGACTGCGGGGCCGTCCGCATGCCGACGGCGGCCCGCCGACGCCGGCGACCTCGGGCACCCGATCGCCACGCCGGCCCGTTTCGGTCCCAGTGGTGGTGCTGGTGGTGCTGGTGGTGCTCGTTGGGCTGCTCTGGCTGCTGACCCGATGACCAGGCCGACGGGTCGAATGCGGGTGACCGCGATCGCCCATGGTGGTCGTGACGCGACACAGCTGCCGACCACCCCTGGCAGGTGGCGACCGCTACCGTTACGCTCCGTGCATGACGGGCCGGCAAGATCGTGCCATTCGGGTGACGAGTCGCTCACCTGATCCCCGGTCGATCATTCCTGCTGAGCGGGATGTGCTCACCGGTCTCCCGTCGCACTTCGACCACGAAGACAAGTCCCAGCAGCAATCGTCCCAGCAGCAATCGTCCCGGCAGCAATCGTCCCAGCACCAGTCGTCCCCACCGTCGTCCGAGCAACGTGCGAGTCGACCGCGGCGGCTCCACCAGCGCAATGCCTCGGCCAAGGCCGCTCCGCACGGATCCGCAGGGTCGGCGATTACGGCAGGCGTCGGTGCCGGTGGGATCTCCGCGGGCATGGCCGTCGGCGCCGTGGTCCTGGTGGTGGCCGCCGTTGCCGCAACGATCTTCGGGTTGTCTCGAACAAGTTCCCCGCAGGTCGAGGCCGGGCCGGCTGCTATGAACACCGCCGCGGCCACCGCTTCTGCAGCCTTCGCGCCGCCGACGACCGCTGCCTCCGGTGTCGGCCGGGTGTCGCGTTCGGCGGCGGCCACGTCGACGGCCGACACCCTCGGCGGTCCTCGGACGTCCGAAAGCCTGGGCACCGCCGGTGAACGTCCTGGTAGTTCGGCAACGGGCCCGACGCCGAGGTCCAGCGGCTCCGCGCCCCCGTCGGCGTCCGCGACGAAGGCGACCCTGGTGCCGGCGACAGCCGTCGGCCTGGATGGCAGCTATCTGCTGCGGTGGCGGATCGACGCTGGTACCGGAACGGGGGCGTCGAACGTCGGGAGGTCGGGGACCTACACCTGGCACGCGGTACGAACCTGCAGGGCCGGCGGATGCCGAACCGTGGTCAGCGGTGACCTGACGCCAGCGTCACCGGGTGACAAGGACGCTTGGGTCGATCACGAGTGGACCGAAACGGTCGTGTGTCGCGACGCCATCACCAACAAGGTGACCGGCGGAAGTTGGCAGGAACACGGGGTGAACTCGTTCCACGCCACGGCGTGGACCGGAACCGTGGTGACCGCAGGAACCGTTACCCAGCGTCTCGAGCAGCTCGCGCCGTGCCCGGGCCAGACCTCACCGCTGTACTCGAATACCGCCACCATGACGTTTCGTCGAACCGGAGACTGAGGTCGGCGCCCGCGTGGTCCGGAAGGCAGTGGCCCCATTTTCTCGGCGACGGCTGTTGACCATGGAAACCAGTTCGGCATCCAGTTCGCCCCGATCCAGCGCGTCGAGCACGGAGTCGAGCGCACGGCCGGGAATGGTGATCCATCGCGTTGCCCGGCCGCCGTCGACCTGCAGAACGGCCCGCCACCACGTCGCCGAGGTCACCCGCACGTCGAAGTGCTCGCGGATCCGCGGCCGATAGCTGCGGTCGTCGCGCACGACCACGACAGGTCCGTCGTCCACAGCACAGTGCTCCATCGGGATCGCCCTGGCCCCAGTCACCATGGCATCCACCAACTCGACCTCGTCATCGCCCAGCACACCGACGGCGCGCTCCCTGGCGACAGCCCACAGTTGCGCCATCACCGTGCCGGCCGACCTGCCCTCGATCCGCGTGCTGCGGCCCTCCAGGTACAGGTCAGGACCGTACGCCCGACGATCGACGAACCATCCGAAGCGCTCGACGGCGGGGACCACCTCGGGTCGGGGCAGCGCGCGCGCCAACCGGCGGAACGCCCGCGTCGGGTTTTCGGCCAATCGCACCAACGCCACCGCGAGACCCAGGGCAGACCGGAGTTGATCGCCGGCGGCAAACTCGCCCCCTATCTCGAGCCGGCCCGGCCGGGGCCGGATCAGCAGACCGGGCGAGTCCGCCCGGTCCAGCGCCAGCATGATCGGAAGAGCCAGATGGTGCGCGATGATCTCGGCGACCGTAGTCGCGCGCTTGTCCGGGACCTCGACGTTGAGATGGGTCGAGTAACCGATCAACGTGTGGTGCGAAAGCTGCCCGGCGAGATGTCGCTCGCCGGCGGCCGCCAGGCCGAGCACCTCATCGGTACAGCCGGGCCGGAGCACGACCGGCGGGGTCGCCACTTCGCCGTGCCGGCCGTCTGCGGTGATCACTCCACCCGTCGGCCCGCGGCGGGCCTGAGGGTCCCCAGGGTCCGTGGCCGCACCCGGATCCGGCAGCAGAGGCCAGAGCCGGCGCGCGTCCACCGAGCCCTGATCGTCCGCGATCTCGTATTCACGTTCGACGCCGAGCAGCCGGCCGCGGCACGCGTCAGCGACCACCGCGCGGATCGCCGGACCCACCGGACCGGACGGGCGCCATCGGACCGCCATCGAGCTGATGCCGGTCAGTCCGATCCGGCGCCGCCCCTTGAATCCGGAGCGCGCTCCGCGTCGCCCGCTGCGGGCTTGCGGGTGAGCCGATCCTTGGCCGAGGCGATCGTGGTCTCGGCGGCCGCTCCGACCGACTTGTCCTTGACGGTCTCGAGGAAATCGGTTCCCACGCCGGTTACCGTTTCTGTTGCCGTCGTGGTGATCCGTTCGATCATGGATCCGGTTGCGGCTGCGACACCGCCGACAGCCGCGTTGCCCTTCTCGCCCATGAAGACCATCCCCCGTTTCCGACGTTGTCAGCAGATTACGGTCGGCCGCGTTCAGGGGCAATGTTTGCTACCCAACGTGTTCGGTCGATCACCACGGACCGACTATCAGCTCAGAACACCAAGACCGGCGACATCCGATCCAAGCACCTGAGACGGGTCCGCGCCGAGTACCCGGTCCAGCATTTCGCTGTAAACCGAACGGAAGTCGCAGGTCGCCTTCAGATCGCCGTTGTCCAGGTCGGTCAGGCTCGGCGCTTCGGCGTGGAACCCGGACACCACTCCGGCGCCGGCCACGAACACCGGTCCGGCGGTGCCGTGATCGGTGCCCTGGGAGGCGTTGGCCTGCACGCGGCGGCCGAATTCCGAGTAGCCCATCAGGATCACGTCGTCGGCGGCCGGGTCGCCCTGCAGGGCGGTGAAGAACCCGCTGACGGCGGCGTCGACCTCGCCGAGTTGTCTTTCCTGGGTGGCCTTCTCGTCGGCGTGGGTGTCGAAACCGCCTAAGCTGACGGTGTAGACCCTGGTCGGGACGCGGGCTTTCACGCAGCGCGCGACCAGCTGGAGCTGGCGGTCCAGGTCGGACTGGCCGCCGGCCTCACCAGCCGGTGATTCGGTGTCGGGGTCGCCCTCGTCGGCATCAGCACCGTCGGTGATCGGTTCGAACGTGCCGGCCACCGTGCGCTCGGAGCAGTACGAGCGGGCCACCAGCAACTGGGCGGGTGTGTCGGCCGGATCAGCCGCGCCCAGTCCGGTGAAGGCCCCGGCGAGGTCGGCCGGCAGCGCCTTGGCCTTGCTGATGTCGAACGCGGCGGCCGTGGTCTTCGCACCTACCGCGAGCGGGGGCAGCACGGTGCCGATGTTCACCGCCCGCAGTGGATCGTCGCCGGTGGCGTCCAGCCAGCGGCCGATCCACCCGGTGTTCACCGGTGAGGTCGGCGATGCCGTCTGCCAGATGTCCATGGAGCGGAAGTGACTGTGGTCGGGACGGGGATAGCCGACTCCGCGGACGATGGCCAGCTTCTGCTGTTGCCAGAGCTGGGCCATGCCCTTCATCGCCGGGTTCAGTCCCCAGCTGTCGTCGAGCCGGAGTACGGAGTCTCCGTCGTAGCCGAAGTCCTTGCGTGCATCGTGGTAGGCCGTGTCGGCGTACGGGATGAGGGTGTTCAGGCCATCGTTGCCCCCGTACAAGGTGAGCACCACCAGGATCTTGTTGCCGACCGGCAGCGGGGTGGCGGCCGCGGCCCGGTGCAGGTCGTTCCAGGTGACCAGGCCGGCGGTACCGGCCAGACCGATGGTGGCCAGGCCGCTCGATGCGAACAGGAAACGGCGTCGGGTCAAGGTGTCCACGGCAGGCTCCTCAGCTGGTCAGGTATTCCGGGCTGGACAGCGCCACCGTCACCAGGCGCGCCGGGTCGTCACGGTGGTCGGCGAGCACCTTGATGCTGCGGGCGGAGAACGCTCCGACACCGAGCAGATAGGCTGTGGCATCGATGCGGTCGGCCGTTCCGGCCGAGCGGATCGCGTCGATCGAACCGGCCTTCACCAAGCTCTGAGCGGTCCGCATCCGGATCTCCGCGGCGGCCGTGGAGAGCCAGGCCGGTCCTGGCGGCCACCCGCCCACGCTCGGTGGGTAGAACGGCAGCTGGCCCAACTGTTTGAGCACCATGGCCAACCGGGTCATGATCGGCGGCCTGTCCAACGGCACGCGGAGCGCCCGCACCGCCCCGATCAGCCATTCGACCGGCGTCACCACCAAGGCGTTGCGGTTGGCCGAGAAGTCCTCGGCGGTCAGCATGGCTCGCACGGTCGCCGCGACATCCCAGTCCGCGCGCAGGATCTCGCCGAGTTCGGCCGCGCGCTGGGCCGATGGGTGCATCGCCACCAGCTGCCCGTACAACCGTCCGGCGACGTACGACGCTGCGGCGGGTTGGCCGAGAACGGCGTCACAGAAATCGTTCTGATCGAGGTTGCCGGTGATACCGAGCACGGTTTTGCTGGTGCTGTCGTGCTTGTCCCTCCGCAGCCGGACGGTGCCGTCCTTCCGATAGGTCCAGCCGGTCAGGGCCCGCGCCCCCTCGCGCACGTCGGCTTCGGTGTACCCATTGCCATGACCGAGCGCGAACAGCTCCATGAACTCGCGGGACAGGTTCTCGTTCGGCGAGCCCTCGACGTTCTTGTTCCCGTCGAGCCAGCGCAGCATCGCCGGGTCCACCAGCATCACCTGGGCCAGGGCGTGGAAGTCGCCGAGGGCGTGGGCGCGCAGCGTCTGGTTTTGCCGGAGCATCAACGGCGCCGACCGCACCTTGGCCGCGGAGGTGGCGAAGTGGTTGTGCCAGCAGAAGGTCAGCTTCTCGAGCATCGGCTGCTCGACCGTGGCCATCCGCCCGATCCACCAGCCGACCAACGTCTTCAGTTGCGCTCGTAGCTGCTTCCTGGCGGCCTTTCTGAGGTCCGGGTCCGCGTCCTTCCCGGGCAGCCGGATGTTCTCGAACTCCGGCGGTGGCGTGGCGATCGCCCCGGGATCCTTTGTCGGATCGGCCTGCAGTGCGGCCATGACGTAGCCGTCGGTGCCCAGCCGGAGCGCGGCATCGACCTGGGTTCCGGTGGCGCCGAAGCCGGTGCGTCGGACCAGCCGGGCGGCGTCCAGCCAGGCCGCCGACTGCGGGGCCGTGGTCGTCCGACGGCGGGTGAGTGGCGCGCGGGGTTGGGCTCCGAGCGTGACTGGCATGTACCCAGCCTCGACGGGCAGTGTTCAGATTGGGCAAAGCGCCGTTACGGGTCCGGTCAGCCTCGTCGACCGTCGGCTAGTGCTCCTTCGTGGCCGTTTTGGCCCGCGAAGTCGGCACTCGGCCGGCCGCGGGCGGGCCGATCCGGCCGCGGGCCGCCCCGATGCCCATCGGCACGAAGATCCACAACACCCAGGCCCAGGACCAGACGAAGAACAGCGGGATGGACACCGCGAAGCCCACGGCCACGGCACCCGCTCCCCAGATCGCATTGTCGACCGCCGCGTCCGGCGTCACCGCGCGCAGCAGTCGTGCCCGCCTCAGGTGCACCGCCATGGCCACGTAGACCAGGTCGATCATCACCTGCACCACCGCGTACACCGCGAACCGCACCGCGTGCGTGGTGTCGCCGGGTCCGTCCCCACCCTCACTGATGAACCTGGTGATGAACGGCATGACGACGATGAAGAACAACCACAACAGATTGAACCGGCGCAGCAGGTCATCGCTCCGATGCACCCAGCGGAACAGTCGGTGGTGCGCCGTCCAGTACGAGGCGATCACCACGAACGACAGGCAGAACGCCAGATAGGCGCCGAAATTCTCGGCCGCCGAGTGCCACAGCTCGGCGGCGGTTTTCCCCTCGGGTAGCGGGAGTTCCAACGCCAACAGGGTCATCGCGATGGCGACGACGGCGTCGGAGAAGAACGTCAGGCGCTCGGCCGCGCCGCGCTCCACCTCGTCGAGCGCTTCGTCAGGCGGGTCGGTCGGCACTGTCGTCCTCCGCGTCGGGGTGGCGGGTGGCCGCGTCGAGTTCGTCCAGAATGCGCTCGGTTTCCACGACCAGCGTGCCAAGGTACAGGCCGCGGGCGAGGTTGGCGTCGATGAGGTCCTGCAGGTCGCCGCGGATCTCCGCGATCTGAGCTCGCGCCAGGTCGATCTCCGCCCGCGCCGCCGCCATCGTTCCGGCGGCCTCGTCATCCGGGTCGTCCAGCAGAGCGTGGCCGAATGCGTCGACGGCAGCGGCGGTGGTCCCCAGCAATTCGGCGGCCCGGGGCAGCGGCAGCTGGTGGTTGTGGTGAGGCGGGATCCGGTCGGCGGTGTCGCGCAACGTCCTGGCCAGCACGCTGACCTGCACGCCGATCACGCGTAGAGCCGCGAGCGCCCGGTGCACCTGGCTCAACACCTCGGTCCAATTCCGTCGCCCGGGGTGCAGGCGAAGGGAGTCGACGGCGGTGTCCGCCTCGTCCTCGGCCCGGTTGACCAGCTGCCGGGTGCCGCGGGACTGCCGCAGCCACCGGTCGGCCTGGGTGCGGCTCCACGGTACGGCGATGCCGTCGGAAATCTCCGAGAGCACGTCGACCGACAGTTGGGCCAATTGATCGACGGCCTGCCGGGCCTGACTCACCCGGTTCGGCGGCACCACCAGGATGTTCACCAGCACCGCGACCACCGCGCCGACCAGCGTGTCCAGGATGCGGGTCTCGGCGTAACCGGCGCCCTGGCCGAGACCGATGAGCAGCAGCCCGGTGATCGGAATCTGCGCGGCGGCACCGGGTTCGAGCCGAATGAGCTTGCCGACGAGGAAGCCGACCCCGACGATCGCGCCGATGGACCAGGCGTGCAGCCCCATCAGTTCGCCCAGCCCGATGGCCACGAAGATCCCGACCAGCACCCCGAGCACCCGCTGGTAGGCGTCGCGAATCGACGCCCGGATGGTGATCAGCGCAACGAACGAGGCGGTGATCGGCGCGTAGATGGGTGCCGGAGAGCCGAACAGCCACTGGGCCAACGCCCAGGACAACGCCGCCGACAACGCGATCTTGAGCGCCTGCACCAGCACCGTGCGGTTGATCCCGAGCAGATCCGCCCAGGTGCGTTCCCGCCACCGGGCCAGCGGCGCCAGCTCCCGCAGTTGGGCGGTGACCTTGGCCCGCGAGCGCAGGGTCGCGGCGAACCTGCGCCACGCTGGTCCGTCGCTCGCCACATCCGTCAGTCTGCGGGCTGGGCGACGCGGTTGCTCCCGGGCCTGCCCGGTCGGTGAGGACATACAGTCGGTGTGATGGACCGGCGGTGGGGCGGGGTGCTGGTGCTGGTGATCGCTGTGGTCGCGGCGCTGGCCGGTAATGCGCGTGCCAAGCAGATGACGGGAAGCCCCGTCATCGCCGCGATCCCCGGTCCGCCCGAGGTCGGCGCCTGCGTGCTCAACCCGCCGGACTGGAACTCCAGGCTGCCGGCCGGCGAGCCCGCGGTCGCGGTGGACGGCACGGTCTACCTCAGCGTCGCGACCGGTTCGTGCCGGCCGGCGCGGTACGGCGAAGTGGTCGGAGTCATCTCCAACGGACTCGACTATGCCGACCCGGCCGACGGCGACAAGTGGGACGACCCGACCTCGCCGGACCGGCAGTGCAGCGACCTGGTCGACGCCTACGTCGGCAACGACACCGGACCGGCGACCGATTCTGCTGTCTGGTTCCCAGCAGCCAGCGTCGGCTCGATGTTGCTCGGCCCCTCGGCGCTGCAGCAGCGGTTCGGTGACCGCTGGCTGGCCTGCGTCGCCGTCGGGTACGCGGGCAACTCGGACGGCACGCGGTACACCGGATCGGTCCGGGATGCCATGCGGACGTTGCGTTTTCCCAGCGCGCTGGCGCAATGCCTCGGTGCCGAGCCGGCCGCCGCCGTCGTCCCCGTCGACTGTCACGACCCGCATCCGGCCGAGCTGATGGCCAGCTTCTATACCGACGATCCACGGGCCGCGGACCGGGCGAAGCTCGAAGCGAGCTGCCCGGACATCGCCGCCGCGCTGACCGGGATGGCCGATCCGACCGCCGGCGGCCGGTTGCAGGTCAGCACCGTGACCAACAACCTGCCGGTGTACGGCGACAACGGTGCGATGGACCCTGACCACATGGTGGACGTGCAGTCGTTCTGCCTGATCGAGGCGACCGGCAGTCACGTCCTGACCGGCCCGCTCCTCGGGCTGGGTGGCGGCGAACTCCCGCTCGGCTGAAAGTGCTTCGCCTACAGTCGTGATCGTGGACCGGCGATGGGGCGGGGTACTGGTGCTGGTCGTCGCGGTGGTCGCGGCGCTGGCCGGTAATGCGCGCATCAAGGACATCGCCGGCCAGGCCCTGCGGGGCCCGGTCCCCGGCCCGCCGAGCGTGGGTGACTGCTTGCTGGAACCCCCCGGAACGGCCCTCTGGGGAACGTTCGCCGGTGACCAGGGATCCGGCTACGCGTTGGGAGACGATGCCGGCTACCCGAGCCTGCGGACGGGTGAGTGCGCTGCCCGCCGGTTCGGCGAGGTCGCCGGCGTGGTGATGGACGGACCGGATCGCCGGCTGACCTATCAGCAGGCATGGGGGGACGCCTCGTCGGCGCAGTCGCGGTGCAGCGACATGGTCGACGCCTACCTGGGTGCAACACGGTCGTCCAGCGCCGCCCCGGAGTGGGGCCCGGCGCCGTACGCCACGCTCGTCCTGGTCGGCCCCAGCGACGTGCAGCGCGCCGATGGACAGCATTGGCTCGGGTGCGTGGCCGCGGCCGTCGAGGCCCCCGGGGTCTCGACGAGCTACACCGGAACGGTCCGCGGAATGATGCGGACCCTGCGGTTTCCGCCGGAGTTGGCCGTGTGCCTGGAGGTGCAGCCGTCCACCGCGGGCGTCACCCAGGTGGGCTGCGGCCAACAGCACAAAGTGGAACTCCTGGCGATCGGCTACTCCGACGACAGCCGCCCGGCGCATCCGGACGATGCGGAGCGCAGCTGCGTCGCACTGGCCACGTCGATGACCGGCCTGGCCGATCCCACGGCGGCCGGTCGGCTCCGGGTGCGCGCCGTCGGCGTGCCACTGCCCCCGGATCCGAACTCGGCGGACACCAGCACGGCGAACCCGACGCAGTGGTACTGCACGATCGAACCGAAGGGCAACCACGTCCTGACCGGCCCGCTGCTCGGCCTGGGCGACGGCCCGCTGCCCCTGGGCTGACGGCACCCCGTCGTCCTGGTCCGGCGCCCCCGCTGTGGATCTACAGTCGGTTCGTGGACCGACGGTTGGTCGGTGGGTTGGTGCTGGCCGTCGCGGTGATCGCGGCGCTGGCCGGTAACGCGCGCACCAAGCAGGTGGCCGGCGACGCGGTCCGTGGTCCGCTCCCGCCACCACCGGCGGTGGGTGACTGCGTCCTCGAGCCGTTGCCCGAGTCCGTGCTGAACGCTTTCAGCGGGCCCGGGGAAGTCGATGACCACCTGACCGCCCGCATCGCGCCCTGCTCGGGCGGCAGGTACGGCGAGGTGGTGGCCGTGGTGGCCGCGGGACTGGACTATTCCACGCCGACCGGTGGGGACGTCTGGACCGACCAGAACTCACCCGCGAATACCTGCTCGGCGGCGGCCGAGACGTACCTCGGGGACGAGGCGGTCGACTACCTCCATGGCTGGTCCCCGGCAACCGCAATGGCCCTCGGTGGAGTAGCACCGGACCCGGTGTTGGCGCGTGCCGGGCAGCGGTGGCTCGCCTGCGTGGTGGTCGGCATCGGCGAACCCGAGGGTGCACTGCGACAGACCCAGAGGTACTCCCGCACCCTGCGAAATGCGTTGTCCTCCCTGCGACTGCCCCCCGAGCTCGCCCAGTGCGCCCCGGCCCTACCCGCGATGGGTGCATCCGTCGAAACGGTCTCGTGCGGCCGACCGCACACCGCCGAGCTGTTCGGTACAGCGGCGTCGGACCGCCCGGACGACGCCGAACAGGTGCGGTTGACCGGTGAGTGCGGTGACTTTGTCCGCAAGCTCTCCGGCACCGGGGACCCAACGGCGGGCGGCCGCTTGCGGGTCCGGGTGACGTCCGTCCAACTCCCGCCGGACTCCGCCGACACCGGCCCGGATGCGGTGGGCCCGGTGTACTACTACTGCGGCGTCGAGGCGGTGGCCGGGCACGTCCTCACCGGCCCGCTGCTCGGTCTGGGCATCGGCCCGCTGCCGGTGCGCTGACCGCGACGACCCGTAGCGCCGGCCGCGGGTGAAGATGCAGGTCTCGGGTGCGGTCGCGGCGCGCGGCCGGGGCCGGGGCCGGTCGCAGCCCGGCATAGGCTCGAACCCATGACAGTCCGCCGGATCATGGGCACCGAGGTCGAGTACGGCATCTCGGTGCCCGGCGAACCCGGCGTGAACCCGGTGATCTCGTCCACCCAGGTGGTCCTGGCCTACGCTGCGTCCGTGGCCGCGCCGCGGGCCCGCCGTCCGCGCTGGGACTACGAGGTGGAGTCACCGCTGCGCGACGCCCGCGGT
>Ga0134125_10006483_pt1 | contig 13256 bp, 7 predicted proteins | sample KB31751_FD_96464 | JGI IMG/M metagenome (GOLD analysis project Ga0134125, IMG submission 96464) | Terrestrial soil microbial communities with excess Nitrogen fertilizer from Kellogg Biological Station, Michigan, USA - KB3-175-1 | ecosystem: Environmental > Terrestrial > Soil > Unclassified ... | reverse complement strand
GTAATTGCCGGCGCCGAAGCTGCCGCCGATGATCACGGTGAATTTCGGCACGGCGGCACAGGCGACGGCGGTCACCATCTTGGCGCCGTCTTTGGCGATGCCGCCGCTCTCATATTTCTTGCCGACCATGAAGCCGGTGATGTTCTGTAGAAAGACGAGTGGGATACCGCGCTGGGCGCAGAGCTCGATGAAATGCGCGCCTTTGAGCGCGCTTTCCGAGAAGAGCACGCCGTTATTGGCGACAACGCCGATGGGATAACCCCAGAGCCGCGCGAAGCCGCAGACCAAGGTCGCGCCGTAGAGCGGCTTGAACTCGTCGAGCACGCTGCCATCGACCAGCCGCGCGATCACTTCGCGCACGTCATAGCTCTTGCGCATATCGCTTGGCACGATGCCGTAAAGGTCCTGCGTGTCGTAAGCCGGCTCTTGTGGCTCGACGATGTCGAGGTTCGGCCGCTTCACGCGGTTGAGATTGCCGATGATACGTCGCGCGATGCCGAGCGCCTCGCCATCATCGCGGGCGAGATGATCGACCACCCCGGACGTGCGCGCGTGTAGCTGAGCGCCGCCGAGCTCTTCGGCGCTGACGATTTCGCCGGTCGCCGCTTTCACCAGCGGCGGGCCGCCCAGGAAAATCGTGCCCTGGCCTTGGACGATGATGCTCTCATCCGCCATGGCCGGCACATACGCGCCACCGGCGGTGCAGGAGCCCATGACTACTGCGATCTGCGGAATGCCGGCTGCTGACAGATTGGCCTGGTTGTAGAAGATGCGGCCGAAATGCTCGCGATCGGGAAAGACCTCGTCCTGGCTCGGCAGATGCGCACCGCCGGAATCGACGAGATAGAGGCAGGGCAGGTTGTTCTGGCGCGCGATCTCCTGCGCGCGCAGATGCTTCTTCACCGTGACCGGATAATAAGTGCCGCCTTTCACGGTCGCGTCATTGGCGACGATGACGCATTCGCGGCCCATGATCGGCGCGATGCCGGTGACGATGCCGGCCGCCGGCACGTCTTCGCCATACATGCCATGCGCCGCCAGTGCCGAGAGCTCGAGGAAAGGCGCGCCGGGATCGATCAGCGTTTGGATGCGATCGCGCACCAGCAGCTTGCCGCGGGCGGTGTGGCGCTGGCGCGCCGCTTCGCCGCCGCCTTGCGCGATGGTGTCGAGCTTGGCTTTGAGATCGTCGACCAGGCCGCGCATGGCCTGCGCATTCGCGCGAAAGCTTTCCGCGTTGCGGTCAATGTTCGTCTTGATCGGTGTGCTCATTCCTTATTTCGTTTCTTCGAAGAGCTCGCGGCCGATCAGCATGCGGCGGATTTCCGACGTGCCGGCGCCGATCTCATAGAGCTTGGCGTCGCGCAGCAGCCGCCCCGCCGGGGATTCGTTGATATAGCCGGTACCGCCCAGCGCCTGGATCGCTTGCAGCGCCAGCTGTGTCGCGTTCTCGGCCGCGTAGAGGATCGCGCCCGCCGCGTCGCGCCGCGTGACAGCGCCGCGATCGCAAGCGCGCGCCACGGCATAAACGTAGGCGCGACACGCCCCGAGCGTCGTGTACATGTCGGCGAGCTTGCCTTGCATGAGCTGGAATTCGCCGATCGCCTGGCCGAATTGCTTGCGCTCATGGATGTAGGGGATCACGAGATCGAGCGCCGCTTGCATGATACCGATCGGTCCGGCCGCGAGCACGGCACGCTCGTAATCGAGCCCGCTCATCAGCACTTTCACGCCGTTATTCAGCGGCCCGAGCAGGTTTTCCGCCGGCACTTCGCAATCGGTGAAGACCAGCTCCGAGGTCGGCGAGCCGCGCATGCCGAGCTTGTCGAGCTTTTGCGCCGGCGCGAAGCCCTTCATGTCCTTCTCGATGAGGAAGGCGCTGATGCCGCGTGAGCCGCCTTTCGGCTCGGTTTTGGCATAAACCACCAGCACGTCGGCATAGGCGCCGTTGGTGATCCACATCTTGCTGCCGTTGAGGATGTAGCGGTCACCCTTTCTCTCGGCGCGCGTCGTCATCGAGACGACATCCGAGCCCGCGCCGGTCTCGCTCATCGCTAACGCGCCGACATGGCTGCCGTCGATCAGCTTTGGCAGGTATTTGCGCTTCTGTGCATCGCTGCCGTTGCGACGGATCTGATTGACGCAAAGGTTGCTATGCGCGCCGTAGGATAGGCCGACCGAGGCCGAGGCGCGGCTGATCTCTTCCATCGCGACGACATGCGCGAGATAACCCATGCCGGCGCCGCCGAATTCCTCTTCGACGGTGATGCCCAGCAGGCCGAGCGCGCCCATCTTCGGCCAGAGATCGCGCGGAAACGCGTCGCTCTTGTCGATCTCCGCGGCGCGCGGCGCGATCTCATCTTCGGCGAAATCATGCACCGTCTCGCGCAGCATGGTGATCTCGTTGCCGAGATCGTAATCGAGACTGGAGACAGCGCTCATTCTGCTGCCTCGGCTGGCTGGGTTTCCGGCGCGGGGTTGAGCAATTCGGGCTGCAGCTTCTGCCATTCGCGCTCGAAACGCTCGATCGCTTTCATCTTCACCGGGCCGAAGCCGCGCACCATATCCGGCAGCGACGCCAACGCAATGGTGCATGGGTAATTGTCGGCATTGAGCTTGGCGACGATGAGATCAAGGCCATCCTCATAGGTATGAATCAATGCGCGCTCGCGGCGGCGCTCGGCGCTATAGCCGAAAATATCGAGCGGTGTGCCACGCAGTCTTTTGAGCGAGGCCAGCACGCGGAACAGCGACAGGATCCGCGAACCAAACTCAATCTTCTTCGGCCGCCCGGTATTCGGATCGATGCGCGACAGGAGCGGCGGCGCGAGATGGAAGGCGAGGGTCGTCTTGCCCTCGAAAGTCTCGTCAAGCCCGGCCTTGAAGGACGGGTCGGTGAACAGCCGCGCGACCTCGTACTCGTCTTTATAGGCGAGCAGCTTGGCATAGTTGATCGCGACCGCGCGGGTCAGCTTCTCACCCTTGCCGACCGCTGCTTCGGCGCGGCGGATCTGCGCCACATGCTCGCGATAGCGTCTGGCGAGGCGCTTGTTCTGATAGGCCGTCAGATGCTGGGCGCGATGCTCGATAATGTCGGCAAGGCTCATCGCGGCAAGCGGGCGATGTTTCTCTTCTTTCGCGGTCAGCTCGTCGGCTCGTTCGGGGAACGCGCCGATGAAACGGCCCAGTAGGAAGGCGGCGAGATTGAGCGGGACGGCGACACGATTGAGCTCGATGGCGCGGGTCAGAGCGCGCTCGCTCACCGGCAGCCAGCCGCGCTGATAGGCGCAGCCAACCAGCATCATATTGGCAGCGATCGAATCGCCGAAAGCGTGCAGGGCGAGGTGATGGAAATCGAGCTTGGCTGGCGGTTCGTGCAACGCGCGCTCGATCACGTCCAGTGTCGCCGGCGCCTGGAAATCGAAATCTCGGTCGTGGATGAAACTCGCGACCGGCGTCACATGCGTATCGATCACAGCGCGCGTTCGCGCCGCGGCGATCATCTGCCGTGCCTCGGGCGAGGCGGCAACGACGAGATCGGTCGCGAGCAGCAGATCGGTGCCGCCGGCGGGGATACGCTGCGCCGCGATGGTTTTCGCGTCGCGCGCCAGCCGCACATGGCTTACCACCGCGCCACCTTTTTGCGCGAGGCCAGTGATGTCGAGTACTTGCGCGCCGATGCCGTCGATATGCGCCGCCATGCCGATGATGTGTCCGACGGTGAGTACGCCGCCGCCGCCGACGCCGGTGATCGCGACATTGTAGGTCGCGGCCACGGGCAGCGTGGCGCTTGGCGGTGCGGGGATCGCGACGCGGGGCAGTTTCGCGCCCTGTTCTTTCTTAACCGTGCCGCCGCTGACGGTGACAAAGGACGGGCAGAAGCCTTTGAGGCAGGAGAGATCGGAATTGCACGCCGATTGATTGATCGCCCGCTTGCGGCCGAATTCGGTCTCGAGCGGATCGATGGCGATACAATTGCTCTGATCCGAGCAATCGCCGCAGCCTTCGCAAACCGCGGGGTTGATATAGGCGCGTTCAGGCGCGGGCGGCACGAGGCCGCGCGCACGCTTGCGGCGCAGCTCGGTGGCGCAAGTCTGGTCGTAAACGATGGCGGTGCAGCCGGGAATCTCGCGCACTTCGCGCTGCACGCGGTCGATTGCGTCGCGATGCTCGATCACGACACCTGCCGGCAGCGCCGCTGCGCTGTAGAGCGCGGGCTCGCGCGTCAGGAGATAGATCTTCTTCACGCCCTCGGCAGCGATCTGATGGATCAGCATCGGCACGGTCATCTGCCCGTCGACGGCCTGGCCACCGGTCATCGCAACCGCATCGTTGAAAAGAATCTTGTAGGTGATGTTGGCGCCGGCCGCGATCGCCTGACGGATCGCGATGATGCCGCTATGCATATAAGTGCCGTCGCCGAGATTGGCGAAGACGTGCTTTTCGCTGGTGAAGGGCGAAATGCCGATCCAGGGAACGCCTTCGCCGCCCATCTGCGTGAAGGTCTCGGTATTCCGGTTCATCCACTGCGCCATGTAGTGGCAGCCGATGCCGGCGAGCGCGCGGCTGCCGTCCGGCACGCGGGTCGAGGTGTTGTGCGGACAGCCGGGGCAGTAATAGGGCAGGCGCGTGGTCGGCGGCTTGTAGGCGTCGAGCCGTTTGCGCCGTGCGCGAATCTCTTCGGCCTTCTTGTTGATCATCGCACGAAGATCCGCCGGCATGTCGATCCGCTCCAGCCGCGCGACCAGCACATCGGCGATGATCTCGGCCGAGATTTCGTGCTCGAGCGGCAGGCACGGTTTGTCGTTCTCGTCGAATTTGCCGACGATGCGCGGCCGCTGATCGGAATGCCAATTGAAGAGATGCTGCTTGATTTGGTGTTCGACCATCTCGCGTCGCTCTTCGACGACGAGGATCTCTTGCAGTCCCCGGCTGAATTCGCGTACCCGCACGGGATCGAGCGGCCAGGGCATGCCGATCTTCAGGACGCGAAGGCCCATCGCGGCGGCGGCGGTTTCGTCGACGCCGAGCAGCGCCAACGCCTCGCGCAGATCGACATAGGCCTTGCCCGAAGCGGCGAGGCCGAATTGCGCGCGTGGCGGATCGATGATGATGCGATCGATATTGTTGGCGCGGCCGAAGGCGACGGCGGCGTAGCCTTTGTAATTCTGCAGCCGGTAATCCTGCGTCCAGCGATCGTCGGGCCAGCGCAGATTGAGTCCATCGGGGGGCAGCGGGAAATCGGTCGGCGTGACGAACTCAATCTGCTCGTCGGCGAGATCAACGGTGGCGCTCGATTCGACGGTGTCGGCGATCACTTTCATCGCCACCCAGCAGCCGGAATAGCGCGACATCGCGATGCCGAGCAGTCCCATGCTGACGAACTCGCGCACGCCCGAGGGATAGAGCACCGGGATGATCGCCGACATGAAAGCGTGGTCGCTTTGATGCGGGATGGTCGAGGATTTGGCGCCGTGATCGTCGCCGGCGAGGCAGAGCACGCCGCCATGTTTCGAGCTGCCGGCGGCATTGGCGTGTTTCAGCACGTCGCCGGAGCGGTCGACGCCCGGCCCCTTTGCATACCAGATGCCGAAGACGCCGTCCTTATTGTGGCCGGGCGAGAGTTCGAGCTGCTGGGTGCCCCAGATAGCGGTGGCGCCCATCTCTTCGTTGATCGCCGGGTGGACGACCACGCCGGCGGCGTCGAGATAGGAATGGGCGCGCTGCAGTTCGAGGTCGTAGCCGCCGAGCGGCGAACCGCGATAGCCCGAGATATAGCCCGCGGTGTTGAGCCCGGCCTTGTGGTCCCGGGCGATCTGGATCAGCGGCAGCCGGACCAGCGCCTGGATGCCACTAATGAACACCTCGCCCGTTCTTTGGGTATAGACGTCACTTAGCGTTGCATCCGCATAGGGCATGTGCTGGCTCCGGCCGCGAACTCCACGTCTAAAACGTAAGCCGCCTGTCTTTGGATGCCAAGGTCGTCGAGTGCCAGGGAAAGAATTCCGCCCTTTTCGCCTCTCATCATAAATCCCATGTAAGCCTGAAGAAGCCGCCGTTTCGGCTTCGGCAAAAGGTCAGGGATATGCTTGGTAGCGCGCCGATTCCGGCGGTAGGAACCGAGCCTTCCCCGCCCCGGGTACACGCAACTCTGGATCCAGGTCCTGAACGCCAATGGCGATCGGCATCGTGCCCGGCCGGTTTGACCCGGAGCCCGGCGCCAAGGTGCATCCGCTCGGGGATGCCTTCATCAAGGCGATCCGCGTCCTGATCGCCCGATCATCTGTACCGTGGTCCACGGCATCGCGAATACGGCAAATAGGCGGCGCCGGGAGCGTCCAACGCCCGCAATCGCCTCGCGCTTAGACCTTCTCGAGAACGTATTCAGCCTCTTTCAGCGTCGTCTCGAATTTGATCATCGTGTCACCTGCCGGGTCGCGGGTGACGCAGGCCGGGTCGCGGCCGGCGGCGACGGCGTCGATATCCTCGCGCAACCTACGGCGCAGCATGACGATACCGCGATCGGATTCGGCGAGATGCTCGATCGTCCGGTCGGTGATCACGCCCTGCGTCTCCTGCGCGACGCGGTCCTGTTCCATCGACGGGATGTTCCAATACCCGTCTTCCTCGCGCGGATAGACGCCCGGCTGTTTGCCGGTGAAACCCAGCGTCTGCTGCTCGAACTTGCCGTCGGTCAGCGGGTGGAAGCGGATCCAGAAACTATAGGTCAGCGTGTCGTCGATCGGCACGCGCAACCGCATATCGTGGCTCGGCAGCATGCCGGTGCGCGGCGTCGTCGAGATGCGCGAATGCGCCGGCATGACGAAATGGATGATGCGCGGCGGCAACTCCGGCATCTTCAGGATGCATTTGAAGCCATAGCGCGTGTCCTCGTAATCGTAACCGAGCGGCGTGCGCATCGCCATTTTCGGATAGACGCTGGCATGGAGGAACGGCAGATGCGGCAGGTCGGCGCCGTTCTCGGCCTTCTGCAGCCAGTTGCAGTAATCCTCGTCGCAGCCGATGACCCGCTTGCCATCTTCGCGGACCAGCACATCGTATTTCGGCAGCACGGGCGCTGGCTTCGGCCCGATATAGACGAAGACGAAACCGCCAAGCTCTTCCACCTCGTAGGCATTGGCGCGGACGCGATCCTTGAAATTGCTTTCCGGCCGCTCCGCCGGTGTGTCGAGGCATTTGCCGTCGGGCGCGAACAGCCAGCCGTGATAGCAGCAGCGGATACCTTGCTCTTCGACGCGGCCATATTCGAGCGAGGTGAGGCGATGCGGGCAATGGAGGTCGAGCATGCCGACCTTGCCCTGTCCATTGCGGAAGAGGACGAAATCCTGGCCGAGCAGCCGGACCTTCATCGGCCGATCTTTGACATGATCGCTGAACTCGATCGGCCACCAATAGCGGCGCAGCATCTCGCCGCCCGGCGTGCCCGGACCGACTTGGGTCATCAGCCGGTTTTCGCTCTCGCTCAGCATGTTTCCGCCCCCTGAATTTGCTGGGCGTAGTTTGCAATTCGAGGAGCCACCCGGCAAGTTAGTTAGAAAGGACCGAAATCGGGCGGGGGAGGACACGATGCGCGGTTGGATAGCAGGGCTTTTGGCAGCATGGCTGGCCGGCATCGGTGGGGCGCAAGCCGAACAGACGACGCTGATCTTCGCGACCGACGGGCCGACCGGCACGCATGTCGCGGTGCGGGTTTTCCATCCTTGGGCCGAGCATATCAACGAGGTCGGCAAAGGCGTGCTCCATCTCGATGTTCGCGATGGGATGAGCATCGTCAATCCGAGGAATTTCTACGATCGCGTACAGAATGACGTCGCGCAGATCGCCTGGGGCAGCCTCGGCAATCTCACCGGCACTTTCCCGCATGCCGAATTCTCGATGCTGCCCTTCCAAGCCGAGAAGTCGGTCGATGCCTCGGTCGCGTTCTGGCGGCTCTACAAGAACGGCCAGCTCGATCCCGATTTCAAAGATGTCGTTCCGTTGATGATGACGGTTTATCCGCAGGCCGATGTTCATCTGGCGAAGCCGCCGAAATCGATCGACACGCTGCAAGGTCTCCGGCTGATGGTGGTGGCGAAAGTGTCGTCGGAGGCGATCGCGGCGCTTGGCGGCTCGCCAAGCTCGCTGCCGCTGCCTGATCTCTATCCCGGGCTGCAGCACGGCACGGTCGATGGCGCGGTGATCGCCTGGACAGCGTTCCAACCTTACAAGCTCGCCGAGGTGACGAGCTATCACTACGAGATGCGGCTGGGTGCCTCGACCGGTATGGTGTTCATGGCGAAGAAGCGTTACGACGCGCTGCCGCCGGCCGCGCGCAAGATCCTCGATGAGAATTCCGGCGAAGCCGCGAGCCGCACGCTCGGCATGGCCTGGGACGAGGTCGCCGCCGAGGCACGCAAAGCCGCCGAGTCCGATCCCAAGCAACAGGTCGTCACGCCGACTCCCGAGGCGTTGGCGAAATGGGAGAAGATCACCGCGCCGGTGAGCGCCGACTGGGTGAAGAACACGCCGGGCGGCGAGAAGGTGCTGACCGCGTTCCGTACCTATCTCGCGCAAATCAAGGCCGGCAAATAATCACCGCACCATAGAATTGCAGCACGCGGGCCCTGCTCCGCGAGCATCCTCGCATGGATCACGATTCTGTGGGATGGCCGTTCGGCGGATTGCATCGCTGTACGGCCAATGACACGATCGCATCGAAGAACAGTGCGCGGAGGAACTTCTATGAAAAGAGTTTATCTCGGTGTGGCCGCGTCATTCCTGCTCGCGGTTTCGGGTCATGCCCAGCAGCAGCAACCGCAGCCGGCGCAGCAGAATGATATGGGCTTCTTTGTCACCAGCGGGGTCGATCGCAGTGGCGATACTGGCGGGCTTTCCGGTGCGGACCAGTTATGTCAGAGCCTCGCGCAGGCCGTCGGCGCCGGCGCGAAGACCTGGCACGCCTATCTTTCCACGCAAGGGGCCGGCGCGGTGAACGCGCGATCGCATCGGCCAAGGGCCGTGGAAGAACGTGAAAGGCGTCGTGATCGCCAACGACGTTGCCGAACTGCACGGCAACAACAATCTTACCAAGCAAACAGCGTTGACCGAGAAAGGCGCGATCGTCAGTGGCGTTGGCGATGATCCCACCACTCACGACGTTCTCACCGGCTCGCAGCCCGACGGCACCGCCTTTACCGGCAACGAGGATCGCACCTGCGGCAACTGGACGAAGAAGGGGACCGATGGATCGGCGATGCTGGGACATTCCGATCGCACGGGACTGCGCGACGACGCACCGTCACATTCATGGAACTCGTCGCATCCTTCGCGCGGCTGCTCCGTCGAAAGCTTGCGCGGCACCGGCGGTGCCGGGCGGCTCTACTGTTTCGCCGTGCGATAACAGAGCGCCCGCTCTGAAGCGCCCTGCTTATACCGGCGGGACGTGAGCGGTACGCGTTTTATCGCCAGTTGAGATCGCTCACCTCGTAGCCGAGCGGCGTAAAGCGTGAGGATTGCGTGACCGCGAGCTCCTTGGTGTGGACGAGGATCGTCGGATAGGGCGAGATCGGCAGGAAGAAGAATTTCTGCGTCGCGCGATCGAACATCTTGCGACCGATCGCCTTGCGCGCATCCGGATCCATCGCGGCATCGCTCTGGGCCGCGAGATCGTGTAGCTCCTGATCGCCCGAGTAATCCGACGGGCCGGCGGCGAAGAACGCGTCGACCGTCGATGAGACGTCGGGAAAATTCCCACTCGGCCACGCCGCTACCATGACCTGAATTCTCCCTTCCTGTTGCTTCTTGCGATAGGAGACGACGGCCTGCGCGTCGATCTTGGCGTTGACGCCGATGGCGTGCCACTGGCCGGCGACGGCTTCGGCGACCTGCGTCGCAGCGCCGGTGAAAGCAGTGATCTCGATATTGAAGCCGTTGGGATAGCCCGCTTCGGCGAGCAGTTTCTTTGCCTCGGCGGGATCGTAAGGCGGTAGCGGTGCTGAATAATCGCAACCGGCCTGGCTGCGCCAACACATGGCGCCCGGCGTCTCGAGCTTCGCGTCGCCGGCGACCAGCTTCAATAACGCGTCGCGATTGATCGCGAGGGTGAGCGCTTTCCGGACGCGCTCATCTGTCACCGGCTTGGCGCCGCTACGGCCGAGGGCGTCATAGGCGACATACATGAACGATGAACCCTGCACGATGCTCATCTCGAAGCGCGGGTCCTGTACGAGGTCCTGTGCCGCCTGGAACGGCACGTTGATCATGTCGAGATTGCCGGCAAGGAGTTGCGCGACCAGCGTGCCGATCTCGCGGATCGGTTGCAGGGTGATGCGCTTGATGTTGCTGCCGGGCTTGGCGGCATTGCCGTGTTTGTAGTTGTCGTTGCGCTCGAGGATGATGCCCTTGGCATCATCGATCTGCGTCGCACGATAAGGGCCGGTGCCGATCGGGTGATAACCTTTGTCATGCGGCGTCCCGGCCTGATGCTGCGGCAGGATAGCCGTCACATAGGCGAAGCGCGTCAGGTCGTAGGGTGTCGGTTTCGCGGCATGGATGCGTATTTTGTCGTCGCCGATCTGCTCGACCTTGTCGATCCAGCTCCAATTCCCCTTGAAGCGTAGGACGGTCGCCGGATCGCTGAGCCATTTCATCGTATAGGCAACGTCGCTCGCGCTGAATTTCGTGCCGTCTTGCCATTTGACGTCGTCGCGGAGATCGAATTCCAAGGTCTGCGGATCGATCCGCCGCCAAGCTTTGGCGAGAAGCGGCTCGACCTTGCCGCTTTTCACGTCATAGGAAACGAGGTCGTCATAGACGGCCTCGGATTCGAACACCGTATCGGGCGAGGGATCGTAGTAATAGCTGATCAACTGCACCGGCTGGGCCGCGGCGAGGTGGAGCGTGCCGCTTGCCTTGTCGGCAAAAGCGGGCGCCGCGCCGCCCATCGCCAGGACAAACGCCGTGACCGCAATCCAAGGGGTATTTTGCCGCACGAATCCTCCCGCCAATTTCTTGGCGCTATAGTGCGGCCATGAGCGCGTGCAGCGCAATGGTATGATCAGGACGGATTATGGCAAAACGATATCAGGTGATCATTATCGGCGGCGGGCCGGTCGGCGTCGGCCTCGCGGTCAATCTCGGCCTGCGCGGCATTTCCGTGGCGCTGGTCGAGCGCCGTGTCGGTCTCTCCAACATTCCGAAAGGCCAGAACCTCTCGCCGCGCACGCTCGAGCATTTCTATTTCTGGGGCTGTGTCGATCAGCTCCGCGCTGAGCGGCTGATGCCGCGGCCCTATCCGATCAGCGGCATCACGGCCTATGGCAGCCTGATGAGCGATTATTGGTTCGCACCGCCGCAGCGCGAGATCACCCGTCCTTATTATTTCCAGGACGTCGAGCGCCTACCGCAATACCTCTCCGAGAAGGTGCTGCGCGGCAAGATGGAGACGCTGCCGAATGTCGAGACGCGTTTCGGCTGGCGCGCTTTGTCGATCGAGCAGGACGAGAAAGGCGTGCGCCTCGCGATCAGCGAAGAAGGCGGTAGCGGCGGCGAGACGCTGGAGGGCGATTACCTCGTCGGTTGCGATGGGGCGCGCTCGCTGACGCGTGAGCAGATCGGCATCGATCGCGGCGGCGCCGATTTCGAGCAGCTCATGGTGCTCGCCGTCTTCCGCTCGAAAGAGCTGCATGAAGGGCTGAAGCGCTTCCCCGGCCGCTCGACCTACAACGTGCTGCGGCCGGAATATAAGGGCTATTGGCAATTCTTCGGCCGCATCGATGTCGGCGAGGGCTGGTTCTTCCATTCGCCCGTGCCCGCCGGCACCACGACCGACAATTATGATTTCCATGGCCTCATCCAGAATGTTGCCGGCTTCCCCTTCAAGGCCGAATTCGATCACGTCGGCTTCTGGGATCTGCGCGTCGCGGTGGCCGAGCGTTATCAGGTCGGGCGGGTCTTCATCGCCGGCGATGCCGCGCATAGCCATCCGCCTTATGGCGGCTTCGGGCTCAACAACGGGCTCGAAGACGTCGTCAATCTCGGTTGGAAGCTGGAGGCGCAGCTCAAAGGCTGGGGCAGCGACAAGCTGCTGCAATCCTATAGCGAAGAGCGCCATCCGATCTTCAAGGAGACAGGCGAGGATTTCATCGCCGGTCGCATCGAATGGGATCGGCAATTTCTCGATCGCTACAGCCCCGAGCGCAATCGCGAGGAGTTCGAGCGCGCCTGGGCCGAGCGCAAGGCCGGCATCAGCGATCGGCTAATGACCTACGAGCCGAATTACGAAGGCTCGCCGGTGATCGCCGGCCCACCCGGCGGCAAAACCACGGCGCATGGCGATCACTCTTATGAATCCCGCGCCGGCCACCACCTCGCGCCCCAGATGCTATCCTCCGGCAAGAACGTGTTCGAGGAGCTCGGCCAAGGCTTCGCACTGCTCGCCTTCGGCGCGTCCGACGCCGATGCCGCCGCTTTTACCGAAGCCGCGCGTGCGCTCAACCTTCCGCTCAAAGTGATCCGCGATACCCAAGCCGGCGGCCGCGAGGCCTATAAAGCGAAGCTGACATTGGTTCGTCCTGACCAATATGTCGTGTGGTGTGGCAATAGCGCGCCGGCCGATACGCGCTCGCTGCTCGCGAAAGCGGTTGGCCGCAGCTAATGCAGTCGCGGCGCGATTACGGTTTGCGTTTAAGGCTCTGCCCCTAAGACGGGCAGAGCCTTTCGCTTTCAGGGCCCGCGCTTGCGGGGTGGCGGTGGGCATGGTCTAATTTTCGCCCGAGGAGCATCGCACCAATCTGATGTTCCCAAGGGGGAGTGATGGACACGATTGCACCGCAAGGTCCGTCGGCGAATACCGATCGTCTCGACGGCTTCGTCCATAAACTCGTGAAGAACGTCTGGTACGTCTGCGCGCAAGCGCGCGAGGTCGAGCATGCACCGCTCGGCCGCCGTATCCTCAACACGCCGGTCCTGCTCTATCGCACCAATGCCGGCAAAGTCGTCGCGCTACACGATGTCTGCCCGCATCGCTACATGCCGATGTCGAAAGGCCGTCTCGTCGGCAACAACATCCGCTGCACCTATCACGGCTCGCTTTTCGACGAGACCGGCAAATGCGTCGAGATCCCGAGCCAAGACACCATCCCGCCGAAATGCTTCCTGCGTTCCTATCCGGTGGTCGAGCGCAAGAACTGGGTCTGGATCTGGATGGGCGATCCGGCGAAAGCCGATCAATCGCTGATTCCCGGCGAGAATTATCTCGG
>Ga0134125_10006482_pt1 | contig 13256 bp, 8 predicted proteins | sample KB31751_FD_96464 | JGI IMG/M metagenome (GOLD analysis project Ga0134125, IMG submission 96464) | Terrestrial soil microbial communities with excess Nitrogen fertilizer from Kellogg Biological Station, Michigan, USA - KB3-175-1 | ecosystem: Environmental > Terrestrial > Soil > Unclassified ... | reverse complement strand
GGCGAGCGCGCGATTTTCGTATGCGGCGGCGTTCTTGCCGTCGAGGCGCAGCGCCTGGCTGAAATCGCCGATCGCGCGGTCGTAATCCTGCTTGTCGCGGAAGGCGATGGCGCGGTGGTAGAAGGCTGGATCGTATGTCGGGTTGACGCGGATCGCCTGATCGAAATCGGCGATGGCGCCGGCGAAATCCTGCTTGGCATATAACGCGCTGCCGCGCTGATAAAGCGCGAGCGAGAATTTGGCATCGAGCTTGATAGCGTCGTTGAAATCGGCGATGGCGCGGTCGCCGTCGCCCTTGATGCGGTAGGCGATGCCGCGGTTATAGAAAGCGTAGGCGTATTTGCCGTCGAGCTTGATGGCGTCGTTGAAATCCTGAATGGCCTGGTCAAGATCGCCTTTGGCGCCGTAGGCCAGCGCGCGGTCGTAAAGCGCCGCCGCATTGGCCGGCTTGAGCTTGATGGCCCGGTTGAAATCGGCGATGGCGTGCTCGTAATCGCGTTTGGCGGCGTAGGCCGTGCCGCGGCTATAATAGGCGGCGGCATAATTCGGGTTGAGGCCGATGGCCTGCTCGAAATTCTGCACGGCACGGTCGGCGTCGTGTTTGTCGCGATAGGCAAGGCCGCGGTTGTAATAGGCGAGGGCGCTGCGCGAATCGAACTTTACCGCCTGCTCGAAATCGGCAAGCGCGCGGTCGAGATCGCCTTTGGCCGCATAGACGACGCCGCGATCGTTGTAGGCCTGCGCATAGGCCGGGTTGAGCTTGATCGCCTGCGTAAAGTCGGCGACGGCGCGGTCGAAATCGCGCCTGTTGGCGGAGGCATCGCCGCGGTTGTTGAACGCGGCCGCATTCGACGGGTCGAACTTGATGGCGCCGTCATAGTCGGCGATGGCGCGGGCGAAGTCGCCTTTGTCGTAATTGGCGTTGCCGCGGTTGAAATAGGCGACGGCATAGGTGGGATCGAGTTTGAGCGCCTGATCGTAGTCCTGGATGGCGCGGTCGATCTGCTTCTTGGCGGCGTAGGCGACGGCGCGGTTGTTGAAGGTCGGCGCGTAGTGGGCGTCGAGCGCGATCGCCTGGTCGAAATCGGCGATGGCGCGGTCGGCGTCGCCCTTGAGGTTATAGGCGATGCCCCGGTCGTTGAGCGTGCGCGCGTCGCCGCCGGCGAGCTTGAGCGCCTGGCTCAGGTCGGCAACGGCCTTGTCGAATTCGCCCTGGCTCGCCTCGGCATTGCCGCGCGCGCTGAACGCCGCTGTCATGCGCGGATCGATGTTGATGGCGCGTTCGAAATCCGCGATGGCGTTGCCGGCGTCGCGCTTCTGGTGATAGGCGATGCCGCGGTTGTAGAACGCAAAAGCGTTCTTCGGATCGAGCTTGATCGCCTGGTCGAAGTCCTGCGCGGCGCGTTCGTAGTCTTCCCGCTCATAGCGGGCGACGCCACGGCCGTAATACGCCATGGTGTCTTTCGGGTTGAGCCTGATCGCCTGGTCGTAGCTCGCGACCGCGCGGTCGTAATCGTGCTTCTGGAAATAGGCGTTGCCGCGGTTGTAGTAGGCGGCGAACAGATTGCCGTTGATGGCGATGGCGCGGTCGAAATCGGCAAGGGCGCGGTCGAGGTCGTTCTTGCCGGCGCGGGCGATGCCGCGGTCGTTATAGGCGAGGGCGAAGATCGGGCTCACGCGGATCGGCTGGGTCAATTCCATGGCGCCGCGGTCGTAGCCGCGCTGATTGCGGGTATCCTCGCCGCGCGCGTTCATCGCGATGATGTAATTGGGGTTGGCCTTGATCGCCGCCTCGAAATCGGCAATCGCATGCTCGAAATCGTGCTTGTCGTAGTAAGCGACCCCGCGGTCGTGCAGCGCGAATGAATCCATGGGATTGAGCTTGACCGCCTGGTTCAGGTCGGCGATGGCGCGGTCGAGGTCGTGCTTGTCGTAATACGCGCCGGCGCGATTGTAATAGGCGATCGGGTAGTCGGGGTTGATCTTGATCGCTTCGCTGAAATCGGCGATGGCGCTGTCGCCGTCGCCCTTGCTGCGATAGGCGAGCCCCCTGTTATTGAACGCGACGGCATTGCGCGGATCGAGCTTGATGGCGAGGCCGAAGTCCTGGATCGCCTCGTCGCTCTCGCCTTTGGCGCCGTAGGCGATGCCGCGGTCGTAATAGGCGCGGACGTAATTCGGGTTGAGCTTGAGCGCCTGGTTGAGGTCGGCGATGGCGCGGTCGTAGTCCTGTTTGTCGAAATAGGCGTTGCCGCGGTTGCTGAAGGCCAGCGAATAGGTGGGGTCGATCTTGGCGGCGGTGCTGAAATCGGCGATGGCGCGGTCATTGTCGCCCTTGCTGCGATAGGCGAGCCCGCGATTGTTGTAGGCGGCGGCGAGCTTGGGATCGAGCTTGATCGCCTGCGAGAAGTCGGCGATGGCGCGATCCAGTTCGCGCTTGCTGTTCAGCGCCATGCCGCGCACGTTGAAGGCCTGCGCATTGCTGCCATTGAGCTTGACGACCTGGTCGATGTCCCGGATGGCGCGGTCATGGTAGCCCATGGTCTCCAGCGCCTCGCCGCGGTTAAACAGCGCCTGCGCGAAGGTCGGGTTGAGGGCGATCGCCTGGTCGAAATCCTTGACCGCCCGCTCCAGCTCGCCTTTGGTCCTGAAAGCCGAGCCGCGATTGTTGAGCGCCAGGTCGAAATGGGGATTGGCCTTGATCGCCTGATTGAAGTCGGCGATGGCGCGGTCGAGCTCGCCTTTGCCCTGATAGATCGCGCCGCGCCGGTTGAGCGCGACGGAAAACGCAGGATCGAGCTTGATCGCCTGGTCGAGATCGGCAAGCGCGCGACCGGGTTCGCCCTTCTTTTCGTAGAGCATCGCGCGGCTGTTGAAGACCGGCGCGTAGGTGGGGTTGAACTTTATCGCCTGCTCGAAATCCTGCAGCGCGCGGTCGATCTTGCCGCGTGCCGCATAGGTGTTGCCGCGCTCGGTGAAGGCCGCGGCATATTTGGGATCGAGCTTGATCGCCTGATCGTAATTTTGCACCGCGTGGTCGAAGTCGCCTTTGCTCTGGTAGGCGTTGCCGCGCTCGACATAGACGGAGGTCAGCTTCGGATCGAGCTTGAGCGCCTGGTCGAAGTCGGCGATGGCGCGGTCGTAGTCGTGCCGGTCGCGATAGGCGAGGCCGCGGCCTTGCGCCGCCTGCGGGTCGCGCGGATCGAGGCGGATCGCGTGCGAAAGATCGGCGATGGCACGGTCGGTCTGATGCCGCTCGTAGTTCGCCATGCCGCGGCTGTAATAGGCGGCGCTGTCGTTCGGATTGAGCTTGATCGCCTGGTCGAAGTCCTGAAACGCGTGCTCGTCGTCGTTCACCGCGCGCAAGGATAGCGCGCGGCCGGTGTAGGCGGCGGCGTTCGTCGCGTCGAGCTTGATGGCGCGGGTAAAGTCGGCAATCGCCGCCTTGAAATCGCGCTTGTCCTTGTTGGCGAGGCCGCGGTTGAAATAGGCGCCGGGATAATCCGGGTCGGCCTTGATCGCCTGGTCGAAATCGGCGATGGCGCGGTCGAAGTCATGCTTTTTCCGATAGGCGCTGCCGCGGTTGCTCAGAGCCGCGGCAAATCTCGGGTCGATGCGCACCGCCTGATCGAAGTCGGCGATGGCACGGTCGCTATCGCCTTTTTCGTTATAGGCCAGGCCGCGGACGTTGAAGGCGGCCGTGTAGTCCGGCTTGATGTTGATCGCCTGATTGAGGTCGGCGATAGCGCGGTCGTCGTCGTGCCGGCCGTAAAGCGCGTTGCCGCGCTCGTAGTAGGCGTAGGCGTTCTTTGGATCGAGCTGGATCGCCTGGCCATAGTCCGCGAGCGCGTGCTCGACGTCGCCGCTGTTGCGATAGGCGAGGCCGCGATTGTAGTAGGCGAGAGCGTTCTTCGGGTCGAACTTGATCGCCTGGCTGAAATCGGCGATGGCGCGCTCGTTCTGGCCCTTGGCCTGCAACGCCAGCCCGCGGTTGTAGTAGGCAAGCGTGTTCTTCGGGTCGATGCGGATGGACTGGTCGAAATCGGCGACCGCGTGATCGCTATCGCCGCGCGCCGCGTAGGTGATGCCGCGATTGTAGTAGGAGAGCGCGTCCTTCGGGTCGAGCTTGACCGCCTGGCTGAGGTCGCGCAGCGCCTTGTCGTAGTCGCGCTTTTCGAAATAGGAAACGCCGCGCTCGTAATAAGCAAGCGCATACTGGCTGTCGAGCTGGACGGCGCGGTCGTAGTTCTGGATGGCGCGGTCGTAGTCGTGCTTGTCGTAATAGGCGTTGCCGCGGTTGTAATAGGCGAGCACGTAATTCGAATTGAGCAGAATAGCCTGATCGTAGTCCTTGATGGCGCGGTCGGTCTCGCCCTGATTGCGATAGGCAAGGCCGCGGTTGTTGTAGGCAAAACCGTCGCGCGGATCGAGCAGGATCGCCTGGTCGAAATCCTGGATGGCGCGGTCGACGTTGCCTTTGCCGGCATAGGTGATGCCGCGGTCGTTGAGCGCCAGAATGTAGTCGGGCTTGATCTTGAGCGCGGCGTCGAAATCCTGGATCGCGCGCTCGTAGTCGTGGATGTCGCGATAGGCGAGGCCACGGCTTTCGAGCGCGACCGCGTCGCCCGGATTGAGCTTGATGGCGCGGTCGTAGTCCGGGATGGCGCGGTCGGGCTCGCCCTTGGCGCGATAGGCCATGCCGCGATTGTAGAAGGCCAGCGCGTAGTTCGGGTTGAGCTTGATCGCCTGATTGAGACTGGAAATCGCGTGCTCGTAGTCGCGCTTGTCGTAATAGAGATGGCTCAGCGCGTTGAGGGCTTCCGAATTGCGCTTGTCGAGCTGGGCCGCCTGTTCGAGGTCCGCTATCGCGCGGTCGGCTTGGCCCGTGTCGCGCAAAGCAAGGCCGCGGTTGTAGAACGCTTCGGCGGTCTTGGGCTCGAGCTTGATGGCTTCGTCGAAATCGCGAATGGCGTTTTCGTTGTCGCCCTTGGCGCGGTAGCCGAGGCCACGGTTGACGTAAGCATCCGCTTTTTGCCGCTTATGCGTGGCGTCGATGACCGCGGTGCAGCCGGCGATGCGCTGGTCGGGGGAGGCCTCGTCCTTGGCCGCGCACCATTTGGTTTGTTCGCGCGTGGCCGCATTGGACAAAGTCGCGCCCAGCAGCAAAACTGCCGCGACCGTCACGCTTTGCGTGAAGCGTCGTCTCCCTGCGCCCATGCCGCCTCGCCAAAAGCCCGGTCATCGATAAGCGGCCGGGCTAGCTTGCTGTTTTGCTGGAAATTTTAGTCTGCGGGACGGCGCTGCCGCGAGCGATTGCCCGAGTTAACATTAATCCGCCGGCGCGGATCGGCACGGGCGACGGTCAATCTCGCCGTTAACGATCAGGGGTTGGCGGCTTGCCGCGCGGCCGAGGCCATGTCCTCGAGGACGTAGGTCGGCGGCATGACGTAGGCCATGACCTTGGCCTTGGGATAGACAGACTCGCGCACCGTCAGGCCGTGATTGCCCGATACCAGAATCGGGTTGCCCTGGCCGTCGGTGCCGCGCACGACGCCGACGTGGCCGTTATTGGGGCCCTTGCGGAAGAGAATGGCGATGGCGCCGACGCGCGGGCCGTCGAGCTTCTTGCCGTATTGCAGGAACGAGCGCGCCGCGCGCGACTGCGTCCCTTTGCCGCCCGCCCGCCGCAGCACGAAATTCATGAAGTCGGCGCACCAGAGCTTGCTCGGCAAGCCGATTTGGCCCGCCGTGCGGCCGCGCCAGCGCAGCGCTTCGAGCAGCACACCGGCGGCGCCGGGCACCTGCGCGGCCGCTTCGACGGCGTCGGTGCGGCTGCGCGGCATGTTCTCGAGCGGTTCGGTATTGGCAAAGCGGTCGCTCGCCTTGATGCCGGTTGCATGAACCGGCGCCACAAGGCCCAGCGCCAAAGCGCAAGCCATGAAACAGGTCATGAGAGGTGCGAGTGGCCGCGTCTTCATTCCGTTGCCGGCGCTCTTTGCCGGGCTCCTCGATCGTTAACCTGCACCGTCGGGCGGCCACACGCGGCGGCGGCGCAAACATGGTCAATGCGCACATCATTGCGGATCGACGGGCCTTCCCGCAAGTTAACTAAGGCCGGGCGCCGCCATTCGTTCGCGATATAGTTAATTGCGTTAACGATGTCGGCGCGGAGCGGCCGCCGCGAAATGGAATATCAGCGGCTGTTGTAGCGGATCGGCACCACGATCGCGATTTCCGCGCCGCCGACTTCCGGCGGCGGCGGTGGCAGCGGGGCTGCCCGTTCCAGCATGGCCAGGGTTTCGCTGTCGAGCGCGCTGGAGCCGGAGCTGTGCACGATGCGCGCGCGATGCACGCCGCCGCGCCGGTCGACGCTGAAAGCGAGTTGGGCGACGCCGTGATCGCCGTGCGCTTGGGCCGGATAGCGCTTGCTGCGCTCGAGCGTGGCGACCAGCAGCGATTTCCAGTTCGGCAGCGCGTTCGAATTTTGCGATGAGGCGCCCGGCGCCGGCGCCGCCGCGCGTTCGGCGCGCTGCTCGGCGGTCGTGGGAGCGCTGGCGAGGCTTGCGTGCAGTTGTTTTGGCTTCTTTTCTCGCGGTTTTTCGACCGGCTTTGGCGGCGGCGTCACCGCCTGCAAAGGCTCGGCGTCCGGGACGGGCGGCAGCTCGACCTTTTCGACCGGCTGCGTCGGCTCGGGCTCCGGCTGTGCCTCGCTCTGCAAGGGGCCGGGCGGCAATTCGTTCTGCTTGGTGTCGGGCGCGACCGCGACCGGGGCGAGATCGACGGTGATGACCGGCGCGTTTGCCACCAGATCGGAGGTCTCGTTCCAGTGCGCCAGCAGCGCCGCGGCGCCCGCGCCATGCATGCAGATTGCCAGCGCAAAGCAGATGCCCCAGAGCGCAATCGATTTATTGCGCGGCGCGCTCACTGCGGCTTGTCCGCTTCCAGCGCGACCAGCGCCACGTGCAGGTAACCGGCGGCGCGCAGGTCGTTCATCAAGGCCATCAGGTCGCCATAGGCGACGCTCTTGTCGGCGCGCAGGAACACGCGCTGGCCCCTGTCGCCGCTGGTTGCCTGATCGAGCGCTGAAGCGAGCGCGCCGCGCGAAATGGGGTTGTTGTCGAGCGTGACGTTCAGATCCGATTTAAGCGTCAGGAACAGCGGCTTGTCCGGGCGCGGCTGCTGCTCGGCGCTGGCCGCCGGAAGATTGACCGCAATATCGACCGTCGCCAGCGGCGCCGCGATCATGAAAATGATCAGCAGCACCAGGATCACGTCGATGAACGGCGTGACGTTGATCTCGTGCAGTTCGCTTAAGGTGTCGTCGCCGTGATCGAGGCGCACGCTCATGGCAATTTACTCCGCCGCCTGACGGCGCGCCTTGGCGTTGATCGCGTCGAAGGCGCCGCGGTCGAGGTCGCGGCTGACCAGCCGAAGAACCTCGGCGCTGGCGTCGGCATGCAGCGCGCGATAGCCGGCGATCCAGCGCGAGAACAGATTGTACATCACCACGGCGGGAATGGCCGCGACCAGACCCAGCGCGGTGGCAAGCAGCGCCTCGGCGATGCCCGGCGCGACGACCGCGAGATTGGTGGTGTGCGACTTCGAGATGCCGATGAAGCTGTTCATGATGCCCCACACCGTGCCGAACAGGCCGACGAAGGGCGCGGTTGCGCCGATGGTCGCGAGGATACCGGTGCCGCGGATCATCTGCCGGCCGGCGGCGGCTTCCAGCCGTTCGAGGCGCGAGGCGATGCGTTCCTTGACGCTCGCCGGCTCGATCGCGCCGGCAGACAGCCGCAATTCGGTTTCGGCCGCGCGCAGAAGCGCCGCCGCGCCGTTGTCGCCGGTGGACAGCCGGGCAATGCCGTCGGCGAGCGAGCGAACCTTGTCGAGCGCGCCGATCGCCCGGCGCAGACGCAGCCGCGCCATCAGCAATTCGATCGCCTTGGCGAACCAGATTGTCCAGGTCAGGACCGAGGCGAAGGCAAGCCCGACCATCACGGCTTTGACCACGATGTCCGCCGCCATGAACATGCCCCAGGGCGACAGGTCGCGCGGTAGCGCCAGCGTGATGGCGGACTGGAACGCCGCCGCCGGCGCGGCGGTGGCGGCAGGCGCGGCTGGCTCGGTCGCAGCGGCCGGCGCGGCTTGTGCGGGCTGTGGAGCGGCAGCCGGTGCGGCGACCGGCAGCTCCGCGGCAGTGCTCGGCGGCGCGCTCGCCGCCGGATTAGCCGGCGCGGTCTGCGCGGTCGCCTGAAGCGGCGATACCAATCCAGCCGCCAGTATCAGCGCCGCCAGGGCGGAAGCCCATGTCCTGCATGTGAAAACGTTCATTGCGCCACGATCCTTCCCGTCCACCGCTGCCTTCTATAGCAGCCTCCGCGACGACGAACACCGAAAACGATGCCCTCATCCAACTTTATAAGTATTCAAAACAGTAAATCATAGATTAGAAGCATTCTAATTTTTGGCTTTTGAAGATTATCAGCTTTCTGTTGACGCCGAATACAGATCATGGTTCGAATAAACACGTAGTAATCGGGCTGATTATTACGGTTCTAAAGTATAGTATTGGGTCGGGGCGACAAGATGAGTGGCGTAGTCTCAAGTAAAAAGCGCGAGCCTTTTAATCATCTCGGTCACGGCGCGTTGGCCGAGCAAGCAAAAACAGCTCAAGGCGGAGAATTCGCCAACCGCGGATTGTTGCGGGCGGCCGTAAGCCTTGCCTCTTTGGTGACGGCCTCGACCGCGTCGGCGCAGGAAGGCGGCAGTTCCGGCCTCAGTCTTCCCACCATCGACGTCAACGGCAATCAGGGTGGCGGCTACCAGGTGAGCGAGCCTTCGCTCACCCGCATGCCGATCCCAATCATTGACACGCCGCAGACCGTCAACGTCGTCCCGCAGCAGGTCATCCAGGACCAGAACGCGACCAATGTGAAGGATGCGCTGCGCAACGTCGCCGGCATCAGCTTCCGCGCCGGCGAAGGCGGCAACCAGGGTGACACGCCCTACATTCGCGGCTTCTCCGCCCAGAGCGATCTTTTCCGTGACGGTGTGCGCGACCCGGGCTGGTACACGCGCGACGATTTCGCCATCGACCGCGTCGAGGTCTATAAAGGCCCCTCGTCGTTTCTGTTCGGGCGCGGCTCGACCGGTGGCGTCATCAATCTGGTCACCAAGACCCCGACCGGCGAAAATTCCAACGAACTGATGCTGACCGGCAATACCGGTCCCGGCGGACGCGCGGTCATCGACAGCAACGCCGTCATCAGCCCCGATGTCTCGGCCCGCCTCATCGCCATGGGCCAGCTTTACGACATCGCCGACCGCGATCACGTCAAGCAGGATCGCTTCGGCTTTTCGCCGTCATTGGCGATGCAGGTCAACGATCGCACCAAGGTGACGCTGAGCTACGTCTATCAGCACGACAACAACATCCCCGACTACGGCATTCCCTTCACCAATCCAGCGAACGGATTTCCGCGCTCGCCCGTCCCGGTTTCGCGCGATACCTGGTACGGCATCCTCAGCGGACCCACGCCCGACGTCGAGCGCGTCGACGCCAGCATTGCGACCGCCAAGATCGAGCACGAGTTCGACAACGGCATCAAGGTCACCAACACCACGCGCTACACCGACGTGCAGCGCTATCAGCTCAACGTGTTCCCCGAGCCGAACACGACCGTGCCGCTGCTTTCGGCGCTGAATTCGATCTGGACGCCGAACCGCAACGGTACCACGCTGCACAGCGTGCTGATGGCGAACCAGACCGACTTTCTCGCTCGCTTCAACACCGCGTCCTGGGAGCACACCCTCGTCACCGGCTTCGACGTTCAGGAAGAGCGCCGCGATTTTCTGCGCAATGCCTGGGCGGGCCAGGCCGGCACCAATTTTCTCGACCCGGATCCCTATCGCTACGGTGGCTTGCCGACCAATCCTACGGCCTCACAGTTGACCTACGCCAATGCGCCGGCGGCCGGCGCCTATGTCGCCGACCAGATCAAGCTCAACCGCTTTTTCGATGTGCTCGGCGGCCTGCGCTACGATTATTTCCGCTTCCACCAGGTGGCGCCGCTCGCGGCGGCGTCGGTCGACGACCTCACCCATATCGACCGGACCTGGAGCTGGCGCGCCGGCCTCGTGTTCCACCCGATCCCGAACACCAGCCTTTATGCGATGCGCGGCACGTCGTTCAACCCGAGCGCGGATAACCTCACGATCAGCGTGTCGACGCCGGCGACGGCGCTCAGCCAATTCGCTCTCGGCCCGGAAAAGAACGAAACCACCGAATTCGGCGCCAAAGCCGACGTTCTCGGCGGCCGGCTCAGCCTCGCCACCGCCGTGTTCCAGACCGACAAGACCAACATGCGCGTCCCCGACCCGACAACGTCGACGGTGACCGTGCTCAACGGCGTCGCCCGCTCCCGCGGCTTTGAAGCCAGCGCGACCGGCAAGCTGACCGATCTGTGGCAGATCGTCGCCACCTACAGCTACATCCACGCGCGCATCATCAGCAGCTCGATCCCGCTGCAGATCGGCGCCGAGCCGATGAACACGCCGACCAACAGCCTGTCGATCTGGTCGACCTACGACGTGACGCCGAAATATCAGGTCGGCGGCGGCGCCTTCTATGTCGGCTCGGTCTATGGCGACCTGCCGACGTCGGCGGCGTCGATCCCGCAAAGCGCCCTCGTCCCGGCTTACTGGCGGTTCGATGCGATGATGGCTTACAAGATCGACGCCAAGAGCACCGTGCAGTTCAACGTCTACAACCTCACCAACAAGTATTATTTCGAATCCGCCTACACCAACTGGGCGATCCCCGGCCCCGGACGCACCTTCGCGTTGACCTGGAAAATGCACTGGTAGGTGCAACGCCATGATGATCCATGTTCCGGGTGTGCTCGGCGCCGACCAGGTCGCGCGCTGCCGCGACGTCATGCTCAAGGCGGCCTGGGTCGATGGCCGCGTCACCGCCGGGCATCAATCGGCGCAGGTGAAGAACAACCTGCAGCTTCCGGAAAATTCCGCCGAGGCGCGCGAGCTCGGCAACATAGTCATCGAGGCGCTGGGCCGCAGCAACTTGTTCATGTCGGCGGTGCTGCCCAAGCAGGTCTTCCCGCCGCTGTTTAACCGCTACGATACGGGCATGACCTTCGGCGCGCATGTCGACAACGCCGTGCGCGGCATCGCCGGCAGCGGCATGCGCATTCGCACGGACGTGTCGTCGACCTTGTTCATATCGGGCCCGGACGACTACGACGGCGGCGAACTGGTGGTCGAGGACACCTACGGCAGTCACGCGGTGAAACTGCCGGCCGGCGACATGATCGTCTATCCGGCGACCTCCCTGCACCATGTGACGCCGATCACGCGTGGCGCTCGCATTGCCTCGTTCTTCTGGACGCAAAGCATGGTGCGCGACGAAAGCAGGCGCTCGTTGCTGTTCGACCTCGACATGGCGATCGTCAGGCTGGGCCGCGACCATCCTGAACACGCCTCGGTCGTCGAGCTGACGTCCGTCTATCACAACCTCTTGCGGCAGTGGGCCGAGCTCTGAGCGGCCGCCGAAAAGAAAGCCGCCCCGCCGGTTTCCCGGCGAGGCGGTTTATTGGCTTGCCTTGCGGGCTTGTCGATTACTCGCGATAGGAGACCTGCTCTCCGTCGCCGTAGTAACGCGAGCCTCCACCGGAGTAGCGCGAGCCTCCGTAACCGCAGTTGCAGTTCACGCCGCGCACGTTGTGGTACTCGGTCACATGACGAACCGAGCCGCCGGCATAACGGTTCACCACCTCGGTGCGAGCTTCCTCGCGGTATCGGTTGGTGGTGTTGACCCGATGCAGAACGACGTCCCTCACGATCGTGTTGGTGCGATGAACGACCACTTCACGGTTGATCACCGGACGCACGTGCTCGATCAGCTGGTTTTCCTGAATGAGCCGCGTGTTGCCACGCACGACCCGCGTCTGGTCGACGACCCGCTCGCGGGTGACCACGCGCGGCGCCTCACGGACATAGCGGTGAGTGTTGTATTCCGAGGTCGGACGCATGCAGTTACACACGGTGTCCCAGTGCCCGCCTGCGAGAGCCGGCCCCGACGCGGTGCCCGCCAGCCCGACGACGAGCAGGGCACCGTAGAACGCTTTGTACAAGGTCTTCATGGGTTAACGCCCCATTAACTAAGTAAGTGGTGCCACTAGCAGCAGTTTTTCGTCTTTAACCATGTTTGTAAAGGTCTATTTCCGCGTGCGCCGACGGCGTTTGCCGAAGCCCGCGCGAAACAATGCGGAGTGGGGCGTCTTTGGCGTGAAAATCGCCAATGCGGCGGCTCCGTGTGTCCTATAGTGGGACAAGTCGTTAACCATAATTCCAAGAGGAAAATTCAGTGCCGCATAGCCTTGCCGATCTCCGCAGCGAACTCGCTCTTGCCAATCGCATCGTCGCCAACGAAGGGGTGATCGACGCCTTCGGCCACATTAGCGTGCGTCATCCCGACAATCCCAACCGCTATTTTCTGTCGCGCTCGCGTGCGCCCGAATTGGTCACGCCGGACGATCTCATCGAGTACAACCTCGACTCGCGGCCGCTGCGCGATCCCGGCGTTACGCAGTATTCCGAGCGGGTGATTCACGGCGAAATCTACAAGGCGCGGCCGGACGTGATGTCGGTGTGCCATCACCATTGCCCGGCCTTCATGCCGCTGCTCGCCACCGGCACCGACTACGTGCCGATCTTCCATCTCGGCGCCGTCGGCGGCATCAAGCCGCCGTTCTGGGACCAGCACGACGAATTCGGCGACACCAACATGCTCGTGGTGAAGCCCGAGGAGGGCGTTTCGCTCGCCCGCGCGCTCGGGCAGCACTGGATGGTGCTGATGCGGCGTCACGGCGTCACGGTTGCCGGCACCGGCATCAGGGACTGCGTCTTCCGTTGCGTCTTTTCCGCGCGCAACGCCGAGTATCAGGGCAATGCTTTGGCGATCGGCTCGACGATTGAATCGCTGTCGCCGGGCGAAACGCGCCTTGCCGGCCAGATTACGACGATGACCACGGGCCTCACGCGCTCGTGGGAATACTGGTCGATGCGGGTGGCCAAGGCCGGCGCGAGCCCGGCGTCGAAGCCTGCAAGGCCCGCGCGAAAAGTCGCAAAGCGTTCGGCGAAGCGGAGGCGCCGGTAACGAATTGAGCTTTCCCGTCGGGCAAGTCCGGTGTTGAATGCGCCTCACGTCTATCCGAACGATAAAAAAGACAGGGAGG
>Ga0134125_10006481_pt1 | contig 13257 bp, 16 predicted proteins | sample KB31751_FD_96464 | JGI IMG/M metagenome (GOLD analysis project Ga0134125, IMG submission 96464) | Terrestrial soil microbial communities with excess Nitrogen fertilizer from Kellogg Biological Station, Michigan, USA - KB3-175-1 | ecosystem: Environmental > Terrestrial > Soil > Unclassified ... | reverse complement strand
TCGCGGCTATACATTCCGTGCAGGCGGCTCTTGCGTCGAACGACACGAAGGCTCTCCAGGATGCCTCGGCCTCGGCTAGAGACGCTTCGAGTTACGTCAATCAACAACTTGCCTTCTACGGGGGTGTTCAAAATCGTGTTGCAGCCGCTCTCGATCAGACCACCGCGGCAGATACGGCTTATCGCAGCCAATTGTCAGATCGCCAGGATGCCGACGTCACCGCCGCTATTCTCGAAATGCAGCAATTGACAGTGGATATTCAGGCTGCGATGTCGTCTAAAGCTCAGATGCCGCAAGGCTCGCTATTCGACGAGCTATCGAGATAGTTCCAGAAGGTGCGCTTGGGCCGCCCTTACTGGGCCAAGTGCTGCAGTAAGGTCGTGTAGAGGCTTTCGTGTTCGCCCGGTATCCGTCCCGGCGTCATTTGCCACTGCTTCGCAATTTCTGTAAGCAATTCCATGCGTTCCTGTTCCGCCGTGTCACCGATTTCAGAAGGAAAATCGGAAGCGTACGCCAACTGCTTGTTCAGTTGGCCGCGATCTCCGGCTATCCAGGCGCGAAGAATCGCTTGTGCTTGATAAGAAGAAGGGGACAAGGAAGCTTGTGTCATCGTCATAGCTGCTTATCGGCCACTTATTAAATTTGTTCGTTCGAAAACGAAAGCAGAAGAAAAGTGGCCGATAAGCTCTAATTCCCATGCATGCGCCTAAGACGAAAGAGCGTTTGGATCCCACTCTGTTCATAGGCCTGCTCCTTTCCGGCGTATGTATTCTTGGGGGCTTGATCCTCGAACGCGGCGAGGTACAGGACGTTGCCCAGGTAACCGCTGCCCTGATCGTCATAGGGGGTACAGCCGGAGCCGTGATCGTGAGCACACCGAAGGCGGTGCTGAAGAGCGTTGTCAGGCGTTGGCGGTCACTATTATTTGTCGTCGAACCGGACATTGCCGCACAGCAGGACGAAATCATCCGCCTGGCGATGGTCGTGCGCAGGTCCGGAATCCTATCCCTGGATCAGGAAATCACCCCGCTTGGCGATCCATTCCTGATGAGGGCCATCCGTCTGGTTGCCGACGGCGCCGACGAGAAGGAGATACGCCATCTGCTGGAATTGGATTTAGCCGTGGCGGAGCAACACGCCGAAAGCGAAGCCAAGCTGTTTGAAACCGCCGGCGGCTACGCGCCGACAATCGGCATTATCGGTGCGGTACTGGGCTTGATCCAGGTGATGAAGCACCTGGAAAATACGGAGAATGTCGGCCGCGGTATTGCGGTCGCCTTCGTTGCCACCGTGTATGGCGTGAGTCTCGCGAACCTGGTGCTGCTCCCGATCGGCAACAAGATCCGAGCCCGGGCACAAGCCATTTCGTATCAGCGCGAGATGTTGATTGAAGGAGCGATCGCTATTCAGATGGGGAAAAACCCGCGGCTCATTCGTCAAATGCTCGATGTTTTTGCGGCAAAACAATTGAAGGGGAAGTCAGGCAAAGAAAAGCACCTGCTCACATTCCCCGACGCGAAAAAGGCAAGTTGATATGCGCCGGCCGAAACTGGAGCCTGTTAATCATGAGCGTTGGTTAGTGTCCTACGCGGACTTTGTCACGCTGATGTTCGCTTTCTTTGTGGCTTTGTACGCCATCTCCTTGAAAGACCGCAGCAGCGCCACTCAGATGTCGCGTTCTGTCCGGCAAGCAGTCAAATCCGGCGGCGTCTCCGACGCGCTTTCCACCCTGCTCGGCGACAAGCACGAAGCGGCTGCCGCGCCCGCCAAAAAAACGGACGCCGTCAACGGCAGCCTGCGCGATTCCTACCAGCGTCTTTCCCGTGAGATGCACGATGAGATCCAAACCGGCGCCGTTCGCGTGCAAATGGAGCGTCGTGGGTTAGTGATCACGCTTCAGGAAAAAGCCTTCTATCCTTCCGGCGAAGATTCACTGTTTCGCGAAGCCGATGTCCAACTGGCGCCTATCGCAAAAGTACTGCGAGACATTCCCAATGCGGTTCAACTGGAAGGCCACACCGATTCGGTGCCCATTCATACCGCGCGTTTTAAGAACAATTGGGAACTCTCAGCCGCTCGCAGCATTGCCTTGCTTCAGGTCTTCCAATCGAAGTATGACTTGCCTCCAGAGCGCTTCGTCGTAGCTGGATACGGGCAAAACGCGCCGGTTGCTACAAATGACACGGCGGAAGGTCGGGCCCGCAATCGCCGGGTTGAGATTGTGATCCTGGGGGCCCACCCAAGCACGCCGGAGCGGAATCCAGAAGGCAATCCCACGGACTATTGACGAAGTCCCGTCATTCCCGGCCGCCGGTAACCATTTTTCGACGGACGATCGCCGGAAGAGCGCTTCAGGCGGCCTTTCAGAAGTGCTTAGAGTGGCCCGGCGCGTGCATTGAGGTGGTCAGCCTGAGTTATGACTACGTGCCAAACCCTTTATCATGGCCAGATCTCGTTCGGGCCGGAGGCCGTCGTGGAAATACCGGAGGGCCTTTTTGGATTTTCGGACGAGACGCGCTTCCTGCTGCTGGAGGCGCCCACCGCGCGCCCTATCGTCTTTGTGCAAAGTGTACGATCGCCTAGTTTGTGTTTCATCAGTTTGCCCGTGCGCGTGATCGAGCCGAATTATCGGCTCTCTCTTCCAGAGGAAGACTTGAACTCATTGAAGATCGCCGGTGCAAACGCGCCGGAAATTGGACGCGACGTGCTTTGCCTGGCTTTGCTAACCATCCGCGAACGAAGAGCCACCACGGCCAATCTGCGGGCGCCGCTCGTTATTAATATCGCGGCTCACCGGGGCAAGCAGGTGATTGTGTCCGAAAACTATTCTCATCAGCATCCCTATCTCGAAGCGAGGATGAGCGCGGCATGCTGATCAGCCAGCGAAAAGAGGGCGAGGCGGTAAATATCGGCGACGACATCGAGATCCGGATCATCTCGGTGCGGCGCAAGGTGGTGCTTGGCATCATCGCACCTCGGGACGTGAAGGTAACGACGCGGAAGCTCAGCGATTTCGCTTTGGAAAATACCATGGCGGCCGCTCACGGATTGAATCGCGAGAAGCCCTTTGCCGCCCCTCCGGAAGGCGAACAATGCATAGTGCTTTCCTTTCCGGCCAAGCCCCGAAAGATTGCGAAGACCGACCGATAAGATCTGCCGGAGCACGCCATGAGCAGCCCTAGCTCAATTTCATCACTGTTCAGCCCGCTCGTCTTTTCAGGCGTAAGCAAATACTCCACTGACTTTCAGAGCATTATCAATCGGCAGGTCCAAATTGCATCTCTGCCGGCGCAGTTGCTGACCAACCAGGACACAAACCTTCTGCAAGGGAAGACGCTGCTCGGTTCCATGAGCACGGCGGTTAGCAGCTTGGGCGCCTCGCTGGCGAATTTGGGTAAGCTCGGCGAGTCGCAAGTGCTGGTTGCAACCAGCAGCGATCCGGATACGGTCGCCGTGACCGCCGCCGGCAACACGGCGGCTACCGGCTATACCATCTCCGATATCACTTCCGTCGCGAAGGCGGCATCCGAAACAACGCTGCAGTCTTACGCCGACAGCACCAGCGCACCCGTCTCCACCACTGGAGATATGGAACTGGACTTCGGCGGCCACAGCTACACGATCACGCTCTGGGCCGACGCGAATAACCTGACGGGCTTGCGTGATGCAATCAATGCGCTGGGTGCCGGGGTAACCGCGACGATCTTAACGACCGGTTCCGGCAATTACCTCTCGGTATCGGCCAATGCGCCGGGCGCAACATCTTTGCGCGTCGTCGACAATCCGCATGGTACGGCGAAAGATATTCTTACCAGTTCGAACCAAGGCGCCGATACTGTTTTAAAGCTGAATGGCATTCCGATCAGAGAATCGAGCGCCACTATCAACGATGTTGTTCCCGGATTGACTTTCACAGTCAAGAAAACAACTCAGCCGAGCCAGGAAGTGGACGTGTCGCTGCAAACGGATCGGAGCCAAATTTCGAGCGCGCTTCAGGACATGGTGACTCAGTACAACGCGCTTGCCGGCCTCGTATCGGCTCAAATCGGCAAGTCGGCCGGCGTTCTTAGCGGAAACAACATCGTCTATCAGATCCGGAGCGCGATGATGCAGGTGGTCCAGTATCAGGGAACGGGCTCAATGGGCAACCTGGCAAATCTCGGGATTGAAATGGATGGAAATGGCCAGATGTCCCTGAACCAGGACACCCTGAATTCACTTTCGGATTCTCAGATAAGCGCGGCATTTTCCCTTTTTGGTTCAGACACATCGGGTCTCGGAGGCTTGCAACAGTCCTTCAATGCCATCAGCGATCCGATCACGGGAACGATCCGGGCACAGATTGATCAGTTCGACGTAACCGACCAGCGGTTGCAGGATCAAGTGACAACCATCTCGCAGCGCGTCAGTGACATGCAGGCGACTCTGAATAAGAAGCTGCAGGCAGCCGACGCAGTGCTTGCTGCGCTCGATTCTCAGACGAGCATTCTAACCGCGAGTATTCAGAGCCTGAATTACACCAGCTACGGCAAACAGGACAAGAATTCTTAGACGATGACGCCGTACCTAAACTCTCTGCTGGAAGAATTAGAAGAGTGTGGGCATCCGTCGAGCGGCGAGTGGTGGACCGGCAGCGAAACGTTTCCTCCTTTCCTGCTCGATCGGCAGACGGCAATCGAAAATCTGGCTTGCCTGTTGGCATCGCAACCACCGCTCTCGCCCGCGGACCTGGCGCGTTTAGAGGCAATTCGGCAGGACGGCCTCACCCTGGCGGCTCTTGTGCGTCGCCACCGCGAAGGGCTCATTAGCGATCTTGCTTCTACCGCCCGCGAGAAGTCGTTCGTCGATTGCCTTGCCGAACTCGCCAAGCATTCTGCCTTCACTTCCAAAATCGAACTCTAGACACGCATTGGCATTCGCCGTGCTCTTGATCTCCCGTCCTGCGCGGCATTGACGCGGGGTGCGGAAAGCGGCGAAATGAAACCTTCTAAACGTGTCGATTACTCAAGTGTCTGTGGCGTTGCGGTGGCGCTTACCGGAATATTACTTGGTCTGAAATTCGCAGGCATCTGCGCCGGCGATCTTGTCCAGATCACAGCCGCTCTCATCGTACTCGGAGGTACATTAGGAGCCGTTTTGATGAGCCTCCCGCTGGCCCAGGTGCGAACTGCTCTGCGAACAATTCCCACGATGTTCGTCGATCCGCCGCACGGTGCAGCCGGAGTCGTCGAGTTACTCACACGCTACTCTCGGACCGCTCGGCTCAAAAGCCTGGCTGCGCTTGAACCGGAAATGAAGTCGATCGAAGACCCGTTCTTTCGCCGGGCGATGTCTCTTGCTGTGGATTCGGTCGATAGTGGCACAGTTCGCTCCATTCTTGAGCTCGAATTGTCCGTTATCCGGAATCGATTGGACAATCCGGCGGTGTTCTTCGAAACGGCCGCGGGATATGCGCCAACCCTCGGCATCGCCGCTGCCGCCATCGGTCTCATTCAAGTCATGCGGCATCTTGACCATCTGGATCTAGTGGGCGCCGGAGTAGCCGCCGCTTTCGTCTCGACCATTTATGGAATTCTGCTCGCAAACGTGGTTCTGCTGCCGATCGCGACAAAGATACGAGCGAGAGGGGCGGAGCAACTCGGCACATACCGGCTAATCCTGGAAGGTATTGTGGCGATCGTCGACGGCGAAAATCCTACGCTTTTGCGTTCGCGCCTTGACGTGTTTCTTCAGTCCGACGAAAGCGTGGAAAAAGGCCAGAGCCTCGCTCCCCTTTTAGCGCAGGCCCGCTAGACCGAAGCAATTCATCATGCGTTTTCGAGGCAATCATCGCGATCGCTGGATGATCAGCTATGCGGATTTCGTAACCATCCTCTTTGCCGCTTTCGTTCTGCTCTACGCTTCAGCGCGATCGAAAGAACGGATAGCGGTTCACGCTCTCGTCAAGCCGGCTCTGGTTCCGGTTCCCGCCACGCCGAAATCGCCCCCGCCTCCTCAACTGTTAATCGACCTCCACCGGATTCTGTCGCCCGAGCAGGCCAATGATTTGTTGCGATTCTCGACCGAGCCTCGTGGTATCACGATTACGCTGAACGAGAGCGGCTGCTTCAGACCGGGCAAAGCTGACATCCAGCCGGACGCCGTTCCGGCTTTCGAGAAGATCGCGGCCATTCTTTCGGGGTATAAGAACCACATTCTGCTCGAAGGCCACACCGATTCCTTACCCATCCGCAACAACCGCTTTCGCAGCAATTGGGAACTATCGATGGCGCGAAGCATCTCGGTGATGCGGTTGATGGAGGGCAGCTCGTCATTGCCGCCGGAACGGTTCTCCATGGGGGGATCGGCCGATAACGCGCCGAAATCGAGTAACGACACACCGGATGGGAGGGCCCAGAACCGGCGCGTTGACATCATTGTCCTGGATAGCCCCTCTCCTGGACTAACGCTCTCATCGATGGCCCTTCCGCAGGAAACCCCCGTCAGCCTTCCTTAAACAGCGACCGTATCCGGAAGCTCGACCGCAAAAAGAAAGGGCCACAGCCGTCTCATGCGAGATGGCTGTGGCCGGCGGCGGATCGGAGCTTCTAGCCCTTCAAGAGAGAAAGAATCGCCTGCGGAGCCGAATTGGCTTGGGCCAGGGCAGCCGTACCGGCCTGCACCAGGATCTGAGCCTTGCTGAGGTTCGCTGCCTCGCTTGCCAAATCGGCATCGCGGATTCGCGATTCGGCGGCTGCTTCGTTCATCACTTGCGACTGAGCGAGGCTGATGGCGTAGTTCAGAGTATTCTGCCCTTTACCAACCGCAGCCTGTGCAACGCCGAGCTTTTGCACAGCGTCCGAGAGAGCGCTCACCGCATTCTTCGCTCCATCCGCTGTACTAATGTCAGCCGTAGAGCCGGCACCATTGACGGACGAGGAGTACTGCGCCCCGGCGCCGTTGAGGCCTTTGGTCGCCTCGGTCGAGTCGCCGACGGTGACTGTGAACTGTTTCCCACCGCTCGCGAACTGAATGTTGCCTGTCGCATCCTTAAAGGCAACGATGTTTCCGACAATTGGATCGTTCTGTGTCTGCAGAACGTTGTTGATAGTCTCGATCGTGGTGTCGACATCGGCGCCGTTTGCAGCCGTCAGGTTGACTGCCGCCTTGTGAATTGCGCCGTTGGCGTCCGTTGTCGCAAAAGTTAATGCCTGGGTGCCAGTGGTCAGGGCAGCGTATGTGAAAGTCTGCGGGTTTGCGCCGTTCAGCAGTTGCTGTGTTCCGCCCGCGATGAGCGAGGACCCGGCCGTTGTTGTGGCCGCGCCGACGGCAGTCGCGCCGACGAAATTGCCCAATAGAGCATTCGCCGTCAGATCGCCAGCCTGCACCTCAAATGTGCTGTCCGCCGATGAAAACGAGAGTTTCTGATTTCCACTGGCATCCGTGACAATGCTGGCGCTAACGCCGGCATTCTTGAACGCCGTCGCATTCGCGCTTCCGGCGTTGCCGGCGCCCGCAATAGCGGCGTTGATGGCGCTCGCCAGAGATGCGCCGTCAGTCACGCCGAGAGTATTGACCGAGATGCTGACGGTGTTCTGGTTCAGCGCGCCTGTCGCTTTTGTGTCGCCGAAGCCAACGCCGGAGAAGGTGAAGCTCGTGTAACCGGCTACGGCGTTTGAAGCCTGGTTCGTTGCGTCACTAACGATGTTGGCGACGCTCGTCGTGCCGGTGCCGAGATTATACGCAGCGGCATTCAACGCGCTGAACGATGTAAGCCCAAGGCTCTGCGTGTCGACCGTCGATTTACTGAGATCGATGCCGATTGAGCCGTTGCTGCTCACTTCCGCAGTGCTTGCGCCCTTGCCGCCGCCAATGAACACCGAGAGACTCTGTGCAAACTGCCCATTCTGATTCAAGCCAATGCTCTGGGCCTGCCGATCGATTTCCTGCATCACGCTCTGGAATTCGCTGTTCAGCACCGTACGGTCGCCGCTGAAGGTCCCCGAAGCCGATTGCGTAGCCAGCGTGCGAGCGCGATCAAGCAGTTGCGAAATGTTATTGACTCCGCCGTCGATCGTTTGCAGGGTCGACAGGCCATCGTTGGCGTTGCGTACGCCCTGATTCAAAACAGCCTGGTCCGAACGGAGGCTGTTCGCAATTGCCAAGCCGGCGGCATCGTCGCCCGAGCTCACAATTCGCAGACCGGAGGTCACTTTCTGAATGGTGGAATCTTGAAACTGGCTGCTTTTTTGCAAATAGCCTTGGGCCTGCAAAGAAGTGATGTTCGTGTTAATAGAAAAAGACATGTTTCTCCTGAAGCTCTTTCACCGGGAATCATTCCTGGCTGGCGATCTTAACCGCCTGACGTCTTCGGGGGTACTTATCGGAGCATTACGAGATTTTGTCGGCAGTTTGAGAAATATCTTTGCTGTCGAAATTTCGACGGCGACTCGCCGACACTTCGAGTCAAGCGCCCGTGTATTCTGCCCGATTTTCCGTATTCTTTGTGGCATGTAGCGTGCATATCTATAGAGTGCATGCTAGACCCGGTATCGAACTCGCTCGAGAAATATCTCGATGTCACCGCGAGCCGTCAGAAGCTCGTTGCCTCGAACATCGCGAACGCGGACACTCCCGGCTACCGAACTCTCGATCTGGACTTCCAGTCCGAGTTCCAAGCGTTGCTGCAAGGTGGCTCCGCCATGCATCCCCAGGAAGTAACCGGCATTCGTATCAAAAACGACGGCAACAGCGTCAACCTCGATCGGGAAGCGCGGCTACTATCGGAAAACTCGATCCGTTTTTCCGCGGTCACCAATCTGTTGCGAAGTCGATTTCAAATTTTGAAATCGGCTATCAATGAAGGACAGGGATCGTGAGCCTTTTCTCCGCATTATCCGTCAGCGCTTCAGGAATGAACGCCCAGCGAGTTCGCGCCGAGCTGTTGGTTGAAAATATAGCGAATGCCGAAACAACCCGTACTCCGGCCGGAGGTCCATACCGCCGGAAAGACGTCGTATTCCAGTCGGAGCCGGTTGCTTCTCCGTTTGCCGGTGTACTAGCTGAGGCGGGAGATAGCGAATCTCAGGGCGTGACCGTATCGGACATCATAGTCGACCAGCGGGCGCCGGAACGCCGCTACATGCCCGGTCATCCTGATGCCGGCCCCGATGGCTACGTGTCATTACCGAGATTGAACCCGGCAGAGGAAATGGTCGACCTACTAGGCGCTTCACGCGGTTACGAAGCCAACGTTGCGTCCATGACGTCAGTGAAAGAAATGATCCAGCGTTCGATCGACTTGTTGAAGTAATCGGATATGTCCATCCCAATTTCATCCATCGGCCACGTGCCGCAACTTCTCAGCGTCGATTCAATTGCTCCCGTCACGCCAGGCTCTCAGAATAAGTCCGTTGATTTCGGCGCGCTCCTGAGTTCGGCGATTACGCAAGTTGAAGCACAGCGGACCCATGCGGACCAGTCCATCCAGCGTTTCCTTTCCGGGCAAGGCGAGGAGCTGCACAATGTTGCGATCGCCACCCAGCGTGCCGACATCGCTTTCGATCTGGGCATGCAGATACGAAACAAGATCGTGTCGGCCTACCAGGAAATCATGAAGATGCAGCTCTGAGGCTGAGCACCGCGAATGGATCAGATTAAGAAGTTGTTCGCGAGTTTCTCGCTAAGACAGAAGATCTCGACCGGTATCGCCGCGCTGTTCGCCCTCCTCAGCGTCTACGCATTCACCTCATGGCGGCATCAGCAGGATTTTAAGCCGCTGTTCACCGGTGTCGCTCCCGCGGAAGCGTCTGTCATTGTCCAAAAGATTAAGGAAAGCGGGACTGAATACCGATTGTCCGAAACCGGGGGCGTCATCTCCGTTCCTTCCGCAAAAGTTGCGGAGTTGCGGCTAGACATGGCGGCCGCGGGACTACCGAAATCGGGACGCATCGGGTTTGAGCTGTTTGATAAAACCAACTTCGGCGCGACAGAGTTTGTCGAGCACATAAACTATCTGCGAGCTTTGGAAGGGGAACTGGAGCGATCGATCGGCACTCTTGAGTGCGTCGATCAGGCCCGTGTGCATCTGACGCAGGCGCAGAACTCCGTCTTCGTCGATCAGAGGGAACCGGCGAAAGCGAGTGTTGTCGTATCCCTCAAGCCTGGCGGCGAGCTCTTGCCGCGAAACGTCATAGCCATTCAACAACTAGTCGCCAACGCCGTTGAAGACTTGGATCCGAGTGATGTATCCGTCGTTGACACAGCCGGCGTATTGCTCAGCCACCGCAAACGCTCGCCTGAAGAAGATGCATCCGATGCAGCTAACAGCCGCCGGCAAACAATTGAACGCGATTTCCTGGAGAAGATCAATTCTTCACTTGTGCCAATGCTGGGCCGCGACAAGTTTCGCGCGGGCGTGACCGTCGATTGCGATATCACGAGCGCCGAGCAGAGCGAAGAGACATTCGATCCGAATAAGTCCGTGATTGTTAGCTCGCAGAAATCCGAGGACGTGGTCGGTTCCGGCGGCGGCGCGATAGCCGGAATTCCCGGTACGGCAACTAACTTGCCGCGGCCTGCCGCCCGGCCCGCGAGCGGCCCCTCTTCCACAACGAGTCGCCGGACAGAAAACGTAACTTACCAGACCAGCCATTTAATCCGAAAGACGCACTTGCCGGAAGGGGGCATAAAGCGGATCTCGGTATCGGTGTTGCTGGACCAGAATATCCGATGGTCGGGCGCCGGCAAGAACCGAAAGGCTACGCTTGTACCACCGACTGCGGAACTTCAAAAGGCAGTTCACGACGTCGTAGCCGGTTTGACTGGATTTGTGCAGGAGCGCGGCGATCAGATTGTGGTGAGTTCGGTTCCCTTTGAAGCCACTGTTTTGGAGGCGACCGGTGTTGCTCCGCATTCCATGCCGTCGGCGCCGAAGCCCCAGAATCTGCGCGAATCGCTTCGCAATCCCAGCGTCTATATGTCAGCAGCGGCGGGAGCGGCCGTGGCTTTGTTCATCGCATGCGCGGGCCTGGTTTGGCTAAAAAAGAAAAGAAAGTCCGCCCCGGTACAGTTACATCCGGCTCTGGGCAGCGGTCCGGCGCCCGACGCGTTGAATGCCGCCGAGCGGGAAAACGCTCAACTGGCGGCGCAGGCAACATTGAAGCTGTCTGGAGCTTCCACTCGAAAGAGCGAACTTCTCCGGAAGGAGATCCGGGAATCGGCGAAGAAAGATATTGCTGTGCCGGCTAACATTCTTCAGAGCTGGATACAGGAGAATACATAGCTCCCGTGTCAAACATCGCCATCTCACAACCGGAGGCAGACTCCCCGCTAACCGGCATCCGCAAAGCGGCTATTTTGCTCGCGTCGGTTGGCGAACAGACCAGCGCCGATCTGCTGAAACAATTGTCTGAACACGATGTCCAGGCAGTCACGCGCGAAGTAGCGCGCCTGAAGAGCGTTCCCGCCGAACAATCGGAAGCGGTGCTTGAAGAGTTCTTCCAAATGACCACGGTTCGTGATTATGTGGTCAAAGGCGGCATCGACTACGCCAGGAATATGTTGATGAATGCTTTCGGGACCGAAGTAGCGAAGAAGATGGTAGAGCGGCTGATTGGCGCGCTCGGACACGATATGGCGAACTTCGATGCACTGCAGAAAGCAGACCCCCAGCAACTCGCCAAGTTTCTTCATGCGGAGCATCCACAAACCATTGCCTTGGTTCTTTCGCATCTCAATCCTCATCAGGCAGCCGCTCTCTTGTCCTCTTTACCGGCGGCGCAACGGGCCGATATCGCGTTACGCGTAGCCAGTCTCGACCAGATAAGTCCCGATGTGATCAACAAGATTGCCACTGTCATTGGTCAGAAGCTGAATGCCCTTGGCGAATTTAGCCGGGAATCGTATGGCGGCGTTCATGCGGTCGCGGAGATCTTTAACAGGCTCGACTCCGATGCCAGTAAGGAATTGATGCTGTCCATTGAACACAATGCCCCCAGCCTGGTTGAAACAATCCGCCAGCTTATGTTCGTCTTTGACGATCTGTTGTCGCTGGATAAAAATGCAATCAGAGAACTGATGAGCCGCGTGGACCGCAAGACTCTAATGCTCTCGCTAAAGGGAACCCGGGACCAACTGAAGGATCATTTCATGCAAAACATGTCGGAGCGCGGCGCTGAAATGATGAGAGAGGATATGGATGCGCTTGGTGCTGTGCGAGTCAAAGACGTGGAACTTGCTCAACAAGAAGTAATATCGACGTTGAGAAAGCTCGAATCCGAGGGCGTTGTCAGCTTACGCGCCGCAGGCGGCGATCAGTATGTTGTCTAAAGTGCTGCGCGGCGGCAGCCGCCTCCAGGTACAGGCGGTACGGTGGCGTCCAGGCGCGACACCGGAGGCCATATCCTATGGTTCGGCATCAGCACCGGCTTTGAGCGCGCAAGCGCAGCAATCGTCACTTGCGCTTTTGGCGAACGACGAAGGACAGGCACGGCAGATGCACGCGCGCGTAGCCGAGTTGGAAGCGAGCATTGAACGGCAGGTGGAGGAAGCACGCCGGCAAGGGTTTCAGGATGGGGAGGCTTCCGGCCGGCAGCAGGCGGCTGCTCAGGTGGAAGCGATGCTTGCTCGCCTTGCACACTCGATCGACGAAGTACGCGGGGTCAAGCGTAAATTACGGGATGAAGCGGAGGCGGATCTTCTGCAACTGGCGTTGGCCATTGCCCGGAAGGTGCTGCATCGGGAATTAAATACAGATCCGGAGGCCATAGCGGGATTGATTCGCGTCGCTCTTGAGCGAATGAACGCGCGCGACATTATTAAAATCCGGGTACACCCTGGTCACCGGGAAGTATTGCAGCAAAGACTTGCTCAACTGCATCCCGGGTCCGCAGTGGAAATTGCGCCTGAGCCAAAGCTTGAGGCCGGCAGTCTGATCATAGAGACGATCCGGGGAGAATTTGATGTCTCCGTGGACACTAATCTAAAAGAAATCGAACGCGGCCTTACGGACCGTCTTCGAAAGTCCTGATGTCGCTATCGATTGACATCCAGAGTTATATCGGCCAAGTAGACCGGGCGAGCACGGGAATCTGGCGGGGCGAGGTCACGGAAGTGACCGGAATGCTGATCGAATCCAAGGGGCCCGCTGTCGCGATCGGCGATTTCTGCGAAATTCAGACCCTTGACGGCCGCCGCATCCGGACCCAGGTGATCGGCTTCCGCGAGCGCCGTATTCTGTCGATGCCCCTTGAAGAAACGGACGGCCTTCAACCGGGA
>Ga0134125_10006479_pt1 | contig 13259 bp, 11 predicted proteins | sample KB31751_FD_96464 | JGI IMG/M metagenome (GOLD analysis project Ga0134125, IMG submission 96464) | Terrestrial soil microbial communities with excess Nitrogen fertilizer from Kellogg Biological Station, Michigan, USA - KB3-175-1 | ecosystem: Environmental > Terrestrial > Soil > Unclassified ... | reverse complement strand
GCACCCGGCCTGGACCGGCGGGCAACAGCGTCTCCTCGATACCGGCGGTCAGCTCGCGCGCTTCAACAAGCGCTTCTCGGGCTTCGGCGCGGGCGCCACGGCGGGTGCGGGCGGCGCGGCCGCGTCGCCGGCGAAAGCCGAAGCCAAGGCCGAGCCGGCCAAGGCCGAGCCGGCCAAGGCCGACGCCGCGAAATCGGCCGGCGGCAAGAAGGCCGAAGCCAAGAAAAAGTAAATCGGCGCGCCTCGCCTGCAGGCGCTTTCGATCAGGATGGTCTCCGGCTTTCGCCGGAATGGCCGCTTGGTGCCTTGGCGTCTTGACGGTCCAAAATCGTTTGGGCGGTTCAAAAAAAACCAAGCAAAACGCCGGTCTGCGCCTCTTGATCGCGACTTGCCGCGACCTACATCTCAGTCATCCGGACGCTGCCTCGCGGGTCCGGTCGCCGATGCCGGCGCATGACGCGTCCCGCACGGCCCATCCATGTTGCTCCTTGGAGGATGTGGTCCATGACCGATTTCGATTTTTCTCCCTTGTTCCGTTCCACCATCGGTTTCGACCGGCTGATGCGGCTCGCCGAGACGGCGACGCGCGTCGATTCCGGCTCGGGTTATCCGCCCTACAACATCGAGTCCACCGGCGAGAACGCCTATCGCCTGACGATGGCGGTCGCGGGTTTCGGCCCCGATGAGATCGACGTCGTCGTGAAGGAGAACGACCTCACCGTCACCGGCAAGTCCAAAGCCGAGGACGATGCGTCGAAATATCTCCATCGCGGTATCGCGCGCCGCGCGTTCGAGCGCCACTTCCAGCTCGCCGACCATATCAAGGTCACGGGCGCCGGCCTCGCCAACGGCATGCTGAATGTCGACCTCGTGCGCGACGTGCCCGAGGCGGCGAAGCCCCGCAAGATCGCGATCGCGACCGGCCCCGCGCCGGCGGCGCCGACGATCGAGCAGAAAGCGGCGGCGTAAGGTTAAGGTGTTGCGGAGAGAGAACCCCGCCCGTGAGGGCGGGGTTTTCGTTTCGGTGCTTAGTGCTTTACGCGACCCACGGCGCTGGAGAGCACGAGGTACAGCTTGCCGACATCGGCGGTGACAAAGGCGGCGCCGAGCACTTCGAGCGGGTCGCATTCCTTGGCTTGCGCAAGCAGCGTCTCGAACTGGTTGAGATAGCGCACGACATGCTCGCGGAACGCCGGATCGGCCTCGAATTTCTTTTTGATGGTCGATGACGCGTTGGTGTCCTGCATCTGCAACAGCTGTCGCGTGAAGGCGCCGCGGTCGCCCGAATGGAAGCGCCGCCACACCGAGTCGGAAATCGACGGCTCGAGCACGGGCTGAAGATCGACGGCGATCGAGTTCAGGGTCTCGATGATGAGCGTCGCGGCCTTGAGGAAGGTTTCCTGTTGCGTCACCGCGGCGGCGGCGCGCAGTTTTTCGGCTTCCTGCGCGGCGGCATCGCGCAAGGTCTGGGCGTCGGCCGCGATCGCTTCGCGCAGGCGCGCGGCTTCGGTGTTCGCCGCCTCGCGCAGCTTCTGCGCGTCCTGGGCGGCGGCCTCGCGCAGCCGCTGGGCTTCCGCCTCGGTCGCTTCGCGCAGCATCTGCGCGTGAACCACCGACGCGTCACGCAGGCGCTTGGCCTCGAGCTGCGTCGCCTCGCGCAAATTCTGCGCCTCGGCGACGGCGTCGGAAGCGAGCTTCTGCAGCGCCTGGGTGCGGGCGTCGAAGGCCTGCGTCACGGTTTCGGTCTTGGCGCTGACATCGTTGGAGGCTTCGTTTGCGGCTTTGATGAGGGCCTCGGTGCGCGCGGCGAAAAGTTCGGCGACGCCGCGCGCGCGGTTGGCAGCTTCGTCCGCGGCGCGGTCCGCCGACTGGAGCAGTTCCTCGGTGCGGGTGGCGAACAGCTTGGCGATGTCGTCGACCTTGGTGCGGGCGCGTTCACCGGCAATGTCGGCGGCATCCATCAATGCCTGCGACTGAGTCTCGAGCGACTTCGCCAGCGCCGCCGCCTTGTCGCCGGCCTCGGTGCTCATCGCGGCGGCTGAACGAACCAGCGCCTCGGTTCGTTCGCTGAGCGCCCGGCCGACCTCGTCGATGCGCGCGGTGGCGCGCAGCCCAGCTTCGTCTGCGGCGCTGAGCAGCGTCTCGGTCTTGGCTTCGAACAGCCGCGCGATGTTGTTGGCCTTGAGACTCGCCTGGTCGCCGACTTCGTCCGCGGCTTTCAGGAGCGCGTCGGTACGCATCGCGAACATCCGCGCGATGTTGTCGACCTTTTCACCGGCGCGGTTGCCCGCCTCATCGGTGGCGCGCAACAGCGCCTGCGCATGCTGCTCGAAGAGCTGCGCCATACTGTCGGCTTTGACGCCGGCGCGATCTCCGGCCTCGGTCGCGGCCTGGAGCAGCGCCTCGGTCCGCGCCTCGAAGACCTGCGCGATCGAGTCCGCTTTCGCGGTGGCCTGCTCGCCCGCGCGGTCGGCTGCCGCAAGCACTGCCTCGGTGCGCGCCGCAAACATGCGCGACACGTTGTCGATCTTGGCGCGGGCGCGGTCTCCCGCTTCGTCTGCCGCCTTGAGCAAGGCGGTGGTCTGCGTCTCGAACAGCGCCGCGATGTTGCCGGCCTTGGCGCGGGCCTGCTCGCCGACCTCGTCGGCCGCCTTGAGCAGAGCGGTGGTCTGCGCCTCGAAGACCTGCGCGATGCTGCCCGCATTGGCGCGCGCCTGGTCGCCGGCAAGATTGGCGGCCTGGAGGAGCGCTTGGGTGCGGACCTCGAAGAGCTGTGCGATCTCGTCCGCAGCGCTGTTGGCGCGGATCCCGGCGTCGGTCAGGGCGCGGGTCTGGGCATGAAACAGATCGGCGATCGTTTCGGCTTTCTGGCTGGCGCGCTCACCCGCGTCCACCAGCGCCTGAGTCTGACTATGGAACAGATCGGCGACGCTGCTCACTTTGGCGCTGGCCTCGTCGCCGGCAGCGGCCACGTCCTTCGCGTAGTTGCGCACTCCTTCGACGATGCTGCCGACCCGCGCCAGCGCCCGTTCGGCGACACCGTCCAATTGAAGCGAATGATCGCTCAGGGCGGCCCGCGTCCCGCTAAGCTCGCGCGCGGTTTCTTGGGCAGCGGCGGCGAGTTCGCGAAGCTGTTTCAACAGGGCCTGGTTGGCTTTCTCGCCGGTCTGCGTGGTGGCGTCGAGCGCCTGGGTCAAAAGATCGGCTTGCCGTTGTGCCGAATCACCGAGCTCCCGCAACCGTTCGGAGATCGCTTCGCTCGCTGTGGCGATCGACGACACGCGGTCGCTGAACTGTCCGCTCGCCGCCGCGAGCTTGGCCGCCGCGTCATCCGCGGCGTGCGCCAGTGACTCCGTGCGATGTTGGAACTGCTCGCCGATCTCGGTGAGGCGAATACCCGCCGCTGCCATCTGCTCGCCGCGCTCGCCGAGGCGCTGCACCGTGCGTTCGGCGGCCTGCTCCGCCGCGACGGCGTGGCGCTGCAAGGCGGCGCCGGAGGCTTCGAGGTTCTTTGTCGCGTGCTCGCTGGCGTCGCCGACCGCGAGCGCCCGCCGGGTGAAGGCGTCGCCAAGATCGTCGATCCGCGTCGCGGCACGTTCGGTCGCGGCGCCGATCTCGGCAGTGCCGGACTGAATGGTGTTGTTGATAGTGCTGGTCAGCGCGAGCAGCGTATCGGCGACGCCATTCAGCTCGCGCAGCTGGCGCTGCAGAACGCCGCCGATGGTCTCCGCTTGCTCGCTGGCTTCGCGGGCCGCTTCGCGCAGGTTGAAGGTCTGGTCGCGGAACGTCTCGCCAACCGCCGCCGAGCGCGCGATGGTGCGCTCCGACGTCGACAGAAGTTCGTCGGTCTGTTGCTGCAGCAACGCCCGCATCTGCTCGGCCTGTGTCGCCACGTCGCTGCGCGCCGCGTCGAGCCGGCTCAGCTGTCCGACGACCATCTCCTGCATCTGCGCGACGCGGTACGCCGCCTGCTCGGCCGCCGCTTTGACGCGATCGATCTCCTGCCTCATCGCGTCGCCCGCGACATGGAAGTGTTGCGCCGCCTCCGACGATGCACCACCCAGACGGGCCATATACTGTTCGAGCCCTTCGGAGGCGAGCCGTGTTCTCGCGACAAGCTGATCGACGCCGGTCTGGAGATCGCTTGCCTGATTGCGCAGGCCGGACGCGGCGGTATCGATGCGCGCCACCATCTGGTCCGCGGAATCCGTGATGTCGCGGCCCTGTTCGCGGAAATCCTCGACCGTCCGATGCAGCGACATGATGTTGGTCTGCACCACGTCGGACAAATCGCCGCCACGCTGGCGCAGGCTCTCGCCGACCGCGTCGATGCGCGAAGCCGACTGTTCGCTCAAGGCCAGCACGTCGCGCGCGCTGATATGCAACGCTTCGTTGGCTTCTTCCATCCGCACCTTGGCGTCGCGCGCCGCGGCAATCAGCCGTTCGCTCTGAGTACCGAACCCGTTGCTCATCTGGCCGAGCTGCATCAACGCGTCCGCGGACGCGGCACGCAGATCTTGCGTGTGGCGAAGCAGGGCCGCCCCGAGCGTCTCGGCCTGGACGGTGGTTTGTTCGGTGTGACGGTTGATCTCGGTGGAATAGTCGCGGAACGTGCTGGCAAGCGCCTCTGCCTGCACTGCCGCCTTTTTCCAGCCGACCAGCAAGGCATCCGCCGAGCCCGTCAGCATCTCCGACGAACGCCGCGCCGTCATGCTGATCTGCGCCGACGCGCCTTCGAATTGTGTGGTGGCGGCGAACAGTTGCTGTTCGAGCTGCGCCGATTGTTCGCCAATGCGGTCCGTGACAGCGCCGACGGTGCGCGTCACCACGCCCTCGAAATTGTTGATCTCGGTCGCAACGCGATCGGCCGCCGATCCGGTCTCGCGCGCGAGGCGCACGCCGACCCTGCTCAACTCGTCGACCGACCGTTCGGCAGTACGTTGTAGCGTCTCCACCAATCGCGCCTCGATCTCGCTCGCGCGCTCCGTGACGCGGTCGCCACTAGCGGCAAACGCGCGCTCGATCACGGCTTCGACAACCGAAACTTGGAGCGCGAGACGTTCCGCCGCCGACGCGAGATCACGCCCGGCAGCACGTTCCACCGTTGCGGCATGGGTCGCGATGGTCTCGGCGAGACGGCCTATCTCGGCCGTGGTGATTTCCAGACTGTCGAGTGTCTTCGGAACGCTGGGTCGCGTCGATGACGAGATTGACGGAATCGGCGAGTTGATCGCCGAGCGCGGCCGTCGCCTTGTCAAGCCGCTGCGCAACGATCTCGGCAGTCGAAGCAAGATCGACCGCGCGCCGGCGCAATGCTTCGCCCGCCTCATGCGTGGTAGCGTCAAGCGGGTTGGTGTGCGCGCCGAGGCTGGCGAGCTTTTCGGTCAAACGGGCTTCAATCGCTGCGAAATCGTCGGCGCGGCGCTTGTTGTTTGTGACGATCCAGATAAAGACCAAAGGCACGACCACGCCAAGAACTGCCGTCGCGATTTCGTGGGGCAGCATGCTCGCCAGGGTCGACCATCCGACTTGCGTCTGGATGTAGAGGAGACAAAGAACGATCCAGGCGGTCCCGAGAACCGGCCAAGACAAAACCGTTCGCCATGATTTCGACAAGGCCGCCTCGCTCTTTAACTTATTGTTTCGGCTAACCTCGCTCATCGCATCCAGTGCGTCAACTAAACTGTCGCTCGATTTGATCCGACTTGGAAAATTAAGGTTCTCCGCAAACTCGTTGCGGACAGGCACCGCGTCCATCGCCATCTGCGATGCGTTGAAGACATCACCACTACATCAAGCGTTATTGCGCGACCCAACCACCATCCATCGACAGGGCGGCGCCGGTCATGGTCGCGCCATTCTCACCTGAGAGGAAAACGATCATCGCGCCGATCTGTTCGGGCGTTGTGAAGGCAAGCAGTTTTTGTTTCTCGCGGAGCAAATCCGCCTTGGCTTGTTCGATCGCCAGCTTGAAGTCGCCGGCGCGCGCTGCGATCTGCTTCTCCACCAACGGAGTCAGGACCCAGCCGGGACAGATGGCGTTGCAGGTAATACCGCTCGACGCCGCTTCAAGCGCCGTCACCTTGGTCAAACCGACGAGCCCGTGCTTCGCCGCGACATAGCCGGCCTTATCCTCGCTCGCCACGAGACCGTGCGCCGACGCGATATTGACGATGCGGCCCCACCCGCGGTTGCGCATGGTCGGCAACACCGCCTTCGTGGCGTGAAACGCGGCGCTGAGATTGATAGCGATGATCGCGTCCCATTTGTCTTCGGCGAACTGCTCGATCGGCGCGACGTGCTGGATGCCGGCATTGTTGACAAGAATATCGACAGGTCCGAGTTGCGATGCTGTATCGACAATCATTTGGCGGATCTGTTCCGGCTTCGACACGTCGGCGGCATGATGCGCGACCTTGACTTCGTGGCGATTGGCCATATCGCGGCGAATCGTGTCGATCTCCGACGCGTCGCCGAAGCCGTTAAGCATGATCGCGCAGCCTTCGGCGGCAAGCGCATGGGCGATCCCAAGGCCGATGCCGCTGGTCGAGCCCGTGACCAGCGCCGTTTTACCTCTCAGCGACAACCGACGCTCCCGTCATTTCCGTTTGAACAATGCTTCGGCACCGCCGCGCTGCGCGCGTTTTGCCGCGATGTCGGCGCGAACCCGCATAATCTCGTTCTCGAGTTCGCCGATATAATTTTCGAGTTCCGCGATCGACAGTGGCGCCAAATTCTTCGGCGCCGGCTTTTTCGCCGTCGGCAGATTGTCGTCGTCGTCCATCGCCCGTCTCCCGTTGCCAGTCTGGCGCGATCGGGTTAGAGGTGCAATCGGTGAAGCGAAACAGCGAGGCGGCAACGTGGCCAATCTTCCCGACACCATGACGGCGATCGAAATCACCAAACCCGGCGAGCCTGATGTGCTGAAGCCCGGCATGCGCCCGGTGCCGAAGCCGGGTCAAGGAGAGGTACTGATCGAAGTGGCCGCCGCCGGCGTCAACCGTCCCGACGTCATGCAGCGCAAGGGTATGTATCCGCCGCCGCCGGGCGCGTCCGACATTCCGGGCCTCGAGATCGCGGGACATGTAGTGGCCGTGGGTCCGGGCGTTCGCCTCAATATTGGGGACGCGGTAACGGCACTGGTGGCAGGCGGCGGCTATGCGCAGTATTGCGTCGCGCCGGAACCGCAATGTTTGCGCGTGCCGCATGGCTTTTCGATGGAGGAGGCCGCGGCGCTCCCCGAGACGTTCTTCACGGTCTGGCACAATCTGTTCGAACGTGGGGCGCTTGCCCGGGGTGAGAGCGTGTTGATCCATGGCGGTTCAAGCGGCATTGGTACGGCGGCGATCCAGCTCGCGCGCGAATTCGGCGCCAAGGAGATTTTCGCGACGGCGGGTAGTGCCGAAAAATGCCAGGCCTGCGCGCGGCTCGGCGCCACCCGCGCCATCGACTATAAGAAGGAGGATTTCGCCGCCGTGGTGAAGGCGGCGACCGGCAATCGCGGCGTCGATGTTGTGCTCGACATGGTCGCGGGCGACTACTTGCAGCGCAATCTCGACCTGCTGGCGATGGACGGACGTCTCGTCATCATCGCGTTCCTGCATGGCACCAAGGCCGAACTCGATTTCAATGGCGTGCTGCGCAAGCGTCTCACCATTACCGGATCGGGCCTTCGGCCGCGTCCCGTGGCGGAAAAAGGCGCGATCGCCGACGGGTTGCGATCCCATGTCTGGCCGCTGCTTGACGCCGGCAGAGTGCGACCCGCCATCGATAAGGTGTTTCCGCTGGCCGAGGCCGCGGCGGCGCACCGGTTGATGGAAAGCTCGGCGCATATCGGCAAGATCGTGCTCAAGGTCTGAGTCACGTCTCGTTTGCGACTTCGACCAGATTGCCGTCGGGATCGCGGAAATAAATCGAGCGGAGGATGGCGCGCGCGCCGGTGCGCGTGACGGGCCCAAGTTCGATCGCGACGCCCGCTTGCTGCAGATGCGAGATCACGCTATCGAGCGGAATTAATGTCGTAAGGCAAAAATCGCCCGAACCGGCGGTGGGGTGCGCGGCTTTCGGCTTGAACTCACGACCTGTCTGGTGCGGGTTGATTTTCTGGTCGTCAAAACCAAGGGCCTTGCGTCCATCGGCGAAAGTCAGGACTTCCATGCCGAGCGCCCGGCGATAGAATTCGCAGGTTGCAGCGACATCGGGCACCGTCAATGCGACATGATCGATCCGATCGATCTTCAACGAAAGGGCCTTCCCCGATTCCTGCCGAGTCACTATATAGCCCCTATCCAATTCAATCGATTAGGTTTGTTAGGGTCGGAACGGCCCGTTTGGTGACGGCCCAGGAGGAGAGCATATGCAGCCCTTGATGCCCAAGGCGACCGCGGTCTGGCTGGTCGAAAACACCGCCCTGACCTTCGATCAGATCGGCGAATTTTGCGGCCTGCATCCGCTTGAAGTGCAAGCGATCGCCGATGGCGAGGTCGCGGTCCAGATGATCGGCATCGACCCGGTCGCGAACGGACAGCTCACGATGGAAGACATCGAACGCTGCCAGGCCGACCCGTCGGCGCGGCTCACTTTGATGAAGACTGCGCATCCCGAAGTGCTGGTGAAGCACAAAGGGCCCCGCTACACGCCGATCGCCAAACGCCAGGACAAGCCCGACGCCATCGCTTGGCTGACCAAGAGTCACCCCGAACTGAGCGACGGACAAATCTCCAAGCTGGTCGGGACCACCAAGCCGACGATTCAGGCGGTTCGCGAACGCACGCACTGGAACACGTCCGGCATCAAACCGCGCCATCCCGTGGCTCTCGGGCTGTGCTCGTTGCAGGAGCTGGAGGCCGCGGTGACGCGCGCCAATCGTGGGAAGAAGACCGCGACCGGCGAGCCGGTCGTTGTTACGGTCGAAGCGCCAACCTACGATACCGAAGATACGCCGGCGCCCTGACATCACACATCGAGCCCAAGATCGAGGATCGGGGCCGAATGGGTGATCCAGCCTGACGAGATATAATCGACGCCCGACGCGGCGATGTCGCGCACGGTGCTTTCGCTGACGCGTCCCGACGCCTCGGTCGCAATGCGACCGCCGACCATCGTGACCGCGCGCGCCAGCGTGTCGGGCGCCATATTGTCGAGCAGCACGGCGTCGACCGGCAGCGTCAGCACTTCCTCTAATTGGACCAGCGTGTCGACTTCGATTTCGATTTTGACGAGATGGCCGATCGCCGCCCTGGCTCGCTCAATCGCGGGCCGGATGCCGCCGGCGACCGCGATGTGGTTGTCCTTGATCAGGATCGCATCGTCGAGGCCGAAGCGGTGATTGATGCCGCCGCCGGCGCGCACCGCGTGTTTTTCGAGAACGCGCAAACCTGGCGTGGTCTTGCGGGTACAGACGATACGCGCCTTATGCGGCTTCGCCGCGGCAACGAGACGCGCTGTTGCGGTCGCGATCCCGGATAGACGGCAGGCGAAATTGAGCGCGACACGCTCGGCGGACAGAATTCCGCGTGCCGGCCCGGCGATGCGCGCCACTACGTCGCCTTTCCCGATGGGGGTGCCATCGGGTTTCTCGACCGTGATTGCGATGTCGCGATCCATCAGGCGAAATGCAAGACGCGTCGCCTCAATGCCGGCAACGATTCCTTGTTGTCGCGCGGCGATGACGCCGTCAAAACGCGCCTGGCGAGGGATTACCGCGTCGGTGGTGATGTCGCCGGCGCGGCCGAGGTCCTCGATCAGCGCGGCCCGCACGATCGGCTCGATCAGGATTTCGGGCAATGCTTCGATCATTGCCGTCTCGCACGAGGGATCGCGCCGGCCAAATCGGCTGCCAAGGCGGTTGCCTGCGCCAAGGTCATATCGCTCGAATGGGCGAACGCCGGGTCCGGTTCTGGATAGTCCGACCGGAAATGGCCGCCGCGGCTCTCGCGCCGCCGCCACGCCGCCGCGGCGACCAACAAACCAACAATCGCGGGTTCGTCGCCGACGAATGTTGCTAGGGCTGCGGCGATTCCATCGGCATCGCGGATCACGCCAAGAAATTGCTCCATCGCCGCACGATTGGATTTGCGCAAAGGCGCCTTCGTCGCTTCCGGCAGAACGGCCGGACGTGGAGTTTGGGGGTTGCGGGGCTGCGCGATGTCGTGGCTCAGCCACGTTGCGAAGGCCAGCGCCTCGAGCAGCGAATTGCTGGCCAGCCGGTTGGCGCCGTGCAGTCCGGTCGAAGCGACCTCGCCGCATGCCCACAGTCCCGGAACCGAACTGCGGCCGTTCCGGTCGACCTTGATCCCGCCCATGTGATAATGCGCGGCGGGCCGGACCGGGATCGGCGATTGGGTCGGATCTAGCCCCGCGTCACGGCATAGCGCGGTTACGGATGGAAAATGCCGCGGCATATCGGCGATCCCGCTTCCGTCGAGAAACACGCGCCGCCCGTTTTGCAGTTCACGCCAGATCGCGCGCGCCACAACGTCGCGCGGCGCGAGTTCGGCGCCGGGGACCGATTCCATGAAGCGCTCGCCGAGATCGTTGATCAGCGTCGCGCCTTCGCCGCGCAAAGCCTCGGTCGCGAGCGGCATGGGATCGCGGTTGAGATCGATAGCCGTGGGATGGAACTGGACGAACTCGACATCGCGCAGCACCGCGCCGGCGCGTGCCGCCATGGCGAGGCCGGAACCGACCGCCCCGAGGGGATTGGTCGTGTGCGCATAGAGCCCGCCGATGCCGCCCGTCGCCATAACCACGGCTCGCGCCGCCATATACTCGGTGGCATCACCGCGCCGAATCGTCACGCCGGCCACCGTGCCATCGCGATCCAGCACCAGCGATTCCGCGCGCGCATCCTCGATCACCGTGATCGAAGGCGTGGCGCGTGTCTTGGCGATCAGCGTCATCAGGATCGCGCGGCCGGTGCCATCGCCGCCGGCATGTACGATGCGCCGTCGGGAATGCGCGGCTTCGAGGCCGAGGATGAGCCGGCCCGCGGCGTCGCGGTCGAATGGCGTGCCGAGGCTCGCCAGCCAGTCGATCGCGCCGGGCGCAGCATCCGCGACGGCTTGCGCCACCGTGGGATCGCCGATGCCGGCGCCTGCTTTCAATGTGTCTCCGGCATGAAGCGGCGGCGCATCATCGTCCCCGAGTGCCGCCGCCACCCCGCCTTGCGCCCAGGCGGTGGCCGCGCCGACGGATAAGGGAGCACCCGCGATCAGCGTGACCGGCATGGGCGCGAGCCGGATCGCCGTCGCCAGGCCGGCGATGCCGCCGCCGATGATGACGACCCGATCCGACATTTATTTCACCGCCAGCATGCGCTCGACCGACGCACGCGCCCGGTCGACAAGATGAGGCGGCACCGTCACTTCGTGGGTCATGGTCTCGAGCGCGCGCCGGATCTTGGGCAGCGTCGTCAGTTTCATATGGGGACAGAGATTGCACGGCCTGACGAATTCGAGCCCGGGATGCGCCACCGCGACGTTGTCGCTCATGGAGCATTCGGTAATGAGCGCGACGCGGGCCGGTTTATTTTTTCCCACAAAATCGATCATGCCGGCCGTGGAGCCGGTGAAATCGGCGACCGCGACGACCTCTGGCGGGCATTCGGGATGCGCCAGCACGGTCACGCCGGGATAGGAATTCCGCAGTTCGGCGATGTCGCCCGGCGTGAAGCGTTCATGCACCTCACAGTGACCTTTCCAGGCGATGATTTCGATGTCGGTCTGTTTCGCGATGTTCCTCGCGAGATATTCGTCCGGCAACATGATGACCTTCGGAACGCCCAGCGATTCCACGACCTTCTTCGCGTTGCCCGAGGTGCAGCAGATATCGCTCTCGGCTTTCACCTCGGCCGAGGAGTTGACATAGGTGACGATCGGCACGCCGGGATAGCGTTCGCGCAGCAGCCGCACATCGGCGCCGGTGATCGACTCCGCCAGCGAGCAGCCGGCGCGGGTATCGGCGATCAGCACGGTCTTTCCCGGATTGAGGAGTTTCGCGGTCTCGGCCATGAAATGCACGCCGGCGAGAAGGATGACGTCGGCGTCGGTGTGAACGGCTTCGCGGGCGAGGGCGAGACTGTCGCCGACGATGTCCGCGACGGTGTGGAAGATCTCCGGCGTCTGATAGTTATGCGCCAGAATGACGGCGTTCCGCTCGCGCTTGAGGCGCAGAATCTCGGCGATGTCGCCGGCATAGGCAGGCCATTCGACGGCCGGGACGTGATTGCGGACCCGCTGATAGAGCGCGGGCAGGGGCATCGGCGCCATTTCGTTTTCCGTCACCGACATCGTTGCCTCCTCTCTAATGCTCATTTTGAGCATTTTATGCGACAATTAAAACCGGGGAGCGATGTCGCGCTCACCCAGTTATGCTTTTATTGAGCAAAAGTAGCGAATCGACGGCCCGCGTCAAGCCGAAAACCGCACATGCCTGATTTGCGCCTGTGCTGACCCCGGTTATTGTCTGTCGGAGCTATGTTGCACCGCGGTCAACGGGGGAGGGCGGTCGGTGACAGGGTTGAAGCCGGACCGGCTGGTCGTGATCGGGGCCGGCCCGGCGGGAATGGCGGCGGCGCTCGAAGCGGTCCGGCATGGTGCGGCGCCGGTGGTGGTGGAGCGGCTCGACACGGTGGGCGGCCTGGCCCGGACCGTCGCGCGCGGCGGCCAACGCTACGATATCGGCCCCCATCGGTTTTTCACCCTGAACGACGAAGTCCGGCGTCTTTTCGCCGAATTGTGCGGGCCGGATCTGCGCCAGGTCAAACGCATCACCCGCATTTTTTACCGCGGACGCTATTTCAATTATCCGCTGACGCCGTTCAACGCGCTGTTCGGGCTGGGCATGATCGCCGCCCTCCGGGCGCTGGCGAGCTATGTCGCCGCGGGGCTGCGGCGGCGAACCCGGCCCGCGCCGATCGTGACGTTCGAGGATTGGGTCGTCGATCGTTTCGGACATCGCCTCTACGCAACGTTCTTCAAGACCTATACCGAAAAGGTCTGGGGCATTCCGTGCCAGCGGATCGGCGCTTCCTGGGCGGGCCAGCGGATCAAGGGTCTCAGCCTGCTGGTCGCGATCCGCAACGCCTGGTTCCCGCACCGCAAAGGCCCGCGCACGCTGGCCGACGCCTTCTTTTATCCCCGTCTCGGCGCCGGCCAGCTTTACGACAAGATGCGCGCGCGCGTCGTCGCGGGCGGCGGCGAAGTGCGGCTCGGAACCGAGACGGTGCGGCTGCGCCATCGCGATTTCCGCATCGTCGG
>Ga0134125_10006478_pt1 | contig 13261 bp, 9 predicted proteins | sample KB31751_FD_96464 | JGI IMG/M metagenome (GOLD analysis project Ga0134125, IMG submission 96464) | Terrestrial soil microbial communities with excess Nitrogen fertilizer from Kellogg Biological Station, Michigan, USA - KB3-175-1 | ecosystem: Environmental > Terrestrial > Soil > Unclassified ... | reverse complement strand
GAGCCCAACGATGCGGATCATGGTTTGGTTATTCGCCGCGCGCGCGGCGGTCGGCCCGCCTACTTCGCGGAGGGTGCAGGTGCCGGAGCCGCGGGAGCGCTTGCCGGTGCAGCCGGGGCGCTTGCCGGTGCGGCGGGCGCGCTTGCGGCCGGAGCCGGCGTCGGGATCGGCGGCGGGAAGACGTCGGAGAAGCGCTGGTCGTAAACGACGATATTCGCCTTCTGGCGCAGGCCCTGGAGAAACGCCGGGACCTGCTGCGCTTCCTGTTGCTGCTTGAGCGTGTCGACGATCTGCGGCTTGAGCGCCTCGAAGGTCGCCTTCGTCGGCGGCTTGTGCTCTTCGACTTGGATGACGTGATAGCCGAAGGGAGATTTTACCGGCGCGGTCGTTTGCCCGACCGGAGTCGAGAAGGCGGCGTTCTGGAACGCCGGGACCATCGCGCCCTTCGCAAAGAGGCCGAGCTCGCCGCCTTTATCCTTAGAAGCCGGGTCGGTCGAATATTGCTTCGCAAGCGCGGCGAAGTCGCCGCCCGCTTTAAGCTTCGACTCGACGAGCTCTGCGGTCTTGAGGTCGGGGACCAAGATGTGGCGCGCCCGGACCTGCTCTGGCTTGTCGTACGCACCGTGATTCTTGTCGAAGTACGCCTTCGCATCGGCGTCGGAGATGTTGATGTTCTTGCCGACCGCTTGTTCGATGACGACCTGCTGGCGCAGGATCCGCTTGACGTCGTCCTCGGTCAGCCCTTGATTCTTCAGAATTTGCTCGAACTGGCCGGGCGGATACTTCGACCGGATCTCGTCTTCTTTTTTCGCGACGTCGGCGTCGCTCACCGTGATGTTGTTTGCTTTGGCGTATTGATCGACGAGGTCGCCTTGGACGATCTGCGAGAGAGTCTGCTTCCCGGCGGGGCTCGACTCGAGGCGCTGGTCGAACTCTGCCTTAGAAACATTTGTCCCGTTGACCGAGACGATCTGTCCGTTCCCTCCGGTGCAAGCGGTCAGCGAGGTGCCGACGGCCAGCGCAGCGATTAAGAGAAAAGACTTGTTTTCGATGAACATGCAAGCTCCAGACGGCAAACCCCCGGGGGTTCACAGAGGCCTGAAGGGACTCCTTTTTAGGTCTTCGACGTGATCGATTTTTTTCTCCGTCATCCGATTTTTGCGTCTGTTTGCTCGATCGTCATCGTGCTCGGCGGCGCCGTCGTCATCCCGACGCTCCCGGTGGCTCAGTTCCCGCAGGTTGCTCCGCCCGTCGTTACGGTGAGCGCTACGTATACCGGCGCCAACGCGCAGACCGTCGAGGCGTCGGTGACGACCCCGCTCGAGGAGGCGATCAACGGCGTCGACGGCCTGCGCTACATCTCGTCGACCAGCACGAACCAAGGCGTCAGCACGATCACGTGCACCTTCAATCTCGAGCGCGACCTCGATCTCGCCGCGACCGACGTCCAGACGGCCGTCAACAATTCGACCGGCCTGCTGCCTGCCGCGGTACGCAATACGGGCGTCACGGTCAGTAAGAACTCGGGTCAGTTTCTCATCGGTCTCGCGCTCACGTCGGACAATCCCGACGTCGACGCGCTCCAGCTCGGAAACTACGCGACGCTCAACATCGTCGATCCGCTCAAGCGGATCAAAGGCGTCAACGACGCGCGGCTCTTCGGCGCGAGCAAGTACGCGATGCGGTTGTGGCTCGATCCCAAGAAGGTCGCGGACTTCGGCCTGAGCGCCGACGACGTCGTCGCGGCGCTCCAGGAGCAGAACATCGACGTCGCCTCGGGTGCCGTCGGCTCGCCGCCGGTCGCGAGCGACCAGCCGTATCAGATCAGCACGTCGACGATCGGGCGTCTCTCGACGCCGAAGCAGTTCGGCGACCTCATCCTGCGCAACACGCCGAACAACGGGATCGTTCACCTGCGCGACGTCGGACGCGTCGAGCTCGGCGCGCAGGACTACACGACCGATTTCCGCCTGGACGGCAAGGAAGCGATCGGGATCGCGATCTTGATCCTGCCCGACGCGAACGCGACCGACGTCGCGCGGCAGGTCTTCGACGAGATGAACATCCTGCAAAAGACCTTTCCAGCCGGCGTGCACTATCACGTCGGCTTCGACGGGACGACGTTCGTCACGGAGTCGATCAAGGAAGTCCTCAAGACGCTTGCCATCTCGATCGTGCTCGTCGTCATCGTCGTCTTCTTGTTCTTGCAGGACTGGCGCACGACGTTGATTCCCGCGGTGACGATTCCCGTCTCGCTGATCGGCACGTTCGCGTTGATGAAGGTTCTCGGATTTTCGATCAACACGCTCACGCTCTTCGGGCTGACGCTCGCCACCGGACTCGTCGTCGACGACGCGATCGTCGTCATAGAAAACATTGCGCGGTACGTCCAGGAGAAGCGCATGGCGCCGCTCGAGGGTGCGTCGCTCGCGATGCGCGAGATCGTCGGGGCCGTCATCGCGAGCTCGATCGTCCTGCTCGCCGTCTTCATCCCGGTCTCGTTCTTTTCAGGGACGACGGGACAACTCTACAAGCAGTTCGCGCTGACGATCAGCGCCACGATCACGATCTCGCTCTTCAACGCGTTGACCCTGACGCCGGCGCTCTCGGCGCTATTGCTGCGTCCCGAGGAACCCAAGCACGGGCGTTTCTTCGGCCCGATCAATCGCGCGATTCACGCAACGCGCACGTGGTACCACAACGTCGTGCCGCGCCTGATCGCCTGGCGCGGTCCGGTGCTCGGGGTCTTCGTGATCGGCCTGCTGGCGACGGTCTTCGCCTATCGCGCGATTCCGACGGGCTTTTTGCCCGACGAGGATCAAGGCTACTTCTTCGTCACGGCCCAGTTGCCGGAAGGCTCGCCCCTCAACCGCACGTTGCAGGTGACGCAGAGCCTCGAGGGGCTGCTGCATCAGTATCCCGAGATCCAGACGCTCTTCGAGATCAACGGGTTCAGCTTCACGGGCCAGGCCACGAACCGCGCGGTGTTCTTCCTCGGCCTGCGGCCGTGGTCCGAACGGCAAGGCGAGGCGCATTCGGCATCCGGGATCATCGCGCGCCTGCAGCCCCAGCTTTCGCGCGTCCCGGACGCGCAGCTGCTCGCCTTCAATCCTCCGGCTATCCGCGGCATCGGCAATCTCGCCGGCTTTCAATTCGAGCTCACCGATCCGGGGAATCTCTCGATCCCGCAGCTCTACGGCGCAGCGACCGATATCATTCGCACGGGCAATTCGGGCTCGGAGCTGCGTAACGTTTCGACCGCGTACCGGATCGACAATCCGCAGCTCGTCATCGACGTCGATCGCGCCAAGGCGAAAGCCCTCGGCGTCCCGCTCTCGGCCGGTTTCAACACGCTCAACGTCATGGTCGGCTCCCAGTACGTCAACGACTTCGATTTCCTCAACCGGACCTTTCGCGTCTACGTGCAGGCCGACGCGCCGTACCGGACGCGCTTGTCGAATTTTCAGTCGATCTACGTGCGCAGCACGGGCGGCGGCTTCATCCCGCTCTCGTCGCTCGTCCAAACGCACCTCGACCGCGTCCCCCCGCAGATCACCCATTACAACCTCTATCGCTCGATCGAGCTCAACGGCGTCCCGGCACCGGGCTACGGCTCGGGCGACGCGATCAAGGCGATGCAGGCGATCGCGGGCCGCGTGCTCCCGGCGGGCATGGCGTATGCTTGGTCGGGTATCTCGCTCGAGCAGATCCAGTTCGGCGGCCAGGCGATCTTCGTTTTCGGACTGGGCGTCGTCTTCGTCTTTCTGACGTTGGCCGCGAAATACGAGAGCTGGACCGATCCGCTGATCATCCTGCTCTCGGTTCCGCTTGCGATTTTGGGCGCCATCATCGCGCTGGACGCGCGGGGCCTCTTGAGCGATCTCTACGCGCAAGTCGGGTTCTTGATGCTGATAGCGCTCGCGAGCAAGAACGCGATCTTGATCGTCGAGTTCGCCAACCAGCGCCGTGCGCACGGAATCGAGACGCGCGAGGCGGTTCGCGAGGCGGCGCAGACGCGGTTCCGGCCGATCGTCATGACGTCGCTCGCCTTCATCTGCGCGGTGCTCCCGCTCGTCTTCGCCTCGGGCGCCGGCGCGGCCAGCCGCCATTCGCTCGGGACCGCGGTCTTCGGCGGGATGATCCTCTCGACGGTCCTCAATCTCTTCCTGATCCCCGCGTTCTACGTCGTCGTCGTCAACACGCGCGAGCGCATCAGCGGACGGCGTCGCGCGGCCTTCGCGACAAACGGCGGAGCCGTCGCCGCACCGGGTCACTCGAACGGCGGTGCGGAAGACGCGACCGATGCGGAAAGATACGGTTCTCGCCCATAGCGGGCGCTCGAGCGAACGTCCCGGGCCGATCAACGTCCCGGTCTATCGCGCCTCGACGGTAGCGTTCGAATCGGTCGAGGCGACGGAACGCGCGACCGCGTCCCGCTTCGAGGGGATGTACTACGGACGTTTCGGGACCCCGACGACGTTCGCACTCGAGGAAACGGTCGCGAAGCTCGAGGGGGGCTATCGCGGGATCGCCGTCTCGTCGGGCCTCGCGGCGATCGCGGCGACGATTCAGGCCTTTGCCAAGACCGGCGATCACATCTTGGTTCCCGACTCGGTCTACGGTCCCGTCCGGCATCTCTGCGACGGCGTGCTCGCGGGCCTGGGGATCGAAACGACGTACTACGCTCCGCTCGTCGCGGGAAAGATCGAAGCGCTCGTGCGTCCTCGCACGCGGCTGATGTATTTCGAGTCGCCGGGCTCGCTCACGTTCGAGGTGCAGGACGTCCCCGCGATGCTCGCGGTCGCGCGCAAGCACGCGATTCCGACCGCGATCGACAACACGTGGGCGACGCCGTACTACTACAGCGCGGTCGCGGCGGGAGTCGACGTGTCGGTGCACTCCGCGACCAAATACATCGGCGGCCATTCCGATCTCTTGCTCGGGATGATCGTCACGAACGAATCATGTTACGACGCGGTGCGTTCGACCGTGGTCGCCCTGGGCTTCTCGGCGGCTGCCGACGAAGCGTGGCTCGCGCTGCGCGGCCTGCGGACCCTCGCCGTTCGGCTCGAGCGTCACAACGCGAGCGGCCTCGCCGTCGCGGAGTGGCTTGCGAAGCGTCCCGAAGTGACGCGCGTGCTGCATCCCGCGCTCGCGGCCTGCCCCGGGCACGAGCTTTGGAAGCGCGATTTCAGCGGCGCTTCCGGCCTCTTCTCGTGCGTCCTCGACCCGCGCTTCACGCCCGAATCGGTGCGCGCGATGATCGACGGGCTCGAGCTCTTCTCGATCGGCTACAGCTGGGGCGGATACGAGAGCCTTGCCCTGCTCGCGCACGTCGAGCACGACCGCACCGCGACGCAATGGACCGAGAAGGGCGCCGTCATCCGCCTGCACGTCGGTCTCGAAGATCCGCGCGACCTGATCGCCGATCTCGAGGCGGGGCTACAGCGCCTCGAGCAGGGAGCGTAGGAGCGGGATCCACGTCGGATTCGCGCGCGAGCCTTTCGTCACGCTTGCGGGGACGTCGACGGTGATCTTGCCGTCGCCGAAGCGGAAGCGATTCTTCGTGAGCGACTGAAGCTTCGGGATCGCCTCGGGCGAGAGAGCGAACTCGCTTCCCACGCCGAGCGTCAGGCGCGTCTCCTCGACGACGACGCGCGTGACGTTTTTTGCCAGCGCGATCGTGCGCAGCCGCGTGATGGCGACCAAGTTCTCGAGCGGCTCGGGCAGGGGCCCGAAACGGTCGCGGACGCCCGCGCCGATCTCGTCGACGGCCTGTTCCGAGCGCGCGCTCGCGAGCTGCTGGTAGACGGCGATCTTCTGCGAGACCTGCGGGATGTAGTCGTTGGGAATGAACGCGTCGATCTTGACGTCGATGACCGCCTCGCGCATCGCTTCGACCTCGCGCTGCTTGCCGCGCCGTTCGGCGATCGCTTCGGCGAGCAGCTGCGCGTAGGTGTCGAAGCCGACGGCGCCGATGAAGCCCGACTGCGCCGCCCCGAGCAAATTGCCGGCCCCGCGAATCTCCAGATCCCGCATTGCGACCTGCAGCCCGCTGCCGAGGTGGGTGAACTCGCGAATCGCTTCCAGCCGCGCTTTCGCGTCTTCGCTGAGCGCCTTGTGCGCTTGGTAGAGCAGATACGCGTAAGCCTGATGGTTCGAGCGGCCGACGCGACCGCGCAACTGGTAGAGCTGCGCCAAACCGAAACGGTCGGCGTCGTTCACGACGATCGTGTTGACGTTGGGGATGTCGATACCGTTCTCGATGATCGTCGTCGAGACGAAGACGTCGATCTCGCCGTCGATGAACTTTGCCATTACCGGCTCGAGCTCGTGCTCTTTCATCTGGCCGTGACCTACCCCGATGCGCGCCTTGGGGACGAGCTTTTCCAAAGCGCGTGCGATCCCGTAGATCGTCTCGATGCGATTGTGGACGTAGTAGACCTGACCGCCGCGATCGAGCTCGGCGAGGATCGCCTTCTGCACGATCGCGTCGCCGGCCGGGACGACGACGGTCTTGATCGACATCCGGTTTTTCGGCGCGGTTTGGATGAGCGAGAGATCGCGCACGCCCATCAATGACATCTGCAAGGTCCGCGGAATCGGCGTCGCAGAGAGCGTCAGGACGTCGACGGAGGTCCGCAACTGCTTGAGGCGTTCCTTGTGCATCACGCCGAAGCGCTGTTCCTCGTCAACGACGATCAACCCGAGGTCGCGGAAGACGACGTCTTTTTGGAGGAGCCGGTGCGTTCCGACGACGACGTCGACCTTTCCGTCGGCGAGATCGCGCAAGATCGCCTGCTGCTCTTTCTTGCTTTTGAAGCGCGAGAGCTCTTCGATGCGGACCGGGAAGCTGGCGAAGCGCGCGCAGAACGTGCGGTAGTGCTGCGCGGCCAGGAGCGTCGTCGGCACGAGGATCGCGACTTGTTTCTTGTCTTGCAGCGCCTTGAAGGTCGCGCGGATCGCGACCTCGGTCTTGCCGTAGCCGACGTCGCCGCAGACGAGGCGGTCCATCGGCCGCGCCTGCTCCATGTCGGATTTCGTCTCGACGATCGCCTTGTCTTGATCTGGCGTGGGCTCGTAGGGGAACGACTCTTCGAGCTCCGCTTGCCAAGGCGTATCGGGTGCGAAGGCGTGTCCGCGCGCGATCTCGCGCTCCGCGTAGAGATCGACGAGTCCCTCGGCGATCTTCGCCAGCGCTTCGCTGACGCGGTTCTTCGTCCGGGCCCAGTCCGCGCCGCCCATCTTGGAAAGTCGCGCCGCAGTCCCTTCCCCCGCGGTGTACTTCGTGACCTGATGCATCTGATGCACGGGGACGAGCATCCGGTCCGTCCCGGCGTACTTGAGATCGAGATAGTCGCTCGTCGCGCCGAGAATCGTCTCCGTGCGCAAACCGAGATATTGCCCGATCCCGTGCACGGCATGGACGACGTAGTCGCCGACTTTGAGATCGGCCAGCGTGACGGGGACGCCTTCCTTGACGGCGCGCAGCTTGACGCGCCGGGGAGGTTGGCCGAAAATTTCGCGGTCGCCCAACACGCGCAGACGCACGCTCGGAATCGTGAAGCCGGCCTCGATGCTGCCGTGATCGACGTAGACGGCGCCTTGGCCCAAGAGCGCGGCCGGAGCTCCGCGCTCGACCGGAACGCCGGCGCCGCGCAGCATCTCGACCAGCCGCGACGTTCCGGAGGTCACGAGCCAAACCGCTTCGCCCTCGCGCACCCACTCCTTGATGGTGGAGAGAAACAACTCGATCCGGCGATTGAAGTGTTCGACCGGATGGGTCTCGAGCACGAAATCGTCGACCGCCGGCGGAACCCAATCGGTCGTCCCGCCTTCGATCCCGCCGCTGACCGTCACGCACAGCCGCGCGGCGAGAACCGCGCCTAAATCGCGCAGCCGCGGATACGGCGCGCTGACCTCGGCGAGCAGCGCTTCCCCGACCTCGTCGTCGTCGACCTCGAGCTCGCCCGATTCTATGCCCGCGAGCAGCACGTGCTCTTCGCGCGAGCGCTCTTCGTCGAGGCTGCGATCGATCGTCGCGAGCATCCCCGGCTCTTCGAGGACGACGAGCGCGCCGCGGTCGAGGTAGTCGAAGATCGTCGCGGGTGCGTCGTACGCGAGCGGGAGCCACGGTTCGGGAACGTCCGCGCCGCTCTCCAAATACTCACGCATCGCGCGGAGCACGTTCGGCTCGCCCTGCGCGCGTTCGACGACGCGTTCGCGCAGCGTCTCGTCGCGCGCGATCTCACTCCAAGGTGCGATCGAAATCATCTCGAGATCGTCGTTGCTCCGCTGCGACTGCAAGTCGAACGCGCGAACGCTCTCGATCGCGTCGCCGAAGAACTCCAGGCGGACGGGAGACGGCGCGGTCGCGGGAAAGACGTCGACGATTCCGCCGCGGACCGCGAATTCGCCGGCCGCGGACACGACGTCCGCGCGGTGATAGCCGATTGCGAACAGCCGCTCTTGCAGAGCGTCGAAGCCTGTTTCGGCTCCGCGTTCGAGCCGGAACGTCGCCGCCTCGAAGGTCGCGCGCGGAACGAGGTATTGACGCAGCGCGGCGACCGGTGCGACGACGATCAGGGGGGCACGCGCGCACAGGTCCGCGAGCAGGGTCATCCGCGCGCTGCGCTCCGAGGGGCTTTCGAGGGCTCCGACGGCTTCGTCGCGGGGGCGCAGCAGGGCGACGCTGCGCGCCTCCTCTTCGCCCAGGAAATAGAGCAGATCGGCAAAGGTCCGCTCCGCGACGTCGGCCGTCGGGGTCGCGACCAGCATTTGCCGGCCCAGCGCCCGGTAGAGGCCCGCGAGGAGGTACGGTCGCGCTCCCGAGGTGGTCTCGTGGAGGCCGAAGGCGGCGCCTGTCCCGACGTCGACGGAGCGCAGACGTTCGATGAGACCGGCGAGCGAGCGAGTCGAACCGGGAAGCGAAGGGGCGACGATTACCACGGAGACCGTAGGATAGCACACTTCCGGCGCGGTGAAAATGCAACTCGACGAGGGGCGGGGTGGGTTAGCACTATTGGCAGTCTATTGACGAGACTGCCAAAATACGACAGAGAAGACTGCCCAAAGGAGGCTATAGACGATGGCTGATGTGGCGACGCGCGCGCAGAACGGCTTACAGGTACGCAGCCCGTTCGGCGACTGGCTGGGTTGGGATCCCTTCCGGAACTTTGCCTCGAGCCCGAACCTCGCGCCCGGAATCGAAGTGACCCGGAGCGAGACCGGCTACGCCGTCGAGGTCCCGGTCCCGGGCTACAAGCCCGATCAGATCGACGTGACCCTCGACGAGCACGTCCTGACGGTCGCCGGGAAGGCGGAGAAGCGGCAATTCACCCGGTCGCTGCTCCTGCCCGAGGAGATCGACGCGGAGACGATCGCCGCCAGGGTCGAGCACGGCATGCTCTCTTTGACGCTGAACTTTCACCCGAAGGCTCAGCCCAAAAAGATCGCCGTCGAGTCTAGCGGCAACTGAACACGTCGCGGTGAATGCGTCGGCATGAACAACGAAGGTCGTGTCGGCGCATTCACCATCGGCGGACAACCGAGCGAAGCCGATCTGCGCCGCCTGCAGAGTAGCGGGCATCAAACCGTCATCAACGTGCGCATGCCCGAAGAGCCCGGTCAGCTCGACGCGGCGGCGATCGAAGGGCTTGGGCTCGAGTACGTGAGCATTCCGTATACGGGCGCGACGTTGAACGCAGATCACGTGCGTCTGGTTCGCGAAGCGGTCGACGCCGCAGGCGGCTCCGTCCTCATTCATTGAGCGGGCGGGACGCGGGCCGCGGTCGTGGCCGCCGTTATCGAAGCCGAGCGCCGGGGAACCGGTCTGGGCGGCGCGCTTGGCATGCTTGACGAAGCGGGATTCGATCTCGAGGGGACGCCGTATCCGGCGTTTCTCGAACGCTATTTCAGCGGAGCGTAACCGGAATCGTGACTTTGACGCTGCGGCCGTCGGGGACTGCGGCGATGAAGTCGACTTGATAGGTTTTTCCGCGCAGCCAAAACGGAACCGCCGGCAACTGGTTGTCGACGGAAAATAGTCCGTCGCCGGTTTTCGGGAGCGAGAGATCGCGGCCGAGAACGTGCAAGGTGACTTTCGAGACCGGCGCGCTCGTCACGACGCGAATGTTGAGCGGTCCGGGAGCGCGCAATATTTTGTCCGTCAGGTCGATCTCGATGATCGACGGTGCGTCGCTTGCGGCATCGACGGCGCCCGGCGCGGGCGTGTAGACGAAGCGGTACGGACTCTGCGTGCTCCCCGGTGCCGGCGTCGCAGGCGTCGACGGTGCCGGAGAGGGCGCTGCGACCGGGGGTGAGGCGGCGCCCGGCGACGGCGGCTCGGTCGGCGGCTGCGTGTACGCCGGCGGCGGCGTCAAAAAGAAGGGCACCGGGGCCGGCGGCGATCCGGACGCCGCCGGCGATGCGAAGATCGCCGGTGGTGCGGATGCCGCCGGTGATGCGGATGCCGCCGGCAGCGGCTCGGTCTGGGCCTCGACCGTTGCAGCCCAGGCAGCCACGCTTGCGGCGATCGCGAGCAGAAGTAAGACTAACCGAAGCACTGATTCAAATTTCCCGCACCGGGGCTGTGCATCCGACATGCTTCTCCGTCCGACCTGCGAAGTCCATACGCGATGAACGTCGATTCTGTGCGTCGCATCATCGAATGCAAGCGCGACGGCGGGCGCATCGATTCGCAGCAATGGCGTGAATTGATCCTCGAGTTCGCGCACGGGAGCGTCGACGAAGCGCAGATGGCCGCTCTGGCGATGGCGTGCGTCTTTCACGGACTCGATCGCGAAGAGACCGTCGCGATCACCGGTGCGATGATCGAGTCGGGCGAGCGAATCGATCTAGGGCTCGATACCTTCGTCGTCGACAAGCACTCGAGCGGGGGCGTCGGAGACACGGTCTCGCTGATCGTCGTTCCGGTCGTCGCCGCGTGCGGCGTTCACGTTTCGAAGGTCTCGGGTCGGGCCCTCGGCCACACCGGCGGAACGCTCGACAAGTTCGAGGCGATTCCGGGCGTTCGAACCGAGATCGATCCGCCGGAGTTTGCGCGCATCGTGCGCGAGGTCGGCTGCGCGATCGGCGCGCAGAGCGAACGTTTGGTGCCGGCCGACAAAGCCTTTTACGCGTTACGCGACCGTACCGCGACCGTCCCGAGCGCGGGCCTCATCACCGCATCGATCGTTTCGAAAAAAATTGCGTCGGGCGCGGATGCGATCGTCTACGACGTCAAATTCGGAAACGGCGCGTTCATGAAGGACCTCGAATCGGCATGGACGCTCGCGCGCACGCTCGTCGCCGTGACCGAAGGCTTCGGCCCGCGCGCGTCGGCCGTCATCAGCGATATGAATCAGCCGCTCGCGCCTGCCGTCGGCTCGGGGCTCGAGGCGATCGAAGCACGCGATTATCTGCGCGGCGAACGGCGGGACCCGCGGCTGCACGAGCTGATCGTCGCGGTCGCGGGGAGCATGCTCTCGCTCGCAGGCCACGATCCCGGTGAAGCCGCGGCGGCTCTCGCCGGCGCGGGGCCGTACGACCGCTTTACGGCGATGGTCGAGGCGCAAGGCGGTTCGCTCGCTTCGCTCGAGTCCCTCAGACCGGCGAGTGGCGCGTTCGCGGCCCGTTCCGGCGGCGACGGATACGTGAGCGGCGTCGATACGGCCGCGATCGGCGAGCTCGCGCGGACCATCGAATGCCGCGGCATTGCTTGCGGCGGCATTCGGCTCGACAAGCGAATCGGCGATCGCATCAGCCGCGGCGAGCCGTTCGGCTTCGTGCTCGGCGGTGACGAAGCCGAGGCGCAATCGCTGGCGCGGGCTTTCGCCGTCGGACCGGACCCGGTGCTCGCGCCTCAGCTCGTCGTCGAGGCGGTCTCGGGTTCGCCCGCACGTTCGACGCCCGCGACGAGGTAGAGCGGGCGCCCCTTGATCTCGTCGTAGATCCGCCCGATGTACTCGCCGAGGATCCCGATGCCGATCAGCTGGACGCCTCCCAAGAAAAGAATCGCGAAGATCGTCGAGGTGTAGCCGGGCAAGTTGTAACCCGTGAAGAGGCGCAGCAGCACCTCGTATATTCCGACTGCGAAGGCGATGATGCTCGTGACGAACCCGAGCAGCGACGCCATGCGCAGCGGAACGTCGGAGAACGACGTCACGCCGTCGATCGCGAAACGGACCATCTTCGAGAGCGGGTACTTCGTCTTCCCCGAGAAGCGCGCGTCGCGATCGTACTCGACGCCGGTCTGATTGAAGCCGACCCAGCTGACGAGACCGCGCAGAAACCGGTGGCGCTCGCGCGAGCTTCCGAGCGCGTCGACGACCCGCCGGCTCATCAGTCGAAAATCTCCGGTGTCCAGCGGAATGTCGACCTTGGTCAGCCGCCGCACGCCCCGGTAAAAAAGACCGGCCGTCGTGCGCTTGAACCAGCTCTCGCCTTTTCGCGAGCGGCGCACGGCGTACACGACGTCGTAACCCTCGCGCCACTTCGCCAGAAAATCGACGATCAATTCCGGCGGATCTTGCAAATCGCCGTCCATGAGGATGACGGCATCGCCGCGCGCGGCTTCCAAGCCCGCCGTCGCGGCGAGCTGATGGCCGAAGTTGCGCGAGAGATTGACGATGACGATCTCGCGGATCTCACGCGCCGCATGGCGGAGCGCAGAGAGCGTCCCGTCTTTGCTGCCGTCGTTGACGAAGATCAGCTCGTATGCCGGGCGGCCGTCGAGCGACGTCATGATTCGCGCGACGCGGCGCGCCAGCTCTTCGACGTTCCCTTCCTCGTTGTAGACGGGGACGACGACGCTGATCACGTTGCGCGTTCGCGGACCGCTTGCCAAAAGAGCGGGAACAACAGCTCGTGATGGCCGGTGAAGGAGTAGCCGCGTCCGTTCGTCCCGATGTGCGGCCGGCGCACGACGTTCGTCGCGGGGCGGTATTGGCGGATGAAGTCGAAATCGGCCGTCGTGAAGTCGCCGCGCGCGCCGAGGTTTCGAGCCGTGCTGACCGCTTTGAGGAAAATCTCCGGCAGAACGACGGCCGATCCGAAATTGAGGTAGACGCCGCCGTCGAGCAAGTCGGAGACGATCGAGCAGAGCGTGCGGAAATCGTACATCGCCGCCGCGCCGAGCTTCGCGCCGTCGGCGTTCGGATGCGCGTGCACGATGTCGGTTCCGATTGCGATCGCGACGCACAGCGACCGATCTTCCGCGGCGCACGTCGCGAGAACCGAGGTCGAAGCGTTCGGCGCCTTC
>Ga0134125_10006476_pt1 | contig 13267 bp, 11 predicted proteins | sample KB31751_FD_96464 | JGI IMG/M metagenome (GOLD analysis project Ga0134125, IMG submission 96464) | Terrestrial soil microbial communities with excess Nitrogen fertilizer from Kellogg Biological Station, Michigan, USA - KB3-175-1 | ecosystem: Environmental > Terrestrial > Soil > Unclassified ... | reverse complement strand
GCGGCAACGATGTGCGCGCGCTCGATCATTTCCAGATGGGCCCGAACCTCGTTCGCGGCTTCCAGCCGGCCGGTATTGGTCCGCGCGACCTGACCTCGCCGACACAGGACGCTCTTGGCGGTACGTTGTATTGGGGCGGCAGCGTCGAATTGCAGACACCGCTTTACTTCCTCCCGAAGGAAATCGGCATCAAGCTCGCTGCCTTCGCGGATGCCGGCTCGCTTTGGAATTATGAAGGGCCGACAACCTGGAGCCAAACAGGTGAAACCCTGCAGGTTGGCGATGACAAATTGATCCGTTCGTCGGTTGGTATTGGCTTGATCTGGGATTCCCCGCTGGGGCCGTTGCGGTTTGATTTTGCGATGCCGGTTACCAAGGCAAGCTACGACCGCACGCAGTGGTTCCGCTTCAGCGGCGGGACGAAATTCTGATCCTGTCCGCGTATTCTCGCACGACGCTGGTGACATGACAGAGCCGGTATTCTTGCGTCACACGCACGGTCTCACCGTCGCTGAGGTAGCCGCCTTGACTGGCGCGGCGGCCCCGGCCACGGCGGTGCAGAGCATCCGGATCATGAATATCGCCCCGCTTGATCGGGCAGGGCCTTCTGACCTGGGATTTTGCGACAGCGGAAACTACGCGGATCAGCTCATTGCGACCCACGCCGGCGCGTGCCTTGTTTCGGCGGCGCTCAAGGATCGAGTTCCGGCACGCACCGTCGCACTCACCGTTCGCCAGCCCTATCGTGCGTTCGTAGAGGTTGGCCGCGCGCTGTTTCCGGAAGCACTGCGCCCGATATCGCTTTACGAGGCGCAAGGCACCACGGACGGAGCTTTCGTGCATCCGTCGGCACGGCTGGAAAGCGGCGTGAAGGTCGATCCGGGCGCTGTCATCGGGCCGAATGCGGAAATCGGTACCGGCACGGTCGTCGCAGCGAATGCCGCGATAGGACCGGATGTCAGGATCGGCCGTAATTGTTCGATTGGCGCCGGGGCGATCATCACACATGCGCTGGTCGGCGACCGCGTCATCATCCATCCCGGCTGCAAGATCGGACAAGACGGATTTGGCTTCGTGATGGAGGCTGGCAGGCACCTGAAGGTCCCACAGGTCGGCCGTGTCATCATTCAGGACGATGTCGAGATCGGCGCCGGTACGACTGTCGATCGGGGCGCCATCCGCGACACGGTGATCGGCGAGGGCACCAAAATCGACAACCTCGTCCAGGTCGGACACAATGTCAGCATCGGCAGGCATTGCGTGATCGTGGCTCAAACCGGTATTTCTGGCAGTTCGACGCTGGAGGACTTTGTTGTGCTCGGCGCCCGCGTCGGCGTAAATAACAACGTGACGATCGGTGAAGGGGCGCAGATTGCCGCTGTTAGCGCCGTGCATGGCAATGTCCCGCGCGGAGCGCGCTGGGGCGGCACGCCGGCAAAACCGCTGAAGCAATGGTTTCGTGAGATCGTGATGCTTGAGCGCCTTGGGCGCGAGAGAGCGGCGGTCGAGCCGGCCGAAGACGAGGCCTGAAGCGGATGAGGCGCTACCGATGAACGAGGCCGGCACAAGGCTTGAAACAGCGGATATTGCGCAGATCATCAAGATGCTGCCGCACCGCTATCCGTTTCTCATGGTCGACCGCGTCATCGACATTCATGGTGATGAGCGTGGCATCGGCATCAAGAACGTGACCGCGAACGAGCCGCAGTTTCAGGGACATTTTCCCGACAATCCGGTTTTTCCGGGCGTGCTGATGATCGAAGGCATGGCGCAGACCGCGGGCGTGTTGTGCATCAAAGCGATGGCTTCGAGCAGACCGCGCTCCGTCTATTTTCTGACCATCGATAAGGCCAAGTTTCGCAAGCCGGTCTTGCCTGGCGACACCATCGAATATCACATGAGCCGCATCGCGCACCGGAAGATGATGTGGTGGTACCGCGGCGAAGCCAAAGTGAACGGGCAAGTTGTTGCCGAAGCCAAAGTCGGCGCCATGATTTCAGATCCATGAGCGCTGCGATGACCACGATCGATCCTACCGCGCGGATCGAGACGGGGGCGGCGATCGGACGGGACGTATCGATTGGCCCTTACTGTACAGTCGGCCCCAATGCCACCATCGGCGACGGTTGTCGTCTGGTTGCGCAGGTGCATGTTGCCGGGCACACGACAATCGGACCGCGAACCGTCATCTATCCATTCGCCTCGCTCGGCTCGCCGCCGCAATCGGTAAAATATCGCGGCGGCCCCACGCGACTCGTGGTCGGCGCCGATTGCGATATTCGCGAAGGCGTCACCATGAACACCGGCACCGAAGAGGATCGCGGCGTCACCGAAGTCGGCGACCGCTGCTTTTTCATGGTCGGCTCGCACGTGGCGCACGACTGCAAGGTCGGCAGCGACGTGATCTTTGCAAACAACGCCGTTCTCGGCGGCCACGTGACGGTCGGCGATTACGTGGTCTTCGGCGGTGGCGCCGCTGTACGCCAATTCGTGCGGATCGGCGATGGCGCGATGATCGTCGGTCTGAGCGGCGTGCGCGCCGACGTCATTCCGTGGGGCATGGTGCATGGGCCGCTTGCTAATCTGGTCGGCCTCAATGTGATCGGCATGCGCCGGCGCGGCTTTGCCAAAACAGACGTTCATGAACTGCGCGCCGCCTATCAGGCCCTCTTCTTCGGCGATGGCGAATTCCGCACGCGGTTCGAGCGGTTGCAGGCAAATGCCGCAGCCGGTGCGCTCGTGCAGCAAATGATCGATTTTATTCGCGCGGGTAAGCGGCCGCTCACGATGGCTGTTCACCGTGCCGAACTTGGCGGGGATGCATGAGTGCCGTGGCTACCGTTGCGAAAGGTAGCCCGCTCGCCATCATTTGCGGCAGCGGCAGTTTGCCGTTCGCCGTTGCGGATGCGGCAACGAACAGCGGACGAAGCGTCATCCTTTTTGCCATCCGTGGCGCTGCCGATGCCGAGCGGGTCGCGAAATATCCGCACAAATGGGGCTCGGTCGGCCAATTTGGCCGGCTTCAGCGCATGCTGAACGATGCGGGATGTCGCGACGTCGTCTTCATCGGCGGTCTCGTGCGTCCGGCACTGTGGCAGTTGCGGCTCGATTTCAAGACGCTGACGCTGTTGCCGCGCCTCGCCGCGGCGTTTCGCGGTGGCGACAATCACTTGCTGTCGGGCGTCGGCGATATCTTCGAGCGGAACGGGTTTCATCTGCTCGGCGCGCACGAAGTCGCGCCCGAAATTCTCGTTCCGGAAGGTCCATTGGGGAAAACGAAACCGTCCGAGCGCGACCGCGAGGACATCGAGACCGGCCTTGGCTATTTGCGCGCTGCGGGACCCTATGATGTCGGGCAGGCCGTCGTCGTGTCCGGCCGCCATGTGCTCGCGGTCGAGGCCGTCGAAGGCACCGACCGGATGCTGGCGCGCGTTGCCGAATTGCGTGCGGCCGGCCGCATCCCCTCGGCTGCCGGAACCGGAGTCCTGGTGAAGGCGCCGAAGCCGGAGCAGGACCGGCGCTTCGATCTGCCCTCGATTGGGCCGCAGACGGTCGCGAGTGTGGTGAAGGCCGGCCTTGCCGGACTGGCAATTATAGCCGGTGAAACAATTGTGGCCGACCCTGCCGAGGTCGCCGCTGCCGCCGACCGTGCCGATATTTTCGTTGTCGGCATGAAGCCCGGGACAACACGATGAGTCCGGCTGCAGGCGGCGGCCTGCACGTTTTTTTGGCAGCCGGTGAAGAGTCGGGAGATCGTCTTGGTGCGGCGCTCATGCACGCGCTCAAAGCACAGACAGGGGGGCTCGTGCGATTTTCCGGCGTTGGTGGACGCCACATGGCGGAGGAGGGGCTCGCGAGTCTTTTTCCGCTTGGCGAACTGGCCATCATGGGCTTTTCCGCGATTCCGGCAGCTCTGCCGAAAATTCTGCGGCGGATTCGTCAAGCCGCCGACGCGGCGATTGCGGCGTACCCTGACGTTGTCGTCATCATCGACAGCCCCGAGTTTACGCATCGCGTTGCACGCCGTATCCGCAAGCGGGCGCCGAAAATTCCGATCGTCGACTATGTTTGTCCTTCGATCTGGGCATGGCGGCCCGGACGCGCGCGTGCCATGCGCCGCTACATAGATCACGTACTCGCCTTGCTGCCGTTCGAACCGACCGTATTGCGTCGGCTTGACGGTCCGCCGGGAAGCTATGTCGGACATCCATTAAGCGAACGAGTCGATGAATTGCGCCCACGCGCCGAGGAGGCGCGCCGGCGAGAGTCCAATCCGCCGCTCATTCTGGTGATGCCGGGTAGCCGTGCTGGCGAAATTCACCGCATGCAAGATATTTTTGGTGATGCGCTTGAACGAGTGCACATGCAAATCGGCGAAATGGAAATCGTAGTGCCGACGGTGCCGCATCTTGCGGCACTTGTGGAGGACGCCGTTGCAAAATGGAGCGTGCCCGCGCGCGTTGTCGCCGATACCGGACAAAAGAATGTTGCATTTCGTCGCGCGCGTGTGGCGCTTACGAAATCCGGCACGTCTACGCTTGAACTTGCAATCGCGGGCGTGCCTATGGTTGCGGCCTACAGGGTGTCCGCGATCGAGGCGATGATCGGGCGGCTATTGATCACAGCCCCATCTGCTATCCTTACCAATCTTATTTTGGGTGAGAACGTAATCCCTGAGTTTCTCCAGGAAGATTGTACCGCCGACCACCTGGCCGAAGCGCTGATACCGCTGTTTAACGACACCGCCGAGCGGCGGCGGCAACTGGCGGCTTTTGCTCGCCTGGACAATGTGATGGAGATCGGCAGCCTTGTTTCGGCCAGTGACCGCGCCGCCTCAATCGTACTCCAGATCGCCTCCGGCCTTAACCAAACCGGCCGCGAAGCAGTAGCGTCGGGGGCGCCAAGAGCGTAATTTGGGCTGATTCAAGCCTTATGGCCGTAAGCCATTGCTGAACTGGGAACCTGCCGTTGCCCCCTTCTCGCGCCGCGATCACCGCCGTCCACGGCTATCTTCCGCCAGATTTGCTCACCAATTCCGAGCTGGCGCAGCTGGTGGATACGAGCGACGCCTGGATCACTGAGCGCACGGGCATCAAGGAGCGGCACATCCTCAAAGGCGAGGGACTCGGCACCTCACACATGGCGGCCGAGGCGGTCCGCGGCCTGCTGGAAAAAACTCATACCAAGCCTGAGGACATTGATCTGCTGATCTGCGCGACCACGACGCCTGATATGCAGTTTCCGTCTACCGCCAATCTGATCTGCGACATGGTCGGCGTGCGTAACATCGGCAGCTTTGATGTGCAGGCGGCCTGCTCCGGTTTCCTCTATGCGCTGACTATCGCATCGCAATTCATCGCCAACGGCACCTGCCGCAAGATCGTCGTCGTCGGCGCCGACAAGATGTCATCAATCATCGACTACACCGACCGCGCCACCTGCGTTCTGTTCGGAGACGGTGCCGGCGCTGTTCTGCTCGAACCGAGCGAGAGTGGCGACGGCATTATGGATGCGCTGATCCGTTCAGACGGCGCCGGCATGATCCATCTTCATCAGAAGGCGGGCGGCAGCCGGATGCCACCGACGCAGGACACGCTCGATAAACGGCTGCATTACGTTCACCAGGAGGGCGCCGCGGTCTACAAATTCGCAATCGCGCGGATGGCGGAAGTGGCGAACGAGATCATGAGCCGCAACAACTTGCGCGCCGACATGATCAACTGGCTTGTCCCACATCAGGCAAACAAGCGCATCATTGAGTCGACGGCCGAGCGCATGGGGCTGCCGATGAGCCGTGTGATGGTGACGATCCACAAGTACGGCAACACCACCAACGCGACCATTCCGCTCTGCCTGTGGGATTACGAGAGCATTCTCGCGCGCGGCGATCGGATGATCCTTGCAGCCTTCGGCGGCGGGTTCACGTGGGCGGGCGTCTATGTGCAATGGGCCTATGACGGCGCCAAGCGCGCCGCGAACGGCGGCGCGCGCAGCAACGGCAAGAACGGCTAAAGCCTCACACCCGATTATTTCCGCCGCGAGATTGGCGCGTAATCGCGCCGCGTTGCGCCGGTGTAAAGCTGACGCGGGCGGCCGATTTTCTGCTTCGGATCCTCGATCATTTCCTTCCACTGCGCGATCCAGCCGACCGTACGTGCGACCGCGAACAGCACGGTGAACATGGTCGTGGGGAAGCCCATCGCCTTGAGCGTGATGCCCGAATAGAAGTCGATATTCGGATAAAGCTTTTTCTCGATGAAGTATTCGTCATGCAGCGCGATTTTCTCGAGCTCCATGGCGACATCGAGCAGCGGGTCATCCTTGATGCCGAGTTCGGTAAGCACCTCGTGGCAGGTTTTCTGCATGATCTTCGCGCGCGGATCGTAGTTCTTGTAGACCCGATGACCGAAGCCCATGAGGCGGAACGAGTCATTCTTGTCCTTGGCGCGTTTGACGAATTCGGGGATGCGATCAACGGTGCCGATCTCGCGAAGCATGTTGAGCGCGGCCTCGTTGGCGCCGCCATGCGCGGGACCCCACAGGCACGCACAACCGGCCGCGATGCAGGCGAAAGGATTGGCGCCGGAAGAGCCGGCAAGCCGCACAGTCGATGTCGAGGCATTCTGTTCGTGATCGGCGTGCAGGATGAAAATCCGGTCCATCGCGCGCGCCAGAACCGGATTGGCTTTGTAGTCCTCGGTCGGCACGGCGTAGCACATGCGCAGGAAATTCGAGGCGTAGTCGAGATCGTTCCTCGGATACATGAACGGCTGGCCGATCGAATATTTATAGGCCATCGCTGCGAGGGTCGGCATTTTCGCGATCATGCGGATCGAGGCAATCATGCGCTGATGCGGATCGGAAATGTCGGTGGAGTCGTGATAAAACGCCGAGAGGGCACCGACGCAGCCCGTCATCACCGCCATCGGGTGCGCGTCGCGGCGGAACCCCTGGAAGAACCGCATCATCTGCTCGTGCACCATCGTGTGCCGATTGACGCGGTAATCGAAATCCACCTTTTGCCCCGGTGTAGGCAATTCGCCGTAGAGCAGCAGGTAGCAGGTCTCTAGAAAATCGCCGTGCTCGGCCAGTTGCTCGATCGGGTAGCCCCGATAAAGCAGAATGCCCTCATCGCCGTCGATATAGGTGATCTTGGATTCGCAACTCGCGGTCGAGGTGAAGCCCGGGTCGTAGGTGAAAAGCCCGCTTTCGCCGTAGAGCTTGGCGATATCCACCACCTGCGGCCCGATCGTCCCGTCATAGACCGGGAAATCCCAGTTTTTGTTGCCGACTGTCAGCGTGCCGGTCTTACCTTTGGCGTCAGTTTTGGCGTCCATGATCGAACCCTCGATTTGTGAGAGCGAGCGGACCTCGCGAATTGGGTTGCCGGGGGGCGGCGGAGGCCTGCATGGCCTACGGAATCCCGAGGCCGGTTTGGGGTACCCCATTCAAGTGTGCGCTGCAAGGCGCGGTTCAACGCATTGCTGGCTGTTATTTGAGCATGGCTGGCGACAACCAAATGTGGCTGTGGGGTTTGATCGACATTCAGGCGGCCTGATCGCGCAGCCGGGCGAGGCTCTCGTCGCGACCAAGAACAGCCAGCACGTCGAAAATCGGGGGGGAGGTCGTGCGTCCCGTCAGCGCGGCCCGCAGCGGCTGCGCCACCGCGCCCAGTTTCAGGGCCGAACGGTCCGCGAAGGCACGTATGGCGGCCTCGACAGTGGTGGCAGTCCAGTCACTAATCGCCTCGAACTCAGGAATGACCGAAGCAACCATTGCTTTCGCCTCGCCGGTCAGGATCGCCTTCGCCTTGTCGTCTGGAATAATTGGCCGAGAGACCCAGATAAATTTTGATAATTCAAATAGTTCAATCAAGGTTTTTGCGCGTTCCTTGAGGTGGGGCATGGCCACAGTCAGCTGGGCTCGCAGCGCCGGCGTTATCAGGTTCGCCAATTCGGCGCCGCCGGCAATATGCGGCAGCAAGTCCTCAAGCGCCGCGACCAAATCGGCATCGGCGCTGCCACGCATATAATGACCATTCAGGCTCTCGAGCTTGGCAAAGTCGAAACGCGCGGGCGATCGGCCGATCTGCGGCAGGTCGAACGTGGCGATCATTTCGTCGGTACTGAATATTTCCTGATCGCCGTGGCTCCAGCCGAGCCTCACAAGGTAGTTGCGCAATGCAACGGGCAGGTAGCCCATGGCGCGGTAGGCATCGACCCCGAGCGCGCCGTGACGCTTGGACAGTTTCGAACCGTCCGGCCCGTGGATGAGCGGTATGTGCGCCATCGACGGCACGTGCCAGCCGAGCGCGTCGTAGATGTGTTTTTGCCGCGCGCCATTGGTGAGATGATCGTCGCCGCGGATGATGTGCGTGACGTTCATGTCATGGTCGTCGACCACCACTGCGAGCATGTAGGTCGGCGTGCCGTCTGAGCGCAGCAGCACCAGGTCGTCGAGGTCGGCGTTCTGCCAGACGACGCGGCCCTGCACCTGGTCCTCGATGACCGTTTCACCTGTGAGCGGTGCCTTCAGGCGGATAACCGGCTTGACGCCGGGGGGTGCCTCGGAAGGATCGCGGTCGCGCCAACGGCCGTCGTAAAACCTGGAGCGGCCGGCGGCCCGAGCGGCCTCACGCATTTCAGTGAGTTCCTGGGGGCTGGCATAGCAACGATAGGCTTTGCCCTCCGCCAACATCTGCTCGGCGATCTGGCGGTGCCGGTCGGCGCGCGAGAACTGGAAGATAATGTCGCCGTCCCAGGTCAATCCGAGCCAGTTGAGACCGTCGATGATGGCGTTGATCGCCGCGGCCGTTGAGCGCTCGCGATCGGTGTCCTCGATCCGCAGCAGCATCTTGCCGCCGCGTCTACGCGAATAGAGCCAATTGAAAAGCGCCGTGCGGGCTCCGCCTATATGGAGAAAGCCGGTCGGCGACGGGGCAAATCGGGTAATGACGGGTTCGCTCATTGCGGCCCGTGTATCATAATTGCGGCGGAAAATGTCAGCGCATTTGACATTGAGCAGGGCTGCCGGTCATGGCATAGGCCGCGTCAAACATCGCGGCATCGAGACTGGATCGGGTAATGACCACGGACGACATGGCGACGGGTGCAGCGGCAGGGGAAGGCCCCGCCCGGGATTTCATCCGCGATATCGTCAAGGCCGATCTCGATGCCGGACGGATCAAAACGGCGGTCACCCGCTTTCCGCCTGAGCCTAATGGCTATCTCCATATCGGGCACGCCAAGTCGATCTGCCTGAATTTCGGCATAGCCGAGGAATTCGGCGGTCGTTGCCATTTACGCTTCGACGACACCAATCCGGCCAAGGAAGAGCAGGAATATATCGACGCCATCGAGCGTGACGTGCGCTGGCTCGGCTTCGACTGGGGACAGAACCTCCATCACGCATCCGACTATTTTGAGCGGCTATACGGCTGGGCGGAGGATCTGATCCGTACCGGCAAGGCTTATGTCGACGATCAGACCCAGGACGAAATGCGCGCGCGGCGTGGCACGCTGACGGAAGCAGGGCATGACAGTCCGTTCCGCGGCCGTAGCGTCGACGAAAACCTCGATCTGTTTCGCCGTATGCGTGCCGGTGAATTTCCCAATGGCGCGCGCGTGCTGCGCGCCAAGATCGATATGTCTTCCGGCAACATCAATATGCGCGATCCGGTGCTCTATCGCATCCTGAACGCGCCGCATCCGCGCACCGGCACGACGTGGCACATCTATCCAAGCTACGATTTTGCGCACGGTCAGTCCGATGCCATCGAAGGTATCACGCATTCGGTTTGCACCCTCGAGTTCGAGGACCATCGTCCGCTTTACGACTGGTTCATCGCAAACCTCAACGTGCCATCGAAGCCGCATCAATACGAATTTGCCCGTCTCAATCTGACCTACACAGTCCTGTCGAAACGCGTTTTGACCGAATTGGTGCGCGGCGGCCATGTCACCGGTTGGGACGATCCGCGTATGCCGACAATCGCCGGATTGCGCCGGCGCGGTGTTCCGGCGTCCGCCATTCGCGATTTCATCAAGCGCATCGGCGTTGCCAAGGCCAATAGCCTGGTCGACGTCGGCATGTTCGAATTTTCAGTGCGGGAGGCGTTGAACAAGACTGCGTTACGGCGGATGGCGGTGCTCAAGCCGCTCAAGATCGTGATCGAGAATTACCCGGAAGGAAAATCCGAAGAACTCGAGGCCGTCAATCATCCGGACGATCCGGCGGCCGGTACGCGCAAGATCAAATTTGGCCGTGAGCTTTACATCGAGCAGGACGACTTCATGGAAGTGCCGCCGAAAAAGTTCTTTCGGCTGTCGCCCGGCAACGAGGTGCGCCTGCGCTATGCATATTTTGTGACCTGCCGCGATGTCGTAAAAAACGACAAAGGCGAAGTCATTGAATTACGCTGTACCTACGATCCGGCGACAAAAGGCGGCAATGCGCCCGACGGCCGCAAGGTAAAAGCCACGATGCATTGGCTTCCGGTGCAAGATTCGGTCAGGGCCAAGGTGCGGCTTTACAATCCGCTGTTCAGCAAACCCGATCCGAGTGGCGGGGAGAATTTTGCAGCCGATCTCAATCCGAACTCCCTCGATGTGCTCAGCGACGCGCGCATCGAGCCGGTGTTGCTTGACGCCAGGGTGGAGGTGCCGGTCCAGTTCGAGCGCCAGGGCTATTTCTGCCGCGATCGGGATTCGACGCCGGAGCGGCCGGTATTCAACCGGACCATCGGCCTGCGCGACACCTTCGCCAAGGACGTGGCGAAGGACCAACCGAAAACCAAATAATCCGCTGGCCCCCCGGCGCTGAGCCCCGTTTGCGTGCATTGCGGCAGGCCCGAAACGGCGGGAGGTTCACAACCGTTCTCCTAGCCACAACCTGTGGCTGAAGTAGCATGTCCCCGGCACTCGTGGTGGCATCGGGGTAGATATGGCCGGGCCTGGGCAATCCCAATCGCGGGCAAAAGCATGGGCGGCAGAAATCGGCGCTTCACGCCGGCGCGCTGAGGCCCTGCTGCCCGGCGGCGTTTCTGAAGCGCTTCGGCAATTGCGTTCTTCGCTCGAACGTTGGGCGGTCGCTGAGGTCGCGCCTGGCCGTCTGGTACCGTGGCTGCCGGTCGCTTTCGGTGCCGGCATCGTTCTCTATTTCACCGCCGACCACGAACCGGCGTCGTGGGCCGCGTTGCCGGCTGCACTCATCAGCATCGCGATTGCAATTCTCGCGCGGCGACGCGCAGTCGCTTTTCCGCTCACGCTTGGATTTGCGATGCTTGCGTGCGGATTTGCAACGGCAACGATCAAATCGGTTTATGTGGCGCATCCGATCCTCCGCTACGCAGCCTCCAGTGTCGCGCTGACGGGGTTCGTCGAGACGAATGAAGAGCGCGAACGCAGCGATCGCATTGTCTTGAACGTCAATACGATCGAAGGCAGGCGGCTTGAGGAGAAACCGAAACGTGTTCGGCTCGCGGTGCGCAAGGGAACGGCGCCGGCGGTCGGCACATTCGTCGCGCTCAAGGCGCGTTTGTCGCCGCCTTTAGCGCCGCTGCGGCCGGGCGGCTACGACTTCGCGCGCGACATGTATTTTATGCAGATCGGGGCTTCCGGCTACGCGCTCGGCGCGATCAAGCCAGCCACGGCTACAGTGTCACCGAGTCTGTGGCTGCGCTACGCCGCCTTCATCGACAACATGCGCGAGGTCATCGACAAGCGCATCCGCGCCGCACTTCCTGGCGACCGCGGATCGATCGCGTCGGCGCTCATCACGGGAAAACGCGACGCGATCACCACGCCGGTAAATGACGCGATGTATATTTCCAGTCTCGCGCACGTGTTGTCGATTTCCGGCTACCACATGGCGGTGGTGGCCGGCGTGGTGTTCTTTTTCATCCGCGCCATTCTTGCGCTTATTCCGTTCGTCGCGATGCGCTACCCGATCAAGAAGTGGTCAGCCTTCATCGCATTTTTGGCGGCCACGTTTTACCTGCTGCTGTCGGGCGCGGAGGTCGCGACGCAGCGGTCCTTCATCATGATCGGCATTGTGCTGATCGGTATCATGGCCGATCGGCCGGCACTGACGTTCCGCACCATCACGGTTGCGGCGTTTGGGGTGCTGTTGCTCGCGCCCGAAGCCGTGGTGCAACCGAGCTTCCAGATGTCGTTTGCCGCGACACTTGCGCTGATCTCGGGCTATTCGCACGGACTGCCGTGGCGCGCGAGCAGCAACACGTCGCTCGCCGCCCGCGTCGCACTGTGGGGTGGACGAGAGATTGTCGGCCTGATCCTTGCGTCCTTAGTGGCAGGCTTTGCCACGACGCCTTATGCGGCCTATCATTTTCATCGTCTGGCACCCTATGGCGTGATCGCAAATCTGCTGGCGATGCCGGTTGTCTCGGCCTGGGTTATGCCGATGGGCATGCTCGGCGTGCTGGCGATGCCGTTCGGGTTTGATCCCCATTTTTGGCACATGATGGGCAGCGGCATCGATTGGATGGATAACGTTGCGCTGTGGGTCGCCCATCTGCCCGGCGCGGTCGGCCACATTCAGGCGTTCGGCACCGGCCCGCTGATTCTCTGTACCCTCGGATTGCTGGTGCTGTGTCTGTTGCGGTCGCCGCTGCGCTGGTGCGGGGCGGTGATGGTTATCATCGCAAGTCTGTGGGCGCTCGCCGCGCCGAGGCCTGACGTGCTGATTGCAGCGGACGGGCAGGCAGCAGCGTTTCGCGGCGCTGACGGGCGTCTCTCGGTTCTGCATAGCGGCCGCGATACGTTTGCGATCAAGGAATGGCTTGCCGCCGACGCGGACGCCCGTACACCAAAGGACAAAAGCTTGAGCAGCGGCGTGCGATGCGACGAAGACGGATGCATCGGGCAACTGGCTGGCGGCAAACTGGTGTCGATGGCGTTGTCGGCGGGAGCGTTTGAGGAAGATTGCACCCGGGCAACTGTCGTCATCAGTGCCCGCGAGGCGCCGGCCAAATGCGCAGCGATCCTGATCGATCGCACCGTTTGGCGCACCAATGGCGCGATGGCGTTGCGCTGGGAAAATGACCATTTCGACCAGAGCGCCGCGCGTCCGGCTGGCTACGAGAGGCCTTGGACCCGTCCGCCACGTGCAGCGAAAGCCGTGTCGGCAACCCCGCCGGCGCCACGCGATGCGACACCGCGGACGGAAGATCTAGAAGTGGGCGACTGAAAGCTATTCCAGCCAACTCACGGTCTGCGCAAAGCACACCCTGTAACAGATGCGACGAGAG
>Ga0134125_10006475_pt1 | contig 13267 bp, 10 predicted proteins | sample KB31751_FD_96464 | JGI IMG/M metagenome (GOLD analysis project Ga0134125, IMG submission 96464) | Terrestrial soil microbial communities with excess Nitrogen fertilizer from Kellogg Biological Station, Michigan, USA - KB3-175-1 | ecosystem: Environmental > Terrestrial > Soil > Unclassified ... | reverse complement strand
GCCGGCACCCGAGCCTCCCGAGCCGGACGTGCCGCCCGTTCCGCTGGCGCCACCCGTGCCGGTTCCGGACGCACCGCCCGCGGAGGTGCCGCCGGCACCCGTTCCCGAGGTGCCGCCAGATGCGGAGGTGCCGCCGGTACCGGTCCCCGAGGTGCCGCCAGATGCGGAGGTGCCGCCGGTACCGGTTCCCGAGGTGCCGGCGACGCCGCTGCCGCCCGTGCCCGTTCCGGAGACTCCCCCGGCACCGCTGACACCGGCGGTGCCGCTGGCGCCGGCGCTGCCGGTCCCGCTGGTGCCGGCGCTGCCGCTGGTGCCGGCGCTGCCGCTGCCGCTGGTGCCGGCGGTGCCGCTGGCGCCGGCGCTGCCGGTCCCGCTGGTGCCGGCGCTGCCGCTGGTGCCGCCGGTGCCATTGCTGCCAGCCGCGCCGTTGGTACCGGCCGTTCCCGTCTGCCCGCCGCCTCCGCCTTGGCCGCCCGCCCCGCCGGAGCCGTGGAGGTGGCTGTCGATCTTCTTGGCGATGGTCTGGAAGGCAGTCGAATAGTCGGGGTCGCAGATCGAGATGAAGACGCCGTTGTCACCGAACGCCTTCACCCACTGGTCGATCCGGACGCCGGGATCGCCGAAGCTGCCGTCGGTGGTGATCTGCGTCGCCTGCGGGTTGACGGTGGAGTCGTCCGCCTGGCCGCAGGAGTGAAGGATCTGTGGCCACAGCTCGCCCGGCTGGGTGTTCTGGCCGTTCTGCTCGGGGAACCAGGCGACGGTGTAAGGCGTCACCGGCGGCGCGATGGCCCCCACGACGATCTGGTTGTCGGGATCGGTCTTGAGCGCCCTGATGCCGGCGATCAAGTCGGCCACCGGGGTCGTGAGGCCAGTGGCCGTGTCGTTGGATTCGCAGTTCGTCATGTTGAGCGTCGGCTCGGTCGCCGTCCCCTGCGCGTCCGCGGGCGGATTGAGCGGCGGGGAGATGAAGGCGCCCGGCGTGGCGCTGGCCGGATCGTTGCAAAGGTGCCCGAACTGGTTGCAGCGGTAGTTGGCGATCGGGCCGAGCGCGTTGGCGATGTTCTGCTGGTTGGAGCCACCCACGTTCAGCGAGTAGAGCGAGGTCCCGTCCGGGGCCGAGCAGTCGTCCTCGTTGGTGAGGAGGACGATGGCCAGCTCGGCGTCGTCGCGCAAGAATCCGGCGTTGGTGACCGGCGGCGGCGCGCCGTCGGCGCCGAGCGCGCGCGCCACGGAGGCCAGTTGGTGCTCGAACCCGCAGCCCGCGTCGCCGAGCTGCGCGATGCAGCCGAAGGCGTCCTGCAGGTTGCCGGTGTAGTTGGCCTGGCCGTCGACGTTGGAGATGAAGGTCGCCCCCGAGGCGAGCGGGCTCGTGGTGCAGCTCCCGCGCGGCGTGGCCTGGAACGCGCCGTCGTCGCCCGAGGTCGAGCACATGATCGAGGTGGTCGAGTCGCCCGGCGCCCCCATGTCCGAGGAGACGACGGCGATGTGCACGTTGGGGAGCCCGTTGGGGAGATTCTGGAGGACCGTCATGAACCCCGGATCCTGGGCGAGCATCTTCATCTGCAGCGGGGTCATGGACGACGAGTTGTCGATCATGAACAGGATGTCGAGGTTCCCGGGGTCGGTCGTGACCGCGCCGGTCCGCGACTCGGTCGGCGCGACCCCCTCGGGGGCGCAGGCGACGATCGGGGCGACCAAGAGGGCGACAAAGAGAGCGAGAGACAGGGCCCGAGTCAAGCGAGTCAAGCGAGTCATGGACACCTCCACCAGTTCAGCAACCGCGGCGCAAACATACTGCAAACCGGGCGCCGAGGGGTGTCGTGATGGTCACAAAATGTTCACTCGAACTTGCGGGCGTCCGCCGTGGCCCATCCGGCGGTGTACGGAGAGAGCGCGTACAGCGTGCCGTCGCCGCCATCTTTGATGGCCCAGCGGCTGTCCTTGACGGCGAAGCGCGACGTGTCGTTGGCCGGCTTGCCGACGCGGAGGGTGAGCTCGGTTCCATCCGCGAGGCCGATGCGGATCACACCCCCGGTGCGCGCGGCGTCGTCGACACCCGAGTCGGGGCGGCTCGCACGATCGCCGAAGTCGTCGGCTGCCAGAGACTGATAGTCGCGCAGCAGCTGGTCGATCTTCGTGGCGTCGAACCTGGGCCAAGCGCCGGCCGGCTGTCCGCCCGGCGTCGTGCGCGAGGCCACCCACCGACCGGCTCGCTTGACGAACGCCAGCTCGCCGTGCGGGTTGGTGACGTCGATCCGGACCGCCTCCCGGGGATCGAACTTGAAGATGCCTGTCTCTCGCCAGCTCCGGACGTCGGCGGTGAAGAGGAATCCCTGGTAACCCTGCGGGCCCCAGTTGACGAGGGCGAACATCCCGTCGCGGTCGGGGAGTCGCACGAGCTGGCCCTCGACACTCCCTTTGCCGCACCAGAGGTCGACGACCTTGGCCGTCCCGCGCCAGGCCACGATGTGCAGCGCTTTCTCCGCGTTCAAGTCGTACGCCTGGTAGTAGCTGGTGCCGGGGTCGAGCTGCTTCCAGAGGTGGAGCGTCTCCAGGTTTCCGATCGCGTCGTCGAGCCGGGCGCGGCTCGCCTCGGTCTCGATCGGGGCGGTCATCTCCCAGCCGGCGCGGCGCCGTTCGAACCTGATGGTGAGCCGGCGACCGCTGTCGTCGTCGTCGGTGCGCGAGATCTCCAGCCTGCTGAGCTGCCGGGCGTCGTCCGCGCGGAGGGCGATCTCCGGCAGCGGCGGTAGGGTGGGGCGGACCGGCGCGGGCGCGGCTCCCGGTCCCCGGTGTCGAGCGAGAACCAGCGCGCCGCCGCCGAGCGCCAGCGCGACGAGCGCCGTGAGGATCTTGGGCGCGGCTTTCATCCGGACGCGTGCGCCGGCGCCGGACGCGGTCCGCGTCCGGCGTCGGTCATCCGCTTCGAGGATGCCTCAGCGCGCGCGCCGGCGCGACCGGAAACCGACCAGGCCGAGCAAGGCCAGCATCCCGAGGGCGCCGAAGCCTCCGCCGGCCCCAGCGTTGGCGTCCGTCGCGCAGGAGCAGCCGCTGGTCGCGCCCGTATCGCCGGTGTCGCCGCCCGTGCCGGTGCCCGGGGTGCCACCCTCGCCCGTGGCCGAGCTGCCACCGTTGCCGGTCGCCGAGGTACCGCCAGCGCCGGTCGAGGTCGAGGTCCCGCCGGTGCCGGGATTTCCGCCCGTCGCGCTACTGCCGCCGCTTCCGGTCACCACGCCGCTCCCACCCGTGCCGGTCGCGCCGGCACCGCCGGTGCCGGTGGTCCCGCCGGTGCCGGTGGTCCCGCCCGTCGCGCTGGCTCCGCCGGTGCCGGTGGTCCCGCCCGTCCCGGTGCCGGTGGTGCCGCCCTTGCCTGTCGCGCCGCCGGTGCCGGTGGTGCCGCCCTTGCCCGTCGCGCCGCCGGTGCCGATGGTCCCGCCGGTGCCGGTCGTTCCACCTGTGCCGGTGGTCCCGCCGGTCCCGGTGGTCCCACCGGTGCCGGTCGTTCCGCCGGTGCCGGTCGTTCCGCCCGTGGCGCCGTACTCGAAGGCGCCTAGATCCGGTGCCTTTCCGACGAACGGCAGCCCGACGTTGGTTCCCTTGTCGATGAGGTCGCTGCCGGCAGCCAGGTGCATGAAGGTGATGTTGGGGAGGCTGCCGTCGGCCTGGCGCGCGCCGGCCATTCCGCCCCAGGTGGTGGTGTCGGTCGGCGGCACGCAGACCGTGCCGCCCGCAGAGTAGGCCGCGGGGCACGACGAGGGCGCCGGCCACGACGTGCTGGCGAAGTCGGCCGCCGACACGGTCACGCCGGTGCTCGAGTCCCAGGAGTTGAACTGGTCGTCGATCGGGCCGCTGTTGTTGAAGTCGCTGGTCAGCGTCTTGCCGAACGCCAGGTTGTTCCGCAAGAGGCCGACCGAGGAGTCGGTCGTCCCGATGAGGCCCAGCATGTCGAAGTCGACGCCGTTGTTGTAGGAGGTGTTGTTGTAGAAGATGACGTTGACGGGGCCGTGGTTGGCGTAGACCCCGTTCGCCTTGTTGAAGACGGAGAGGTTGAGACGGACCACGTGGATCGGTGGGTTGGCCGGCACGTTGGTGGCCGGATCGCCGTACCCGCCACCCTTGAAGCCGTTGCCGTTCCCGGCCGAGAGCGACTGCGGGTTCCCACCGCTGATGGCGTCCGGCTTGTAGCCGCCGTACCAGGCCCAGGAGTCCTCGACCGTGCAGGCCTCGCTGGCGTTGATGAAGTCCCAGCCGTCATCGCTGTTCCACCAGGCGCGGCAGCCGTGGAAGATGTTGCCGGTGTTACCGGCCTTGTTGGGGTGGCAGCCGAAGCCGTCGGCGCTCTGCCCGTCGCCGTTCGAGGTCAGCGTGTCCTCGTTCTCGTGCGAGTCGCAGTTGAGGAAGGTGTTGTTGCCGCCCGTCTGCAGGAAGAACCCGGGGCCCATGTTGTGGTGGGAGTTGATGAGCTCGAACTTGTTGTTGCTGCCGCCCGTGATGTAGACGCCCCACGACTCGTGGTTGTCGCTGTTGAGCTGCAGCGTCCCCGTGATCTCGAGGCCCTTCAAGTAGAGGTAGCTGCCGGTCACGCGCACGCTGGAGTGGCGGCAGTTGTAGTTGCTGGTGTCGGTGATGCCGGAGAAGTCGAACTTCGGCGTCTCGCCCGGGTACGCCCAGTAGTTGATCATGTTGCCGTTGGTGCCGCTCTTGCTGAGCACGATGGCGTCGACCGTGGCGGTGGTGCTGCCGCCGCAGGTGTTGGTGGCGGTGGTGATCTTGTAGGTGCCGCCGCGGAAGTAGACCGTGTCGCCCGCGGCGGCCGCGGTCTGCGCGCGTCCCCAGGTCGCGAACGGCGCCGCCATCGTCCCCGCCGCGGTGTCGCTGCCGGTCGGCGCCACATACCAGGTGTTCGCCGCGGACGCCGCGAGCGGTAACAGCAGGACCATCAGCGCGCTTCCGATGCTCGTTCGCCCGATCGTCGTCATCGTTACCTCTCGACCTCTTGGTCTCATGTGGAGTGGCGGCCCCCCGACTCCGTACAGCGCCCTCTACCCCTGAGGGGCAGGGCGGCGCGAATTGGTGCACGCGCCCGGCAGCGGTGTGACGCAGCGTGAGGCCGGCGGCGGCCGCGCCGTCAGGCGGGTAGGTCGCCGCCGCGCAGACCGTGCGGCGGCGGTGATCGGATCTCGACCCGCCCTCATCGGTGTCGGGTCGGGACGTGGACGGCTCACCCGGCGGCGTGGGTCGCGCGGTTGCAAGTTTGCGCGCGCGCTGCGCCGTCTGCTTCGGCTCGGGACACTGAACGGCCATGACGGGCCTTCGCCTCTCCGGCGCCTCGGCAATCGCGCTTGCTTCGCTGTTGCTGGGCTGCGCCCCCAACGTGGGCGGCGGTCCTGGATCCGGTAGCGGAACGGGCGGCGCGACCGGCGCCGGCGGCGCGACGGGGACCGGCGGCGCCACCGGCGCGGGCGGTTCGCCCGCGAGCGGTGGAAGCAGCGGCAGCGGCGGCGCGATCGCCACCGGCGGGACGGGGCCCATCGGCCCGCCCGCCACGGGCGGCACGACTGGGAATGGCGGCGCGACCGGGACCGGAGGCGCGACGGCCACCGGCGGGGTGAAGGGAACGGGCGGCACGCCGGGCACCGGCGGGACCACCGGCACGGGCGGTGTGACCGCGCAAGGTGGATCGTCGGGCACGCCGGGGACCGGCGGCGGCACGGCGGGCGGGCCGATCGATCTGACGGGCCGGAAGGCGCTGCTGGTCGTCGACTCACCGGGCAGCATGAGCACCGGCGAGACGATCGTCATGGAGACGCTCGAGGAGCGCGGGATGATCGTCACCGTCGGCGCTTCGACCGGGCCGGCCTCGCTGGCGGCGGGGATGAACGTGGTCGTCGTCTCCGACTCGGCGGGGTCGGGGGACTTCGTCCCCATCTTCGGCAGCGTCGCCGTCCCGATGATCGTGTTCGGGAACTCGGCCTATAGCTCCCTCGGCTGGACGCCGTCGTCGTCGTCCAAGGGAACGGTGGGGAGCACCACGATGGTCACGATGACCAGCGTGTCGACGCCGCTGGCGTCCGACCTAGCAGCCGGCACCAGCTTCACCGCCATCCTCTCGACCACCAGCACCTCGCTCTACTGGGGAGCGCCGGGCGGCTCGCCGATCGCGGTGGCGTCGATCATGGGCTCGGCGACCGAGCTCATCGACTTCGCGTTCGAGAAGGGGGCGGCCACGGCGACCGGCACGGCGCCGGCGCGCCGGGTGGGCCTCGGTTTCAAGACCAGCGCCGTTCAGAACCTGACCATCGACGGCTTCAAGTTGCTGAGCGCCGCCGTTGATTGGACCGCCGGGAGTTGATCATGAACCGACTTCGTTTCCTGAGGGGGATCGCGCTCGCCGGCTTGCTGGCGGGGGGGTGCGCGGGCGTCAACAACAAGGCGTCGTCGTCGACGGGCGGGAGCAGCGGCAATGCGGGCACCTCCGGCGCCGCCGGGCACCCGGCCGCGACCGGGGGCAGCGGTGCGCTCGGCACCGGCGGGTCGCCTGTCGTCACCGGCGCGGGCGGCTCGAGCCCCGACGCCGGCTGCACCTCGACCGTCACCTGCACGCCGCCCGGTGGCGAGTACTGCGGCACCATCGGCAACGGCTGCCCCGGCGGCTCGATCACCTGTGGCGCCTGCCCGGGCGACGGGGTGTGCACCAACGGCCTCTGCCTGGGCGGCCCGAGCTGCGTGAAGCTCACCTGCAGCGTCGGCTCGGCGCAGTACTGCGGCACCGTCGGCGACGGGTGCGGCGGCTCGCTCAGCTGTGGCGCCTGCCCGAGCGGCCAGACCTGCAGCGGCGGCATCTGCGTGATCGCGGGCTGCGTGCCGGCCACCTGCAACGCGGGCGGCGGCAACCTCTACTGCGGGACGATCGGCGACGGCTGCGGCGGGTCGCTCGACTGCGGCGCCTGCAGCGGCGCGCTCACCTGCGGCGGCGGCGGCATCACCGGCGTCTGCGGCGCCACCAGCGCCAGCTGCACCCCCGTCAGCTGCACGCCGTCGGGCGGGCAGTACTGCGGCGTCATCGGCAACGGCTGCGGCGGGACGGAGGACTGCGGCACCTGCGCCAACGGGATGGCCTGCGCGACCAGCGGCACGCTGGCCCACGTCTGCCCGGCGACCGGGACCACCTGCAGCAACCTGCAGTGCAACCTCGACAAGTGCAGCGGCGGCGGCGAGACGTCGATCAGCGGGACCGTCTACGACCCGGCGGGGCTGAATCCGCTCTACAACGTGCTGCTCTACGTGCCGAACACCGCCGTCGATCCGATCCCGCAAGGCGTCTCCTGCAACACCTGCAACTCGCCGATCTCGGGGACGCCGGTGGCGGCCGGCCTCAGCGACGCGACCGGGCACTTCGTGATCCACAACGCCCCGCACGGCACCAACGTTCCGCTGGTCATCCAGATCGGCAAGTGGCGGCGGCAGGTGACGCTGCCGACGGTGACCGCCTGCCAGGACAACCCGGTGAACGATCCGCAGACCTACCGCCTGCCGAAGAAGCAGAGCGAGGGCGACCTGCCCCAGATCGCGATCTCCACCGGACACGCCGACGCGCTCGACTGCTTCCTGCGCCGGGTCGGCGTCGACGACTCGGAGTTCACCGCCGACACCGGGACGGGGCGCGTGCACATGTACGTGGGCGGCGCCGGCGTCGCGGGCGACGAAGGGTCGGCCACGCTCGCCTCGGGCGCGGCGCTGTCGCCCGCCTACACCAAGCTCTTCCCCAGCTTCTCGCAGATGTCCAAGTACGACATCGTCGTCCTCACCTGCGAGAGCGAGCAGCTGGCGTCCGACAAGGATCCCGACGTGCTCAACATGAAGCGCTACGCCGACAGCGGCGGGAAGGTCTTCGCCGAGCACCTGCATTCATACTGGATCCGCAAGGGGCTGCCGCCCTGGCCGGCCACCGGCGGCTGGCTCACCAGCGTGGCGCCCGATCTTCCGACCCCGATCACCGAGATGATCGACACCACCTTCCCCAAGGGGATGGCGCTCGCCGACTGGCTGGTGGCGGTCAAGGCCTCGACGACGCGCGGCCAGATGTCGGTCACCATGGGGCAGAACTCGATCGACAGCGTGAACGCGCCGGCGCAGCAGTGGATCTACACCAGCACCCCGGCGACGACGCAGTACATGACCTTCAACACGCCGGTCGAGGCGCCGGCCGGCAACCAGTGCGGGCGGGTCACCTTCACCGACGTGCACGTCGCGACCGGCGACAGCTCGCACCCCGACATCCCCTTCCCCATGGGCTGCCAGCCGACGACCACGATGACGGCGCAGGAGCTGGCGCTGGAGTTCATGTTCTTCGACCTGTCGTCCTGCGTGACCGTCGAGACGGGCACGCCGACGCTGCCGCCGATCCCGCCACCCGGCTCGGCGCCCACGCCGCCGGGCGCGGCCGTTCCGCCGCCGCCCCCGCCGCCGCCGCCGCCCCCGCCGCCGCCGCCGATCGTGATCGACAGGCCTGGTTCGTGACGCGTGCTCAGCCGGCGGGGTCAGCCGGCGGGGTCAGCCGGGAGGAGGCGTCGGCTCGAACGCCGCCGTCAGGCGCTCGGCCATCTCCTTGACGGTGCGATCGAAGTCGTCCCCGCGCTGGGTCGAGTAGGTCCGCCCGAGGCCGGGACCGAGATCGCTGGAGAGCGATTCCAGCTCGAACGAGCAGGCGTGTCCGCCGCTCTCCGACGGTTTGAGCCAGACGCCGATCCCCCAACCGAGACCCGCCGTGGGCCGGGTGGGCGTCGAGGTGGCGAGGCTCACCCAGGGCATGGTCATCGTCGTCGCCGGGAGGCTCACGCGCGGCGTGTAGAAGAGGTCGGGGCCGTAGACGTTGTTCAGCCGCAGGTACGAGGCGTCGAAGAACACCTGATCCGCGGTGCGCGCGCAGTCGAGCGCGGTGGCGGCGGTGACGACGGTGAGGCGCAAGGGTTTCGTCTCATAGCAGCCGGCGAGCGCGGCGGCGCAGCCGACCACCAGCGCCGCCGTCGCGCTCTGCGACGTCCGGTGCCGGGATAGAATCGCGCGCAACTGCCGAAAGAAGTGGCGTAAGAACTTCAAGCCGCCCGTTCCGTTCACCTCCCATCCTATCACTTTCCAGGCGTGTACCGGGCGAGGTCGTTGATGCCGAGCGCTTTCTCCAGGTCGCCGACGTCCCGCAGCGAGCCTTCGAAGCCGCCACTGCCGAAGAGCTTGTGCTCCTGCTCCTCGAACCTGTCGCCCACCTTACCCAGCTCGGCCTCGCTGAACAGACCGCGATAAACCGGGAAGAGCTCGGTGTCTTCCCAGGCGGCATGCGGGGCGTACATGTAGACGAAGCTCTCCATGGCGGCGACCACGGCGCCTCGCGCCGAGCCGGAGAGGGCCCCGGATTTCGTGGCGGCCAGGATGGCCTCGGTCAGCTTGCGGCCGGCGGCGTGCTGCGTCCGGAGCACGACCGTCAAGTTGGTGAGCTTCCCTTCGTGCTCGAGCTTGGGGAAGACGAAGCTCTCCTCCAGCTTCTCGTGGTAGCCCTCGACGAAGCGGTGGACGACGTTGGCCGCGCCGGCCACGACGTTGGCCACGTTCGGCTCGCCGCTCGGCAGGCGGCGCGCGGCCTCTTCGTAGATGAGCAGGATGCGGCGAAGCACGCCGTGCTCGCGCATCAGGTCCTCGGTGGGCGGAAGGTCAGCCCCTTCTTCCCCGCCTCCGCCGCGCGCGCCCGGCCGGCGGCGAGCGCGAGGCCCGCGCCCGCCGCACTCACCAGAAACGTCCGTCGCCCCTCAGCGCCATTGCCGTGACCCTGGCCGTGATCCATGGGACCGGAATATAGACACGCCGCTCGCGCCCACAAACAGCCGACGGATTTACTGGCGCCCAATGTCGGAGCGGCCCCCGAACCCCGCCATCGATTCGACGCTGGCGTCGGCGCCGGGCGGCCCCGCGCGGCCTGGTCTGTTGCGTCCGGGGACCACCGTGGCCGGGACCTACCAGATCCTGCGGCTGCTGGGGCAGGGTGGGATGGGCGCGGTCTGGGAGGCCACGCACCTGCGCCTGCCGGACAAGCGGGTGGTGGTCAAGGTGTTGCTGTTCGGGACGACCGATCGGCAGAAGCCGCCGCTCTGGATCCAGGGGAAGAAGCAGCTCACGCTGACGGTGGTGCCGATCGAGTCGGTCGACGAGAAGACCGGCGAGCCGATCAACAACTATCAGCTCATCTACAAACGAGCTGGGGGTCTACCTCGGTCAGAAGCTGGGCAACCCCTGCGACGACCTGTGAGGCGGCCGCCGCTCACACGCGCGCGACGTGCTCGGACCAGAGGCGATAACCGCCCTTGATGGCGTCGGCGTTGGTGCACATCCGGCCCCCCGGGGGGACCTTCTTGAGGTGCTTCGAGTTTCCCCCGCCGATGACCAGGTCCTCGGTCTCGAGCGCGATGGCCAGCCGGGTGACGACGTCGGCGACGTCCCGCCGCCACTTCTTCTTGCCGTTCTTCTGCAGCCCGCGCAGGCCCACGTAGTCCTCGTAGGTCGCCTTCTTGTAGGGGAGGTGCGCCAGCTCCATCGGGACGATGACGCCGTCGGCGATCATCGCCGTGCCGAGCCCGGTGCCGAACCCGAGGAACAGCATGTGTCCCCCCTGGTAGGCGCCCAGCGCCTGCATGGCGGCGTCGTTGATGATCTTCACCGGCCGGCCGAAGGCGCGGCTGAAGTCGAACCCCACCCAGCCGCGCCCGAGATTCGCCGGCTCGGCGACGATCTTCCCGCGCGAGACGCGTGAGGGGAACCCGATCGACACCACCTCGTACGTCCAGTCGGAGACGAGGTCGCCGACGGCCCTGACCATTCTGCGCGGCGTGAGCCCCGGCCCGGAGGACAATTTGCGCCGTGTGCGCTGACCGCTCGCTTGTAGTTTGACGTGGGTGCCGCCCACGTCGATGACCAGGATCTTCATGTTATTGCAGGGGAAGAAGCATACGGCATCTCGGCGCTGGCATGCGAGCGCCCCTCGGGGTCAAGATCGCTCCCGAACCGCCGAAAAGGCGGGTGGAGGCGAAAATGGCCATGTTCGCGAAGAAAGAGAACTGGGAACACAAGGTCGCGTCCGAGGTGGGGGGTGGTCCGGTGCTCGCGCCGTCGGGTAAGACGGCTTCGCCGAAATACGGGATCGCCGAGGCCATCCAGCTGATGCGCGGCCTGCCGGGCGATCAGAACTCCGAGCTGGTGGTGCGCGTCGTGCGCGCGACGCTGGCGTCGCTGGAGGTCAAGCTCCCCGAGATCATCGAGGACGCGACGCAGAAGCAGAAGTCGGTGCGCGACAAGATCGCCGACTTCCACGCCAAGAACGCGGAGCTGGAGAAGCAGCTCGAGGCGCACCGCAAGGAGATCGCGTCGCTGGAGGCCGATCTGAAGGAGACGACCGAGGTGAAGGAGCGGCTGCAGCTGGCCGAGTCGCACGCCTCGATGCCGATGCCGGGGTTGCCCTCGGTCGCGGCCAACAAGCTGCCGGTCACCACGCTGCTCGGCACCGCGGCGTCGCACGGGTCGCACGCGGTACCGCACGCCGACCAGCTGACCCCGCCCAAGCTGTAGGCCGCCGCTCAGGGCCCGAGCGTGAGCGAGCCGGCGTCGAGGGCGACCTCGTAATAGCCGTGCTCGCTCCAGGCGAGGGGCCGGCCGTTCTGGCTGGGCGTCCCGCCGTCCACCTTCACGCGCACCACCTTGCCCGGCGGGAAGCGCGGCGGCAGCCTCCAGGCCCAGGTCGTCGTCGCGCCCGAGACCACCGGCGCGGCGGCGGCCACGATCTGCTGGCCCCGCCAGTACGCGGCGATATCGACCAAGGTGCCCGTCCAGACGTCGGGGAGTGACTTGCCATGGCTCATCGCCGCCGTCACCTCGCCGACGGCGACCGGCGCGTACCAGACGGCGTCCGTCGGCGTCAGCGTGTGGACCAGGAAGATCGCCCAGCGGCCGCCGGCGCGCGCGGCGTCGGTGACCTGGTTCATCTGCGCGGCCGTCTCGCCGGTGGCCACCATGTGGATCGGCAGGTTGTAGGGATCGGTGTGATCGTTGGGCGCCACCGTGCCGCTCGGGACGCCGCGGTTGACGAAGAAGCGCGCCTCGTCGGGGCGATCGTAGCCGTTGTCGCCGAACGGCGACGCCGCGGTCCAGACCGCCTTCTGCGGCGTGTGGGCGACGATGTAGCCGGTGGCGTCGTCGATCTCGGCGTCCAGGGTCGGCAGCGGGCGCCCGGAGGTGCAGCCGGTGAGGTTGGCGTGGCAGTGGTGCACGCTGTGGTTGCCCAGCTCGTGGCCGTCCTGCACGGCGCGCTGCCAGGTCCGGGCGAAGCCCGCCTCGCCATCGTTGTTGGTGGTCAGGTAGAAGGTCATCGGGACACCGACGGCCTGCAGCTCGGCGTAGTGGGCGATGTGCGACGGCTGCGCGTCGTCGAACGTCCAGCTCACCGCCCCCTTGAACCCCGCCCAGTCGAGCACCGTCAGGTTGCCGGGGGCGCCCGACGGCCGCGGGACGCCGCGCGCCGGCCCGACCGGCGGCCCCGAGGCCTCGCGCGCGACGGGCGGCACGGCGGCGGGCTGGGGGTGAGCCGCGGGCGGGGCGACCGCGGCGCTGCCGACGCAGCCGAAAAAGACGAGCGCTGCGAGGACGTGGGCGAGGGGGCGCACGCGCCGGATGCTACCGTTTGCCGGGGCGGATTGTCGCGATATTGGGCGAGTTGGCGCGGCCGTTCGAGCCGACGACGTCCTGCCGCCCGTCGCGCGCCTCGACGTAATAGTGCAAGACCTTGCCGGCGAGCTTGCCGCCCGGAATGACCGCCGTGAACCACCCCTTCTTCGAGCGGTCCATCGTGCTGACGTTGTAGAGGACGCCGCCCGACCGGTAGTAGAGCGCGACGACCTTGGCGTTGATGCTGGGGCGCGGGACGCAGTGGACGTAGAGGTCGGCGCCCGAGGGGACCTCGTCGGGGACCGTGCAGGCGATCGGCTCGGTGACGTGCGAGGGCAGGTCGGGGCCTTCGGCCAGCTTCTCGCGCGCGGTCTGCTCTTCGCTCTCCTTGTTCTTCCGCTGGGCCTCGCGCGCGTCGGCCTCGCGGCTGGCGGCGATCAGCTTCTCCTTGGCGTCGCGTTCGCGCTTGGCCTCGTCGCGGGCGGCGGCGAGCTGCTTGTCGGTCTCGGCCTTCTGGCGGGTGAGCTCCTGGAGGTTGCGCTTCTGGTCGGCGAGCTGCCGGTCG